>Ga0137321_1000062_pt1 | contig 45391 bp, 43 predicted proteins | sample EasRivERMZT399_2_FD_104758 | JGI IMG/M metagenome (GOLD analysis project Ga0137321, IMG submission 104758) | Soil microbial communities from meander-bound floodplain in the East River, Colorado, USA - East River MetaG ERMZT399_2 | ecosystem: Environmental > Terrestrial > Soil > Floodplain ... | reverse complement strand
GTCGGAGCCGGCGAACGCGGCAGCCCCGCGCGCCTTGTCCGGGGCCGCCTCGCTGCACCTTGCCCGCCACCTCTCGCCATCCAACGCGAATCTGACCTCCACCCGGTTCCGGCAGGTGTCGGCCTTCCTCTCACCCCCCGTGAACCTCGGCTTCGCCGACGATCCGGGGCTCGAGTTCTGGCACACGGTGGAGCTGGCGGATTGCGAGAGCATCAACTTCAACAATGACCAGGCGGGGGATCTGGCCTTCATCCAGATCCGGTCCGACGTCGACCCCGACCCGCAGATCGACACCTTCGGCCCGTGGAGGCGGGCGGAACCGGACCTGAACCCATACGATCATGCGCGCGACCAGTTGTTCACGAGCAGCTGCAAGTTCGACCCGAGCGACGACGCCTTCGACGCCTCGCACGGAGGGATCGAGAACGAGACCACCTGCCCGGGGACGCTGGGGTGGTCACGCCAGGGGGAGCGGATTGGATCGGATGCGTCAACGTGCACCGACAGCAACGGCAACGGCATTCCCGACTGCGGCTTCGCCACGACGACCGGCCCCGGGTTCACCGCCAACGGCGCGCTCGGGACGGGCGTCTGGGTCCGGACACATCTCGATCTGACGCCCTTCCAGGGGCAGCGCATCCAGGTGCGCTGGCTCTTCTCCTCGCTAGCCTTCGGGAATCCCGCGTACCTCTCCTACCTAGAGACGCCGGGGAATCCAGGCGCATACGACATCGACGAGAAGGACGACGGCTGGTGGATCGACGACGTTCGTTTCTCCGGCCTGGTCACCTCGCCGATAGAGGTCGCCCCGGACGGAGGGGACGACACGGTGAGCGGCACGTCGGTGCTCTGCGGCGCCGACGTCGTCGCCGGGACCCGGGCGGAGGGGGACGATCTGCAGCTCGTCCCAGCGCTCGCGCCGTGCGCGTCCGCCCTGGTCGTCGTGGTGAGCGCCGGCGCGAACGGGGTCCTCGACTCGGTCGGGGACGACCTTTGCCCCGCGGGCGCCGCCGCCTACTGCACCACGGCGACCGCGCGCCTGAACGGCGCGGACGGCGCCTCGTTCGCGACCTTCGCGCCGGGGCAACCCTTCGCGCTCGACGCGGCCGCCTCGACGCTCGATCGCTGCGTGAACGGCAGCGCGGCGTACGAGTTCGTGCGCTGCGCCTCGACCTCATTCTCCGACCCCTGCGTCACGCCGGGTTCAGGGACGTTGCTCCAGGCCGGCTCCGCCGACGGCCGGATGACGGTCTATCCGCGGACCGAGACGCGGTATCGCGTGCGGGTCCGCTGCTCGAGCCAGGGCGTAGGGAGCGGCTGCGAGGACGCCGCCGACGCGCTCGTTCGCGTCTACCCCTCGCCGGCGGTGGGGAAGATCCTGCTCGGCGAGTCGGGGGTGACGTGCAACAGCGCGGACAGCGGCAACGCGCTGGTCTGCGACGGATCGGATTCGCTGACCTTTGCGTTCGAGCGCCCGGAGCAGCGGAGCGGCTTCAGCGGGTTCTCACTCCACCGCGTTGCGAAGGCGGGGTTGGCCACCCCGGCGCTGCAGGGCGCCGTCTGCGTCGCCTCCGGGTTCGGCGCCGCGCTGGCGCGGGGAGCCATGGTGACGCAGGTCGAGGCGCCCACCTTCGCGCCGGCGACGCGGACCGCGGCCTACTACGTCATCGCTCATGATCCCATCGCGCCCGGCGCCGCCCCCGCCGGGCGGGCGCGCCCCACGCGCACCGGGACCGGGATCAACGGCCCGGAGTCCCCCCGCTTCGTCGAGCCTGCCTGCCCCTGAACCTCGCGGGCGCACCTGCCCATCATGGCGCGGGTTTGGTCGCGGGAATGGCCCCCTTGACATGCCGACCCCGCGACCGCCATAAGAGACTCCTCCCGGATAGGAGGAACCGATGCGCCGGTACTCGCGACTCGCCCTGCCACTCCTGCTTGCCCTCGGTGCCGCGAGCCCGGCGCCGCAGTCGGCCCCCACCGGCTACGCCGCCCGCATCACCGCGGAGCGCGCGGAGATCGACCGGAAGATCGCGGCCGGGCCGACGTCCCCCTTCACGCCGATTGCGGTCCGCATGATCCGGGAGGGGGAAACGGCGATGGTCGGCATCTGCGCCGGCCAGTTCACGTTCGACCCCGCAGCCGAGTGTGAGCCGAGAGCGAAGCTGAGCTGGACGGCGGAGGGATTCCGCGTCAACGAGACCGGAAAGCCCGAGCGCACGGGGGAGGAGCCGGTGGTCGTGGGCCGGTTCCGACTGGCGCTCTCGCGCCAGGAAGACCGCGGCCGGATCCTCGTGCACGATCCCGAGAGCCCGGAACAGAAGGCGTTCCGGAACCTGCTCTGGTTCCCCCCCGACCCGGCGTTTCGCTATGAGGTCAAGGTCGAGCCGTTCCCCGAGGCGGCGGTGGTCCGTCTGGGGACCACCGCGGGACTCGTGAAGAGCTTCCGGCGACATGGCCGGGTCGCGTTCACGGCTGAGGGGACGCCGCAGACCCTCGCGGTGTTCCTCCCCGACGGAGCGGATCCCGCCGATCCCGGCGCCTTCTTCATCCCGTTCCGTGACGGCACCTCGGGGGAGGAGAGCTATGCAGTCGGGCGCTACGCCTCCCTGGCGAAGGAGGACGACGGGCGTTGGTTCCTGGATCTGAATCAGGCAGGGAGCCCGAACTGCGCCTACAACGCGTACTGGAACTGCCCGATCCCACCGGCGGAGAACACCCTAAGCGTCCCGATCCGGGCCGGCGAGAAGACCTACCCGCACGCGCACGGCGGGAACTGAGGGGCCCCACTCCGAGCCCGCACAGCGGGCGAGGGAGCACGGCCCTGCGGGCCGTGCGTTCGTGGGGGGCTAGAACAGCCGTCGCTGCCGTTCGGTCGGCCGGTGCAGCCGCTGCTCTCCGGCGCCGAGCAGGTGGACCACCTCCCAGCCGCGATCGAGAAGGAGGTCGGCGAGGTGCCGGCGATGGCACTCGTCCGGGTCGCGCTCGGCGCACAGCAACGCCGTCGCCGCCGACTCCGCTATCTCCTCCAGCCGGCGAAGCCCACGCGCGAACGGCGCGCTCTGCATGTAGGTCTCGTACGACCCTTCCACGAGGCCTCCCAGCTCGCGCCCGAGCCAGTGGTACGCGATGCCGTGGCGAAGCAGGGAGCCCGCGAGCTCGTCGCGGTCAAACTGGGGGTGGCGGCGGCTGCGCGGGTAGCGGCGGACGTCGGCGACCGAGCGGATGTCGAGCTCGGCGAGCAGGGAGTGTAGATCGTCCACCGAGCGATTCGAATGCCCGACCGTGAACAGGCGGCGGTCCGGCCGTAAGCCGGCGTGCGCCGGCTCGCAGCGCAGGGGAGGTGGCGCGGCCATCGAGATCTCCGATCGCCCTCTTCGCTTCCATCATACCCGCGCCGCCGGCCAGGCGCTATTCGTGACCTCCGCGAGCCAACGGCTCACCCGCCCGCCACCGGGGTGGACGGTCCTGGTCCGCGACGCGCAGCCCCAGCCGGTAGGCGATCTCCCCCATCTGCGCCGCGCCGGTCAACGGCCACTCGGGCCTGTATTCGTCGCTCGGCTGGTGGTAGTCGTTCTCGCTGTAGGCGCGCTCGGCGCGCTCGCCCCATCCCGCGGGCTGATCGCGGAAGTCGATCCCCACGTCCAGGTAGAGCGCGGGGACGCCATGTCGGGCCAGGCTGAACTGATCGGAGCGGTAGAAAAAACCCTTGTCAGGCGAGGGGTCGAGCGTGACCCGCATCCCCATCCCCGACGCCACGGCGTCGATCGTCTCGCCCAGGCTCGACCGTTCGGCACCCAGCGCCACGACGTCGTTCGTCGGGCCCCAGACGTTCACCGAGTCGAGGTTGATTGCGGCCACGGTGCGGCCGAGCGGGCAGGAGGGATGCTCCGCGTAGTGACTCGATCCCAGCAGCCCCGATTCCTCGGCGGTGACCGCGGCGAGGATCAGCGAGCGGCGCGGCGGGGGAGCGACGGCGGTGAACGCCCGGGCCACCGCCAGCAGGGTGGCGACGCCGGAGGCGTTGTCCCGCGCTCCGTTGTAGATGCTGTCTCCGTGCACCGGGTTCCCGACGCCGAGGTGGTCATAGTGGCTGGTGTAGACCACGCATTCGTCCGCGAGCGCCGGATCGGACCCGGGCACGCGGCCGAGTACGTTCGGCGACAGGATGGTACGCACGCTGGACCACACTTCGGCACGGAGGCGAATCGGTAGCGGCCGCGCCACGAAGCCGCGCTGGGCCGCGGCGACGATCAGATCGTCCAGGTGGTCGCCACCGAGCTGCGCCAGGTCCGTCGCCGCCTCCTGCGACAGCCAGCCCTGTAGCGGCGGGCCGCCCGGGGTCGTGGCCTCGCGCAGGTAGAACTGCTCTCCGGTCCACGACGCGTCCACGACGCTCCACGGATACCCCGCCGATCCCTCGGTGTGGATCAGCAGCGCGCCGATCGCCCCGCGTCGCGCGGCCTCCTCGAGCTTGTAGGTCCAGCGCCCGTAGTAGGTGAGCGCCGGCCCGCCGAACGCCCCGGGTTCCTTCAGAGGAGGCTCGTTCACCAGGAGGAGGACCAGGCGGTCGCGCACGTCGATGCCGGCGTAGTCGTCCCACTTCTCCTCGGGCGCGACGATCCCGTACCCCGCGAAGATCACCTCCGGCTGGTCCACGACGAGGTGGGAGTGGTCGGCCCCCGCCCAGGTGACGAACTCCTTCCGGTACTGCAGCGCGCGGCCGGGCCGGCCCCCGGGCGACTCGAACTGCAGCACCGGCGGCTGGGTGGGGCGGATGCCGATCATCGGCACGGGCTGAAGAAAACCGTCGTCACCTGCCGGCTCGAGGCCGATCTCCTGGAAGCGCCCGGCGAGATAGCGTGCCGCGCGCTCCCCGCCAGGGGTTCCAGGCTGGCGTCCTTGCATGTCGTCGTCCGCCAGCGCCTGGAGGTCCTTCCGGATCGCCTCGGGGGTGAGGATCGACCCGAGCGGTGGACTGGGTGCGGCGCCGGCGCACGCGGCGAGGATCAGAACGGGGGAGACGGAGAGTAGCGGATGGCGGGCGCGCATCAGAGCCGATACATCTAACCGGCCGGAGTGGGCGTGTCAAGCCCCCCGGGGTCGAGGTGCGCCAGGGCTCACGGCCCCTCCGCCACTACGGCATGCGCCACGAGGTTGACCCCGAGGGGATCTTCCTCGATCCGGCAGCGCTCGGCGGCGAAGGGTGACTTGGCCAGGAGCGCGCGCAGCTCCCTGGCGCTCCTCCGGTTCAGGAACCACTCGAGCGCCAGCTCGGCGAAGCGGCGGGACGGGTCGTGGCGAGAGGTCGCTGCAAAGTACAGGCTCCCCCCGGGGCGCAGCGCGCCGTGTGCGGCCGTGAATAGCGTGGCCACGCGAGCATCGTCAATCCGATCGACGATGGTGAGCCCGTACACCAGGTCGGCCTCGTTCCCGCCGAGCGCGTCGGCCTCCTCGATCAGACCGAGGAGGTCGGTCTCGAGGAGCCGCACCCGTGCACGCACGCCTGCTTTCGCCGCCAGCCGCCCGACCGCAGCCAGTGCCTCGCCGTCGGCATCGACGCAGGTGAGCGTCGCGCGCTCGATCCCCTCCGGCGCCGAAAGCGCGGCGATCGCCTCGAGCGCCGGGCCCGAGCCGAGGCAGAGGAGTCGCACCTCCGCGCGGCCGGCCGCGAGGCGGGCGGCCGTCTCGTGCCGGAGGTAGGTCGTAGCGGCGTCGATTCGGCGCCGCAGCCCGGCGACCAGCGGCTGATCGAGGACGAAGCGATCGAGCAGGATGCCGAGCGCGTCGTCTCCGTCCTCCTGGTCGCGGTGAATACGCTCGAGGATGTCGGCATCGAGGCTGTAGCCGCGCGGCTTGAGGTAGGCGAGGTCGAGGGTGCGCGAGCGCATCAGGCAGGGGTACATCTCCTGGAGGAACAGCCGCTTCACCTGCCCGAGCCGCTCGAGCGAGGGGTGCTCGCCGAGCGCATCCTCCAGTCGCTTGAGCAGGTCGCCGACGATCACGGCGACCGCCGGCGCGCCGCGCGCGACCAGCACCTCCTTCGCCACACCGGCGAACCCGTCCGCGAGCGCGAACAGGTCGCGCTTGGCCCGCAGGATCGACTGGTATAGCTGGCCCAGCGACTCGCGCTCGTCGGCGACCGCGGGGTTCGCCGCGGCGGGAGGGGGCGCCGGGCGCACCTCGGAGCGCTGCAGGCGGCGGATGTAGCGAATCAGCGGATGGTCGTCCTCGAGCGTCCCTCGCAGCCGCGAGGAAAGCAGCTCGTTCAGCGCGCGCGACAACTTGGCGAACAGCGCCGGCTCCTCGTCGTACCAGGAAAGGAAGTCCTCGCGGGTGAGTTCGCGAACCCGGCACGCGGTCACGGCACGCACGTCCTTGGTGCGGCTCTTGCCGTCGAGGAGTGCGATCTCGCCAAAGCAGCTCCCCGCGGCGATCTGCGCCAACACCATCGGCTCCTGCAGGCGGTCGTCGAGGACCTCGACCTGCCCCGCTTCCAGCAGGTACATCCGATCACCCGGATCCCCCGAGCGGAAGATCATCTCCCCCTTGGGCACGGCGCGAGGCGTGCAGCGACGCAGGACGCGCTGCACCTCCTGGGGCTCGAGGTAGCGAAAGAGGCGGTGCCCCTGCACGGAACTCGGCGGAGCCGACATCGAGGATCCTCGCTGTGCGAAAAGTGCGCACCCGCAGCAAGGCTGCTAGCCGTCCTTATACGCCGCCCCCGGCTCGGCCGCAACCCCGTGCTGGGCGCGGAGATCGCGGGCCCCCTGGTAATCGACCCTGGAAATGGCATATTGGAGAGGGGTCGGCGGCGGACCCGGGGGAACGCGACGTGGCGGCAGGGAGTGCAGGGAAGGCGAGCGGGGTGGCCGCGACGCTCGTCGTGACGCTGCTCTGCGCTGCCGTCTACACCGGCATTGTCGTCTACAACTACGACCCGGACACCTTCCTGTTCGGGGATTCTCCGTACTACGCCGCGGCCAGCGCCTCGCTGATCGGCGATCACGACCTGAAGCTGCGCAACAACCTGCGCGGTTCGGACGCCCGGCACGCCACCATGGTTGCCATCGGCGCGGATGGCGAGTGGCGCCCCAAGCACCCCGTGCTCATGTCCGTCGTGGCGATCCCCTTCCTGTTCGCCTTCGGCGTCAAGGGGCTGCTGGTCCTGAACCTGACCGTGATGGCCGCGCTCGTCGCCCTCTGCCATCGCCTCGGATTGCGTTCCTCCGCCTCCTGGGCCGCCAGCGCGGCGACGATCACGACCGCGCTCTTCAGCTTCGTGGTGGCGTACGCGTACAACTACTCTCCCGATGCCTTCGCCGCGCTCCCGGCCGTGGCATCCGTCCTGCTGCTCTGGAGCTCCTGGCCGGTCGCGGCCGGACTGCTGGCGGGGGCGGCATTTGCCGCCAAGCCGGCGCACCTCGTGTTCGTGGTGCTCGCCTTCGTGGCGGCCTGGGCGCGCGGGGGGCGCCGCCAGGCGCTCCGCTTCGCCGCAGGGGTCGCCCCCTGGGTCGTCGTGGTGATGGTCTACAACCTGGTCCTGTTCGGCGGCGTGGCGACGTTCGGGTACGACCGGATCTTCGATCCCGACGCGCCGGGCGGGATCACGACGCAGCGGACCGACTTCAGCCTCAGCGCCATCCCCGAGAACCTGGTGGCGCAGATTGCCGATTCGCGCCGCGGCCTCCTGCCTACCGCTCCCTCGGTGCTCCTCGCCCTGGCGGGGCTCCCGTTCCTGTTCGCGCGGGATCGCACGCTCGCGCTTCTTTGCGCGGCGCTCACGATCTCCTACCTGGTCTTCTTCTCCTCGTTCCTGCCGTGGATGGCGAGCCATGCCGGCAACCGCTACCTTTTCGTGCCGGTAGTGCTGTCGGCCGTGCCGCTCGCGGCGCTGTTCGATCGACTCGGCCGCCTCGGAGAACCGGTCCCTATCCGGGTCGGTTCCCCCTCCGCGGCCTCGATCCCCGTTCCCTGACCGGGCGCGAGCGCATCCTGCACCCGCCCGCCGGAGACCTCTAGCCGGCGCACGGGCCTCGCGGCCAGGGCTCGAAGGCCGGGCCGGTTGCCGTGACGGCAGTGGGCACGCTAGACTGTTCCCGATCGAATCCCGCGGAAGGACACCCCATGCCCGCCGATGAAGCCCGCCGCCGCTCGCGCTGGATGATCCGGGCGCTCGAATGGAACGATCCCCGCGCGCGGTACCCCAACCTCTGGCATGCAGGACTGCCGCGCAACCTGCTGGCGCTCGACACCGTCGCATCTCGGCTGCGACTCGGCGATCTGGTCGCGGTCTTCCACCCCTCCAGCCAGAGGTACCCCGAACGCTCCGAGCGCTTCGTGGGGCTGGTGCGCGTGGTGGGGCTGAGGCGATCCGACGAACCGGCGCACGACTGGGTCGACTTCGAGGCGGCACATCGCCTCGCCACCCCGCTGCAGCTCGGCGACGGTCCGCGCCGCGTCTTCCTCTGCTGCGATCCGGGGTGGCCGGAGCGCGAGGTGGCACTCTTCCGGCGCGTGTTCGACGCCGCGGTGGCGGAGGGGTGGGTGCCGCTCGCCGAGGAGGGGGAGACGGGCGCGCCGCCGTGGCGTCCGCCCGAGTCGGGGCGACCGGCGCGGAAGCAGGCCGGCGCCGCGCCTCCACCCCGCGACGACGACGAGGCCGCGCCGGAGCCCGCACCGCAGGCGGTGGCGTCTCCGGCGGCACCCCCGCGCGGGGAGTCCGCCGAGCGTGCGGGAGCGCGCGCTCCGCGCCCCGCGGCCGCTACCCGGCGTCCGCGCGAGCGCCCCGCGCCGGATCCGGCGCCGCGCATCGCCCCGCCGGCCTTCAACCCGGCCGGGCATGGGCGCCTGTTCGGTGGGGCCGACTACAGCGCCGATCTGCGCGACGCGCGCGGCGGCTGCTGGCTGGCGCTCGTGGAGCTCGATGGCGAGCGCCTGCGGGTGGCCCGCCTCGAGCCCACGGCGCGAAACGCCATCCAGATGAGCCTGCGGGACGCCGATCCCGCCGTCCGCAAGGCGGAGGCGATCGGGCTGACGTTCCCATTCGGTCTTCCCCTCGGGTTCTCCGAGAAGCTGCTGGGCGGGGCCTTCCCGGAGGAGGGATGGTGGGCGCTCGCGAAACACCTCGATCAGATGTCGCTCCCCGACTACCTGGTGGCGCTGCAGGAGTTCCGGGACGGGGAGGGGGAGGTCCGCCGGCACACCGATGACGTGGCCGGCGGCGACTCCCCGCTGCGACGCTCCCAGCCCGACCCGGCCTCGATGGCGTATCACGGAATTCGCATGCTCGCGGAGGAACGCTCCCGCTACGCCGTCCGCCCGTTCGAGGGGGCCAAGGGGCGCCTTCTGATCGAGGTGAGCGCCGAGCGGGCGGCGCGCCGGCTGGTGCAGGTCGATGACAGCGCGAAAGCGGCCAGCCCGGGAGCGATCATCGCGGCGCTCGCCGCGGCGTCCCCCTGGCCGCTGACCATCGACGAGCCGTATCTGGGACGCTGCATGTCCCAGCGCCTGGCGCTCGACGCAGTTCTCGCGGCACGCTGTGCCGCCATTGCCGTCCTCTCCGGGGAAGCCTCCCGCACGCCCGAGGAGCTGGCCGCCGAGCGCGCGTCCCAGGTGGAGCGGGAGGGATGGATCTACGGCCTCGCCCCCGCCACGGCATGAGGGTGACGGCAGTTGGGCCTGGCGCGACGCCAGGCCGTAATCGGCAGCGCACCCGCGGCCGGCTGATCGTCCTCGGCTGCTTCGCCGCGGCGCTGTGGTGCGCCCGCGCGAGCCACGCCTCCGAACCGCAGCCTCCCCCTCGCAATGTGATCCTGATGATTGGAGACGGGATGGGATTCGCCCAGGTCACCCTCGGGCGCCGCTCGCTGCCGGCGGGCACGACCGCGCTCGCGTTCGACTCCTTCCCGGTGAGTGGCGTGGTCCGCGTGGACGCGGCGGACGGCGCGATCACCGACTCGGCGGCGGCCGCGACGGCCATGGCGACGGGCGTCAAGACGCTCAATGGCCGGATCGGGGTGCGCCCGGACGGCCTCCCGGTGCGGACGATTCTCGAGGACGCGGAGCGGCTGGGAAGGGCAACCGGACTGATCACGACGACCGCGATCACCCATGCGACTCCCGCGTCCTTCGCGGCTCACGTGAAGGACCGCGACGACCGCCAGACGATCGCCTCGCAGATGCTCGACGGCGGCATCGACCTGCTGGTCGGCGGCGGGCTCGACGACTTCCAGCCCCAACGTCGGGCCGACAAGCGCGACCTCCTGCGCGAGGCGCGAGACACGGGGTACACCGTCGCGACCGACGCGGCCTCCTGGCGCGCCTCCTCCCGCCTGCCGCTCCTGGGCCTGCTGGCGCCGGACGGGCTGACGACGCGTGCGCCCGAGCCTGCGCTGGCCGAGCTGGTCGCGCGGAGCCTGGACCTGCTCGCGGTCGATCCCGACGGCTTCTTCCTCATGGTCGAAGGGGGGCAGATCGACTGGCGCTGCCACGACAACGACGCCGCGGGCGCGAGCGAGGAGATGCTCGAGTTCGACGCGGCGATCGCTCGTGCATCCGCCTTCGCGCGGTCCCGCGGCGACACCCTGGTCGTGGTGACGGCGGACCATGAGACCGGGGGCCTGAGCCTCGTGCCGGGCAGCGCGGCGGGGGGTGCTCCATTTCAGGCAAGGTGGGGGACGCAGGATCACTCGGCCGCGGACGTCCCCCTCTTCGCGACAGGCCCGGGCTCGGCGCGCTTTGCCGGATTCCTCGACAACGCCGAGATCGCCAGGCGCATCGCCGACCTCTGGGGGCTCCCGGCTCGCTGAGGAGGGAGCGATGTGGGCGATCGTACTGGCCGGGGGAGCGAGCCGGCGCATGGGGCGCTCGAAGGGGGATCTCGAGTTCGGCGGTGGGACGTTGCTGGAACGGGTCGTCCAGCAGGTGCGTGCCGCGGTGGACGAGGTGGTGCTGGTGGGGGATCCGATTGCCGCCGCCAGGTTGAACCTGCGAGCCGCGGAGGACTGGATCGCGGGAGCCGGCCCGCTGGCGGGGCTGGCCGGCGGGCTCGCGGTCGTCCCCGCCGGTCTCCACGCCCTCGTCGCGTGCGACATGCCCTTTGTCGAGCCGGAGATCTTCCCGCGGCTGGCAGGGCTCGGGGCCGGCTTCGACGCCGTCGTCCCGGAGGTGGAGGGCCGCCTGCACCCGCTGTGCGCGCTCTACGATCGCGGCTGCCTCGAGGAGACGCGCGCCTGCCTCGAGGCCGGGCGGCGGCGGATGGATGATCTGCTCGCACGGCTACGGGTGCGCACGGTGGCGCCATCCGAGGTGAGTCCGGCCCGGTTGGAGCGCGCGGTGATCAACGTGAACACGCCGGAGGAGTATCAGCGCGCGCTCCAGGCGCTGGCGGCCGAGCGCTGAGCGCGGCCGCAGGGGAGGGGTAGATGGCAAGCTCGTTCTCGCACCTCGACGAGTCCGGCAAGGCCCGCATGGTGGACGTCGGAGAGAAGGAGATGACCCGGCGCGAGGCGGAGGCCGGCGCGCTGGTCCACATGTCGGCGGCCTGCCTGGCGGCGATCCGTGGTGGCGGCGTGCCGAAGGGGGACGTCCTGGCAGTGGCGCGGATCGCCGGCATCCAGGCGGCCAAGCGGACCGCCGAGCTGCTGCCGCTCTGCCACCCGGTGCCGATCGACGGGGTGGAGGTGCGGTTCGAGTTCGACGATGCCGGGCCGGTCGTCCGGATCACGGCGACGGCCCGCGCCCACTGGCGCACGGGCGTCGAGATGGAGGCCCTGACCGCGGCGACGGTGGCCGCGCTGGCGCTCTACGACATGTGCAAGGCGATCGACCGGGGGATGACGATTGACTCGGTGCGCCTGCTACGCAAGAGCGGCGGGCGGAGCGGCGACTTCCGGCGGGCCTGAGACGACCGCGCGCTCCGCGGCGTCGAGTTCGATCAGCGGCAACGCTCGAGCAGGGTGCGCACTCGGAAGAGGCCCGCGTCGATATCCGCCAGCGAAAGAGCGCCGACGGAGAGCCGCATCCACCCGGACTCCTCGCGCAGCCCGAATGCCTGGAAGGTTACCACCGCGAATCCGGCCTCGGTGAGGAGCAGTCGCCGGATCTCCTCGTTGGAGCGGATGGGCGGCCGCGCGGAGTCGCCGTCCAGCCGCCGGCCATCCAGGGCGAAGCGGACCGACAGGTAGATTGCCCCCTGCGGCGGCACCACCTCGACCGGCAACCCGGCGCGCGCCATCTCGTCGAACCCCTCGTGCAGGCGATCCAGCCGTCGCCGCACCGCCGCGACCATGGTGGCGTTGAAGGTGGCGACGGCACCCTCATCGGCCAGGAACTCGGCCGTCGCCGCCTGCTCCGGTCGCGGTGCCCAGGCGCCGACGTGGGAGAGGATGTCCGCCATCCGCCGGCGAAGGTAGGGGGGCGCGGCGGCCCAGCCGACGCGCAGCCCCGTGGCGGCAAATGACTTCGAGATGCTGTCCACCAGAATCGTCCAGGCGGCGGACTCGGGGACCACCTCCGCGGGCGTGACGTGCCTGGCCGCGCCGAAGGTGAGCATCCAGTACACCTGGTCCCAGAGGAGGAACAGGGCGCGCGCGCCCACGGCCTGGCGGCGGCGGTTCTCCGCCACCAGCAGCTCCGCGATGGCCCGCACCTCGGGCTCCGACATGACCGTCCCCGCCGGGTTGAGCGGCGAGTTGATCACGAGCAGCCGCGCGTCATGGAAATGGGGCGCGAGGCTCGCGGCCGTGGGCAGGAAGTTCGAGGCGCGCGAGGCGACGACCGGGACCACCTGCGCGCCGACCAGGTGCGCATACGAGTCGTTGTTCCACGAGGGGACTGGGACGAGCACCTTCTCTCCAGGATCGAGCAACACCCGGTAGGTCGCGTAGATGAGCGGGCGCGCCCCCCCGGCGATCAGGACCGCCTCGATCGGGTAGGTCAGCCGCAGCGCCCGATCGTAGAAGCGGGAGACCTCACGCCGGAGCTCGGGAAGCCCATCCGACGGGGGGTAGTTCGTCTGACCGGCGGCGAGATGACGGGCGACCGCGCTTTCCAGGGCTCCCGGGATCCGGAACTCGGACGGCGCGAAATCGCCGACCGTGAGGTTGCAGAGGGGCTCGCCGGCTGCCTGCCGGGCCCGGACCTCCGCCGCAATCTTGAGAATCTCCGAACCCGCCAGGCCCAGAGCGACACGCGAGAGCGCGGCCGACTCCGCCGCCGCGATCGCGTCAGCGCTCGGGAAGTGGGATGCGACGGCGACAGGCGGGCGGGCGACCGAGTCCGGAATGACAGCCTCCTGTGGCGGCACACGAAGCGCGGCCACCGCTGGCGTGGAGAGATGACGCAGTCTAGCGCATCCCGCACCGTCAAGGAACCCGGGAGGTCAGCGCGAGGAAGGGGCCCCAGGTGGCGGAGGGTGCGGCGCCGCCACCGGCGGCGGAGTGACGGGTGGCACGACGCCGCGCATCTCGCGGAAGACCCGCTGTGCCCCGCTGAACCACAGCTCCGGGGAGCTCCAGGTATCGAAGGGCGCGGGAATCCTCAGTTTCTCCACCAGATCTCGATCCGTGCCGTCCTTGGCGATCGGCGCGACCATGGCGCGCAGCCTCTCCAGGTACGACTTGAGGGCCCGCACATCGTCCTTGGTTCCCACCGGTCCGTGCCCCGGGACGATCTGCTCGACGTTCGACAGGTCCAGCGCTCCCAGCCGCCGGATCCACTCCTCCGTGTGAGCATCCGCGAGGTTCGGCACCGTCTGGACGGACACCAGATCGCCGGCGAACAGCACGCCGGCCGAGACGCAGTGCAGGAGCAGATCCCCGTCGGTGTGGCCCGGGCCGGGGAAGCTGAGGATGTTGATCTGATTCCCCATGGAGATCTCGAGCTTCTCCGACACCTCGATGCCCGGGCGGATCGGCGCCAGGCGATCCACCGCCGCCTGCTCGCGACGAACCTCGAGCAGCGCCTGATCGAGCACCGCGAGTCGCGCCGGGTCGGTCTCCCGGCGGGCAAGGCGCGCGGTATCATTCTCCTTCTTCTCCAGAAAGGCGCGCCGGTCCGCCCGGTCCTGCGCGATCCGCGCCGCGGTCGCCGGCCCGCTGTACATCGTGAAGGGGCGGTTCGCGAAGAAATCGAGGCCGCCGGTGTGGTCGCGGTGCCAGTGGCTCAAGACGACGAGGCTCACCGGCTTCGAGGTGATCTTGATGATCTGCGACATCATCTCCCGCATCAGCTCGCGATCGGAGAGGGTGTCGAAGACCAGGACCCGGTCGGGGAGGATCACGAAACCGGCGTTGCTGACCGCCAGGTTGTCGCCGGGGAGCGGTCGCACGACGTAGACGTCTTCCTTGAGCTTCTCGACGCGCAGGTGGTTCGCGGCGACGACCGCAGGGGCAAGGAGGAGGAGGAGCGGGAGCAGCCGGGCGACGCGCTTCATCACGGTGGGTCTCCGGGAGGAGCGCCCTGAATATACCAATGCGCTGGGCCGGAGGCAGGGCGCGAGCCTGGAGGGGCGTCCGCCTGGGAGGGACCGTCAGATCTTGATGTCCCAGTTGAGACGGTCGCGACCCTGGTGCGCGGTCCAGCCCAGGATGTGCATCTGGATGAACAGCAGATACGAGGACAGGAGCGCGCTCAGGATGGCACCCCCGATCGGGATGATCGACAGCACCATCTTGCCGGCCACTCCGGCGGCCATGAGCAGGCCGCAGAACACCAGGGCCATGGCGTAGTCGGCCTTGATGCGCGCAATGCAGCGCGCAATCACGGCGGGGTTCAGCGCCGGAGCCACGGTGTTGAAGATGGCCGCGATCATCAGGCACATCGGGTAATACATGCCGACGATGAGGATCAGGGCGGCGTTGCCGAGCAGGAACCCGACGCCGATCTTGGCGAGGCGCGACAGGCCATCGACCCGGATCGGTCCCGCCGCTCCGCGCTCGTCCGCGGCCTTCTCCTGGGCAGCCTGGTATTTCTCGAAATCGAACTGGCCGCTCGCGTCGACGAACTGTTCGATCGGGACCGCCCCATCCTCATCCTCCGGGTCGGCCGCGACACCGCTCGCGGGTTCGGCATTGTCCTCGTTGGCCTCGGCGACGAAGGCGGCGGGCTCCGTGGCGTCCATCGCCTCGGCGAGGGCCGTGGTCCCCTGCGAGAACGTGAAGTAGTTGAATGCGATCACCGGCATCCAGGCGATCGCCGTGACCAGGAGTGCTTTCATGCCGCGCGCGGTGATCTCGCCGAGGTCGGTCATCTCCGGCCAGTCGGGCAGGATCGCCTTCCCCTCGGAGCTTTCCTTGAGGATGTGCAACTGGTACGCGAGGACGATGAAATAGAGCGCCTTGCCGGGGCCGGGCAGGAGCGCGCCGAAGAACGACAGGAAGGCGCAGCACGCGATCATGAGCGGGCCCCACCCCGCGAGCGGGTACCGCACCAACTCCGGAATCCGCCGCCAGAACGGCACGACCGCCTGCGTCCCCTCGTACGGGATACAGCGGTCGTCACAGCGGCGGCACCAGGCGATCTTGCGGGAGCCGAACTGCTTCTCCCCGACGCACACGCCGCAGAAGATCGACAGACAGTGCGGGCAATGGTGCTCCGCACGGATCGTGGGGTGCACGACGCACCCTCCTACAATCGCTTCCCTGACGCTGCCCCCGGTGCGCAGGCGGAAGTAGCGCTGCAGCTCGGGCACCTCGCCCGCCGGGACCGGATCGGCGCCGGCGGCGGTGCGCAGCGGGGTGGACGGGCGCACCTCCCCCTGGCGGATCAACTCACGGATGGCGGCCTTATCGACCGTTGCTTCTTCGCCCCCCTCCCGGGTCAGCCACCAGGTCGGCTCTCCGACCGGCCCGGGCTCGGGCCCGGCCGCGTCGCCAGGGGTGACCCCGGGGGACCGGGAGAGGCGGATCTCGGGTTCGTGCGGGGGGCTCGGCGGCAGGCCTGGGGAGGTTGCGACCCGTGCCTCGACCGAGGCGGCCTGGACCGCCACGGCGGCGGCGATCGGCACGGCCTCGACGCGCGACACCGCGCGCGCACACCCGATCGTCTCCAGGGTCCGCGCCTCGGCAGGGGGAGGAGCGGCGGCGTGGAACGTGGTAGCGCACTTGCCGCAGCGCACCGAGCGACCGGCCGGAGGGATCTTCGCCGGATCGACGCGGAAACAGGCATGGCAACCAGGACATTCGATGACCATATCTGAGACCTCTCTCGATCCCATAATATATGCCGGAATAAGATTATATCAATGCGAATATTACTTAATGACTATGCACAATGTCGGAACCCGGACACCTGCGCCGAAGCGTCCGCTCGAGCTGAACAGGTTGCAGTTGACGAAGAGGCGGGCTGTGGCGGGTGTGAGGTGGGCCATCCTGCCCGCGTGGGTCGGGTCAGAGCTCGGGGGTGACGCGCATCACTTCCTCGAGCGTGGTCAGTCCCTGGAGCATCTTGCGGATGGCGCACTCGCGCAGCGTCGTCATGCCCTGGCGGCGGGCTGCTTCGCGCAGGGCCTGGGCGTCGGTCCGGCTCGCCACCAGGCGGCGAAGGGTATCGTCCACCGCCATCACCTCGAAGATGCCCGTCCGCCCGAAGTACCCCGTCCCCCGGCAGCGCAGGCAGCCGGCACCCGTCCGGATCAGGAGCGGCTTGCCGTCCGGGATCTGGAGGCCGAGCAGCTCGATCTCCTCCGGCTTGAGCGCCCGCTCCGCGGTGCAGTCGGCGCACGTGCGGCGCAGCAGGCGCTGCGCCATCACCCCGACGAGCGTCGCCGCGATCAGGAACGGCTCGACGCCCAGGTCGAGCAGCCGTGTGACGCTGCTCGGCGCGTCGTTCGTGTGCAGCGAGGAGAAGACCAGATGCCCGGTGAGCGCCGCCTGCACCGCATTCTGCGCCGTCTCCAGGTCGCGGATCTCGCCGACCATGATGACATCCGGGTCCTGCCGCAGCAGGGTGCGCAGCGCCGACGCGAAGGTCAGCCCGATCGCCGGGTTCACCGCCGTCTGGTTGAACTCCTCGGTCACCATCTCGATCGGGTCCTCGATCGTCACGAGATTCGTCTCGCCGTCCGCCAGCATGCGCAGCGCTGAGTAGAGGGTGGTGGTCTTTCCGGAGCCGGTCGGCCCCGTGACCAGCACGATGCCGTGCGGCTGCGCCACGAACGACTCGAAGATCTCCTGCTCCCGGGGGAAGAACCCGAGCCCCTCGAGCTTCGACGCGGTGATCTCCGGGTCGAAGATGCGGATGACCGCCTTCTCCCCGAACGCGACCGGCAGCGTCGACACGCGCAGCTCGATCTCCTTCCCCTGGCGCTCCGTCTTGATGCGGCCGTCCTGCGGGCGCCTTTTTTCCGCGATGTCCATCCGCGCCATGACCTTGATGCGCGCCACCATCGCGGCGTGCACCAGCTTCGGGATCGTCTGGACCTCGTGCATCACGCCGTCGATCCGCAGCCGCACCAGCGAGCGCTCGCGCTTCGGCTCCAGGTGCACGTCGGAGGCGCGCAGATCGTAGGCGTGCAGCAGCAGGTACTCGACCGCATCGACGATGTGCTGGTCGGAGACCTCAATCTCCGACTCCTTCTTCATGCGCACGAACTGCTCGAGATTCCCGAGGTCGAGCGTCGGCGCCATCTCGCGCTCGGCCTTCACCACGCTGCGGCGGAACCCGAAGAACTCGCGGACCACCCGCTCGAGATCCGTGCGGGTGACGAGCACGGTCCGCACCTTGTAGCCGGAGGTGCGCCGGATCGAGTCCAGCCCCTCGAGGTCGAACGGATCGGCGACCGCCACCTCCAGCTCTCCGTGGCGAACGCGCAGCGGAATCATCAGGTGCTTGCGCGCGAACGGATGCGAGATGATCGAGGCGACGAAATCGAGGTCGAGATCGAGCGTGTCGATCTTCTCGAACCGGAACCCGAGGTGCGACGCTACCGCCCGGACGATGGTCTCCTCGGAAAACGCCGACAGCCCCAGTCCGAGCCTCTCGGCCATGAACACCAGCAGCTCGGCGACGTTCAGCTCGGCCGCGACCTGCGCCTTGCGCCCCCCGGTGGCGCGCACCCGCTCGAGTGCCCTGCGCTCGGCGGGTTCGTGCTTCACGAAGAGCCGCTGGATCTGCCGGTCGATCAGCCCCTGCGCGACCAGCACGTCGGTGAGATAGGGGAGAGTGAGCGCCTGGCGCCGGATATCGGTGGTGGAGGTGGGAGATTTCTCGGTCATCGTTGCGCTCGGCTCGCTTCCCGGTCGTGGCGCTCAGCGTCCGGCCTAGAACGTCGCCAGGTTCTGCCCGGCCGGAGCGATCGCGGCGGACGGTGCGCCATCGTCTCGCCCGGCAGTCACGGTGCCATCGTACCGCCGCGCCCGCGTCCCGACAAGCAGGCGCGCGAGGTGGAGGCCGGCCTCGACGTGACCGCGGCGGGCATGGTAGTCTCCGCCGCGTCACCCGCTCCGCACCGGATGGGCCGTTAGCTCAGCGGTAGAGCACCTGCCTTTTAAGCCCTGCGAGGCCCGGCAGCAACTCGTGGAAATCACGTAAGTTGTTGTCGGGCCTTTCTCGTTCCCGCGACATGTGAGACTATCTGGACGCCTGGGACGGCTGCGACGGCCACCCAGATGGCCACCTGTTTCAGCGAGGCGATGGAGGTGCTCACGGAATGAGCGACAGTCTCGACGAACGCGTCCGGCGAATCTACGCAGTCCTCGAGAATACTGGACCGATGCAGGTCGCGACGATTCCAGCGATCCCGATGTCTGGCGGAGGTCTCAGGTACGACATGACCGGCGGCCTGAGCCCGGAGGAAGCCGCCAACCTGGCCCACTCCGCAATCCATAACGTCGCGAGCCTCAGGGATCATCTGCGGGGCTGGGCGAGGAGACACAAGAAGGACCCCGACTTAGTGGACCGTGCGATCGATGGTTCGCTGAGTCTGCAGATCGTGATGGACCTGTGGGATCGCGAAAAGCATGGTCCCCCGCACCACGGAAAGGGCTACTCCGGACGGCGTCCGAAGCTTGATTGGATCGACGGAGTGCTGGAGATTCGCGCTGGCCCCCCCAACAGCTTCTCAGGTGTGACCTTCACCCACGATGGCTCTCCCGGAGTGGTCAGCGGCGACGTTTCTAGGGTGATCACCGGCTCCATCGTCGACGGTGAGGGAAAGCCATTGGGCGATCTGCGTACGCGCCTCACGGAAGCGCTGGCCGTCTGGGAGAGGCTCCTCGCTGAGATGTCGGACAAGCAGGACGGCTGAGGTCGGCGCTTCCTGAGTCGATTCGATCGAGCTAGAAAGGTGATCCAAACACATGACGTCGCCAGATTGGATGATGCTTGCTGCTGTAGTCGTCGCACCGATGATCGCGGTCTTCGTTCAGCGGAACATTGACATTCTGCGGGAGCGCCGCGGGCGAAAGACGTGGGTATTTCACACTCTAATGGCGACTCGCGCCGCAAAGGTATCGCCGGAGCACGTTCGTGCACTGAATATGATCGAGCTCGAGTTCTACGGCTGGAAACTAGGACGCCTCCGGTACGTCCCTGCAGGCCAGCGCGCGGTTACCGTTGCCTGGAAGAACTACTTGGACTTCCTCACCACTCCGACAAAGGATTCGGATCCAATGGAATGGCGGGGCAAGGCCGATGACCTTCTCACCGACCTACTGGACAAGATGGCGGACTGCCTCGGGTATCATTTCGACACGATGCAACTTAAGAGAGGGATCTACTACCCACAGGCCCACTCTGTTCTGGAGGCCGAACTTCAGGTGATTCGAGACCGCCTGGCAAAGATCCTCAATGGGGAGGAGGAGCTACCCGTCCGGCTGGTGATCTCGGACGACGCAATCGAGCGGCAGGATGCGCTGCAGAAGGCGTTGCTCGACCAAGCCAGCGGAAAGAACATCGTTCGCGTTCGACTCGAGCGGGGGCCGCGCTCCGCGTAGCCCGCGACCTCGAGGCTGCGATAGAGTTCCAGTCGGGCCCGCACCCGCGGCCGCGGGGCGCCATCCCAGCGCGGCGGGCCATTTGTTCCACCACGGAGCGTTGCGTGGGAGGCAACGATGGCCGACACCACCCACTCCGCCAAACGGCCGGCGGCCCGTCGGCGCCAGCCCCCCGCCCGCTTGGTCAAGAGCCTCTTAACCTGGGCCGGCTTTGATCCCGCGGTGCTTGCGGAGCGGCGCGAGACGTTCCGCCAGGAACACGAAGACGAGATCCGACGCGTCGTCTCCGAACTCCGAGCGCGCAAGATCCTGGGCGGCGTGGACCGCGGGCGCTACCGCGCCGAGGTCTCGCCCGACCTCGTGCTAGAGAAGGTGGCGGAGGCGGTCGCTCTGACCCTTCGGAATCTCCATTACGCAAGAACGCTCAAGGAGAAGCGCGCGAAGGCGGACCAGGTTCGGCGGACCCTTCGGGACGGTTACCGCCACATGGCGCGGCAACTTCGGCACGGCGATCCGAGAGAAGCGGCGCGCCTCGCCAAGCGGGCCGCGTTCTACGCCGAACTCGCACAGGACTGGAAGGGTGAGGACCCACGTCCGCGCCTTCCAGGCTACCCGGACATATCCCCCAGCATGCACCTCAACCACCTCGTTCTTGATCTAGTCGCGATCCTCACGCACCTAACGAACATGAGCCCCAACTACTTGCTGGGTGGTACTCGCTCCCCACGTCCGATAATCCCCGCGACCCTACGCCTCCTGTGGGACTGCGGCCGAGACTGCGTGCCTCCGCGTGGCGCCGCGAATCCATTGAAACGGTACAGAGACAGCGCGGCGCGCATCGAGGCGGCGGCTTACAACCACGGAGACGACGACTACAGGATCGCCGACGATAACCTAGGCCGCCGCGCCGTGATGTTCGCCCGGGATGATCGCTTTCCCTTGAGCCTCTTCGAGCCGCACCGCACGATCCGCACGGTTCCCTACCGCCACACCTAGGCCCCGAAACGGCACAAACGACCCCCGGAACTTTTTTCGTGTTTGTGCCGGTATAAAAAAGACCGTGCCCCGATGATAGGGGCATGGATACGCTACCCATCGGCCGCCGGCTGAAGCTGGCGCGCGTGGCACGAGGCGTCCGGCAGCGTGATCTAAGCCGGGAAGCCGACGTGCCTCAATCCACGTTGTCGCAGATCGAAAACGACTACCGCCCCCCGCGGGATCACGAGTTGCGCGCCATCCTTGACGCGCTCGATCTGACGCCGAACGACCTCGACAGAGTACGAGCATGAGCCGGCGCCCTGCGACTGCGACGACCGTGCCAACGACCGATCCTCTTCCGACTCCGCCGCGGGGTTGGCGCGTCGCCGACGTCGCGCGCTCGCTCCGGATCCCGCGTTCCAGCGTTTACCGCCTGATCGCGTCCGGCGAACTGGCGGCCGTGCGGTTCTCCGGCCGGAGTGTGGTGATCCTCGAGGCCGACCTCGCCGCGTTCCTTGACGCACGCCGCACCGGGGCGGGCCGATGAACCCCGCAGCCGATCTCGCCGTGCCCTTGACCGACCACGCGCGCATCATCGGGCGCCCGTTGACGCCGATCGAGATCCTCGAGGCGCAGGAGCTGCAGGCGACCGATTTCCACTGCACCGACAGCGGCAACGCAAGCTTGTTCGCCCGGCTCCACGGCGAAGACCTCCGCTACGACCACAGGCGCGGACGCTGGCTCGTACGGGGCGGGCACCGGTGGGAGGAAGACAACTGCGGCCGCGTCTACCAGCTCGCGATCGAGGCGGCACAGGTGCGCTACCTCTGCGCAGGGACGCTCCCGGACGGTGACGAGAAGCGGAAGGAACAGCGCAAGTGGGCGGTTGCCAGCGAGTCTCGCCAACGTCTCGAGGCGACGCTCGCGCTCGCGCAGTCGGCCCCGCCGCTCGCTGACCCGGGCGATCGGTGGGATACCGATCCGCTCCTGCTCGGGGTCCGCAACGGCGTGCTCGACCTGCGCACCGGAAAGCTGCGCAACGGCCGGCCCGAAGACCGAGTCACCATGCAGGCCGGCGCCGACTTCGACCCGGACGCCGAGTGCCCGCGGTTCGACCGGTTCCTACTGGAAGTGTTCCAGGAAGACGCCGACCTGGTTGACTTCGTGCATCGGGCGCTCGGCTACACGCTGACCGGCGACGTGCGGGAAGAGGTTTGTTTCGTCTGCTACGGCCGGGGCTGCAACGGCAAGACGAAGCTCCTGGGCGCTGTTCGGCATGCGGCTGGGGACTACGCCTGCGACACTCCGTTTTCGACGCTGGAGACGAGCGCGCGGGCCTCCATCCCCAACGACGTGGCGGCGCTCGCTGGCCGCCGGCTCGTGACGGCATCCGAGACGGGCGAGGACCGCCGGCTGAATGAAGCGCGGATCAAGGCGCTGACCGGAGGCGACCCGATCACCGCCCGTTTCCTCTATGGCGAGCTGTTCACCTTCCAGCCGGTTGGCAAGTTCTGGCTCGGCGTCAACCACAAGCCCCGCGTCCGTGATGACTCGGCCGGATTCTGGAGGCGGATCCGCCTGATCCCGTTTGGGCGCTCATTCGAGGGGCAGGAGGACCGCGAGCTGGAGGCCAAGCTCGCCAATGAGGCGCCGGGAATCCTGGCATGGCTCGTGCGCGGCTGTCTCGCCTGGCAGGCCCGCGGGCTCGAGGCGCCGGGGTCCGTGACTGATGCGACAGCCGGCTACCGTGAGGACTCCGACCCGCTCGCTGGCTTCATTGACTCGGCGTGCGTCGTGTCTCCTACCGCCAGCGCCAAGGCCGGCGAACTATACACACGCTACACGGAATGGGCCGCGGGTGAAGGGCTGAGCGAGCGGGAACGCCTGACCAGCAAGGTATTCGGTCAACGACTCAGTGAGCGTTTCGACCGGACGCGCGACAACTCCGGGCGCATCTACATCGGGATCGGAGTCCGCCGTGTGTAGGGTCAATCCTACACTTCACGGTACTTTCCCTATGCACTCTCTCACGCGAGAGTTACAGGAAAACGCTACACAACCCTACACGCTACACAACGACGGACCCCGCCTGCGCAGCAGTTCCGCGCGTGTGCCGAAGCGCTTGGCGCTGCACTCCTCGACCCGGCGCGGCCTCGAACCTAGGGAGGTGCGACCGCCCCCGGTCGGAGTCTCGCCTCGGGATCCTCGCCGCGCACCTGCTCAGCGAGCAGCTCCCGCAGAGGATAAGTGTTCATCTGTCAACGCTTTGCGAGCTCGACCTGCGGCGAGTAGCCGTCTGGGTAGCCGCGTGACTAGGCGGCGCAGGTGGAGCCGGCCGCCGCGACCCGCTCGCGTGTCGCTGTCTGGCTCGGCGACCGATCCACTTCTGGAGTTTGCTGGCCGGCTGCGCGACCCGCGCATCGGTTCCGAGCCACATTCGACCGGGTGGGCATCCCGTTCCGAGGGGGTTATCTGATGGCCCGTCCACGGACTGACGAACGCCACCCGCTGCAACGTCTCCTGGCGGCGTGGGGCCGCGGGGAGGGGGTCGCCCCAGAGCACCAGCGGCATCTGCTAGCGGTGGCCCGGGAGGCGGCTCGGGAGGCGGAGGCGCACAACCTGTCGATCTTCGACCTGATGGCGGCGGGGATGGCGGTGCGGCTGTACGGGCGCAGCCTGGAGAGCCAGGAGCAGATCGTCCTGGCCCGATGCCTAGGGGAGACAATCCGGGCGCTCCGCAGCCTGAAGTTGCTCGGGGTGGAAGGGCGGTTGCGTGGCGGCCGGGGGATGTTCGGCACGAACCAGCGGAAGCGGGGGTCGCCGTTCACGCCCCCGCGGGTGCGGCCGGCGGTGGCGGTAGGTGGTGACGAAGTAGGCGAGGACGAGTAGCAGCCGCTACGAGCGGCAGGAAAGGCAGGGCGAGATGGCGATGCCAGCGGCGTTGCAGGCGGCGATTCAGGCATGGAGGCGGGACAGCGGGCTGGGGGATGACGAGGCGCTCGCGGAGCTGGGGCGGCAGATCAACCCCCAGGTGGTAGCCGCGAAGCTGATCAAGGAGGAGCCGATCTCCTACTTCTCGTCCGTGCCCCCGGGTGAGAGCGTGAGCGGTCGGGGTCGGGTGCCGGAGCGGGCGGTGGTCGGGCTCACGGCGAGCGAGGCCGCGGAGGTGGAGGGGCTGAAGCGGAGTTTCGCCAGGAAGGAGTTGGACCCGGAGGGCCAGGTGCGGCTCGCGGCGTTGCTGGACCGGGTGGAAGAGGCGCGGCTGGCGAAGCAGAAGGCGGCGCGCAAGCCGGCGTGGGGTGCGGCATGACGACCGCGACGGAGACGAAGGGGCCCGAGAAGCGGATCGGTCTGGACCTCGAGCCCCCGGTGCGCGAGGCGATCCGGGTATGCGACCGGCACGACGTCAGGTTGTCGGGCTCGTCCTGGGAGAAGGCCCGGCGTGACGCTGTCCGGCTCCACGGCGAGGTGCACGCGCTCGGGGGAGGCGTAGGCGTCACGGGTGCGCCCCAGGTGGTGCGCCAGGCGGAGATCGCGCGGCTGCGCCCGGCGGTGGAGGCGATGATGGAGCAGGTGGCCCGGTTCCGCACCGCGCACATTCCGGCGCCGATCGACCTCCTGGACCGGCTCGATCGGGACACGCTCGAGCTCGACGCCGTGGAGCGGGCGTTCGCGGAGGGGAGGGTGCAGCTCAACGCGCTCGCGACGGCGCTGACGGCGGCCGAGCATGCGGCTCGGCATGGGCTCGCCACGACGCTGCGCCAGCGGGTGCTCGAGAAGATCGCCGCGAAGCTCGAGGCGGTGCTCCCGGCGGCGACGGTCGTGCTGTGTGCGCGACAGCCGGCGCGAGGCATCCCGGATGCCGCGCACGCGCAGCTCGGTGAGGCGACGGCGATCTGTGCGTTGGCGGATCGGCTCACTGGGGAGAACGCCGGGCTCGATTGGCTCGTGGTGGCGTTGAAGCGTGAGGACGTGTGCGCCTTGCTGTTCCCGAAGGTGGCCGCCGAGCAGGTGGAGAGCAATCGGAGTCTCGCGGCTCGTGAGGTGGCCGCCCAGGCCGCGGACCTGGCGAGGGGCGGGCAGATGGTCGGATCGCTTCTGGACGCGGAGTTGTGAACAGGGAGATGGGGCCGGCGGCGCACGGTAGAGGTTGGGTCCTTCCCGTGTGGCCCGGATCCACCCGTCGCGGTAGCGGTCGGCGAGTCACGGCGCCACGCCCGGAGAGGCCGCGGTCCCAAGTGGGGGACTCCCAGGACTCCGGGCACCTTCAACGGCAGTGGAGGCGAGGCGGATCTACGCCCGACGGACGGCCGCGCACCCGCGCCTTATCGCAGGCTCGCCACGCTCGGCGCTGCCGCGAGCGCACAAGGCGGAAGCCCCGCCGGATCGCGTCCGCTGAGCACGCCATTCTCCCGCTTGCGGCCGTAGCGCGTTTCTCCCTGGTAGGTCGCGGCGGTGACGTAGTAGTAGCCCTGACGCGCAGGCGGATCGGGAACGATGCCCGCCTCGAGGTAGTCGCCCGGCCGCGGGATCGTCGCGGGGTAGTTGCAGCGGAGCGGCTGCGCCTCGGAGAAGTCTCTCGGGCCGAGCAAGGGACCGTAGTAGGTGTCGAAGTGCCCTACCGCCTGCATTCCTTCGGGGTGAACTGGCACCGTGAACGACACCCCCATAGGCGTAGGGGCGAACGACTGGAGAATCTCAAACATGGAGGCGAATCCGGTGAGTGCTGCAAGCCAAGTGCCGCCCGCATACTGACAGCCTCCGGGTTGTGAGGGGTTGTAGTGACAATACGATCGAAGTCCGATCAGGAGGCGCCCGTTGGTGTGATCGAATGCGATAGTGGGGGCCACGTTGTAGCGTTGGGCCTCGAGTACATCAATGGTCGGTGCGAAGGAGGCCGATCCGCAACGCGGATCAATGAACGCAAGAACCTCCGGAGTTGCGCCACCGTAGCGGACAAGCTCAATGCGGTAGAACTCGACCCCCTCATACGGGAAACCCGGACAGACTTCCCAATCCTGACCGATAAAGACCGTCCGAAAGCGCAGGAGTTGACCCAGGTTATCAACCTGCGCCACATCACTCGGCCCGACGCAGGCGGCAGCGTTTGGAGTTGAATCGCACCCTATCGGAAAGACAGTCGTGCAGGAGAAACCCGGCGCCAGGAACTGCCAATCGCTGCAATCGAGCGGCTGGCCGGGTTGGCTGGCGTTGACGACGGAAAACAAGACAAGGGCGGGAATGACGGCGAGGGTGGGTCGCATGGGGTTTCCAGTCCTTTCACTAGCCGCAGCAGGCCGCAGGCAACGAGTAGATGTTGATGCTCGCACAACCGTTGAAGACGGGCTCACCGTTCCCACGAATGCAACGGATGTCGAGCAGGTCATAGCTGCCCGCGTCGATCCGGAACGAGACGAGGGCTGCATCGGGAGTCGGAAACGCTGGCGGTGGCGGTATGCTTTCCACCAGCTCCACGTAATCGCAGACCCTAGCCCCCGGAAACTCGGCCGTGCACGCACGGCTGGCCTCAAACAGCTTGGAGTTCGCGTCCAGGTTGGCCTGCGTGAACCCGACGAAGTGAATCGCGGCCGCCGCGCACGAGGTGGCACCTGCGACCCTGACGTTGCCGTCCTGATCGAGCGGCAGGTTTCCGACGGCGACCGTCCCTGCCACCTCCTGGACCGCCGGCAGGTTGCCAACGTCCACGGTCCCACTCACGACCTGCACCGCCGGGAAGTTCACTACGCTCACCGGCTGAGGGCCGGGAGGTGGCGGAGCGCCCACCAACGGAACCAGGAGCGCCGCCAGGCAGAGCACACCTATTGCGAGTCCTACGGATCGCCTGCTCATGTTTGGATCCCCCTGTTGGATTGCGTCTGCGGGAAGCCTACGCGCCTGTATGCCTTTGTGCAAACGGGTTTCCGAGGGGGGCGGCGTGCCGCCCCTCTTGACACCTGCCATCGTGTGCGGGTAAGATAGTTGGCGTATGGCCTACCTAAAGCGCAAGCGCATCGGGAGCGGAACCTACCTCTACATCATTCAGTCTGTCCGACGTGGGGGTAAGGTGACGCAGAAGATCCTCGAATACCTCGGCCGCGACCCGGACCCGAAGCGGCTCGCGGCGGCGCTGCGCTACTGGAAGGTGGGCCGCAAACCGAAGGCGCCACGACGGCGCAAGGGAGGAACGTCATGAGCGAAAAGGTGAGAGGAAGGCCGCGCGAGCCTGAGCACGGCGGGAGGGGCTGACAATGGCCATCTACCAGAAGCACCACAAGCGCGAAGGGATCACCTACTACTACATTCGGTTCCAGAAGGCGGACGGGCACCGGAAGGTCGAGCAGGCTGGTACCACGCTCGAGCAGGCGCGGCGACTCGTCAAGAAGCGCCAGGGCGAGGTGGTGGACGGCACGTACATCGATCCGCGCGACGTCGAGGAGCAGGAGACGGGCCCGACGTTCGGGGAGTTCGCCGATCGGTTCATGAAGGAGTACGGCGACCTGCGGCGGTCGGATTACTACACCGAGGCGGTGACGGTGCTCCGGCAGTACTTCGCCGGTAGGCTGCTCGATTCGATCACCCGCGCCGACCTGGAGGCGTTCGGGCGAGCTCGGCAGGCCGGGACGGTTCCCAGGCCACCGAAGGAAGGAAAGCCCGCGGGGTTCTACCGACCTTCGGGCCCGTCGACGGTCCGCAAGAATCTGATCGTCGCCGGCACGATGTTCCGCCGGGCCGTGCGGTGGGGCGTGCTCGAGACGAGCCCCGCGGCCGACCTGGAGAAGCCCCGGGAGCCGCACCACAAGGAGCGGTACCTCTCCCGGGAGGAGTACGCGACGCTCCGCAACGCGGCGCCGCCCTGGCTCCGTCCGATGATCCGGCTCGCCGTGGTGACGGGGCTCCGGCTCAAGGAGGTGGTCGGGCTCGCCTGGGATGGCGTCGACCGGGAGGCTCAGCTCCTGCACGTCTCGGAAGACAACAAGACCGAGCGGCCGCGCGCGGTCCCGCTCGGCGAGGTTGCAGGCGAGATCCTCGCCGGCCAGGTGCGGCACGTCCGGTCACCGTACATCTTCACGGATTCGACGGGGGCGCCCTACACGTCCAAGCGCGCCCGGAACCTGATCAGCAAGACGACGAAGGCGCTGATGGTCGCTCAGAGGATCGAGGGCGCGACCTTCCACACCTTGCGCCACACCGCGGCATCGTGGGCGGCGCAGGCGGGGGAGTCGGGGGTCTCGATCGCGCGCTTCCTGGGCCACGCCACCGGCGCCAGCATGACCGATCGCTACATGCACCTGAACCCGGAGCACTACCGTGGTATCGTGCGCGCTCTCGACGCAGCGGAGCGAGCGGCGCAGGCGATGGCCACCCAGATGGCCACCTATTCGGATCCGTCGCTCGACGCCGAATCGGCCGGCGTAGTAAACTCCCACCCCGCAAGCGATTCGCACCGGATGGGCCGTTAGCTCAGCGGTAGAGCACCTGCCTTTTAAGCAGAGGGTCGGGGGTTCGATTCCCCCACGGCTCACCACATTCCATTTCGCCGCCACCATTCCGCAGTGATAGTCTCCTGCGCCTCTGCTCGGTCGGTCCCCATCGTCTAGTCTGGCCCAGGACGTCGCCCTTTCAAGGCGGAGACACGGGTTCAAATCCCGTTGGGGACGCCAAAAACTCCTAGTGCCACGCGGGTTTCCGGGCTCTCGCTCTTTTCGTTGTGAGATTGGGGGGACCTTTCAGGGCCGCGCACGAGCGCGAGCTTGCGCGCGTCCGAGGGGTGGGAGTAGCGGCGGAGCATCGCGAGCGTCTTGTGCCCCGTGATGCTGGCGAGCGTGATCAGATCGACGCCACGCTCCACCATGCGCGTTGCGAACGTGTGCCGCAGGTCGTGAAACTTCGTCCCCGTCACCTTCGCGCGCCTTGCGATCCGCGCGAACGTAGCCGAGACGTTCCCGAGCGGTCGATCCCCGACAGGCGAGGGGAAAACGTAGGTGCTTTCCCGCCGGTTCCACGCGCGCCGGCCCCACGCGCGCAACGCTTCCTCGGCGGTATCAGTCAGTGGCACGGAGCGTTTCTCGCCGTTCTTCGTGTGAGGCAACCGGGCGAAGTGCCGGACTAGATCCACGTCGGCCCATCGCAGGCCGACAATCTCCCCCTGGCGCATCCCCGTTTCGTAGGCGAGCACGATGATCGGTCGCATGTGCGCGCCCTGCCCTTCGTCTACTGCCGCGAGCAAGCGTTGATACTCGGTCGCGTCGATCACCCTGTCGCGCCGGTTGTCGTACTCCGGCATTCGGAGCCGGGCAACCGGGTTGCGGTCGAGTAGCCCGGCCTCTACCGCGACGTTCAAGATCCGGCGCAGTAGCCCGAGCTCCTTCGCCACGGTAGCCGGCGCGAGGTTGCGTTTCCGGTTGCGCTTCGCCCGCGGGAGCTTCCCGGCCATCCGTTCGTTTCGAAACCGCTCCACGTCGCCGCGCGTGATCGTGTCCAAGTGCAACCGACCGAACATCGGCACTAGCGCCCGATCGAGGATCGATTGATCGTCGCACCCGGATCGCTTCAACGCGCCGTCGCCCTCGCGGTAGGTTGTCGCATACTCCGCGAAGGTGGGGAGCACTCTCGGCGTCGCCCCGTTGATCGGGCGGCCGAGTCGCGCCTCCGCCTTGAGCTCGTCCTCGAAGCGGCGCGCGAGCGCCTTATCGTGGCAACCCGTCGATCCGTGATAGCGCCGCCCCTTCACTCGGAAGTCGTAATACCAAGTCGGGGTCCGGCTTCCGTCACCCATCTTGCGTTTGAGTAGCCCCATCGTCACGCCCTCCCGCCGCGCTCAGGCGGTCCCGGTCTACCTATCGGTTTTCCCATGACTCGTTCTCCTTTTTGCGGGGGCGTTCGCGCCCCCTCGTTTGCGGCCCACCTTCCAGTATCGCAGCGCCGCCGCGAGCCGCTTCGGGTCGGGGTCACGGCCGAGGTATTCGAGCACCTTTTGCGTCACCTTATCCCCACGCCGAACAGACTGAACGATGTAGAGGTAGGTCCCCGGGCCGATGCGCGTGCGCTTCAGGTGTGCCATCGCGCCTCCAAGATTATCCCTACGCCATTACCCTGTCAACCCGGTTCGAGGCCCCGGATAGCTGCTTGCCACGAAGGCGTTCGGCGTCGTAGCATCACGCATGGCAGAGTCTGGGCTCAAACCTACGCGAAGCTGCCCCCGGTGTGCGATGCAGATTCCGGCGAAGGCGTACGTCTGCCCGTATTGTTGGAAGCGCCTCCGGATGAGCCGTCTCATGCTCTGGTGTCTGATGCTGCTACTTTTCCTGTTCTTGATAGGAGTCCCGTTGACGCTCCTGCTACGGCCATCTGCCCTGGCGGAGACTCGCTTCCCCGCGGGCAACGTCTCCGTCAGCACGTTCGAACTGTACGGAGCGACGACGACCAAGGACGGCGTGAACAAGAGAGCCACCGCCTCCGTGCCCTTTTTTGTGGACTCTCCCGATTGTGGGGAACGGTTCCGGATCAAGTTGTTGCGCGTTCGATACGAGAACTGGGAAGTCGGGCTCGATCTTGCTCCCGAACTTGACTTCGCGATCGAGAAACTCTTCGCGGGTAGAGGCGCGGAGCCCCGGCTCGCGATCACGTTCCCCGAAGGAAAAAGAATACCGCAGACCGTGATCGCGCTCTCTCGCGCAATAAACGCTGAGCACTGGCCCGAGGTGGGCTACGTGATCCGAGGAACCATCGAGATCGACCTGGGGCCGGACGAGTGGGAGATAATCCCGCCGGGTGCTTTCTGGATGCCCGACAGGTGGAAGCGGATTGACCTGTTCTGCGAGTAACTCTCCCCTGTGGAGATCGTCAACCGACGGTGGCGCGCCGGCCGCCACTCCCTCTGGCCCGGAACCTCGCTTCACGGCGCCGCGATGAACCGGATCGTGTGCGAACGCTGTTACCGCGTCGACTACCCCGAGTTCGAGCGGCGCGGAAACCCGGTGATCGGGGTGGTCCTGTTGTTGTTTTTCATCGTCCCTGGCGTGATCTACCTCATCGCCACCAGCGGGGAGCGGCCGCTCTGTCGGGGGTGCAGGTCGACTACCGTGCTTGATGTGACTCGCCCCGAGGCGAAGCGATACCTCGATCACTGGCGCAACCCGCCGATAAGCAGTAGGCGCGATCCGTAGGCCCTAATCGTTCACCTTGTGCCAATGGCCCTCCCTTGTCCAAGGCCATCAAGGCCGCGATCAATACGCCGAAGTCGACGGGGTGGTCAGTTCTTATCAGGTGTTGATCTCGCACTGCTCTTTGAATTCGCTCATCTTGTCGGTTCTTTCTCCTGCGAAATGCCGTGCACCATAGAACGCAATAAACGAAAGAAGCATCGTAATACTCCCAACGAACATTCCAGCCATCCTCGCTACCGCGTCTGCTCCTTCTCCAGAAAGTAGCACTCCCATCCATGTCGCTGCGCCGAATGAAAACAGGCCCCATCCTATCGATGACAACGCAGTGACCCAATCGTTCAATGCGGATAGGGTGTACATCGTATCCTCGAACATCGGATAAACCTTAACAACTCGCTTCATATGAACTGTATGGAGATACGCGCCCGATGGCGGCGAAATAGTAGTACCAGCCGAGCTTTGTTCAACGGTTGGCATTCTTCTCCTCCGTCGATGTGGAGCTCGGTTGTTTCAGTGCCCCCGCCATGAGTGCATTCAAGAGAAGTGTATTCCCGCATTTTTTGCATGTCAGGGTGAGGCATGGATAGAGCTGTCCGCCGATCGCCATTCTCCCGCCGAGATAAGGCGTAAGTTGAACGAGATTCGGTCCGATCGACCACTCCTCTGTCCCGCAAATTGAACAAGGGCTCATCGTCTTTCCGTACTCTTTTGTGAGCCGGGCGACGATCTCGTGTATCTCGTGCTCTGCCAGTTCCCCATTCTGGTTCGGCATGCCTCCCCCTTTCGACAGAAAGGAAGCATACCTCCTTCGGGACGAGGTTTGTGAAGCGCATGATTCCCTCCAACGATGCGATAGCGCCCGGGCTCAGAGCTCGTGACCAGCGAGCCGCGGCAACCGGGCAGGGGGGGCTTGGAAGTCGCCAGGGCCCCCGGCCGCTACCGCGACGTGAGGCGCCAGGAGGAAAGGAGAACAGAACCCCCCGCCGGCCTCGCGTCGCCGTGTCACTCCACCGCCTCAGAAAGTGCCCGGAGTCGTGGGAGTCCCCCACTCGGGACCGCGGCCTCTCCGGGCATGGCGCCGTGACTCGCCGACCGCTACCGCGACGGGTGGATCGCCGCGCTGGAAGGAGCCACCTACAACGCGCCGCCGGCCCCGCCGCCGTTGCCCTCACATCTCCTCATTCAGAAGCGATCCGACCATCATCCCGCCCCTCGCCAGGTCCGCGGCGTGGGCGGCCACCTCACGCGCCGCGAGACGCCGGTTGCTCTCTACCTGCTCGGCGGCCACCTTCGGGAACAGCAAGGCGCACACGTCCTCACGCTTCAGGGCCACGACGAGCCAATCGAGCCCGGCGTTCTCCCCAGTGAGGCGATCCGCCAACTCACAGATCGCCGTCGCCTCGTCGAGCTGCGCGTGTGCGGCATCCGGGATGCCTCGCGCCGGCTGTCGCGCGCACAGCGTCACCACGTCGGGCGCTAGCGCCGCCTCGAGCTTCGCGGCGATCTTCTCGAGCACCCGCTGGCGCAACGTCGTGGCGAGCCCGTGCCTGGCGTCGCGCTCGGCCCTCGTCATGGCCTTCCCGAGCGCATCGAGCTGCACCCGCCCCTCCGCGAATGCGCGTTCCACCGCGTCGAGCGCCAGCGTGTCCCGATCGAGCCGGTCCAGGAGGTCGGTCGGCGCCTGGATGTGCGCCTGCCGATAGCGGCCCACCTCGATCTCCATCCCCTCCACCGACCCGCGAAGGCGTTTGATCTCCGCCTGGCGCTCCACCTGGGGCGCACGTTCGATGCCGATCCCGCCGCCTAGCGCATGCACCTCCCCATGGAGCCGCACGGCATCGCGCCGGCACTTCTCCCACTTCGATCCGCTCAGCGTGACCCCATGCCGCTCGCACACCTGGAGCGCCTCGCGCACCGGGGTTTCGAGGTCCAGGCCGATCCGCTTCTCGGCCGGCGCCTTCGTCTCCGTCGCGGTCGTCATACGGCACCCCACGCCGGCTTGCGCGCCGCCTTCTGCCGGGCCACCCGTGCCGCCTCCACCTTGTCCAGCAGCGCCGCGAGCCGCACCTGGCCGGCCGGGTCCAACTCCCTCCGGCTGAAGCTGACCTTCAACCGCTCCACCTCCGCGGCCTCGTTCGCCGTGAGTCCGACCACCGCCCGCTCCGGCGCCCGGCCCAGACCGCTCACGCTCTCACCCGTGGACGAGAAGTAGGAGATCGGCGGCTCGTGGATCACCTTCGCCGTCATTACCGCCGGGTTGACGATCCGCCCGAGCTCCGCGAGCACCTCGTCATCCCCTAGACCGCTGTCCCGCCTCCACGCCTCGATCGCCGCCTTCAACGCCGCTGGCATTCCCATACCGTCCCGCCTTTCCTGTGCGGCTCCCGGCCGCCGTTATTCGTCGCCCTGCTCTCGTTCGTCGTCATCCACCGCCACCGCCGCCGCCGCCACCCGCGGGGGCGTGAACGGCGACCCCCGCTTCCCACGCGCCGGGCGGAATGGGTTGCCGCGCCCGGCGGCGGAAAAGACTCCCCGCGTCCGATCCAGCGCCGAGAGCAACCCGATCGCCCGAGCCGCCCGCACGAGCTCGGCCAGGGCCCGCGCCTGCGTCAGCATGTCAGGCGCCCGCTGCATCGCCCGCGCGTAGGTCGCCAACCACACCGCGGCCGTGGCTTTGTGCACGACGCTCGCGCCCTGGACGTCGGCCCAAACCTGGCCGGCCACGGAGAGCAAGTGCCGGCGCACCTCCGGGGGTAGCTCGGTGTCCGCCTTGATGCCCGCCCGCCAGTGCGCGACGGGATCGCGAGTCGTGCTAGGTGGTCGCATGAGAATTCACCCCGAGACGCCCCAAACCTGCTGCCCCCGGCCATTTTTGGAGGGTGTCAATGCGCCACTTTCGCCCCGCGCCAGTTCCCTCCAGATCCCCTCCCACCTCGCGCCAGGTCCCCGCGCACGTCGAGCCACCCCGCGGCGCACGGCCGGGGGCCGAGGCTCCCGCGCTCGCCCGAGGCGCAACCGAGGGCGCCAGAAATCGGGCGCCACGGGTCTGCAACCCGTTGGGGGCTTTAATAGTCCGCGTCTCGCAAGGGCTTTCAGGCCACGCCCGGGAAAGGTGTGAGAATGGGGGGAACCGACAGGCGCCAAGGTGTGCGCCGTGGTAGCTCGCGCCGTCGCGCACACGGCCAGCGTTGCGGTTGCGCGCTCGGGTAGCGGCCATGCGAGCACGCCGGCAGGGGAGCGGCCCGGACTGGCGAAGGCGAAAACAGTCGCGCGGAACCGTGGCGCACGGGCTGTCCGTGTGCGGGTGATACGGGCGATGCGGGGGATTGTGCAGGCCCAGCCTATATATGAATTCTCTCTTTTTTCTTTCCAGCTTTAACCGGCACATTACCCGCGTTCCCCGCATTACCCGCGCGCCTCCACCACGTTCCAGCGGACGATCTTCGCGTTGCGATTTGCTCCAGCACGATTGAAGCGGACGCCTCCGACGGGTCGGCCCTGCACGCGTCGCAACGTGTAACCGAGCGCGCGCCCGTCGAGTCGCGCCACGTCGCACCCGGCGAGGGTGGCGAGGGCGGTTAAGAGCTCGGGATCGGGGCTCGTGTCGCGGTGCGCCTGAGCCCTCGCAGCGGCGACGGCTTCGGCTGCGGTCAGCGCCCGATCGGTGAACGTCTCGCGCCAGCAAGCGAGGGCGGAGCGGAGGCCGTCAAGGTCGGAGTCCGCTTCCGAGCGGATCGTCTCGCAGGCGGCCAGGGGGTCCGTGTCGGCGGCCCAGATCACCGCGGCGCGGATGAGCTTGTCCCACGCCTCAAAAGAACCCTTGGGCGGCTTTCCGTGCGTGGGGCGCCCGGCCAGGTCGAACGCCCGGAGCACAGTCAGCGCCGCGGCCACGAGTCGCGGGCGTTCGGCCCGGATGTAGGCCAGGAGGTCGGAGTGCTTCCACCCTCGCCCCGGCTCGGGCCCCTCGCGATCCTCCGGGTATTCCACGCCGGGGTCGAGCTCCACGGGCACGACGCGGCGCCCCAGGTCGCCACCGAAACCGAGCCCGTTTCCACTCACAAGCCAGACGGCGCGGATCGGGATCGTTACGTTCTCGGTCGAGCCGAGTAGACGTTCCGTCAGGGTCGTTTTCGTCAGCGTATCCGCGAGGGTCGCGGAGCGGAGCACGCCGTCCACGTTCCCGATCAAGATCGCGGGGTCGCCGGCCAAGGCGTGCGCGAGAATTCGCTTTCGCCACTCGGTATCCCCATCCCTGCCTCGCGGGGCGGTTGTGCGCGCGGGCTCGCGCCCGGTGCCGATGATTCCGACGCCGCACGCGAGTAGATCCTTTCCCGAGCCGGGCGTAGGGGAGCGGACTGGAAACATGGGCGCCGGCCCGTCGAAAGCCGCTCGCCCGATCAAGGTCAGCACGGCCGCCACGGTCACGGCGAGGCCAACCGTATATTCGGTAAACGGGAATTCCTCGAACGGCTCCGTCAGATCGACTAGGGCGGCCCTCGCGTCGTCTCGCGTCGGCCGTTTCTTGATCGGCGGGAATGCAACGCCACCCGGGAGATAGAGCAGACCCGTTCCCGCGTCGTAGCCGGGGCGCGAGAGGATCGAACCGTCCGGGCGCATGGTCGGCCCCGAGATCACGCCCTCCAACCACGGCAGGCCGGGCCACACCTTCCGTTCGCGCATGGCGTCACGGACGTTCTTCGGCGGGAGGATCAACCTTTCCTCGCCTGTTTTCTTGATGCTGATCCAGTCGGCCGCGTCCGCGAGCAGTTCCAGTAGGCCCGCGTCCCCGATGCTGGCGATGAGCGGCGCTCCCGCAGGGCGAGTGATCCCGCTATGGGGTCGGCCCGTCTCCTGGACCACTCGCACGAGGGTCTGGACCCGCTGATAGACGCCGGCGTCCGCTTTGGTGATCGCGGCGCTCGCCTCGTCAACGGTCCCGATCACGTCAAGCGTGATCGTGATCCGGGGCTTGGATGGATCGGCCGCGCGGTCCAGTAGGCGGGCCCATGCCCCGTCACCCTCGGCCACAAGAAAGTCATCGGCGCCCTGCCGCGTGCCGTCCGCCGCGGGGGGAATACGGATCGCGAGCCCCGCGGCGCCCCGCTTTTTCACCTCCGCCACGAACGCACGCTCCGCGCGGCCAACGCTCTTGTTGGTCACCACGTCGCCGTCAAACGCGACGGTCACGGTGCGGCCGTTCCACTCGAGCAAGTCGAGATCCGGGATTGGCTCGCTCGCAACTTTTCCGAGCGTGCCGTCAGGGAGCGGGCCCTTGACGGAGTGGCGCCAGCCCCAGCAGCCCGAGATCCCGATCACGAGGGCGCGCCGCCCGTCACGGCGGCGCCAGGATTCAACTGCCAACGCTTTCTTGATCCCCTCGATGATCAGGATGGGGATGGTTGCGTCCCGCAGATCGTCAGGGCTCGTGCCTGGCGCGAAGTGCAGACGGAGCCGCTCCGCGTAGGGCGCGAGATACTTTGCGCCGTTGGAGCACAGGTCGGGTTTCAGCAGCGCGAACCGCGTGTTCCATGCGCCGGTCGCCAGATCGGGGAAGGGAAACAGGAGGCCACCAACGGAGAGCCCGCCATTGCGAAAGCCGCGATCGTGCGCCTCCGCGTGGTCAACGCTTCGGATGCCGGCCGCGGCGATCACCTCCGGCGCGATGCCGGATCGGTCTAACTCGGCGCGATGCTCGGGACGGATCTCCCCCAGCGCAACGGCGGGGCCCGCGCGATGCGTCGTGGCACTCATGGCCGGCTTGCCTCCACCCGATGCCGTGCCGCGAAGGCGTCAAGGTCGGCCGCGTCGAAGGCGCAGAGAGTCACGCGGCCATCCTTCCCGCGCCGGTAGCAGACGAACGGGATCGTCCCGCGCCGAGCCAGGTCAAGGAGGGTCCGTCTCGTCAGCCCCAGGCGTCGGGCGGCCTCGGCTGGCGGGAGAAGATAGCCGGCCGCAGGCGCGGGGACGGGTGCGAGGGCGGCGCGCGTCATGCGCGCACCCGATCAAGATCGGCCGCCGTCAGGTCGAGCGCGTCGAGGATCGCGCGCAACTCGTGATCCCTCGGAGGGCGGTAATCATTCTCGATCTGCGACAGCGTGGACTGCGGAACGTCGGCCTCCCGGCTCAAGTCGTGCTGCCGGACGCCGCGCGCCACGCGCGCCAGCTTCAGGCGGCGGCCGATGGGTAGCGTGTCCATACCCGTATTCTTGGGGCACGCCTTTTTTTATGTCGGCACAAACCCGGAAAGAATCCGGGGGTCGTTTGTGCCGATTCGGAGGTTAGCGGCGAGCGGCGCGCCGGGGGATGGTGCGGATCGTGCGGTGCGGGTCGAACAGGCTCAGGGGGAAGCGGTCATCCCCGGCGAACAGCTTGGCGCGTCCGAGGCGCATGTCCTCGGCCAGCGTGTGGTCGTCATCCCCGAGGGCGTATAGCCGCTCCTTGATCCGCTTGGCGCTGTCCTTGTATCGCTTCAACGGATTCTCAGCGCCGCGGCTTGGGACGTAGCCGCGGCCGCACTCCCAGAGGGCCGATAGGATCGCGGGGACATGCTGCCCGAGCAGTTGGTACTGGGTTAGGTTCGTCGCGTGAGTGAGGATCGCTACCAGGTCGAGAACAAGGCGGTTTAGGTGCATGGAGGGCGATACGTCCGGGTAGCCTGGGAGGCGCGGACGCGGGTGGTCCCCCTTCGAGTGCTTCGCTAGGTCGGCGTACATGTCTGCCCGTTTGGCTAGGCCCGCCGCCTCTCTCGGATCGTCAGGCCGAAGTTGCCGCGCCATGTGGCGGTAACCGTCCCGAAGGGTGCTCAGAGCCCGGTACTCCTTGGCGCGCTCCTCCCTGAGCGTCCTTTCATAGCGAAGATTCCGAAGGGTGAGGGCAACGGCCTCGGCCACCTTGTCGAGCACGAGCGCGGGGGCGAGGTTGCCGCGGTAGCGGGTGCGGTCCACGCCGACTAGGACGCTTTGCTTGCGGAGCTCGGCGACGACGCGCCGGATCTCGTCCTCGCTTTCCTCGCGGAACGTCTCGCGCCGCTCCGCAAGCGTCGCGGGATCAAAACCGGCCTCGGTCAAGAGGGTGTTGACTAGGCGAGCGGGGGTCTGCCGTCGTCGTGTGGGCGGGCGTGTGGCGGGGCGTGTGCTGCCGGCCATCCTCGCCTCCGATTTCGCGAGGGCTCCGAGGGGAAAATGCGGCGGCGCTGCCAGGTCGGAGTCCCGGCCCCGTTGCAACGGGTTTGCGCCGCCGCTTTCAGTTTACCATCGCTCGCCGCTTCGCTCCCTTCGTCGGGAACATCCGTTGCGGAGCGAAAAGTCAGCCCCCCCCATTCTCACGACCGACGGCGCTTTCGCTCCCAGGCGTCCGCGCAATCCGTTGGGGAGCGATAGCGCCGATCCGGTCACGATCACGTCCCCTCGCCGTTGTGAGATTGGGGGGAACTAGTCGGTCCCTTCCGTGTTTCTGTTCGCCTTTCTGCGTTCTCTACGCCTTCCACGTCGCTACTGCTAAGATATTGCTCCCCCGCGGGTAACGGCGCGAAAGCCGCGCCGGTAAAGGCATTCGGCTTTCGCGCCTTGGGGCGTTCAAATCCCGTTGGGGACGCCACGCACCGCCGCGGGCGCGGCGGAGCGTGTGCAATACTGACCCGCTAGTCCACGTCACCCGACGGGGCGATTCCCACCTGGATGCGGAGCGCGGGAATGAGCTTTCTCGAGAGGCTGCGCGAGTCTCGCCCGCTACTGGCAGTCGAGCTGCGACCGCCGCGGCGCGACGTCTCCTCGCGTGACAGCCTGGAATCATGGATCGACACGTATCACGCGGTCCGCGGGCTGCTCGACCGCGATACGCTCGTGCTGCTTACGGACAGCGCCATCGGCCAGCGCGAGGAGGAGAGCCTCCTCCACCTCACCTCGAACCTCGGGACGGACGCCGACCCGTCACGGATCGCCCCGATCCTGACCTGCAAGCATGCGCTCGACTACTGCCTGCGCTTCCCGCAGCGCGCGGCGGAGCTGGGGCATCGGGCGCTCGTCGTGCTCGGCGGCGATCAGCACGACGGCGTGCCACGCTGCGTGGAGCACGCCTACGAGCTGCGCCAGATCATCCATCGCCGCTCGCCTGCACTCGCGCTAGGTGGCTGGGCGAACCCCCATTCCGATGTCGAGCGGCAGGTCGCGTTCCTGAAGGCGGCCGAGAACACGGCGGACTTCTTCCTGACGCAGATCGTCTCGCACTACGACCCGCGCCCGATCGACCGGTTTCTCGAGGAGTCGTCCCGGCAAGGGCTCACGCTGCCGGCGCTGTTCGGGGTGTTCTTCTACCGCAGCCCCACGCCCCGCACGCTGCGCGCGCTCGCGTCGTTCTTTCCGGTGCCGGAGGCGGAGGTCAGGCGCGATCTGGCGCGGGGTGGCCCCGGGCCGGTCGAGGTCTGCGCCCGGACGATCGCGGCTCTGGCGGCCCGGGGAGTGCACCGGGTGTACGTCTCGAACCTGGAGGCGCATTCGGCACGGGCGACGCTCGATCGGATCGCGGAGCGCGTCGAGGCGCTGGGGCGCGAGGCGCGGGGCTGACTGCGGCGGTACCGCCGCGGGTCCTCGCTGTCACCCTGGCGAAAGCCAGGGTCCAGGACAACGCTGGAGGCGATCGCTGCTCTGGATTCCGGCTTGCGCCGGAATGACGGTGGTTGGGGCGATCGCCGCAGGGGGAGGCGTCGCCCCGCCTGCCATTCGCTACTACCCCAGATCCCGCAGCACCGTCTCCGCGTGCGTGGCGGTGTCGACCTTCGCATACGCCTTACGGACCCTCCCGTCAGGACCGATCAGGTAGGAGATCCGGCGCGCACTGCGCGCGGTCGCGTCGTCGCACGCGCCGTACGCGATCCCGAGCGAACGCGCCGTGTCACAAAGCAGCGGGTAGGGGAAGTCGAACTTCTGCGCGAAGGCGGCGTTCTCGGGGACGGAGTCGAACGAGACCCCCACGATGGCGGCGTTCTGTTCCGTGAAGCGCTGCGAGTGGTCGCGGAACCCGCGCCCCTCGATGGTTCAGCCAGGGGTGTCGGCCTTCGGGTAGAACCAGAGCACCAGGTTGCGCCCGGCGAAATCGGAGAGCGTGACGGTGCGGTCGTGATGATCCTGGACCTTGAACGGGGGAGCCTGACTTCCTTCAGCGAGCATGGCGGGCCTCCGGGAGAAGAACATGCTCGGCATCGTAGCCGGGGCGCGCGTGCAGGGCAAGAGGTGACGGCGACCGGGACAACCGGATCACGACGCTACCGGTGGACCCCGGCTTTCGCCGGGGTGACGTAGAGGTCGGGGTGACGGAGGGGCGGCCGGGGTGACGGAGGGGGGCGGGGTGGCCTCGAAGGGCGGGGCTTGCGGTTGCCACCTGTAGGGTCGTCGGGCATACTCCGCCGGTGCGCCTGCCACTGCACACACGAATGTTGCTCGGGGTCGTCCTCGGCGCGAGCGCCGGGGTCACGGCCTTCGTGGTCGCCGGGGACAGCCCGCTCCTCGCCGGCTTCATCCGCTACGTCACCGAGCCCGCCGGGAAGATCTTCCTGCGACTCCTTTTCATGCTCGTGCTGCCGCTCATCTTCTCGGCGCTGGCGCTCGGGGTCGCGGGGCTGGGGGATCTGAGGCGCCTGGGACGGATCGGCCTCAAGACGCTCGCCTACACGGTCGTCGTCTCCGCGATCGCGGTGATGCTCGGCGTGACGCTGGTGAACCTGCTGCGTCCCGGGGAAGGGCTGTCGGCGGAGACCCGGGCGCGGCTCACCGACGGCGCCGCGGGGCGAGCGGCGGCGTTCAGCGGCGGCAAGGCGCCGGCGACGGGGCTCGAGCTGCTGATCCAGACGGTCCCCGCCAACCCGCTCAAGGCGGCGGCGGAGGGGGAGTACCTGGCGGTCATGTTCTTCTCGCTGCTCTTCGGGATCGGTCTCGCGCTGACGCATACCGACGCCGCCCGGGCTTTCGAGCGCACCCTCGAAGGGCTCTACGACATCACCATGCGGCTCATCGGAATGGTGATCGCGCTTGCCCCCTTCGGCGTGGCGGCGCTGCTGTTCACGCTCACGGCCCAGCTCGGGTACGAGATCCTGTGGCAGCTCGCGCGCTACGTCTTCGTGGTGGTGCTGGCGCTCGCGATCCACCAGCTCGTGGTCTACTCGCTGGCGGTGCGCTTCCTCGGCGGCATGAGCCCACGACGCTTCTTCGTCGGGATTCAGGAGGCGATGCTGACGGCCTTCTCGACCGCCAGCAGCAATGCCACCCTGCCGACCGCGCTCAAGGTCGCGGAGGAGAACCTCGGGCTCCCCCGGCACGTGAGCCGCTTTGTCCTGACGATCGGATCGACTGCCAATCAGAACGGCACGGCCCTGTTCGAGGGGGTGACGGTCCTCTTTCTGGCGCAGTTCTACGGCGTGCACCTGACGCTGGCCAACCAGGTGCTGGTGGTGACGATCTGCATCCTGGGCGGGATCGGCACGGCGGGAATCCCGGGCGGATCGCTGCCGGTCGTGGCGCTGATCCTGGGGATGGTGCAGGTCCCGGTCGAGGGGATCGGGCTGATCCTGGGGGTCGATCGCTTCCTCGACATGTGTCGCACGACCCTCAACGTCACCGGGGACCTCGCCGCGGCGGTGGTGGTGTCGCGCGGCGAGGAACAGGCGCCGGGGTGAGTCCCTAGCGCGGGACGCGTTGCATCCGGCTCAGCAGCTCGTCGCCGCCGATCGCCTCCACCACCCGCAGGTCGCGGAGTTCGGTGCCGTCGGGGCCGAGGAAGACGAGCACCGGAGGGCCGGCCACCTCGTAGCGCTTCACCCCCTCGAGCGATGCGGGATCCTGCGCTCCGGTGAGATCGATCCGCAGGCGGACGAAGCGCCGCGACTCCGCGATCACCCGCGCGTCCTTGAAGGCGCCGTACTCCATCACGCGGCAGGGGACGCACCAGGCCGCGGTGAATTCCACGAGTGCCGGCTGGTGCGCCGCGGCCGCGGCGGCGACCGCCGCGGAGGAGTAGTCGCGCCACTCGATCCCGTCCGTCCGCTCGAGGCGCACCAGCCCGACGGCGACGCCGAGCGCCGCCGTGAAGACGACGCCGCGAATGAACCAGAGCGGGCGCGAGGCGCGCCCGTTCGCGTCGAGGAGGCCAAGCCAGATCCCCGAGGCGGCAATCAGCAGCGCGAACGCGGGCAGGAACCAGGTTGGCGGCAGTATCGCCGCCAGGAAGTAGAGCGCCACGCCCAGCAGCACGCACCCCATTGCATGCTCGACCCACTTGAGCCAATCACCGCTGCGCGGCAAGGACGAGAGCGAGCCGGAGAAGATCCCGAGGAAGACGTACGGGAGCCCCAACCCGCCGGAGAGCGCCAGCCCGGCCGCGAGCGCGGCGCCGAGGTCCCGCTGCTGCCCGGCCCAGAGCAACAGGCCACCGATGAGCGGTCCCACGCACGGAGCTGCCACGATTCCCATCGCGAGCCCCATGAGCAGCGCGCCCACGACTCCGGTCTTCCCGCCCGCGACGCGGTTGCGCAGGAAGGCGGGGGCCTGGATCTCGTACAGCCCGAAGTTCGCGAGGGCGAGAGCGATCAGGACGACGGCAAGCGCGGCAAGGACCCATGCGTTCTGCAGCCAGGCTCCGAACAACTCCCCCGAGAGGCCGGCGATCAGGAAGAGTGCGGTGAACGTCGCCATGATCCCGGACGCGTAGGCGACCGCCCGCACCGCCCGGCTGCCCGCGGTCCCCTCCTGACGCCCGAAATAGGTGAGCGTGACGGCGAGAACGGGATAGACGCAGGGGGTCAGGTTGAGTCCGAGCCCGAGCGCGAAGACCCCGAGCAGCCACAGCAGGAAGCCGCGCGAGGCGATCGCCGCGGCCACGTCGGCCCCCGCGGATTCGGAGGCCTCAGCGGGCGAAGCGGAGGCTGCCACGCCAGTCGCGGGGACCGCAGGCTCGGCGGCGCCGGCCGCGACCGTTGGCTTCGGAGCCTGCGCGTGGGTGGGTGGGGGAGGGTGGCCGCCGCCCGGGGGTGCTTCGGTTTCGGCGGCAGGCAGCAAGGTGGCAAGCGCCCGGAAGATCTCCGGGTTCTCGTCACCTGCTGAGGCTACCGCCGCCGGGTCGACCCGGATCGGGAAGGTGAGCTCCACGCTCTTCGGGAACAGGCAGGTGTGGTCGTCGCACGCCTGGAACGTCACCTTCCCCCGGAGGACGCGTTCCCCTGGGGCGGCGTCGGGGGCGACCCGCACTTCCGCCCCGAAGACGACGCCATCGTTGAAGACCAGCAGCGTTCCACCCAGCGCCGGGGCGTCGAGCCTCGTCCCCTCCGGATAGCGCACCGTTCCCGGGGCGAGGCCAGCCGCCGGGTCGAGCGTGAGCGTTGTGGCAATGAAACTTTCCTCGGACGGGGGGTTGGCCTGCACGTGCCACGCGGCGTCGATGGATAGGTGGACGGCGACGCGGAAGGTGCCACCGGGCCGCACCGCCGTCGCCGAAACGAACGCGTGCGGGACGACACGACTCTCGGTTGCGGCCTGAACCGGGACGACGCTCGCGGCGAGCGCAAGGGTCAGAGCTGCGATAACGCTAGGGCGAGTGCTCGTGCAAGGTGCCCCGAAGGGCGATGGGGAGTCGACCATGTGTTGAGGAGCCCCAGCCGCCCGGCGCGATGGCGCCGGGGGACCGTGGATTCTAGCCCTGCCCCTTGACCGCTGCCACCGGAGCCGTGCCTCCCAGCACCTGCATCGCCGCCTGGATCCGTTGCGCGGCGTCCTCGGGGGCGGTGACTCCGGCGAGCGCAACCGGCGCGCCGATCCAGACCCGGGTCGCCGCACGAGTCGGGAAGTTCGCCTCGCGAGGCAGGACCTGTTCGAGACCGGCATGCAGCAGCGGCACCACGGGGAGCCCGAGCCGGAGCGCCATCAACCCCGTCCCCGCCTGGAACGGCAGGAGGCGGTCACCGTCCCCGCGCGTCCCCTCCGGGAAGATCAACGGGCACAGACCGCGATCCGCGAGCGCCCCCGCGTGCTCCAGCGCGCGCCGGAACCCTTCCCCCTGCGGCAGCGGGAAGGCCTGGAAGATCGCCGCGCCCAGCACGTACTGCAGCCCGCGAGAGATCCGCAGGCCGAGATCTCCTGGCTTGGGACGGAACCAGGCGTGAAAATGCCCGGCGCGGATGGCCGGCGCCAGCCGCAACCGGAAGCGCCACGGCAGCGCGCGCGTGAGCAGCGGGCCGTCGAGCAGGCTCACGTGATTCGCGACGAACAGGACCGGCGGCTCGAGCCCCTGGAGGTGCTCGGCGCCCGACACGCGCAACGGCGCGAAGAGGCTGAGGGTGGGATGAACGAGCCCCTCGCGCACCAGCGCGCCGAAGAGACGCGTCGGGGCCGCCATTCCCCAGCGCGGTATCGGAACCTCCGCCAGCGGCGCGCGGGTCGCCGCCTCTCCCGCCAGCAGGCGCCGCAGGTCCGCGACCGAGGTCGTCGCGCCGAGCGCCGCGTCGGCGACCGGCAGATCGAACTCGGCCTCGAAGGTGGCGCCGAGATCCACGAGGTCGAGGGACGACAGGCCCAGATCCTCCAGGCGGGCGTCGTCGCGGACGCGGTTTGGGTCGGCCCCGGCGCGCGCCAGCAGGCGCGCCAGCCGGTCGGCCGCGGGCGGTGCGGTGGCGCTCGCGGCGGCCGGCGGGATGGTCGCCAGCGCCGCGGCGATGTCGCGGCGTCGTGGCTTGAGCGTCGGGGTGCGCGGGAAGTCGTCCTGCGGCCAGACGGTGAAGCCACGGACCCGCTGATGCGGCGCGAGGGTCCGGTTCGCCGCCGCCATTGCCGTCTCGGCGTCCCCGCCCGCGTCGAGGAGCAGCACCCCCCAGACCTCCTCGCCGCGCGGACCCGGTTTGCCGATCACGACCGCATCGCGCACCGCGGGCTGGGCGCAAAGCACGCGCTCGACATCCTCGGGGTGGACGTTCAACCCTTCCGCCGTGACGATCATCGACTTCTTGCGCCCGACGATCCTCAGCGCGCCATCCGGTTCGAGCACCCCCAGGTCGCCGGTATGCAACCAGCCGTCGGCGTCGAGCGCGGTGGCGGTCGCCGCCGGATCATCCCAGTAGCCGGTCATCACATTGGCGCCGCGGACCAGGATCTCCCCGTCCTCGGCCAGCCGCAGTTGCTGTCCGCCGAGGGGACGGCCGACCTTCCCGGGCCGGGGCCGGAACGGATGGGTCAGCGTCACGATGGGCGCCGTCTCGGTGAGCCCGTACCCCTGCACCACGATGTAGCCGAGCCCATGCCAGAGGCGCTCGAGCTCGGGGTCGAGCGGCGCGCCCCC
>Ga0137321_1000060_pt1 | contig 45676 bp, 37 predicted proteins | sample EasRivERMZT399_2_FD_104758 | JGI IMG/M metagenome (GOLD analysis project Ga0137321, IMG submission 104758) | Soil microbial communities from meander-bound floodplain in the East River, Colorado, USA - East River MetaG ERMZT399_2 | ecosystem: Environmental > Terrestrial > Soil > Floodplain ... | reverse complement strand
GGGGGTCCAGGACGGCGGTGGATTCGATCTCCGCTCTGGATTCCGGCTTCCGCCGGAATGACAGAGGTGGGTGGGGCGGCACTGCTCACTTCCATCGTCACCCCGCGTCCGCCGACGCTCCCCCCTCCGTCACCCCGGCGGAGGCCGGGGTCCAGGACGGCGGTGGATTCGATCTCCGCTCTGGATTCCGGCTGCCGCCGGAATGACGCCGTGGGGGATGGGCGACGCCATTCCCTTAGCGTCACCCCGGCGGAAGCCGGGGTCCAGGACGGCGGTGGATTCGATCTCCGCTCTGGATTCCGCCGGAAGGGCAGAGGACGGTGCGGGACCAGTCCGGGTAGTATCGTACCCTTCGACGGCTCATCGGCCGATCCGGTGCCGCGAGGAGCAGCATGGGACCAGGAGGAACCACGCGATGATCACCCGCCGCGAGGCGCTGCTTAGCGCGGCCCAGATGGCTGCGCTCTCCTTCCTCCCAGGATCGACCGGTGAGCAGGGCGGCGCGTCCCCGCAACGACCCTCTGCCGAGCCCCTGTCCCTGTTCGAGGTCGAGGCCCTGGCACGCGAGAAGATGGACCCCGCGGCCTGGGAGTATTTCGCCAGCGGCAACGCGGACGACATCACCTTGCGGTGGAACCGCGAAGCGTTCGAGCGGATGGGCCTGCGTCCGCGCTTCCTCGGGGATCTCTCCGGCTTGACGACTCGAACGCGCCTCTTCGGAGAGGACCTGCCCTACCCGATCCTGCTCGCCCCGGCCGCCTTTCATCGCGTGATCCACCCGGAGGGGGAGCTCGCGGTCGCCAGCGGAGCGGCTCCAAGCAAGACGACGATGGTCGTGAGCAGCGCGAGCACGACGCCGATCGAGGAAATCGCCGCCGCCGCCCACGCGCCGCTCTGGTTCCAGCTCTACGTCGATCGCGATCGCGGCTTCACGCGCGAGCAGGTGCGCCGGGCGACCGACGCCGGGTGCCGCGTGCTCTGCGTCACGGTCGATTCTCCCAGTTTCGGCCCGCGCAATCGCGTCACTCGGGCCCAGTTCGCATTGCCGAAGGGTCTCGAGACCCCGCACTTCCGGTTGGGAGAGGGCGGCCGCCTCCCGCAGGGAAAACCGGCGACCTGGGAAGACCTCGACTGGCTCCGAACGAGCACGACCCTCCCGATCGTCCTGAAGGGGATTCTCCACCCCGCCGATGCAGCCCAGGCCGCCCGCCGCCATCTGGACGGCATCATCGTGTCGAACCACGGCGCCCGCAATCTCGATACGAGTCTGGCGACCCTCGACGCCCTGCCGGACATCGTGGCGGCCGTGGAGCAACGATGTCCGGTCCTCATGGACGGCGGTGTGCGACGCGGCACCGACGTTCTCAAGGCGCTCGCCCTGGGTGCGAGCGCGGTGCTGATCGGCCGGCCCTACCTGTACGGCCTGTGCATCGACGGCGCCGCCGGCGTGGCGCGGGCCCTCGACATCCTGCAGCGCGAGTTTGCGATGGCGCTGGCGCTGACGGGCCAGACCGACCCGGCGCACGTCTCGGACGACATCCTCTGGCCACCCCGGCGGAAGTGAGCGGCCACGCCTTTCCGGTTGCCCTGAGAGGTGGAACGGCGTATGCTCCTGCCATCTCAGCTCGGCAGCTCATCTAGCTACAACCGCCCCGCGAGCCGGAGGCCTCATGACGGGTCATCGGATCGACCGCCCCTCCGGGAGCACCCACCTCCCGACGGCGTTCCTCGCCCTTTCCCTACTCGCGGGCGCGCTCCCCGTCCAGGCGCAGGTGACCGCGAACCTGCGGCTCGAGCAGATCAACGGCGGCTGCTTCGTCAACAGCCAGGAGACGATCTTCCAGGGGGATCCGGATCGCTACTTCCGCCTCGGGATCTTCGACTCGACCGCCGCTCCGGTGCTGGCGGCGTGCGGCACCGCGTGCACGGGGGACGCCACGCCGGGCACGCAGGACGGCTCGGTCGTCGATCGCTGCACGATCTCCACGGGGTGCGGACTTTACGACCCGGCCGACCAGACCCTTTCCAAGGTCATCCCCAACCTGAGCGGCGCCTACTTCTACATCGGCCTGTGGGATGACGACGATCTGCCGGACGCCGACGACTCGCTCGGCGACCACTGGCTCTTCGCCTCCGCGCGGGTCACCTCCGTCGCGCCGGCCAACAACAACCTCTCCCCGTACCGGGCCGACAACCCGATCGCAACCGTCTGCGGCGACGATGTCGAGGGGCTGGGCGATCCGGGGAACTTCAACCCCCGGTACTCGATCTGGTTCACGGACCAGAGCGCTCCGGTCGCCGGCTCGAACGTGCGCCTCGAGGACGACGGCGTTGTCACCACGTGGGAGAACGACCTGACGATGACCTTCTTCTGGACGCAGGCGAGCGATCCGGACAGCGGCGTCTCCCACCTGGTTGACCTGTTCTCCGTGGAGGATGGCTTCCTCTGCACCGCCGCACCCTCCACTGCGGGATCCGCGTCGTTCTGCTCCTCCAGCTGCACCTGCACCGGGACGCCGGTGCACGGGCGCGTCTACTCCTTCCGTGCAGGCGGGCGGAACGGCGTCTTCCCCGTCATCGACAGCCCGGCGACGTCGATGTCGTCGTACATCCAGGTCGCCGTTGACCTGGTGAACCCCGTCACGGCCATCACCGCCCCGCCCACGGGCGCCTGGAAGAACGCGGCGTTCGCTACTTCGTTCTCGGACACCGACTCGGGGGCCGGCGTCGCGCCGACCTCCTGCGTGTGGGGAGCGATCAGCTCGGGGCTCGCCACCCGGACGGGGGAGGCGCGAACCTGTTCCTCCGGCGTCACGGTCTCGGTCGGCGCCGGAGCCGATTGCCGTCACGAGGGGGCCAACATCTGCGCCGTCAATGGCAGGTCCACCGACCTGGCGCGGCGGCTCTCGGCCACGGGTCAGCGTGTCTTCTCGATCGACTGGACGGCGGACGCGGTGACCGGCCTCGAGGCGTTCACGGAGGCGGCCGGCGCTGCGATCGCCGCGAGCACGTGGCAGCCGGACAACACTCCGTACTTCACCTGGACGGCGTCGACATCCACCGCCCCGATCGCCGGTTACAGCTACGCGCTCGACACGGCGCCCGACTGCATTCCCGAGACCTCGACCCTGTCCTACGGAGTCCCGCCGGGCTTGATCGACGACGGGCAACACCTGTTCCGCATCCGCGCCGTCGACGCCGCGGGGAACTGCGGGACGGTCTCGACCTTCTCCCTCTACGTGGACACGGCTGGCGATTCGTTGACTGGACTGCAGGCGTACACCGAGAACGGAGGCATTGCGATCGCGTCGGGGGACTGGACGCGGGACCGCGACCCCTACTTCACGTGGAGCGTGCCATCCTCGACGAGCCCGATCGACGGCTACAGTTGGGCGGTGGACGCGTTGCCCGACTGCCTCGTTGACACCACCAGCCCCGCCTACAGCCTCCCGGCGGATGCGCTCGCGGACGGCATGCATGTGTTCCAGCTGCGGCCACGCGATGCGGCGGGGAACTGCGGAACCGTGTCGACCTACCTCCTGAACGTCGATACGGTGGCGGAGTCAATCACGGGGCTTCAGGCGTACACGGAGCCGGGAGGCGCGACGATCCCGGCGATGGCCTGGCAGCCCGACAACGATCCCCACTTCGACTGGACCGCGGCGGCCTCCACCAGCCCGATTGCCGGCTACTCCCTCGCGCTGGACGCGTCGCCGGATTGCCTACCCGACACGACGACCCCGTCGTACACCTTCCCGGCGGATTCCGTCGGCGACGGCATTCACCTGTTCCGGGTGAGGCCGATCGATGAAGCCGGGAACTGCGGCCCCGAGGCGGACTTCGAGATCTGGGTGTACCAGAGTCAGGGGATGAGTCCCGGTCGCATCCCGGGAACGCTCGACGTCCACCCGGACCCGATCGACCCGACCCGGCTGGAGCTGGTCTGGGCGCCGAGCTGCGGCGCGCTCGCCACCGACTACGCGGTGTACGAGGGGACCCTGGGAACGTGGTACAGCCATTCCCCGGTCGAGTGCACCACGTTCGGAGCCGCGACGATCGACATCCTGCCCGGCGCGGGGAACCGCTACTTCCTCGTCGTGCCGCTGTCGCTCAGCGAGGAGGGAAGCTACGGGACCGCCTCCGGAGGAACCGAGCGCCCCGCCGGCGTCGTCTCCTGCCTCCCGCAGGCCCCGCCGGCTCCCTGCCCGTAGTCGATTCGCCTTCCCAGCCTCGGCGGGCAGCCGCTTGCAGGTGAGCGCAACCCGGCGCATGATGGCCGGACGCTTTCGGCCGAGGTGGCGGAGCGGGAGGTCGGTCGCAGAGTCCCCGCAAGGGGGAGGCAGAGTTATCACGTAGGGCAACCCGCTCCAGGGAGGTCATCATGGTTACACTGCTCTCATCGTTGTGGCTCCCGATCCTGCTGTCGGCAGTGCTGGTGTTCGTGGTCAGCTCGGTCATCCACATGGCGCTGACGTTCTGGCACAAGCAGGACTTCGGTGCGGTGCCGAACCAGGATCGGGTGCAGGAGGCGCTGCGCCCCTTCAACATCCCCCCGGGGGACTACGTCCTCCCGCGCGGGGACTGCGCCGCGGACATGCGCGCCCCGGAGTTCGTCGAGAAGCTGAAGAAGGGGCCGGTCATGATCCTCACCGTGCTGCCGAACGGCCCGTTCGCGATGGGGAAGAGCCTCGTCCTCTGGTTCGTCTACACCGGGGTGGTCAGCTTCTTCGCCGCCTACGTCGCCGGGCGCGCCCTGCCTCCCGGGTCCCCCTATCTGAGCGTCTTCCGCTTCGCCGGGGTGACCGCGTTCATCGGGTACTCGCTCGCCATGTGGCAGACGACGATCTGGTATCACCGCAGCTGGGTCACCACGCTCAAGACGACGATCGACGGGCTGGTTTACGCGCTCGTGACGGCAGGGGTGTTCGGTTGGCTCTGGCCGCGATAGGGAGGAAGACCCCCATGAGGACGATTCCAACCCGCGGCTCCATCCTGGGCCTGGCCCTGCTCCTCGCCATTCCCGCCGGGGAAGCGGTCGCCCAGTCGTACCGGATCGTCGATCTCGGCACCCTCGGCGGTCACGCCAGCGGCAGCGACGGGATCAACGACCGCGGTGAGACGGTGGGGTGGTCGATTGCGCCGAGCGGCGCGTACTACGGCTTCGTGTCGGCGCCCGTCGGGCCGCCGCTCACGAACCTGGGGCCGCCGCCGAACGGGACCTACAGCTACGCGCAGGCCGCGAACGACGCGCGCCAGGTCGTCGGGTACGCCGAGGTGGCCGTCGGCTTCGGCCGCGAGGACCGCGCCTTCCTCTGGCAGGGGGGCGTCATGACGGACCTAGGGACGCTCGGGGGGAACGCCAGCCAGGCGTGGGGGATCAACGCGCTCGGTCAGGTCGTCGGTTGGGCGGAGGACGGTGAGCCGGGTGTCCACGCCTTCCTCTGGGAGGACGGTGGCATGGTCGCGCTGCCCGGGCTTCGCGGTCCCTACGCCGACAGCGCCGCACAGGACATCAACGACGCCGGGATCGCGGTGGGGCACTCGTGGGATCCAGGGCCGACGCGGCAAGCGGTGGTCTGGGAGGACGGCGCGATCGCCCGGGTCCTGGATCTCCCGCCGGGGGCGACCGGGGCGACCGCGTTCGCGATCAACAACCGGAACCAGGTCGCCGGCAACCTCTGGGGAGCCGGCGGCACGACGACGGCCGTGCTGTGGGACGAGGAGGGGCACGCGACGCCCTTGCCGCGGATCGCGTCGCACTATTACAACGTGGCCTACGGGCTGAACGACGACGGGATCGCCGTCGGCCAGTCGTACAGCGGCGGGCATTCGGGCGGGGGCGGCGGGCCGGTGCTGTGGGAGGACGGGCTCGCGTTCGATCTGGTGGACATCATCGCCCCGACGCCCGGTGTCTCCGTCACCAACGTCTCCGACATCAATGAAGCGGGTCAGATCGCCGCCACCGGGGGAGCCGGCAGCGGCTACCGCGCCCTGCGGCTCGATCCGATCCCAGGCGGCCTCGGGCTGACCGGCCCCGACCCGGCGTACGTCGGGCAGGAGAACCGGCTGGCCGTCCGCGGCGCCAGGCCGGGGGCGCGGGTCTTCTTCGTGCTGGGGTTTGCATCCGGCTCGACTCCCGTGCCGGGTTGCCCAGGGCTGGCAGTGGGTCTCGCCGATGCCAGGCGGATCGGTTCGGCGATCGTGGATGCGAACGGCCACGCGGTCTTCGCAGGGGTGATCCCGGCGGGATTCCGGGGGCGGACCGCCCTCTTCCAGGCGGTCGAGGCTGCCTCCTGCCGCGCGTCCAACCCGACCTCGCGCTCGTTCTTCTGATCCGCGAACCGCGGCGAACCCCACGCGGGGCGGTTTTTCTGGCCAGAACGGGGGGTTGAACCGGATGCGGGGGAAGTGCTAACCTCCTGCCGCCCAAAAAGTACCCATCGGAATCGGGCGGATAGCTCAGCTGGTAGAGCGCCTGCCTTACACGCAGGATGTCATCGGTTCGAGTCCGGTTCCGCCCACCATCAGTAAAGCTCCGAAGAGCCCCGTGCGGGGGCGTGGTGCAGCTGGTTAGCACGCCGGCCTGTCAAGCCGGAGGTCGCGGGTTCAAGTCCCGTCGCTCCCGCCAATTTTTTCCAACGAATCCAACTACTTACTGTTCCCGGCTCCGTCCGTCTCCAGAATGTCTCCAAGTCCGGGGATCGAACTGGGTTGTTCCAGGAGGCGGATGGCCCCATCGATCGCCGCAGGGCTCAGGTGCATGTAGCGCTGCGTCGTCGACAGGTTCTGGTGGCCCGCCAGCTCCTGGATCGCCCGTGCCGGCGCACCTCGCATTGCCAGATGCGAGCAGAACGTGTGCCGCAAGATGTGCACCCCCTCCTTGGCAATCCCGGCCTTGCGGGCCACGTTCTCCATGAGGGTCCGTACGACTCGCTGAGTCACCGACTTGCCGTCCTCCCGGCAGAGGACCCTGAGGCTCCGGAGGTGCTTGTGCTGTCGCAGCGCCTCGGTAAGCCTCGCGGTCATCGGCACCACGCGCGGCCGGCCGCCCTTCGTCGCCGTGACCTTGCCCTTCCACTCCGACCGTTGCACGCGAAGTTGCCTTCGGGCGACGTCCACGTCCGTCCACTCGAGCGCGAGCATTTCGCCGCTACGGAGTCCTCCATCGCCACCAAGCAGCACCACGAGGTGCGCCTGAGCACCGACGGCCCTGCCCGCGTCAACGAGCCGGGCGTAGTCGTCGAAATCGTGGAAGTCCGCCTGGGTCGGCGGAACGCGAAGCAAACGGATCCGGCAGGGCATCTGCTCGATGACGTCCCAGTCGACCGCCACGCGGAGCAGCGTGTTCAGAACCGTCAGCACGTTGTTGACGGTCTTGGGCGTCTTGCCGCCCAGATGGGACTTGAGCCGCTGAACGTCCTCGTTCGTGACGGCGTCCAACTGCTTCGATCCCAGGAGCGGCACCAGATGGACCCTACAGATGCTCTCCTTCGCGACGATGCCGCTCGGCTTGTGCCGGTTGGCCCGGGCGTAGCCGTCCACGAACCGAGAGCAGAACTCCTCGATCGTCGGCACCTCCTTTCTCGGTTTCGGGGGGCCGTGGAGCAGGATCTCCCGCTCGCGAGCCTGACCCCAGTACATTGCCTGAGATCGCGAACTCACCGGAGCCTTCCGGCGCTCCCGGACCAGCGTCCGGTCCGGCATCACCACCCGGATGTCCACCTCCCAGCCTCCCCCTCGGTACGACCTTACCTTGACCATCGCCTCACACCTCCTCAGGCGATGGCGCACGACTCTCGTGAACCCAGGCTACCAGATCATCTCGGCGAATGAGGAGGCGCCGGCCAAGCCGGGTCACGCCTGGCAGCGCCCCGCGCTCGGCCAAGGCATAGACGGCGCTCCGGGTCGTGCGGAGGATTCGGGCTGCGTCGTCCACGTTTAGCAGGAAGGGAAGGGTCGCCGGATCGTGCGGGTCGGCATGTTCGGCCGCCGTGCCTGGTCGCGTTGCCGTGTCCATGCCGGCGTTGAAACCGTGCGAAGAAGGCAACGAGTTGGGCTGGGCGGGTGCTGTATCCCCTGGAGAATCCGCGGGGAGCGCGAATACGACCGCGATCTCGTCCCGGTCGACGACGACCTGCGAGACGAACAGGTCCACGAGTTGACGCTTCTCAGCCTCGTCGAACGCCGGCCAGACCTCGGAGACCGGGACCGGTCCCGGCCCGAGGCGGCGCGACAACTCGGCCGCTCGGGGGTTGCCCTCGAGTGCCTCCACCACCTCCTCCGCAGCGACCTCCAACGAACTCAGGCTCTCCAAGAAGGCTCGTTCGAGCATCTCGCACGAGATCTTGGCGAGGCACCCTCGGCAGACGTACTTGTCGACCGGCCCGCCACCACGCAGATACATGCGCGCGCCGCAGCGGCAGTGGACCACACCTCCCAGAGGATGAGCCGGTCGCCGGCCCGGACGTTGCCTCGGATCGTCGCGTGCCGCGAGCATCGCCTGGCAGCGAGTCCAAAGGTCGTCCGGAATGAGATCCTGAAGCTCCTGTTGCCCCAGGATCCGCGCCACCGCGGTGTCCGTCCACGGTCCGCCCTTCCGGGTGGTCCGACCCTTCTGGTTCAGAACCTCGGCGGTGGTCTTGATTCGGCCGCCCGAAGCCAGGAAAGCCTCGACGAGTTCCAGCACGACGGCGGCCTCGAGCAGCTGCGGGACCAGCCGCCCGTTCTGCCGCCACATGCCGAAGGGAGCCGGGCCGCTCACGACGGCCACCGCTGACGGAGAAGAGCCGACCCGACGAGTTGCGCCAGGACCTGGCGGCGCGCCTCAAGTCCTCCCGCCGCAGCCGGGTCGCGTCCCACCTTGACCCGGTAGCCGGCGGTGGTCTGGTCGGGCTCCGCGCCGCCGGGCAGGCGCGCCAGGAAGGAGCGGAGGTCGTCCGGCGCCAGGAGATGGACCTTGCTCCGGTCCCCGGCCACGACATCCTGAGCGATCCGGGCGTCGACCTGCCGAAGCAGGGCCGGGTTGGGGGAGAGTACGACGACGTATCCGAAGTCGGCCGCCAGAGATTTGTTGACCGTCGCCGCCACCTGCGTCGGCGTTGTTGTGATCGCCACCTCGATTGCGACTCGGATCTGGCCCCGAGCGAGCGCGACGTCGACGCGTCCCGCGCCGCCCAAGATCATCTCCTCGATCGTTGCCCGGAAGCCGCGTTCTTCTCCCCACTGGCGGGCCAGGTCCTGCAAGAGCTTGTGCTGCTGGCCGCCCCTGCCGGGAGCCTGGCGCCGATTCGCGTCCTCGGTCCCGGATCCGGCCGCCGGGTGGTTTCCGGCGGCGGCGCTGGTCGGGACAGTCGATGCAGTCGCCGGTCGCGGCGGCACCGGCGGCGCGGCGTAGGTCTTATAGGACACCTGGCGGATGCGCTCGCCGGCTTGGGGGTCGGGCTTTTCGATCGGCGGGGCGAAACGGACCTTCAAGGCGCAGGCGCCGCTTCCCAGCCGGGCGAACCCTTCGCCTACTGGCAGCGAGACGAGCGCGTCGGCGGCGATAGGCTTCGTGGCACCGTCCGCGGCTGGGACGAGCAGCTCCCGGCGGACGACGGCTGCGTCGGACGCACTCAGGTTCAAGGCGATGATCGAGGAGACATTGCCGAAGATCTCGTGCTGCAGGCTTCGTGAGAGTTGGTTCGGGTGCTGGGTGAAGAGATGCAGTCCCAAACCGTACCGCCTGCCGCGGGCGAGAAGCTCCCGCCACGTCCCCTCCGCGGAATCCGCGAAGACGTGGAACTCGTCCACGTAGACGTGAATCGATGTCCGATCTTCTTCCGCGATCCGCTCGCGGCGCATGAGTTCGATCTGGAACTTCGACAACAGTATCTGTCCCAGGAGCTTGGTCGCGTCCGGGTCGAGCCCGCTGACGTCGAAGAACAGGATGCGGCTCCCGGCCAAGGCGTTGCGGATGGAGAAGCTCGACACCGGATGGCAGAGGGCGGCCCGAAGCTGCGGCAGCCGCAGAAACTGGTTCAGCCGGTTCGCGAGCGGTAGGCCAGCGTTCGGAGGGTAGGAGGGAAAGGTCTTGGTCCAGAACTCGCAAAGGTACGGATCATCCACCTGGGCCAGGATCTCCTCGCGATATTGGGCATCTTCGAGCAAGCGGCCGACGCTCCAGAGGGTTGCGCCTGGCCTGCCCACGAGAATCCCGAACGCGCTGCTCAGGATCGCGTCGGCGCGAGCGCCGATCGAAGTCTCGCCGACCGCGCGCTTGAAGATGGCGAACAGCTCACCGGCGGCAAGCGCCTGGTCGTCGCCCTCCTCGAGTGACAGCGGATTCCAGGTGAGCGGGCACATGGGGTCAGCCGGCTGGAAGTTGATGACCTGCGTCGCCCGCCCGGGCGGCACGAGCGGCAGGAGCCAGTCGCGGAACAGCTCCGCCTCGGAGCCCAGAACGCAGACGCCTCGTCCATGCGTCAGGTCGTCGCGGATCAGGCGAAGGCCGATCGTGGTTTTCCCAAATCCTGACTTACCGAGGATCAGTAGCCCTTTCCGGCGATCTGCCCCCGGCAGAAGTGCCGACGTCCCGAACCTCGTCCGGCCTATCTGTACGCCCGGCGTCTCGGCCAGCGCGGCGCCTAGCGCCTCCCTTGCGTCCTTACCGGATTCGAGGTGGCGGCGGTAGGCTGGTTGCGCGAACGGATAGAACTTCCCCATCGCCTCGAGCGCCCGCGCCTGTTCCTTGTCGCGCGTTCTCTGCCTCCAGATCTGCCGTTTCGCGTCCCGCCGCTCGCCGTCCTTTTGTTCCTGCCAGGTGCGGATCAACCCGATACCCACAGCGGCGGCCGTGGCCACGCCGACGACTGACGCGAGGAGATCCATCACGCCTCTCCGTCCGAGACCGCGTACGCGTCGGCCGCGTCGTCTGGGAATCCAGCGTCGTCTGGCTTGTCCCGATGTGCCGCCAGCAGGCCGCGGACAGCAGCTTCCAGCGCCTGCCGTACGACGGAGAGGAATGCCAGGAGATCCTGCATCTCGAAAGGGTCGAGCTCGCTGCCAATGTCAAAACGACTGGACCGGTCAACGCCGATGCGGAGAGCGCGCCGCAGGTCGCGGCGAAGGCACGGTGAGACCACCAGGTACCGGCTGATGGCGAGATCTGATCCGTGCTCCCGGCAACCGATGAGCACGCGGTGCTCGGGGGATCGGGAGGAGCACACGACAAGGAAGTCCCGCCGGTCCCCGAGAAATCCCCGCAAGCAGCCGGTGGCGACGCTCTCCTCGTGCCAGTGGACGCCGGGGACCGCCGCCCGCGCGAGCTGCCGCTGGAGGCTGGCGAGCAGGCCGACGCCCTCGCCGCCGCACCCGGGCAGGAGCTGGTGGCTCTCGTCAGCGATGCTCTCGGCACGAAGGGTGATCATCGGCTCCAATCGGAACAAGGAGGGCGGCTGACGCCGCCCTCCTGACGATTCAGTTCACCGCCGGAGCGGCGGTGTCCTTGTCGCTCCCGGCAGCGGCCGGACCCGCCGCCGACCGCGTCCCGAGAGGAAGACCAGGACCGCGACGACCCGGCCTGCGGCGCGGAAGAACGTCCCGCCGACCGCTCGGAGAACTCGGAGACCCCCGGCGAGGCTCCCGGCGCCGAGGGCACCGCGCGAGAGAAATCGCGCGGCGACCGACAGCGTGACGACCAACAGCGCGATGCCAACCCCAAGCCGGACGAGGTCTCTCACGGCTTACCCTCCTCCTCCGTTGCCGACAGCGCCGCGTACTCCCCGACGGTCGTCACCTTGATCCCCGGCACACGCTCCCAGGCCCGGGCTGCGGCGAGCACATCGTCCAGACTCGGCGTAGCCCGCTTCGGGTTCGGGCGCGTGATGATCAAGGTCACGGGCATGTCCACCGGGATCCTCAAGCTGTTCAGGGGCATCCCACTGCGGTCGATGCCATCGGTCAACAGATCGACCGCGAGCGTGTTGGGCCTTTGGACAAGCCACTGCAGAAGCGGGACGATCCGCGTTGTCACGTCGGCTCGCGGTGTGACCCTGGTGGCTGCCGCGAGTCTCTCGCGGAATGTTCTGCGTTCGTCGGCCTCGCGTTCCCGTCCGGCCCCTTGGCGAACGAGGCACTCATCAACAGACTGCTGCTTCCTTCCAGCCGCGAGACCGGGCGCGAACGTGATAAACCCCTCCTCCGCAACCGGCACAGGTCTCGCATCGCGACAGTCCTCGACGACGCGTTCAGGGGGTACGAGAACCCACGCCATGTCCGACAACATGATCTCCTCGTCGAATATCACGACCAGAATTGCGCTGGCGTGCAGCCTTCTAGCCTTCTCGAGCGCCGCTTCGACTTCGATCTTCGCTCCGGTCTCACGCTGGACCGGGTCCATGGAGTCCGTCCGATCAATCGCCAATACCAAGAAGCCCTCGCCCGCATAGCTCGGACCCGAACCAGCGAACTGAAGGGGGAAAAGGATAAGGAGCATCGCAAGGAACTTGCTCAGACGACGGCGGGTCCGCCGCTTCATCTCGAGTTGGCAATCGATGCTGTCGCGGATTGCCGGGATCGAGAGGATTGCGACGACGTTGGCGCCGACGCCCGCGGCAAAGCCCAGCGCGATGTTCGCCGCGAAGCCGATGACCTTTCCGAGCAGAGGTGCCCAGGACGTCCCGGTCGATGGCGTGAAGATCATCAGCCCTGCAGCCGCAATCAAGAGAAGAACCGCCACGACACTGGTCCGGCCGAACAGCCGGACTTGCCTATCGATGGTGTCGATCACGCTCGTAATAAAGGTATAACTCGTGACCGCCAGTTTCTGGCCAAGCCCCCTCGCACCGCGGGCGAACAGGTACCCCAAGACGACGCCGAGAACTAAGGGTAGAACCATCATCAGCTCACGCATGGCCGTAGATCCTCACGAGCTGCCACATGATGCTGCCCCACAGCATTGCCCAGAGCAGCAGGTCGAGCAGCCAGGACAGCTTGGCGCCGTTCCGGAGCGCGTCCTGGTACGGGTACCAACCACTCCTGTGAATCGCATTGATGTATTCGTCGCTGCCGAGCGTATCTCGCTGGGCAGCGAGGTACTGCTCCTCCTCGGTGAGGAGGCCCATCTCGATCTCTGCCGCAGACTTTCGTCCCTCGTCGTTGTCGCAGTTGGCGACACGTGAGACGCGGGCCTGGTGTTCGCGATCGAGCCCAAGCTCCGCTGTATCATCTCGCCTGAGCGCGTCGGTCCGCGGTGCCTTGGTGCTCAGGACATGGCGGCCCGTATCCGGCCACGGTACCGTGCTTTCCGTCGAACGGTCGCGTGGGGGCTCGAGGATGGTGGGCTCACCCTCTTGTCTTGGTAGGGAGGGATGTGGTGTAATTACCTCGACTGCGCCTGAAGACATGGTAAGACCTCCTTTCTTGCCAGGAAGCTGGTTTGAACGGTCACAGGGCCGGTCAACGCTGGGCGCGGGGAGCTTCTACCTTCCCACGCCCAGCATCCTCACCTCGGTTCAATGGCGCTGCGGATTCACCTCCTCTCGAGTTCCCAGCGACTCCGTTCTTCAGCGCCCGGGGCTCATCGTTTCCGCCTTGTGGGTGCGGGCTCCCCTTTCACCACGTTCCGTCGCTGCAGGGAGGGCGGTGTCGTCGAGGATCCTTTCCCTTCATCGGATCTGAGCAGATAGCGGCAGGTCTTCAACCTCGTCGTATACGAGACGGTTATGGAGAGTCGCTGGTGGCCATCGGGTCGCCTACCCGGAAGCGTCTGCACGTTGCAGATCCAACCACCATGTTGATCGACGGGTATCTTCTCCACGCAGTCATCGAGGCACGCAGCTAGGTCGTTCAGCACGGGCCAGCGTGGAGAGATGGTGAACCAGCCGTATTCGTCGATGAGCCCGGCGGGGAGCTTGCCGCGTCGGACAATGACGCCCTTGCGAAATGGTGACAGACCACCAGAAAAGTCGGCGCCAGGCCTCGGAAGTTGGCAGCCCTGCACGCCGCTTTCCTCGTCCGCCTGCACGTCCGCGGCTCGGAACGTGAGGGTGACACTCGCGGGGTGCTTGCCCTTCAGAATCGCCAAGCCGAGTACGAGGGGCTGGTTGCGATCGGGAAGGCCCAGTGCTCGCTTGAGGAATTCGACCATGGGTCCCCGTGACACGTGGGGATTCGTTTGCGGGTCGGAGGGAACTCCTGCATTCGCTCGTGCCATCAAACGAGGAACCCTACGCGAGATCGCATCCCAGGTGGGGTTCTGCTGCCGGTGGCGATGTTGATCGCGTCGGTTCTTCTCCTTCAGCGAGGGGTGCTCCCGGCGCCGTTGATTCCGAGCCTCTGAGCGGCAGTCTGTATCCGAGCAGTAGCGATTGCGGCGAGACGGAAGTGGTTTGTTGCAGAAGGCGCACTTGTGAGTCGCGGAGCGTGTCTCCATGATATCTCCATGGGGGTACGCCGTCGCTACTCGCGACGGGCCAGGGCCGCAGCCCTACTGCGGTCCTGGCATTTCCTATCCCCGAGACCATATCTAGCACTTCGGAGGGCCCGTGGACAAGACAGAAAATGCGTAAGGCACGTTTGGCCGATCACCGAGCCCGCGTCGGACACCGTCCGAGAGATCCCGATCAGAGACGAACGACGAAAAGACCCCCTGGTGTTCCAGGAGGGTCTTTTTCAAGTTACTCCGTTCGCCGACGCTGGTTCTCGGAACGCTACGCCGTGGGGCGGTGTTTCGATATGCAGCGGCGACGGTCAACTGGGTTCGTCACGAAGACCATCGTGATTCTGATTCAGGATCCGATGCTGGAGTCAGCGACACGAGCGGGTCGGACGACCACGTCTCCGCACTGAACGGCCGCGACACCCGACCGTCGATCATCAGCCGCAGGTAGATCTGGTAGTTGGGGAGACTCACGAGATCCGTCGCCCGGAACTCCGGGTAGAACTCCTTCTCCAGGATCTCCGCGTCCGCGGCCCCCACCCTAAAGCAAACGAGCGTCCCGACGTTCCCCAACACCGCGTCCCGCACCTGTTCGTCGAGCTGCGAGAGGTACTGGTGACCGAGCACAAGCCCGACGCGGTACTTCCGCAGTTCGGAGAGCATCGACGCCAGGCTCAACGTCGTGAAGGCGTGGAATTCGTCGAGGTAGACAAAGAAGTCCCGCCGGTCTTCCTCTGGGACGTCGGCGCGGCCTAGGGCTGCGATCCCGAGCTGCGAAACGAGCAGCGCGCCAAGGAGCGTCGCCGTATCCTCGCCGATCCTTCCCTTGGCGAGGTTCACGAAGAGCAGACGCCCTCCATCCATGACCGCCCGGAGATCCAGGCCGACGCGGGCCTCCGTCAGAATCGCCCTGAGCTTAGGGTCGGCCAAGAACGCGCCGACCTTGTTTTGGATAGGCGCCACCGCCTCGGCGCGGAACGTCTTGGGGTAGCCCTCGTATTCGCGAAGCCAGAAGCCGCGCACCTGCGAATTCGCCACCCTCTCGGCGGCCCGCTTCCGGAACGCCTCGTCGTCCAGCAGCCGCAGGATGTCTGCGAGCGTTGCTTCGGGCTGGTCCAGGAGAGCGTGCAGCGCGTTCCGGAGTATGTGCTCGAGCCTGGGGCCCCAGGAATCTGCCCAGATCTTCTTGAACACGTCGAGCATCCCGGAGGCGGCGAGCGCTCTTCTCGCGGCCGGCACCCGCGCCAGGGGGTTGAACCCGAACGCCAGGGAAGCGTCGGGCACGTTGAGGTAGATGAGTTCATCGCGGCGCCGATCCGGAACCCAAGCCGCGAGCCGCTCCACCAGATCGCCGTGCGGGTCGAAGAGCGCCAGGCCCTGACCGTTCAGGACGTCCTGTCTTATAAGCGTCTCGAGAAGCGTCGTCTTCCCGGTCCCGGTCCGGCCGATCAGATACATGTGCGCCCGGCGGTCGGCCTGCCGGATGCCGAAAACCGTGCCGCGATTGCGGAACGTCGTGCGGGCGAAGAAGGTGATGCGCCTGTCCGGTGATGGGGTCATTCCCCACATCGTTATCCACAGCATCCGGTGCCGCCAAGGCGTGAGATGCGGCTGTTTCCGGCAAGCGCAGCCTCCTTGGCCGCCTCTGCCCGTCTTCTAAGCTGACCTCCAGTTCTTTCCATACAACTTCACTCCAACGGAGGATCAGCCATGACCCAGGAGCAACTGCAGACCAGACACGAACGCGCAGAAGAGGAGCCCTTCATCATCCGCCAGACCGAGGAGGGATTCTCGATCTACTCGGCCTGGAACCGCCGGAACACCTATGTCGTCGGCGGGAGCCTTTCGACCCCCACCTGCACCTGTCCGGACTTCCGGGGACACGAGACGGATCCGGAATGGCGGTGCAAGCACATTCTCGCGGTCTTGGGCCGCATGGGGTCGCCGACCAACGGCGCTGAGACTCAGGACCCGGAGACCGCCGAGGAGCGGCGCGCCATTCAGGAGGAGGGAAGCCTCCCCGAACCAGGGGACTTTCCGCCTCCCGAGGACGGACCCACGCAGATGGTCCTGAAGCGCAGCATCAGTCCCGACGGAAGAATCGATTCGCTCTCCGTCGAGCTCACCTGCCAGATCGACCAGACCGCGGACCACGCGATCCGTAACCACGCCGAGCGCGCTCTGGAGATCCAGGCCGCGATCGTCGGCTTGTTCCTCGACGGCAACGGCAACGGCCGCGACAAGGCCCTGCCGGAGCCGCGGCATGACGCCCCGGACGGCAAGACATCCGCCCGCGTCACCGGGATCGCCGGGATGAGCACCCGCTACGGCCACCGCCTGTTCCTGAACGTCCAGGTGAACGGCCGGACGCTCAAGTTCTTCGGCGAGCCCACGAAGCTCGCGGGAGCGCTCCAGAGCGTCGGCTATCGCGTGGCCCCAACGAACATCAAGGAGGGGCTGCGGTTCGACCTGCCCTGTCTCGTCGTCACCAAGGCGAGCGAGGACGGGCGCTACTTGAACATCGAGCAGATCCTGCCGACCAACGGCTCGCAGCTTTCGCAGAGGAACCGCTCGTGACCGGCGCCGTCGCCCGGGAGCGGGAGGAGGGGCTTCCCCATAAAGGGCCCCACCTGTCGCACTCGCGCCTCAACCGTTACCTGCACTGCCCGGAGCAGTACCGCCTCTACTACGTCGAGAACCTCAGGCTTCGCAGACCGTCCGCCAATCTCATCTTCGGACAGATCGTGCACCAAGCGCTGGCGGCATTCTTCCAGACGCATGACAACCCGGTGGGTGTGTTCCGGGAATCGTGGACAGCGGTCCACGATCTCGCCCTCACCTACAGCCAGCGCGACTCGTGGCAGACCTTGAGGGCTGTCGGCGAGATGCTCCTGGACAAGTTCGTGGCCGACGAGGCCCCGAAGATCCGGAACGTCGAAGCCTCGGAGAAATCCTTCGAGCTCACCGTGACCGGTCTCGATCTCCCGTTTGTCGGGGTGATCGATCTCGTCGCGACCTTCGAAGGTCAGAAGACGGTCGTTGATTTCAAAACGTCCGCCTCGTCCTACCAGGACTACGAGGTCATCCTCTCGGACCAGCTCACCGCCTACCAGATGGTGGAGCCAGAGGCTCTGCAAACCGCGCTCTGCGTGCTCGTGAAGACGAAGGCCCCGAAGATCGAGTGGCATGTTGCCCCCCGATCCGATCGGCAACTGACCGACTACCTGGCGAAGGCCGGGCTCATCGCGAAGGAGATCGCCTCCGACCACTTCTATAAGCGGCCGGGCAAGTGGTGCTCCTACTGCGACTATCTTCCGGTCTGCTCAGGCGACTCCGCCAAGGCGAAGACGACCCTGATCCAGATCCGCTGAAGTTCTAAAAGCCAGCAGGCAGTCGCTGGCTTTTTCTCTTCGCGGCGGTCGCAGGCAAATCTCGGAACGGCCGGCCGCCGGCAAGCGCACCCCCCCGATTCCATTCTCGTTTTCCATCTCCGCTTGCAAACAAAGGAGGACGTACCTCATGCACGAAGCCATCCGTCTGTCTGAACCCCCCGATGAACCAAAGAAGTCAGCGTGCCCGCGCCTCGCCCACGAATACCCGGAGCATCTGCTTCGCCGAAGGCTCATCCGGGCTGGTCCTGCCGGGCTCACGAACACCGAACTCCTCTCCCTGGTCGTCAAGCACACGGTACAGAAGGCGAAGGGCCTCCAGGTCGCCGAGAATCTGCTCCACCGGCATGGACTGAAGCGGATTCCCGGCCTGACTTTCGGCGACTGGCGGAAGGTGCCGGGTATCGGAGCCACGCGCGCCTGTCAGCTCGTCGCCGCCTTCGAGCTTCTCCGCCGATCCGCCGACCGGGTGACCGAGGAGGCGGTCCGCGTCTCCTCGCCGCGGGAAGCCTACGCCGCGGTCCGGGAACTCTGCCGCGCCCAGAAAGAACATCTCGTCGGTTTGTACCTTGACGCCCAGAACTGCTTGATCGCCAAGGAAACCCTGTCGATAGGGACGTTGAACACCACGCGGACCCACCCGCGCGAAGTCCTCGAGCCCGCCATCCGGCACCACGCGTTGGGGTTCATCCTGGCGCACAACCACCCGAGCGGCAGCCTGGTGCCCTCCCGCGACGACGTGGAGTTCACGCGCGCGATGCGCCGGGCCGCCGAGATCATGGGGATCGATCTCTACGACCACGTCGTGGTGGCGTCGACCGGTTTCGTGAGCCTGAAGGAAAAGGGGCTCATCTAGCCATGGCGACTGCGATTGCTGCCAAGTTCCCCCTGGGACAGACCGTGATCACGCCGAACGCCTTGGCGGGCTTGACCCAGGCCGATGTGCTCACGGCTCTCGGCCGCCACGCTGCCGGCGACTGGGGCGACGTGAATGCGGAGGACTGGGAGGAGAATGACCGTGCCCTGCAACAGGGTGACCGGCTCCTGTCCGCCCACCAGTCGGCCGCGGGGGTGAAGTTCTGGGTCATCACCGAGTGGGATCGGTCGGTGACCACCGTCCTCCTGCCGGAGGATTACTAAAGCCTACGGCGCTCCTCACATGAGAAGCGCCGTTTTCTTACATCACGTCTGCGCCCTCGCACGGCTCCGACGGGGCCGACTCGCCGCTCAAGCGACCCGCGGTGCCGGGCGTCAATGGCGAGACGCGGAGGCATTACGGCCAGGCACTGGAGGGGAATCCTCAGGTCCTTCCTGCAAGGCTGAAGCGGGAAGCCGATCCCTCCGATACGACCTGATATCACCTCAAATAGTCAAAATCTCCCTACTTGTGAGGAGCCCACTGGCCCGCCCGAGGCCAACCCCGGCCAGTCTCTCCGGTCCAAGTCGGTAGTCCGCCGCCCTCCAAACTCATCTTGCCCCCGACCCGCCTCGCGACCTTGCCGCCCCTTGGCTTCTCACGCTCTGGACCCTCGCGCCATGGTCCGCGCTTGGAAGCGTTGACAGGCCACCCTATTCGGGCGAAAATCCACCGTCTGCTACAAGAGAGATTCACTCGTAGGGCGACTCGCTCATGGGGGGATCCGCATGCGTTTCCCGTCACTCCTACACGCAGCCTTCCTCGCGGCGTTTGTCATTCAGGTTCCGTTCCTCGTTCAGGCTCAGACGCCCCCTCCTGACCCCGCACGCCCGATTCTCTTCGTTCACGGAATCTGCGGTGGTCGGGAGACAGCAGGCGACCTCGATCCCTTTGCGCCCATCCGCGATTACCTTGCAGGCCATTTCCCAGAATACGCTAATCCCACCAGCTTCACGCTCTACTCCGAGGGCACGAACACCTACCTGTGGCCATCCGGCAACGACGTCCGCGTCGCGTACATTCCTCCCGATACCAAGTTCTTCTCGATCAACTTCTATGCTCCTATCATATTCAACACAGACAACCATTTTAATCACAACGACGTAGCGAACACCTCGATTCTCAATCAAGCGACGCAGCTCGCGACCGTCGTCAGGGCAATAGCGGCGATCACACACATCAAGGATGTCATCGTGATCGCCCACAGCATGGGAGGCCTGGTGACGAGAACGTACATCGAGACCCTCGCTTCCCAGACCCTCTGCGGCGATGTGAACTACTGTGGGTCGGGGACGTCGTGCGCGCCTGGCAGCGTCGCGTACACCGACGACATCGCTGCCTTGATCACGCTCGATACACCCCACGGTGGCGCGATACGGGGTGAATGTGGCTTGGACCCGTGGGGTTTCATCTGCGCGGTGACCGACAACCTTAACAGGGTTGAGATGTTCCCGGAGAGCGTGTTGTTGCGTGCTCTCAACTACCTCTATCCCCTGTGTAACGCCCAATCCGCGCACGACTTTCCAGTGGCCTTTCGGCTCACAGCTATCAGATCGTATTACGGCACATCCTACGACGACGGTTGCCCCGCATCCTTGTGCAGTTTTGCACCGGCAAGCGAGTTCTGGGACGGCGTTGTCTTCGATCGAGAACAATCGATCACGCTGAACATCAATCCCAGCAAGCTCACACCGCAGTTAACAGACATGACGAACCAAGTCGCAGTATCTTTATGTCCAGATGACTGTTTCCCCGGGATCGGACCCTTGACGCCGGCGCACTTGCTGGACTGCTTGGCACCATTGGCGCAGACGAACGCGAGGATCTCACAGGCGGTCGAGCCTGTAATACAAGGACAGTTCAGTACTATCGAGGTTCGTGCAACGCAGGTCGGAACGCTCTTTGGTGGGCGCCCGACATACGAGATCGAAGGACCTCCAGGGGCACCCGTGAACGGCGTTCATACCCTGCCCCAATCCGGCAGCGAGGTCTTCAGCGACCTTCCGGTGGGCACCTACACGGTGTCTTACCTTTCCGGTGGGCCGTGCGCTGCGCCGCCGAGCAGTATCTCGCCCAGCGCGGTCCAGGAAATTCGCGCCGGCCAATGGTCGTTGACGTTCGACATGCAGTTCGATAGTGCGGCCGCGCTTAATGTGTCCTGGACAACACAACCACCCGCGAGTATCGCCGCGGGTCAGGAGTTCACCATCGCCTGGACGAGATGCGGAGGTGCGGACCACGTCAACGTCCACTGGAGTCCGACGGACCCGAAGGCCGCAGGGTGCTGCATCGGACCCGCGGGCAGCACAAACGACTCGACACTGAGCCCCACCACAAGCCCCGCGCCCCTCGTCGCTCCCAGCCTCAATGCGAATGGGACCCAAATTAGCGCGCCGCCGACGGTGAAATACGTGGTCCACGTTCTTGACTCCGGTACCGGGAACTCGACTTATAGCTCCGTGGCCTCGGTCATCGTCAACCCGCCGACGAGCCCGTTGCCGACAACGGTCACAGGAAGCCCCTCGTCGATCACGAGCATGAGCGCCGCCCTCGGGGGATCCGTCAATCCAAACGGTTTCGGCACATACATCTACTTCGAGTGGACGACCAACTCGAACTTCGCGAACCCCATCGCAAGCCCTCAACAGTACGTAGGGGCGGGAGGCGTGAGCTTGCCCGTCAGCGCGAACATCAGCAGTCTCTCACCAAGTACCGTTTACTACTACCGCCTCGTCGCGACCAACGCAGGTGGAACGGCGCGGGGAGCGATCCTCAACTTCACGACGACCGCTGGTGTAGCCGCTCCGACCGTGACGACGGGGGCTGCCTCGGGGGTTTCCGCGAACGCCGCAACGCTGGCGGGGACCGTCAACCCGAACGGCACTGACACGACGATTCACTTCGAGTGGAGCACCGATCCAACTCTCTCGAGCTTTTTGAGCAGTCCGCTTCAGGGGGTCGGCCCAGGCCTCTCGACCGTGCCTGTCAGCGCCAACATCAGCGGCCTCACCGGCAGCACCACCTACTACTATCGCCTGGTCGCAACCAACACGGGGGGAACCGCCCGCGGTGCGATTGCGTCGTTCACCACGTCCGTTCAGTCGCCCATTGTAGTGTTCCTGCTCGATCGCTATTCGATAGACTTTGGCACGGTGCCTGTCGGCAACTCGCAGAGCGGCGTTCTCACCATCACGAATGCCCCGTACTCGACCGGCACGCTGACGGGCAACGTGGGAAGTCCCGCTACTCCGTTCTCCATCGTGGTCGGAGGCGGTGGCTTCACCTTGGCTCCGGGCCAGGTCAGAAACATCGCGGTGTTGTTTGACCCGCCCGAGGGAGGTGGCACCTTCTCCGGTGGATTCCAGATCACGCATAACGCGGCCGGGTCACCTGCCAACATCTCGCTCAGCGGCACCGGAGAGGTTCTGACGGTCGGCATCATCATCAGCCCAAGCGTCATCGAATTCGACAACATCCCTGCCGGAGGCTCCGCAACGCAAGACCTGACGCTGACAAACCCGGCGGGCTCAACAGGTAACCTCAACGGGACTGTGAGCGGGCTGACTAGCCCCTTCGACTTCTGCTGTAACCCCAACTTCGCGATTGGACCTGGCGGCTCCTGGCCGGTGCACGTTCGCTTCCTGCCGACGGCGCAAGGCGATTTCGCCGACACCCTGACCCTCACGCACAACGCGGCAGGGAGTCCGACCACGGTGCCGGTCATCGGCCGTACCGCAATCACCAAGCTGGTAGTCTCGCCCTTGGCGGTGAACTTCGGGAACGCACGGGTCGGCGAGTTTGTCGATCAGACGGTCACGATCACGAACGCCCTCGATTCGACGGCGACGGTGAGCGGAGACATCCTGAGCTCGGACTACGGCAACCCGCAGTCGTTTGTTCTCGTGAGCGGCCTCACGGGATTCAACCTTGCTCCTGGCGATTCCACCTCGCTCATCCTGCGCTTCGCGCCGCAGTTCTCCGGGTCCTTCTCCGGGACCCTGGTCGTGAAGCCCCACGACTATGGTCCGATCACTTCGGTGCCGCTCACCGGAACTAACGATACCTCTGATCCAAACCTGTTCGCGGAGGTTGCCACGGGGATCCCGGGGCTGAGCTACGGCGCGATTGCCTGGGGAGACTACGACAATGACAGCGACCTTGACTTGGCCGTAGCCGGCGCCTCTGGCGCGGCGAAGATCGCTAGGATCTATCGCAATGACAACGGGAGCACGTTCTCCGACATCGGGGCTTCGCTTACGGGCGTGAGCGCCAGTGCGGTCGCTTGGGGGGATCACGACAACGATGGTGACCTCGATTTGGTGGTGGCAGGGTGGACCGGGAGCATGCGCGAGACGCACCTCTATCGCAACGACGGTGGGAGCTTCACGGAGAGCGGGGCGGTACTGACAGGCGCATCTGGGGGTGGACTCGCGTGGGGCGATTACGACAGCGACGGCGACCTCGACCTGGCCGTCAACGGCTACACCAACGACCAAACTCCGCTTCCGTTCACGAGGATCTACCGCAACGACGGCGACGGCGCGTTCACAGACACAAATACTCCCCTGATGGGACTGGCGCCCGGCGCGGTGGCGTGGGGCGATCTCGATAGCGATAGCGACCTTGACCTGGTGGTGACCGGTAGAGCTGAAGGCGTGGCGACGACAAAGATCTACCGCAACGACGGCGACAGCGCATTCACCGACATGTCGGCCCCATTGAGCGGCGTGAGTGATGGAGGAGTATCCGTCGCAGACTTCGACAACGACGGCGATCTCGACATCCTTCTGACGGGGAACAGTGCCACGGGGCGTAGTGCCAGGATCTACCGCAATGACGCCGACCAGTTCGTCGAAGCGGCTTCTCTGATTGGCGTCGACGGCTCCGCCGCGTGGTGCGACTACGACAACGACGGAGACCCAGATGCTATCGTTACGGGTCTCGATGCGGTGCTGGGCGGTACCAGCACGAAGGTGTATCGGAATGACGGAGGCGGCGGCTTCGTCGATATCGGGGCGTGGCTGGCGGGCGCGGCCGTAGGAGCTCTGGCATGTGGAGACTACGACGATGACGGAAGAGTAGACCTCGTGGTAGCAGGAGGGCAGTTTCCCGAGACGATGAAGCTGTATCGAAACAACACGTCGGACGCGAACACGCCGCCGGCGGCGCCCAACGGGCTCGCAAGCCTCGTCCGAGGCAACTCGGCAATCCTCACCTGGGACGGAAGCGATGACGGGCAAACGCCTGCGGCCGGGCTCAGCTACAACCTTCGGGTCGGAACGCAGAGCGGCGGCAGCGAGATCGTGTCACCCATGTCCGCAGTGCCGACGGGAGACCGGAGGTTGCCGAGGCTGGGCAACGCAAGCGAGGGGCGAGGCTGGAATATAGGGGATCTGCCGATAGGCACTTATTACTGGGGCGTTCAAGCGATCGACAGTGCATTCGCGGGCTCGTCGTTCGCTTCGGAGCAGAGCTTTGTTGTCACGTCGTGCCTGGACTTCGATGGCGATGGCTATGGCTCCCCAGGGGATCCCGCCTGTGCCGCCGGGACGTCGATGGACTGTAACGACGGCAACGGTGGCGTGTTCCCTGGAGCGCTGGAGTCGTGCGACGACGTGGACAACGACTGCGATCTGGTTGCGGATGGATTCGCGACAGTGTGTGGGCTGGGGGAGTGTGCATCGGCCGGGAGCTGCGTTGCGGGAGTGGATTCCTGCACGCCCGGCGTGCCGTCAGCAGAGAGCTGCGACGGGCTTGATAACGATTGCGATGGCGCGATTCCCGCCGCGGAGTCTGACGCAGACGGAGACGGGCTACGCACCTGCGCTGGGGACTGCGACGATACTAACGTGAGCACGTACCCCGGGGCTATCGAGGTGAACGACGGCCAAGACAACCAGTGCCCCGGGGACCCAGGTTATGGGGTGGTCGACGAGGTCTCCGGAGCCGCTGGGTTTACCGACCCGACGGATGCGACCAGGTTCTGCTGGCCGGCACAGATCGCGGCGACATCCTATCAGGTCGTCGGGTCGACCCAATCCGTTTTCGGTGGGAGTTGCGGGCAGGGCACGACAGGGCAACAGTGCGTGAGTATTCCGAACCTGCCGCCGTCGCGGACGGCGTACTTCTTCCTAGTCCGCGCCGCGGGTCCCCTTGTGGGGAGTTGGGGGCAGCGCTCCTCCGGAGCGGAGCGCACGGTGCCGTGCATCCCATAGTGGAGGCGGCCCCGCAAGGGATGCGATGCTCTTTCCAGAACCCACTAACGGGGTCCCCGTGGAGGAGTCCCGCAACGAGTCGCCTCCCGGCTCTTCTGAACAGTGGTCGAGCGATTTCGTTCCCGCCTGTCTGCGCTACCTTCGTCGAATCCGCGTCAGCAAGGCCAGACGGGGGACTGCGGAGGAACTCTCTCGATCGCGACGAGGTGAGCCGATGAGCGGCCTGGAATCCGTCGTGCGGAAGTGGAGCGGTTGGCTCGGTTGCGGACTTCTTGTACTGCTGGCCTCTCCGCCATCCGGCTTCAGCCAGGCGTCAAGCTGCGTCACCGCACCGCCAAGCCTGATCGCATGGTGGAAGGGGGACGACGCCAACGATGTGGTGGGAGGGAATCACACGATCTTCAACGGTGGCGTGTCCATCGTGCCCGGCATGGTCGGCCAGGCCTTTGGCTTCGACGGGGTCAACGACTACGTACAGACGCCGCTCTCGAGCAACTTCCTCCCACTCACCATGGAGTTCTGGTTCAGGACCGGTTCGAGCGTGTCGGGCGAACTCTCCGTCGTCGACAGCGACTATGGCGGCCGCTGGGGCCACTCGGTAATAATCGGATACGCCAGCGGGGACCGAACCATCGACATCCAATACCACAACGGGCAGGCAGATACCGGCGTCCTTGTGACTCCGAACACCTGGTATCACGTTGGGGTGACCTTCTCGTCTCGGCTGCAGGCCTACGTCGACGGTGTCCTGCGGGTCGACCAGCCGTACTCGCCGCCCGGCCTCGACGGTGACACCTTCCGGCTCGGCCGGCACAACCCCGGCGACCCGCAGTGGTTCAACGGGCTCGTCGATGAGATCTCGATCTACAATCGGGCTCTCACCCAGGCCGAGATTCAGGCCGTCTACACCGCGGGAAGCTCCGGGAAGTGCGCCGAGACGGCGTGCGACGGAGCCGACGACAACGCCAACGGCGTCGTCGACGAGGGTTGCTACCAAGCGAGCACGTGTGACACGGTCGTCCCGGTCTCGTGGAAGGCGAACGCCCCTGCCAACGATTGCGTTGGGCCTGTAGATGTTATGGGCCGCTCTTGGTACGAGGTTGCGTTCGACGATTCCTCGTGGACGCCGGTAATCCTCAAGAACTCCTGGTCGGGAAGTGACCGCTACTACCGTGGCAGATTCACCGCCGAGGCTGCCGGCCAGCCCCTGACCCTTACGTACAGCAGCGACGACAAGATCAAGGTCTTCCTCAACAGCTCGCAGATCGCCCTCCACGGCTCCTGCCACCAGGTGGGGTGCGTGAACGCTCCGCCCTCATGGGGGTGTTCCGCCAACGAGCCGGCGTCCGCCATCGATCTCTCCCCGTGGGTTGTCCCTGGGCTTAACGTTTTGGCGGTGTGGGTCACTAACGGCATGTCAGGTGCCCAGTTTGACGCGAGGACTACCGACTTCGGACCCGGCGCTCCGGAGGTCTGCGATGGCGTCGACAATCAGTGTCCGGGCGGCTCCGGCTACAGCATCGTGGACGAAGGGTGCGATCAGGACGGTGACGACTATTGCAACAGCGTTCCCGTCGGCGGCAGTTCTCCGGCCTGTCCGAACGGCGGCGGTGATTGTGACGATCAAGATCCGGTCGTCCATCCCGGTGCACCCGAGCGCTGTAACCAGATCGATGACAACTGCAACGCATTAGTCGACATGAACGATAATCCCGTTGATTCGGACTTCGATAACGACGGGCTCCTTGACTGCTGGGAGCTCTACGGGATCAACGAAAACGGTGACACCTTCATTGAACTGCCACTCCATCAATCCCCCTTCAACGCCAACCGACTGCGCCCAGATGTTTTTGTAGAGGTGGACTACATGACCGGCCACAAGCCGCGGCCCGGCGTGATTGAGAGCATTGAGTCGAGCTTCGCAGCCGCCCCGATCGTCGCATGCGTAGGATGCGAACCGGGCGTTGCCCTCCATGCCAGCGCTTTCCTGAGTGACGAGATCCCGGAGGCAGCGTGGACTGGATTTGGAGAGTTCTTTACACTCAAAACAGGAGATCCCCTCTATTCGTTTGGCGATCCCATCCAAGATTCGGTCTGCTCCCCCGGCACCGCCTATTTCGGTAATCGGTCAGACCGTGACGATGAGGCACATTGCGGCGTCATCATCGCGGCCAAGGCGCGCATCTTCAGGTATGCAATGTTCGTCAACCAATACTACCAAACGGGCGCCCCGAAACCAGACACTGGAGCGACAGTCCCCCCAAGCGAGTATGGGGCCGCTGGTGCGACATTTGGGCCCGCGTGCGCTACTGGGTCGAGTACCGATTTTTTGATCGCTGACCAGAGCCTCCTTCGTGAGTACTATTCCTTTGTCGAGCAGTTCTGGACATTGCAGACCACGACCTTCGAACGCGAGTGGGCCACCTTCCAGGCCCATGCTTTCATGCACGAGCTCGGTCACTCGCTGGGCCTGCGTCATGGCGGTGACGTCGACACGAACTGCAAGCCGAACTACTTGAGCGTCATGAACTATGGTCGCCAGTTTAACCCGGCTGGTGGAGCGTCCTGGCTGCCAGGTCATGTGGACGGCGCCTTGGTCCGATTAGAGGGCGGCCTGGGTTTTTCCGATGGCACCAGAAGTGTCTTGAACGAATCCGCGCTTGATGAGGCTGCTGGCGTTGGAGGTGTTCAAGGGCAGATGACCACGTACGGTTATGATCCTGGTGTGCTGCAACCCACCCGTAGGCTCGTTGGGCCAACGGGAATGCCAGTCAATTGGAATGACTCAGGAGAAATGCCGCCGACCCCTGAAAGCGGTGTATCGAGCGATGTCAACGACATCCCCGACCGGTGTTCCAGCGGCGCGACGCAAACGCTAGTTGACTTTAATGATTGGAACCGCATCCGTGAGTGCGCACAACCGCCCGCCTTTGCATCGCTGGCGGGTCCAGGGCTCCTCGATTTCTCAAGCATCACAATCGACGAACTGGACGCCGAGGATTATTTTAACGGAACGCTCGGTAGTGACGATGTTGACGAAGATGGAGTTCCGAACCCCTCTGACAGTTGTCCTTTAAACGCGGATCTGCTGCAGGAGAATGAGGACGGTGATGCGCGGGGCGATGTCTGCGATTGCGCGCCCGCCGATGCATTGTCTTGGACGAAGCCGTCGGAAGTAATGGAGGCCTCGTTCCGGAATGACCAGACGCTAGCGTGGGAAGAGCCCGCCTTTCTTGGCTCCACCATCGTCGCGTACGACGTGCTTCGTTCGATGACGCCGTTTGACTTCGGGTCCGCTGTGTGTGTGGAAACTAGCGATGGCGATGATACCGAGGCAGTTGATCCAATGACCCCCGGTGCTGGCGGCGTATTCTATTACCTGGTCCGAGCAGGCAATACATGCCCGAACAGCGAAGGTCCTCTCGGCAGCGCGTCGGACGGAACGCCGCGAGTTGGCGTGAGCTGTTTGTAACGCCCGGGGGTGGTGCGAGGTACGTGTTGCCGGGGAAACTCATGGTGACCTCAGGACTTGATCTCGGAATACGTAGCGATCATCCGCCATACGATGAACCACGACGCGAAAGACGTGCCGCTCGAGTAGACATAGTAGCTTCCCTCCGAGATCCGAGCGGGTGCCGCGATTTGCCGAAGCGTGCAGAGGTAACCGCACCTACTGCCGTGGCCTAGATCCTCCAATCGCAGATTGCGCTCAATGATCACACGGGTCGACGCATCGGCCGACGTTATGATAGCCCCTCCAAGGGCGGTGGACTCGACAGTCCAGGACGGTGGAAGTTTGATGGAATACTGAGGATCTCTACCGCTACGGTGGTATGTGGTCCAGAAAAGGGGAAGCGCGAGATAGGCAGTGATGAGAAGGACTAGTAGCGCTGCGAGCGTCAGCATAGTCCGGCTGTGGAATGGTAGTGTCATAGGATACTCGAGGAGTTGTATTGATTTCATTGTAGAGGATGAGAAAGAAGGAGGCAAGTGGAGGGGCTCGCATGCGCGGCGCTGCGGCGGCCGGGAGCCCAAGGTCCTACGTCGGCGTCAAGCTGGAGGCATCTGGGGATGGCGCCGCCCGTATGTGACGCCGGTCCTGGGGCAGTCTTGTGACTCGGGGCGGGGCGCGATGGAAGGATCGAGGCATGCAAGGTCGGCAGGTATCCCACCCTTTGCGCGCGAAGGGACGCTGCTAGGCTTCCTCCAGTTCTTTTCCCAGGACGCTCGTCCAAGGAGGACGCCCATGACGCACCAAGCCGTCGATCTCGCCAGCCACCTCAACCACTCCGTCGCACGCGGCCACCCGGCCGACTTCCCCGTCGAGGTCCGCCCCGTCTTCTGCCCGAACGGCAGCGGCTATCAGCGGGTCCCGCACCGTCTGGCCGTCGTCCGCCAGGACACGGAAACGCCGCTTTCAGTCGTCTCCGACCGCTACACTCTCGTTCCCCATCAGGTGATCCTCGATAGCGTCGAGAAGGCCATCGCGCCTCTCAACCTCGGCCCTGTCCCCCGCGGTGTCTACGTTGACCGCCAGGGGGCGCGGATGCGGGCGCTCTTCAAGTTCCCCACGCTCGCGCGGCCGGTGTCCCACGGCGACGACATCTGCCCCTGCCTCAAGATCCAGAACACCTACGACGGGAGTTCCCGGATCGCCGTCCACATCGGCGCCTTCCGGTTCGTCTGCACGAATCTGGCCGTCGGCGGCGGCGGGGTGTTCGCCGGCGGGTTCATGTCGGTCCACGCCGGGGAGATTCCCGTCGAGGAGATCGGCCCGCAACTCGCCGCCTACCTCGAAGGGTTCGAGAGGATCGTCACGCTCTACCGCTTCTGGAATGAGAGGCCGCTGGGGATGGTGGAGCTCGACCTGGCCCTGGAGGACTTCCCCCGGCGGCCCGCCGAGGCGATCCGCCAGGAGTGCCCGTCAACGGTCTACCGCGCCTACAACGCGGCAACCCGCTTCGCGACCCACGAGACGCGGAGCTACCGCACCGCGTTCGAGCTCCTGGAGCGCGTCAACCGCGCGTTTCAGGAACACTTCCCGCCGCCTGCGGCGTGATTCGCTTCCAAGCCAAGGCATAACACCTTGGCTTTTTTTCTTGCATCCGCCCGCGCCGCCGACGCGGCACGCCCCGGCTGCCCCTAGATCACAGACCGAGACCCGAGGCAACCGCGTCGCGGGCTACCCAACAAGGCGCAGATGAGCGGAGGCTCACGGAGCGTTGACCGCCCTGCCGAGGGTGTCGGCTACGGGTGCGCGCAGGGCACCCGCACTGCATCACCCACGAGAATCCCATGGTTCCCGTTCGCACTGTAGTCGAAAGCATCGCCGGCCGACTCGTTGAAGGTCCAATACCCGACGAGTCCACCCTGCGGTAAAAGCAAGCCAGACTGGTTCGCCTCGATGTCTGTCTGAGATCGAGCGACGTTCCACACCCGGACCTCGTCGATCAACCCAATGGCTCGAACGTCGGTGTTGTAGAGAAGGCCCCTTCCGATGCGGAGTGGCTCCGGCGAATCAAACATCTGATCCGGGACCGTCGCGGCGCTCGCGACGAGCACGCCGTCGATGTAGAGAAGCATGCTCACGCCGTTGCGCACAGCTGCAAAGTGATGCCACTCAGCTGGCGCGATTGCGGTTGGCCCGATGAGGTCAGAGTAGTCGCCGCCGGCGGGGCTCCAGCTGAATCGCGGCCTGTTCTGGAAGGCCGGATGATCTCGCGCCGCGACGAAATACGCCCGATTGTTGAAGCCTCCGTCCTGCCACTTCGTGACAGCTGGAAAGTATGCAGCCGATGAATCGATCCGGGCCCAGAATTCAATAGTGATATCGCCCTCCACGTCGAGACTGGGTGAGTCCGGGACCTCAACCCAACCTGCACCGCCTAGCTGCAGGCACTGCGCGGAGCATCCCTCGTCGATCGTCCCGTCGCAGTCGTTATCCGTGCCGTCGCACACTTCCTGCGAAGGAACTGCCGGGGCACAGGTGTCCGCTAGCGTGCCGTTCGTGCAGAGCAGTTGGCCCGTCGCCGCGCAGGCACCCACGCCGCAGGTCGTCGGCGTTGCCGTGTAATCCTCGTCGACCGCGCCGGTGCAATCGTCGTCGATGCCATTACAAGTCGCGTCGCCCGGAGCGGGGTTGCCGGGCGTGCAGAAGTCCGTGCCGTTCACGCAGGTTCCCGCTGCCGCGCACGCGCCGACGCCACAAGCGGTTGGGAAGGTGTCGACGACTCCGTTGCAGTCATTATCGCGGGCGTCGCAAAGCTCGGGTCCCTCCACCGGTTTGCAAACTCCCGACTCGTCGGGATCGCAGAACCCGGGGCCGGTGGCGCCACAGGCCAACAGGTTCGTACAAGGCCCGGATGCCGGGAACGTACAGAATGGATGTCCTGGGAGTGGAGCAAGGTGGCAGACGGGAGTTGCTACGCATTCCGGCGATGTCGCCAGGGGCGCATCGCAGGTCAACCCGCCCGGCGGCATCTCCACGGTGCAGTTCGACGATCCCAGCGCATAGAACTTCGTCGCGAAGCCCAGGCCCTCGCCGACGACACACCCGACGACTGCGTAACCAGATACCAAAAGAGGGCCACACGAAAGTGTACCCAGGCCAAAGAACGCAGTTGCGAGGTGATTCGCCTGACTACGCCAGAAGGCGTCAGTCGCGAGGCAGGCGTTATAGTCGATGGCGGCCTGTTCACAACCTGTGATGCTCGCGACGACCGAAGTTCCCGACGCAACCTGGCCCCCTGAGTCCAGAACGAGGAATACAGGATTCTGTGGATCTGATTCGTCGCGTCGAAGGCCGCCGTCCAGACTGAAGAGGCTGAAGGCATCGGTCGACGTGATCGTAATGAATGCCCGAGGCAGATCCGATCCATCGCGCAGGTACGTCAGGCCGACCCACGAATCCGTCGAGACTTGCACTGGGACGGTCGCCACGGCCAGCACCTCGTTGCTGTCCTCGCAAACCACCGCGGACGCGAACGCTCCGACACCGTACAGCTGCTCGGCATGCGAGAACTCCACATAGAGGGCCGGGAGCCTGTTGACGAGTGCGCTGAGACCTACGGAATCAATCTGGCGACAACTACCACCGAAGGAATTGAACGCGACCTGTCCGTTCTCAAGTGCGGTAAGGAACAGCGTCTGGTCTGCGTCCGCAATCTGGTAGAGAACCAGTCGAGAGTCGCCGGAGGTGACGAGCGGCTCGCTGTAGGAGACATACTCGAAGTCCAGGGCGATCTGCTGCCCAAGAAGCTGACCGGTAAGGGGATCGAATAGTGAAGACAGTGGCGGAGTGATCGGGCTCAGGCTTGTAATGTCGTTGTTACGAATGAGCACCACACCTGACTGCTGGGCGAGAGTTCCCGTCGCGACTCCAAGGCAAGAAACGAAAAAAACAGATCGCGCGAATCGTGTCACGAAGCCCCCCCCCACTGAGCCTGGGCCCGGCGGAACGGATTCCTCCATCCGGCTAGGTCCTATGAGGCCACTTTGACCAGCGCAAGTAGAATTGATATCATTACCTAATGAAACACGACTACGCTAGGCGCAGAGTAGACGGGGAGGGTAATCGCCTGAACTCCCGCACGAATAGCGCGAAGTCCCGCGACGAATGGGAGTGGGTACTCATCCTCTCCATCGTGTTGTTGGGTATCGCTATCACCTTGACGCAGGATCGTCTGATGGCTCTCCTTGCGGGCACCGGGGGTCTGATCGTGTTCGCCGTGACCGTGGTGGCTGCTCGACGAAGGAGGCGCGATGATTGAGATTCTCCGTCAGTTGAGGGATGGATCACGCTGACCATTCTCTTCCGCCGCGCGATTGTTGTCAACGACAGTCCTCTTGCCCTTCCGGGTGAATGCTACTTATAGTCTGTAGACCTATCGTCATCGCCGCCTCTACGCTCTTCAGTCGTGAGCCCGCGTCTCCGAAGAGCGTCCCTGATCACGATCTTCGCCACCAACCTCAGGCGGTACCGCCAGGAGGCGTCGTTGTCCCAAGAGGCGCTCGCGGACCGAGCCGGCCTCCACCGGACTTACGTCGGTTCCGCCGAGCGCGGCGAGCGGAACGTGAGCCTCAAGGCGATCGAGCAACTTGCCGGAGCCCTCGGTATCCCCGCGGCCAAGCTCCTCGAGGGTCCGCGCTGACGGTCTGGCAGGGCCCCTCTTTTTTATGATGACTATACGTATCATGACCGCAGGCGCTGGGTCAAGCGAAATCCGCCCGGGAGTGGGGGATTTCCAGCGCCGCCCCCTTTCTTCGCAAGGTGGCCGGACACGGAACGGCTTGACGAGCCGGCCGCTCCTGTCGTAAGCTTACATTGTATGAAAACCCTGGGTGAGCGAATCCGCGAGTTGCGGGAGCAAAACGACCTTTCGCTCCGAGAGTTTGCGAAGAAGTTGGGCGGCCTTTCGGCCCCCTTCCTGTCGGACGTGGAACTTGGCCGAAGGCACCCCTCGGACAAGGTCTTCGCCGACATGGCCCGGGTTCTCGGCACGACGGCTGAGGACCTGCGGAAGTACGACACACGGGCCCCGGTCGAGGACATCAAGCGCCTCGCGACCAGGAACCCGGCCTACGGCTTGGCGTTCCGCAGGGTCCTCGACAAGAACGTCAGCGCCGAGGATCTGATGGCGCTGGCCGACAAGAAGCCGAATCGAAAGAAACCGTGATGAAGACGTATCCAGCCAAGGTCGGCCCGTTTCGCGAAGCCGTCTACTACGAAACGCAAGACATCGAGCAGATCTGCCTCGACGAGCTGCGGGCTACGGGCCTGTATCCATCGAAGCCGGAGCCCATCCGCATCGAGCGGTTCCTCGAGAAGAGATTCCAGGTCACGCCGGCCTACGAGGATCTACCCGACGGCGTCTTGGGTTTCACCAGATTCGGTGCCAAGGGCGTCGAGGAGATCGTCATCTCTAGGAGCTTGAGTGAGGAAGGAACCAAAACCGCGGAACGGCGCATCAGCACCACGATGGCGCACGAAGCGGGACACGGCTTGCTCCACGCGCACCTCTTCGCGCTCGCGGCGGAGACGAGTTCGCTTTACGCCGACGGGTTCGACACCTCCGAGCGCAAGATCCTCTGCCGGAACGACGCTGTTCCTGGCGGGGTGAGCCAGGCTGTGAGGCGGTACGACGGACGCTGGTGGGAGGTCCAGGCGAACCGCGCGATCGGGGCGCTTCTCCTGCCAAAACCCCTCGTTGAGCAGGCGCTCGCCTCAGTTCTTGGAACCCCGGGGTTCTTCGGCAGGCGTGTCCTCGAAGCAGCGCGCCGGCAGGAGGCCGGAAGGCTCCTTGAGGAGACCTTCGACATGAACCCGGCCGTTGCCAAGATCCGGCTGCAAGACCTCTACCCGGAGGCTGACGAGGTGCAGTTGACGCTCTAAATTTTTTTGTCTATACTGTAAGCTGTGACAGCTTACTATAGGAACACCACGGGCAGCTGCCCGGGGATAATAGAAAGGAACATCGTATGAGAGCAGAACAGCAAGAAGGACCGAAGTTCTTCCTAGACATGGAAGGGGCGCTCACGCCCTGGGACAAGGAGACCATCACCACCGAGGAGATCATCGCCCTTGGCGGGTGGGACACCTCGCAGGGTGCCATCCTCATCGACCAGGACAACAACGAGCGGACCCTCCAGCCCGGCGAGGTCATCGAACTGAAGCCCGGTATGGGTTTCTCCAAGAAGATCCGCTTCAAGAGGGGGTAGTCATGGAAGCTCGCATCGAACAGGAGTTGGCGCTCCTACGCCAGCGCTTCCCGAAGCTGGAGTATCGGGCCGAAGCCCGATGGGTCCGCATCCCGTCGCAGCCGCTTCCTGCGGGATGGAATCGAGCCGCAACAGATGTCGCATTCCAGATCCCCGTGGCCTATCCGGGGACACCCCCGTACGGCATCTACGTCCCGGCGGGTTTGATGTTCACGGAGGCGCGCCCAGACAGCTACACCGAGCCCGCCAGCAATCCACCGCCGTTCCCTGGCACCTGGGGAGTCTTCTCCTGGACCACCCAGGACGAACAGTGGCACGCGGGCGTCGAGATGCTCAAGGGATCCAACCTCCTCAACTGGGTGGTGGGTTTTTCGGAGCGCTTCCGGGAGGGCAAATGAGACCGAGCATCCTTCTCAACCTGGACCCGGCCATGCGGGAAGCCCTCTGGCGGCATCTGCTGCCGCATCCCGATGCCGAAGAGGAAGCGGCCTTCCTCTTCGCGCGCTGGACGGACAACGACACCACGGGGACGTTCGAGTGCGTCCAGTGGACACCCCTGCCGCCGGAGGGGTTCCTCTCCCGATCTGAGTACCACCTCGAGCTTACCGATGCCGCGCGTGCAGCAGCGATCAAGCAGGCGCACGACCTGGGCACGTCGCTCGTCGAGTTTCATTCGCATACGGGCCGGTCGCCGGCGCGGTTCTCGCCGAGCGACCTCGTCGGGTTTCGCGAGTTCGTGCCACACGTGTGGTGGCGGCTGAAGGGCCGGCCCTACCTGGCGGTTGTCGTGTCGCGATCGGGTTTCGACGGGCTCGCATGGACGGTCGACCCACGGACGCGACGGCGGCTCGATGCGATCGTAGCTGGCGGCGTCCTCCTGCGACCGACGGCGCTTTCTCCGCTCGCTGAGGAACACGACGATGACTGAGCGATTCGACCGTCAGATGCGATTCTTCGGCAAGGAGGGTCAGGAGAGAATTGCCGCTTCGCACGTCACCATCATCGGCGCCGGTGGCCTGGGATCGCATGTCATCCAGCAGCTCGCGCTCATGGGCGTCGGGCGCCTGACGCTCGTCGACAGCGAGGAGCTCGCCGCAACCGATCTTAACCGTCTCGTGGGTGCCCGCCACGACGAACGCATCCCCGGCACCGCCAAGGTCGACATCGGCGTGCGTCTGATCGCTAGCATCAACCCCGCCATCGAGGTTGAGGCGATCAAGGACACGCTGGTAAGCGAGGCGGCGCTCTCCGCAGTCGCCAGGGCCGACCACGTGTTCGGCTGCCTGGACAGCGAAGGCGCGAGGCTCATTCTCAACGAGTGGTGCGCGGCCTATTCCCGGCCCTACTTGGACCTCGCCTCCGACATCCTGGCGGGGGAGCCGCCCAGCTACGGAGGTCGCATCTGCGTCGCCTGGAACGGCGACGGCTGCATCGTCTGCTTGGGGATCCTCGATATCCAGGAGGCGCAGGAGGACCTTCAGGGCCCGGCGGAGCGAGAGGACCGGCACGCGATCTACGGTGTCAGCCCTGAGGCACTGTCCCGCTCAGGTCCGAGCGTGGTCTCGCTCAACGGCGTTGTCGCCTCCCTGGCTGTGACGGAGTTCATGGTCGCGGTGACCGGGTTGCGGCAGCCCAACCGCCTGATGACCTACCACGGCTCGACGGGCAAGGTGACTGTCTCGCACGATCAACCGCGCACGGACTGCTACTACTGCAAGGCCATCCGGGGCCGCGGTGATTCGGTCAACGCGACTCGCTACATCAGGGAGGGCGTCGGAGCCTACCTGCGCTAGCCCCGGTCGCAGGCTCTGGCTCAAGTGCGCCAGGCCGTCTTTGTAATTGCCTTCTCCGAATCGCCACGATCTGGTAAAGTTTAGTCTATGAGAACATCCCTCCTCCCGCGTCAGGCTCGAGCTCCAGACGCCACCTTGGCGCTTGATGCCACATCGCGGGCAACGATCGAACCGAGGCTCGGGATTCGCCCACCCCTGAAGTGGGCCGGCGGCAAGCGCTGGCAGGTACCCTTCGTCCGCGACCTCTGGCGCGGGCACGAGGATCGTCGCCTGGTAGAGCCCTTCTGCGGCGGCTTGGCGATCACGCTGTCCCTCCTTCCGAAGCGCGCCATCGTGAACGATGTGAACCCCCACCTCATGAACTTCTATCGGTGGGTGAAGCGCGGGCTCGTGACGCGACTCCCGATGGACTACGACGAGGATCGTTACTACCGCCATCGCGATCGGTTTAACGGGCTGCTCCAGCGGGGCAAGGAAACGAGCCGCGAAGCGGCGTCCCTGTTCTACTACCTGAACCGCACCGGCTACAACGGCCTCTGCCGTTTCAATTCGAGCGGCGAGTTCAACGTGCCCTTCGGCCGCTACACGACTGTCAACTACACGCGGGACTTCTCTTCCTACCGGCCGGTCGTCGCCGGCTGGCAATTCACCTGTGGCGACTTCACGAAGATCGCGCTTCGCCCTGGCGACTTCATCTACGCCGACCCGCCCTACGACGTGGAGTTCACGCACTACTCGAAGGACGGGTTCACCTGGGACGACCAGCTGCGGGCGGCCGAATGGCTGTCTCGACATCAAGGTCCGGTGGTCCTTTCGAACCAGGCGACCCCCCGGATCGTGAAGCTGTACAAGTCCCTCGGTTTCGCGCTACGATATCTACAGGCGCCGCGGCTGATCAGCTGCAACGGCGATCGGACGCCCGCCAAGGAGGTCTTAGCATTGAAGAATTTCTAAAATATGACACCACGCGACACCCGCACCGGCGGGGTCTTGGAGCAGATGGTCCTGCCGGCCCTCATGCGCGGCGGCTATTCGTATGAAACGCAGGTCAACATCGGGCAGCGCCTTGGCGGCGGCAAGCACATCGCCGACGTCGTGGCCAGTAAGGCCGGGAAACAGTGGATCATCTCGATGAAGTGGCAGCAGACGTCCGGCACTGCGGAACAGAAGGTGCCGTTCGAAGTCATCTCGTTGGCGGAGGTTGCGCTCTCGGGCAAGTATGAAGGTGCTTACTTGGTCCTCGGTGGTGAAGGCTGGACGCTGCGCGACTTCTACGTTGACGGCGGCCTCATGACCCATTTGGCGCACGCCGACAAGGTCGACATCGTCACGCTGGAGGCGTTCGTGGCGTCGGCGAACCACGGCGAGCTATAGCACGACGAATCGGAGCACCAAGATGGACCGGAAAGACATACCCTACATCCTCAAGTTGCTGCTATCCAAGAAGCGGAACCGACTAGCGGACCTGATTCGAGATGCCCAGGGCGAGATTGACGAATCATCCACCTACGGCAGCTACCTGAATTCGACGATCTCTCAGTACCTGTTCTACCTTCCCGTCGAGCGGATTCAGGAAAGTCAATCGCTCTCGCCAGAAGAGGAGAAAGCGCTGCTTGAATGTGTCCTGCAACTTCACCCTCACGAAGCCAATGCGCCGGAAATCCGGGGCATCGCTTTTCGCGTTCTTAGGAACGCGCGAGAGACCGAGGCAGTCGGCCACCTGGTAGACAGTCCCATCGACCATGAGTTCGTTCGGGAGCAGCTCGCAAAGTGTCGGGAGCGTATCGAGCGCGATGACCTCGACGGAGCGATTACGAGCGCCGGCTCCCTGCTCGAAGGTGTCTTTGATGACATCCATAAGAAAGCTACTGGCCGAACGCTCGGAAAGGTCACGAACCTGCGCGACGGCTACAAGCAGGTCAAGGGGCTTCTCAGATTGTCCCAGGACCACCATGTCGATGAATCAGTGAGGTCCGTCCTTCACGGATTGACCGCGGTGGTGGCGGGGCTTGATGCCCTCAGGAGTCAGCTGGGTGATCGGCACCAACGAGTCGCCAAGCCCTCGAAGAGACATGCCAAGCTGTGCGTAACAGCCGCCCAAGGAGTGACGGAGTTCCTGTACGAGACACTTGCCCACCAGCAAGCTGCCGTGGGACAACTAGACGAGTCCCTCCTCAGGGTCCTGGATAGTGACCTTAGGTTCTTGGAGAAGCCCGAGCTCGAGAGCAACAAGGCCGTTGCGGCCCAGCTCGCGCAGTACGATCAGTACCTCAAGAACGCCGTCAAGGACCTCCTTGTTCAGCGATACGAGATCACGAGGTTTCGAGAAAGCGACATCTTCTTCGCGGCGATGAGGCTCTTCAGCGACGTGTTGACGGAGCTAGATGTCGGCGCGATCTTCCAGAAGAACAGTGCCAACGACCAGGCATGTGGACTGCGTGCCTTCTTGCTGTTCGTGCGGGATGAGCGGCCGGAGTTGCTCACGAAGGAGGTGGAGCGGTATGTGAGGCAACTCGCGCACGCCGAAGGGCAGGAGGAAGCGTTCTGATCGCGACTCCGCTTCGCATCCCCCCGTCCGAGAGTCCCGCAGGCTCGGTGTTTCCCGTTGACGCACCGGTCAAGCGATGTTAGCATTCAAGTGTACCCAGCCTTCCTGGAGCATGAATCACCGAGGGAAGTCCTTCCTGACAGCGAAGAGACCTCCTGCCTCGGTGACCGCTCTTGCTCCGACCTGAGCCGAGCAAGCAATCAACGAACCAACGCAGCATGAAAAGCAACAACATCATCCTTGCCTCCATCCTCGGAGGTATACTCGTGATCGCCTACGCCACGCTGTTGGCAAGCACACCGTGGGTGGAGCAGGTGGCCGAGTTTGGCGCAGCGCTGCGACAGTCCCAACCCCTGCAACCGACCGTCGACACGCGCGACTGGTTGACCTATCACACCAACGAGCTTTCTATCTCCTTCAGGTACCCCGCGGGGTGGTCAATCGTGACATCCACCAGTGCGTTTGACAACGCCAAGGCGGTATTCCTGGTTTCCCAATTGCGACTACAACGCTACGCTGAATTCGGCGCAGCGGATATCACAATAAACGTCGAAGCCAGTGCCTACCGGAGCTTTGCCGAGTTTTACGCGGAGAGCGAGTGGCCGAGGAGTGATATGCAGCAGTTCAGCCGGGCGTTCTCGGTGTGGACAAACGTCAATGGTGTCGAACTACATGTAGTCCGAGGCTTACCGGGCAACGTCTCATCGGATGTCGCATTCTTGATCAGCGACGGAGGCGTCATCTGGATATCAAAAGACAGCGTCCGGCACGATGAGGTATTTGCGTCCTTGCTGAGCAGCATCGCGCGAACCCGGAACGAACTTCCTTGATGCTCGATGCGACCTGCGTCGTGCTGCTTTGACCCGTGACCGGCCGCGGTCAACGTGCACAGAACGATAGGAGGAGGTCATGCGATCACGTCCTGAGGCCATCACGCTCGGTCTTACTCTTCTCTCACGTCTCGCCCTTGCTCAAGCGAACGATTCAGTGTCGCAACTTCCATTCGCAGTGTTATACGTCATGCCCAACTGCAGCCTTGGTGATGGATGTTTTCATGCTGGCGAGGAGCCGCGTCAATACCACCTAGCTGTTGACCTGCATACTCTCGATACTGGTTCTGGCCTGAATACACCGGTTGGTTCCGTCGTGACGGCTCCCGTGAGCGGGATCGTCCGGGAGGCCAAGTTTCACAACGGATACGGAGGCACGGTGATCATCGAGACCTCCCGGGCGGGCGAACCAGTAACGCATGTGTTGGCGCATATGTTCGCCTCGACACTTCAAGTGTCTTTTGGCCAGCGTGTCCAGGCGGGCGATTTGATCGGGTACATTGCCGATCCGGAGCACAACGGAGGCTATGGTCCCCACCTCCACTGGGGCATCCGAAGAGGGCCGTACGCAACGTATGATGGTACATGCCCGGCGGACGGCAACACGTTTCCTTACAGGGGGTATACAGCCTGTGCGTGGGTGCTGAACGATTGGTACGACCCCGTACCGTCCATGCGGGATGATTGCGTGGGCTGCTATGACAGCGTTACCACGCCGTGGAATAATGACGGAACCTCACAGCTTTTCTTTCAAGCCTGGCAGCGAAACCGAGGACGGGGCCTTGAGTTGCCAGCAGACGATCCTGGCTTTCCCAACAGCCGCTTTGTTCACTGCTGGGAGGATGGATTTGACGGCTGCACGAATGTGGACATCCAGAACTTTCACGCAGCGGATGTGGATATGGAGGGGCGAGGCGCCATCCTGCGCCAAGCCGGGTCGACTGCGGCCTACGTGCTTCGTGGCGGCTTCTGGGAGCACTTCCGGCTCCAAGGAAACATTGGCGCCTTCGGTGTGCCGATCAGCGATGAGGCGCCGTGGGACGATCTCGATGGGCGGATCGACGAGCCAGCCCATCGCTACCCGGCAGCTCAGTGGTTCCAAAAAGGTGCTTGGCAGGGCATGATGGTCTTCAATCCTGACTGGTGGGACGATCCGGGCGGTATTATCCGGTATCTTTACCCTGCTCCCGTCCTTAAGCCCGCGAGTCTCTCGGTCGGTACAGTCACGATGGCCGGGTTCACGGGCGGGGGGCCGGGAAGCGGGGGGTCCGGCGGGGGCCCTTCCGGCGCCCTGGCCTTGACCGTGCAACGGATCTCCTACGACCAAGTCGATCTTTCGGTCGTGAACGACACCGGGATCGAGGAGCTTGATGACCTTCTCCTCGTGCAGGACGGCGTTCAGGTTGCAGTCCTGCCACCAGGTGCTGCGTCGACACCCACGATCTCCGGGCTTTTGCCGACCACGACGTACACGTTCCGCCTCCACGGAGCGATTGACGCGTGGGGACCGGTTGTGTTCAGCGAGCCGCTCGAGGTCGTCACCCTATCAACGCCGCAGGCAACGCTTCGGCTAGCGGCAGGCGTTTCGTCGGTCGGCACATCGCATCCGGCCGAGTTTTTATATGACGAGTGTATCACCGTGACCTTCACGATCGAGAACACTGGAACTAGCCAAATTGGCCTGGACCAAGTGAAGGCTCTGGCGGAGATCCAGTATGTAGACCAGGTCGTGGCCCGGGACTTCGCGCACGCCAACTTCAGCCCGCCGCTGCTTCTTGATCCCGGTCAGCAGTACACGTACATGGGCGACAACTGCGACAACACCTTCCCCGGATTCGCCGGACGGCCAAGCGTTCCTGGGGTCATCAAGCCCCAGGTCAAGGCGACCGGCGTGGCCGGCCTTTGGGACATCTCAGACGTGGCAATTGGGGCCAGGTGGTTGATGTTCAACCTGGCTGACACGCACGTTCGGCCTGACCTCATCGTTACCGATGTTCGCATCGTCCCCGACAGCCCGACCTTCGATCAGTGGATCGCGCTGGACTTCGACGTGCGGAACATCGGTGTCGCGGACGCGCTCAACGCACGTCTCGAGGTCGTTTTGGACGGCACAGCGGTGTTCATCACGTCCTCCGAGTTCAACGTCCCTGCCGGCGGGACGATCACGACCGGCGTGCAGCCGGGCTTCTTGGCGCAGGGGATCCACCACGTCGCCTACACCGTCGACTACAACAACAACGTCTGGGAGGCGAACGAGAACAACAACGGCAGCTCGTTCTTCTTCACCGTGTCTCCCCTTCCGGACGCTGACGCCGACGGTGTGCCGGACCGCGACGACAACTGCGACTTCGTCGCCAACCCCAGCCAAGGCGACGCCGACGGCGATACCCGCGGCGACGCGTGCGACCTGTGCCCCAACGACCCGCTGAACGACCCCGACGGCGATGGTCTGTGCGAGTCCGACAACTGCCCGTTCGTGACCAACTCCGGCCAGACCGACACCGACGCGGATGGAAAGGGAGACCCGTGCGATCGCTGCCCGACCGATGCTCTGGACCTGGACGGGGATGGCGACGGAATCTGCACGGTCTCGGACAACTGTCCGACCAACTTCAATCCGCTCCAGGAGGATGCGGACGCCGACGGGGTCGGCGATGCCTGCGATCTCTGTCCCGCCGAACTTGGCACCGACGCCGACGCTGATGGCATCTGCGATGCCCAGGACAACTGTCCGGGCGTGGCGAATGCCAACCAGTCGGACGGCGATGCCGACTCGTACGGCGATACCTGCGACTGCCTGCCGGGCGATGCCGGTGCCTGGACCAGTCCGGGTGAGGTCCTTGGGGTCGCCTTTGCTGACGCGCAGACCTTCACCTGGGAGGCTCCGGCCTCTTCAGGCGGGACAGCGATCGGCTACGACGTCATCAGGGCGGCGGCCGCTGCCGGCTTCAACTCTGCGGTCTGCGTTGAGACGAACGACTCGGCGGACGTGCAGGCTGTGGACGCAGCCATCCCCGAGACTGGAGGAGTTTTCTACTACCTCGTCAGAGCACGGAACCCTTGCCCGGGCAGTGGTGGAACGCTGGGCACTTCCTCGACTGGCGCGGAGCGGGTCGGCACCTCGTGTCCCGGTGGGCCCATGATGGGTTTTTTCGATGACTTCAACAGGCCAGACTCCGGGCTCGTGGGCAACGGGTGGACGGAAAACGGCGACACCAGGGGCGATTGCCTCAGCATCGCCGCCAACGAACTCCGCATCACGGGGGACCAGGGCGGGGACTGCGGATTTCCCTTCCTGTCTCGCGATCACGGCGACCTCACCCTCGTCCCTGGGACGACGGTGTCCCTGTCGTTCAAGCTGAGGCTCCCTACGGTCAACCGCACGGCCTACGCAGGCCTTTATGCCCAGCCTGGCGCCGATCTCATCACGGGGATCGGGTTCGACCAGAACCCGGAGGTTCTTCTGCGCTGCAACAACGTGATCTCCGCCACCGTTCCCTACGCGATGACGGCCGGCGTCGACTACTACGTCTGGGTCGACTATGTCGCGAACGGCTCGATGGTCGACCTCAAGGGTTACGTCAGCACGACAGCCACGAAGCCCATGACGCCCGTGGTTGAAGTTCCAAGCTGCGCGTACACGCCCACCAACCGGAACGCGATTCTGAGCGTCGATGCCCCGATGGGCGGGACCTGGTTCTTCGACGACGTGCGTCTCGAGATCGTCAACTAGCACCCGTGTCGGGGAGCCGACGGGGCACACGCTCCAACATTCTCGAGGGGGTCTGGCAGCTCCGGCTGCTCGCACACACAGAGGCATCCGGGGGCGACGGGTCTTGCCAGTCTCCGGCCCGACGTTGTAAGGTACACTCATGGACACTGAAAGCAACAATAACTCGGACGAACCCACCCCGTTGGACATTCGTGAGGCCTTTCTCCAGGCCGTGGAGAAACGGACCGGCGACGCGACACACCGTCGCCTCCTGCAGGCGTGCCGGAGTCACGATCTCTCCTCGGCGCTCGAAGGGGAGCTGGCGAAGGTCGTCATGGAGATTCTCCATGAGGCTTAGGCGCCTCACAGTCGCGGGCTTTCGCGGATTCAACCAGGAGGACACGATCGAGTTTGACAGCAGGCTGACGTTGATAGCGGCACCCAATAGCCACGGCAAGACGAGCATTTCTGAGGCGCTCGAGTTTCTGTTGTATGGGGCCACCTCCAAGGTCCAGCATGCGGACTCGAAGGAGGAGTACAAGGATTCCTACCGCAACCGCCATTATCCCGCGGCAGCCCCGGCGTACGTCGAGGCCGCCTTCACAAGCGACCAAGGAATCGCGACAGTATTCCGCGCCGAGCTACTACCCTCGGGTGAAGTCGTGCGCCTCGTGGACGGTGCGAAGGTGGCGGAGTGGCCCGTCGCTCCTGATCTCGTGACAGCCGCGAGACCGTTTGTCCTCCAGCATGCACTGAAGTACCTGCTCCTGGTGCCTCCCGCCGAGCGTTTTCAGGGTTTCGCGAGACTCCTCGGCCTGAACGAGATTGATGCCGTCCACCAGCAATTACGAATCTCTGCACCAAGCCCGAAGCGAGCCTCCCACCCGAGGTGAAGCGTGCGTTGTCCGACCTTCAAAACTTAGAATCCAGATTAACTGGGTTTGCCGCGATCGCGAAGGCTGAAAAGGATCTGAAGAAAGGTCACGCCGGCCTCGCCGGGGCGTGCAGGATCCTCGACGGCAGGGCGGACGTGCTCCTGGGAGAAACCGTCCCGGCAGCGGACCGCCAGGCCCGCCTGATCCGCGCTCGGGATGAGGCAGCCGCCAAGGTCTACTCGGGAACGGTGGCACTCCGGGCATTGACCGGCCCGGAGCATCTCCAGTTGGAAGCATCGCGGCAAGCAATCGAGACGGCGGTGACCTCCACGTTGATCGAGGATTATGGAGGCCTGGGGGCGCGCGGAGCGACGGAGCGCCTGGGACGAGAGGCGAAACTCCTTGACCTCGGAACTAGCCTCATCGATTCGGAGACAGAGCACTGCCCTCTCTGTGGGCAACAGCTCGACGAGGTGCTGAAGAAGCACATCGCCGAAAGACACAGGCAGATGGGCTTGGCGGCGACGAAGGCGGGCGCCATCACCGAGCGGGAGACCCGGATTGATACCGCATTCCGCAACCTGCGCGTGCAGCTCCAACGAGATCAGACCTTGCTCGAGCAGCGTTGCGCCGATCTCTTGGTGGCCACGTCCACCGCGAATCACGAGAAGGTCCGCCAGCTTTTCGGTAAGGAGAACGAGAGCAGTTGGGAGATCGCGTCCTCGGCAGCCAAGGCCCTCGAGTCCACGCTGGAGAGTCAACGACAGGCGAAGGAACAGGGTGACCAGGCGCTTGACCGTTGTGAGGAAGAGCGGCGCCAGCGAACGGAGCAGGTCGGTCAGCTCGAGGCACTGGGTACGGCGCTACAATCCTATCTTGCAGCGCGGGGCCAGTTCTACGGACTAGCGAATGACCTGGAGCCGAGCTTGGTCGGACCGGCGCGACTGCTACAGCAGGGGATAGACCGACTCGCCGGAACCATGGAGTTGTCCTTCTTGATCGAGATGTTGGAGAGGCGTCGCGGGACCGAACGAGCGCTACGAATCCGCGACGTTCTCGATGGACTGAAGAGCCTCAAGAAGCATGTCGATCAAACCGTCGGCGAGACGATGGAGGCGGCGATTGATGCCGACCTTACGAGATCCGTGATGGGGTGGTATGGGATGATCCGGACCAGTGGTGATCCGGATGTGCACTTTTCCGGATTTGCGATGGAACGAACCAAGACCGGCGACTTCAAGAGCAGGCGTCTCAAGGTAAAG
>Ga0137321_1000058_pt1 | contig 46069 bp, 70 predicted proteins | sample EasRivERMZT399_2_FD_104758 | JGI IMG/M metagenome (GOLD analysis project Ga0137321, IMG submission 104758) | Soil microbial communities from meander-bound floodplain in the East River, Colorado, USA - East River MetaG ERMZT399_2 | ecosystem: Environmental > Terrestrial > Soil > Floodplain ... | reverse complement strand
TCACCTTCGCCTTGAGCCCCGCGGTGCCTTTCCCCGCGGCCTTGTCCTCCTTCTCGGGCATGACGAAAAGCTGCTCGACGGTTGCCTCGCCTTCCCTCAAGGCAGATGCCATGCCCTTGAGCTGTGCAAGCTCGTCCAGGCCGATATCCTCGATCCCAGGGACCTCGAGGGTCGCGCAGATCATGTCCGGGAGGACGCCCATCTTCTGAAAGTAGGCGACCATTTCGGCCCTCTTGTTGGAGAGGGTCTGGACATCCCCGATGGCGGTTTTCCTGGCGGCATCGTACATATCCACCCAAAACGCCTTCGGGATCCCGGAGAGGGTTGCGTTACGGGCGGCGACCGAAGAAGCCGCGTTTCCGGTCGTGGCGATCATGTCAGCGTTGTACCGGCGCCCCTGCTTGTCCGTGATCCGGCGCTTGACCTCGAGCACTCGAGTCACGTTCCGCTCTACGTCGAAAAAGATCCCCTGTGCGGTCACGTTCTCGTCATCGACGCCGATGACGCGACCACCGACACGGCAGTTCCCCCACGCGGAAGTGACGATCTCACCGAAGCGCGCGGAGGGACCCTCGATCATCTTCCCGCCCCGGGGCACGGCGTAGATGCACTCCGCGGCGATCTTCTCGGTGAGAGTCACCATCTCCATGGCCTCGTCCCGGAAACGCTTGATGCTCCGGGGGTACATCTTCGCGGTGGAGACTTGCTGCTCGATCTCCGACCGGTTCAGGATGGCCAACGAGCTTGCGTCGATCTTCGCAAGCGCCGTCCCGCTACCTTCTTCCCCTTCGATCAATTCCACTTCCTGCCCGACTGACTTCATGCTGCGGCTCCTTTCCTCACCGGAGATTTCCGGGGTTTCTTGAACAGGGAAAGCAGGGTTTCCCCAAGCTTTCGCTCGTCCTTTCCTTCGACCACAATGACCTTGCTGAATCCCAAACTGCCATCCCCTTCCTCGGCCTCCCGTCGAAACAGAAAGCCATTATCCATGTCCTCGACGTTTACTTTTGCCACTTCACTCCCCCCCTTCCATTGTGGTTACGAGCGCCTTCGACGGGTACAGGTTGAATTTCCGGACGCCTGGAACGGTCTTGGTGAAAAGCCTCTTTGTAACCGCGAATTCGGTAGGAAGGCATAGCATTTCAGCAAGCTCGAGGGCGATGCTCTCCCAATCGACGTTCTCCCCGTCCTTGGTTTTCTTCCATGTTGCCTTTCCTATCGGGGATTCGAGCCCCTCGTTCTCGCCCATTTCCGATTTCAGGATGTTTTTCAGGAGGGCAAGCTTCTTCTCCCCCTCCTTCACGGAAAGGTTTACCTCGAACGCCCGGGAGAGAAGCTCGGTCTGTTCCTCCGTGGCCGTGAGCATCGGGAGGACGTTCTTCGGATACTTGTTGGCGATGAAGCCCGAATAGGCGTTTGATTCGTCCGGCGCCGGTTCCTCGTTCCCGACGATGTACCGCTCCCACCACGCCCGGGCCGTCTCGAGGATCGTGTTCTCGAGCTCCATGTCGCGGTGCAGCCGGTAGATCCTGAAATCGCTCGTCCCGAAAAGGACCGCAACATCCCAATCGTCGTAGCCCAGGAGCGCCATGTACGTTGCGACCTGGGTGGTGTAGTAGAGGGGGATCTCGTCCGTCCCGGCCTCCCCCCAGGTATGCGCGACGGCGGGATCCGCGGTCTTGATCTCGACCCCCTTCTTCTGCCCGACGATCAGGCGGTCCGGGGTCCCGACGAGGGGCGCCGTGGGATGCCGGTACAGCCCATCGACTTTCAGGAGCTTGACGCCCTCCTGCTCCGCGTAGATTTCCGCGATGGGCCCCTCGAACTTCCGGCCGATGGTGAACCGAAGATTATCAGCCTGTTCCGGGATGAGTCCCTTCTTCCGGGCCCATACGTCCGCGGGGGAGCTCCACGGGGAGACACCAAGGATAGCAGCCATCTCGGACCCGCCGATCCCCGACATTCGAGCTTTCAGCCATTCCTCGCGGTTCATTTTATCAACTTCCTCCCCTCCTGAACGTCATCCCAAGCGGGATGCGGGGTTTTTGGATCGCCGGCATACCCCCCGGTCCAACAGGCATCAGACCATTGAACTATCTGACGGAGCGCAATCCGCAATTTGTCTCGCTCGGTATTGTATTCGGTGGCAGATTCGGCCTTTCCCTTCCCGATATATCCAAGCTTCTCGAGGAACTTCAGGAGGGACGCGATCACTTCCGGCTCGAGGTAGATCGTGTTGGTTGCCGAAATCCCGTCCTCCGTGGTGAGAGTGATCCCGTAAGCCCCGATATCGGCGTAGACGGCATCCCCCAGGTAGGTTTTCATCCCATCTTCTCCCCCACCCGCTCGTAGGTGGCATCGAAGATATCCGGCTTGCAGGGGTAAAATTCCCCCTTGATCCCCTTGATGATCCAATCGTCCAGGGACGCATTGAGGGGTCCCTCGAGGGTCGCAACGACCAACTTTCCATCCCGCAGCTCCGCGTCTCCCCCGACGAACTTCTCTATTTCATCGAAATTCCCGGTGAACTGAATCGCCTCGATCACGACCGGCTTCTTCTTAAAAAATGGCATACTACCTCCCTTTTCTGATATCCCCTCGTACGCCTCTATCCTTCTCGTTGAGCCGGATCTTCGTCTCGAGCCTCTTGATCTTCCGGGCCATGGACAGGTTCGCCCTCTGGAAATTATCCCGATCACGGACGAGCGTGATGACCGGAACTGCCAGCTTCTCGAGGGCGACCACGATCCGCGTCTCCACGGCGTCAGCGATCCGGAGGATGGCCCCAAGCTGGATTTGATTGTCGCAGGGGCGGTACGGCGTTTCGTGTTTGCCCCCGATGTCTGCCCGGGACGCATCCCGGTAGTTTCTCCATGTTTCTTTTCCCATGGGCTACCTCCCGACCCGGAGGGCCGTGGCCGTGGGAGGGGGCGCCACTTCCGGGCTGACCCCCATGGCCTTCTCGATCCGGATGATCTCGTTCAGGGAGGCATCGAGAAGATCATCCATTTCGGAAAGCCGATCCTGCAGGACCCCGAAGGCTCCGCTCCCCTCGGTTTTTACCTTGTCCGTGGGGTTCTCCGGGATGGGCCCCGTCATGTTCTCCCGGATCACCCGGAGGCGCTGGATCACGTTGTAATGCGCGTCCCGCAGCAGCCCCGCGTCTTTCAGCAGCCGCTCCATCGGGGCCATTTCCCGCATCGGCTTGTCTCCGCTCATAATGATCTCTCCCCTTTCTACTAAGTTTTTGAGCCGGTCCAAACGCCTTGTTGCGATGAGGCTTTTCCCGTCCAGGCGATAGGTGATTTTCTCGGGCTCCATTATGCTTTCTTCGCCTTCCTCGCCTTCTTGAAGGACAGGTACATGGCCCGGGTGCAATCGGCATTGAACAGGGACCCGTCGCTGCGTCGGACCAGGCGCCGTCCCTTCCACCCGCGGGTGAGCTGCTCGGCCTTCTTCCGGAGATACTTCGCTACCTTTCCCCTCATGTTTTCTTCTCCATCGGGAGCGCAACATCCACAAGAAAGCGCATGGCCATCGCGCCTACTTGTTTTGCCTCTTTTATCATCTTCTCCCGGTCGCGGTTTTTTGCCTTCTTCCAGACTTCGGCTTTGAGCTCGTCGAATTCCTCGTGGATCACGGCGAGGCCCTCATGCGCGGAATGGAATTCCCCGAATATCGCCGTTGCCTCCCCGTACTCCTCCATAATCAGGAAAGCCGCCTCGTCCGCGCGCGACTGTTTTTCCTTTTTCATTCCTCTACTCCCACCCCGTCGATGCACCTGGGGATTTCTTCCCCCACCGTGTCCGGGACCCGACATTCGATCGTGCGCTGGTACTCGTCTACCCGGTGGATCAGAAGATCGACGCTGTTCAGGTGGGCTCCGTTCGCTCCAAGCATAGACGCCGCTTCCCTGTAGGCTCTAAGCGCAGCCGGGACCGCGGAATCCTTCGCGCACAGAAGGATCGCGTTTTTCTCGGTGTATACCTTTCCGTTTACGGGGTTGAAGGCCAGGATCCGGAACTTCCTGTCGATGGTTGTCATGCTCCTTCCTTTCTTTTCCGGAATGACTCCGCTTCCGGACAGGTTGCGAAATGGCTGGTGCCGTCGGAATTGACGGGGTGTTTCTTCGACGGGTCCCGGGGCCGCGGGATGAAATAGATCGGCTCCGCGCAGGACCGGCAGGGAGTGGGCTTAGTCCCGGGGGGGATCTCGAATTTCAGGGGAGGGCGGGTCATAGTTTCTCCTTCGCTGCGTCCGGCCCGATCGCGTTCCCGCCCATCAGTTCTTTCGTGATTACCTGGTCGAGTATTTTCAGCAGCACGACATTACGCTCGGTTCCACCCGCCATCGAGATATTCCTGAACCCCTGTTGGTCACTCTCGGCCATGAGGATATAGTTGTCGAATTTACGGTGGTAATGCCTTTCGCTTCCGTCCTCGAATTCAAGCGTCACCATTACGCATCTTCCGGGGGGCGTCATTTCAGCATCCCCGGGAGCCCCGCCTGGAAGCCCTTGAATTTCCCGTTCTCGACCACGATCTCATCGAGCTGTCCCTCGCTGTCGTAGTAGAAAAGCCGCCTCCCCGGGGCGAGAAGCTCGTTGGCGACAAGATCCGCTACCACGTTCTCCGCGTCGTTGGTGAGGCTCACCGTTACCAGGTGCCCCGTGTCCCGGATGACGAGGGGATCCCCGAAGGCTTTCAGCGGCGGGGGGTACTCCTGGGGTCCGACGAACTCGTAGAGCGCCCGTGCTTTCATGCCGAATTTCTCCCTGATTCCCTCGACGGCCTTGACGATCCCCTTCGAGTGGTTCTTCCCTCCGCAGATGCACTTGCATTTCGTCGTGACCTTGCCGTTGTAGCATCGAGCGTTACAGCAGCGGCGACCTTGCCGGATCAGGACCGTCATTCCCTCTCTCCTTTCGTTGGTGCCCCTTCTCATCCGGCTCACGGGACGGCCTCGGGGCGCGGTGGTGGGACCTTGGGCCCGGGTATCTCCTACGGGCTCACCGTGCGTCCATTGCCACGCAAGGCCCCACGGGCGGCGGGATCGCCTACCATCCGGCTCCCCTCCCTCGGCGTCTCCCGGCCTTCACGGGCTGGCAACATCTCGGGGATCCCCGGCTTTTCAGCCGCGCCGCCTTTCTCGTTTGGTCCCTTGATCTCACGGGCCCTCTCCTGGCGAACAATCCGAAGCCGGACCATCGCCGCTCCGATGTTCATGTCCTCTCCTTTCTTTTTGTGTGATTTGCTCATGGTGGAGGGTACGATAATGCCACGACAGGATATTGTCAAGAGGGAAAATACTTGACAACGGGAACGGGTGCGGCGAGAATGATCCCCCGGGAGGGGATAACTTGACACCAATAACGAAAATAAAAAGAGAAGGATTCAAGAGGGCGCCCGATATTTCCAGGCTCCCCGCCCAATCCGGGGTCTACGTCTTTGTCTCTCCCCACGCCATCCTGTACGTCGGCAGATCGAAGTGCCTTCGTGATCGAGGGGATGCCTACCGGACTTTTATAAAAATGCCGAATGTATCCCTATGGTCTTTCCCTTGCGAAGATTACATAGAAAGGGAAAAGCGCCTGATCCGCGAATGGAACCCCGCGCTAAACGGGGCTATCCGGACGCCGATCAAAAAAGAAAAAAGGGACATATATATTTCCCCCGCGGAGCGCAAAGCCTTGATGGCGGCGGGTTTCCCTCGTCAGACCGTTCTTAATTGGAAGAACGGAGCCCTCCCCCGGGCGGGGAATCGCTACGCGATCAAGCTCATCCTCGGCAGAGACATAACACTCCCAATTAAACGAAAGAAATCACATGGAAAAGTAGCCTGACGTTGCGCGACATCCGGATCAACCTGGGACTTCCAGACCATCCCAAGGTTCAGAAATTGGAGAAGAAGTGCGGGGCCGGGGCCTTCAAGTGCCTCGTTCGATTATGGACGTTCTGTGCCGTCTCAAAGCCCACCGGAAAGCTCATCGGAATGTCCCTTGGTGACATAGAAATGGCCGCGCGGTGGGAGGGGGAGCCTGGGGCCTTCGCCGCGGAGCTGCTCGACATAGGATGGCTCGACGCGGAGGACGAGGGGTATCTGTCGATCCACGATTGGCAGGAGCATCAGCCATGGGTATTCAACTCCAAAGAGAGATCGGAAATGGCCCGGAAGGCGGTACAAGCCCGATGGAGCAAGCCGCGGTCGGGCTCGAAACCTCGAGGGGGCCCGAATTCCATGGGCTTGGGGTGCGCGGTGCAGGGGTGCGACAACCCCATCGAGAAGCATATCGACGGGATCGGGTACTGTGGGAATCCTACCCATAAACATAAACCGATCGGAGGGTGAGAAATGGTAACAGGGCATTGTGGAATCTGTGCTTTTTGGGAAGTGAAGATCGCCAAGGGTGGGGCGGCGTTGACGAGCCCTGGCGGCGAGACGGAAGGGGTGTGCAAGTGCAATCCACCGGTGCCCTTCCTGATGCCAACCGGCGTACCGGGGAGTTTCGGCGTGGTGACTCAATTCCCTCTACCGCACTCGAAGATGTGGTGCGGGAAATTCGAGCCCAGGCTTGCCCAATGAACGTCAAGGAGTACCGGGAAGTGGCTCACAAGATGGCGGCTCGGCGCATGAAAGGGACTCCGGAGGGGGATCTTCTCAAGGCGGTAATGCAGCGGATTTGCTATCTGCCCGGGGTGGACCCGATCCGGATGAACACCGGCGCCCTCATGGCGGTCGGCCAGGGCGGGAAGCAGCGCCCGGTGAAGTACGGATACCCCGGGATGGCCGATATCTATTGCAGGGTGAGCGTCGGGACCAGGTGCCGGCCGCGGTGGGAGACGCTGTGGATCGAACTCAAGGCAGACTCGGACCAAAGCGCGGCTCAAGTGGCCTTCCAGGAGAAGGTAGAGCGGTGGGGGGATCATTACACCCTTGCCCGGGACGTTGACGATTGCGTGAATGCGATTACCTATGTCCAGAAAAAAAACAGAGGACCGGAGGGGGGTGGAGCATGACGGTCAAGGAGATCATCGAGAATTACCTCGTCTGCCACGGCTTCACGGGCCTGGTCGCGGAGCGCCGGGAGTGCGCTTGCGAGATCACCGACCTCGCGCCGTGCGACAACGAATTTCCCGGCGACTGTGAACCGGGGTACAAGGTGAGCTGCACGGAGGATTGCGACCATGAGCCCGGATACGAGCCCGGGAATTGGCACGTTCAGATCGAGAAGCCGAAAGAAGGAGAAGGAGCGTGAAGCTCACGGAGACGGAAGCGGTGGGAAAGATTTGCCCTCTATCGCTGGCGAGGGAATCGGGGCAAATGGAGGGGTGCTATAGCTCCGGGTGCGCTATGTGGCGATGGGCTTGTGGCCCGGAAAAAGATCCTCGGCACGGCTACTGTGGCCTCGCGGGGAAGGTGGAGGAATAGCGTGACCGATTTCCTGATGCACGACCTGGTGGCCGGTGAAGTGATGGAGATATCCACGATGGAGTGGCTCCGGAGTATCCGGGTTCTCATCGAGGAAGAACAGCGGAAGATCGCCCCGGACGCTTCCCTGATTTCCGTCCTGTGCGACACGGTGCGCTACCACAGGGAGATGATGGAGCGTTTCAGGGTGGGACAGGAAACCTCCAAAGCCCTCGCCTTGAAAGCCCTGTTATTGAGCGCAGACTTCGCCTGGTTGAAGGACCGTGGAGGGGTGACGATTTACTCCTTCTCGGATCAGGTGCTTGTCGAATGGGAAGATGAAAGACGGATTGAACATCGCGCTTGGGGTGCGAACCTTCACGATGTCATCAACACGGAAAGGGGAAAGACATGATCCCCGAATCGGGATGGATTACCGGATTGGCGATTTCGTTTTCAGCGGGTGCGGTGGTAGGCGTGGCGGCAGCGTCCGCTGTTTTGTCCTGGCGCTTCCGGAAGAAGGTTTCGAGCATCCTCCGGATCGCCAAAGCCCGGGAGGAACGGATGGTGGGCATCTTCAAGGATTATGCGGCGGCTACAAAGCAGAGGAAGATCAACAAAATGAAGTGGGACCCGGACCGAAGGCACCAGGTTCCGGGTCCCTATTCCGATTGCTGAAATCACGGGATCCGCTGTACGAGCGCGCCGATCGACATGAGGATGTAGAGGACCCCGTAGGCGACGAGCGCGACCCCGGCACATTTCAGGACGAATCTGGCGTCCATCATCGTCACTCCCTCCCCATGATTTCAGCGAGGTAGTGCTCGTTCGACGTTTCGAGGGCTCGGTACAGGTCAAGCTCTCGGTGGTCGCACAGGTGCCGGATGTCGGTGAGAATGTCAACGATATCCTCGGTGGTCAGGATCCTCTCGTCGTTCCGGTAGGCTCCCCGGATCGCCTTCTCGGCTTTGTCGGCCCGTTTCACGTTCGGGTGCGGTCGTTTCAGGTTGAGTCCCATCTTCTTTCTCCTTTCAGTCGGTGTCCTCCGTCATGGCGTAAGTCCGTTCTGACCCGCATTTCGGGCAGCAGATCCAATTATATTCAGGCCAATCCATTTCCTTTTCGGCTTCCGCAGCCGAAACGTCCCAAATGTGGTCGCAGGACTCGCATCGGGCGGTGTAGCCGGTGGTGTTCTCGGCGTCGATTGCCATGTCAGTCCTCGATGAAATCATGGTGGGTGCGGGTGAGGATCTTCGGCTCGAAGTAGACCCGGATGTACTCTACCCGCTCGTCGGTGGTCGGGATATCCACCCCTTCCTGCACTTCCCCCAGGGCTTTCCGGAACAGGTTGACGGCTTCCCGCTGCGTCCTCGCCTTCACCGTTCCGCAGACCTGTACCACGGTCCGGTCATCCCCCGCCGTGAAATGGTACTTTTTCGTCGCTGTTGCCATTGTGGTGCTCCCTCCGTGGTCAGGCTCATCAGCGCCCGGGGACCATGCCGGACGGACAGGGAGCCCGTACAGGCGCCCCCCGTTTCGCCTATTTCTGTGCGGCCTCCTTCTCGGCCATGGTCGGAGCGCCCTTCTTGGTGCGCATATGCTTTTCCCGGAGCCCCTGGGGTGACTTGGCAAGGTCGTTTGACGTTCCCCATGGGCGGGTTTCGGGTTCGACCGGCAGCGTGTCGATCCTTGCGTATTCGTCCCGGATGATGGGGTCCGGGTCCTTCTCCGTGGAGTACAGGGGCGGGAGCCTTTTCTTGATTTCCTTCGTCAGTAGCATCATGTCCAATCTCCTTTGTCTCGGAATGAGAAGTATTCTCCCGTCGATCCGATGATTACATGGTCAACGACCGGGATCCCAAGGATTTCCCCGGCCTTGCGGAGCCGGTTCGTTACCTCCCGGTCCTGTCCGCTCGGGGAAGGGTCCCCGCTCGGGTGATTGTGCACGATGAGGATGGCGGCAGCGGATCCCGCCACAGCGGCCTTGAAAACCTCCCTGGGGTGGATGAGGGAGCCGTCGAGGATCCCGATGCTGATTACTTCCTCGGCAATCACGCGATGTTTTACGTCGAGCAGCAGCACGATGAACGCTTCCCGGTCCCGGTCGGCGTACCCTTGCCGGACGAGGTACTTCGCCACATCCCCGGCGTCCCGGAACGGATCCGGCACGGGGCCGTCCTCGCGTACCATCTGCCAGCGGATCCGGCTCATGGGTTCAGTCCTTTCTTGGAGTAGCGGGGCGAGAAGTGATTCAGGAGTTTTCCCGTTTTCCGGTCGAGGTTCCTTTGGATCCCGAAAACATCATGGGAGAAGTTGAAATCATCGGCGTTGAGAAGGTCGAGCAGCCGCAGGGGATTCCCGTTGCAATGGCAAGCCGTCAGATCCATCCGGGCATTGCTTCCCTCGTAGACCCACCCGCCGCTGATCGCCGCCTTGATGGCGCGGTTTGCGATTTCTTCGATGAGCGCATAATCTTCCTTGGTTGCGTCGAATCGGACGGTCATGGTTGTGCTCCTTCCTTTTGGTCGAGGATGAGGGCTTCGGCTTCGAGCCGGTCGAGGGTTTCGCAACAGGTATCACAGCGGCAATCCCAAGCCTCGGTCCATTCCCGGTCGTTGTGGGCTTCCCGGGAGAGCCCATCGGGCAGGGAAAGGAGCCCGAAGGCTCCCCCCCACGCGATAGCGGCGGCACAGACGATCTTGAGGAAGGTTTTCATATCCTTTCCCACACACGGGACACCATCCCGTCATTGAGGGTGCGCTCCATCTCGAATTCGATGATGGTGCATCCGGCGTTCGGCATCCCGAAATCGTCCAGGGGCTCGAATCCCACCCGGGATGACAGCCCTTCGTAGTAGAGGACCTGGTCATCGTCGAGCATACGGAAGGGGTGGACGGTCCGGACATCGGGGTTGAAGTTGTGCGGTCCCATGAGCCCCACAGCGTTGTCGTTCGTTCCCGGGGTGGATCCGGGCTCGGCCAGGTGATCGACGAGGATGATCCATCGGTAGCGGCTCATATCAGTTCCTCCGGGGTGATCCCAAGGAGACAGAGAAGGGTCCGGCACCACCGGATTCCTTCCTCGCGTTTCCCGCATTGGATGTAGGCGATGACTTTCGCAAGCGCCCGGGCCGTCTCGGTTCGGTCGATTCCCATGGCCTACCTCCCGGGCTCGAACAGCGCCAAGGCAGCGAACAGCACCCCGACGAGAATCAGAACCGCTTGTGCGTTATACATGGTCAGCGGACCTCCAACCGGTAGTTGTGGTGCAGCACGTTGACGAGGACATGGCACATACGGTAGGCGTCGAGTTTCTCGTCGTGGAAGGATTCCCCTCCCGTCACCAAGTCGATGACCTTGTACTTTTCCGTTCCGTCGATAATCTGGAACATCGGCTGAACTTTGGCACCCTCTTTGCTTTTCATTCCCGGGTTTCTCCTTTCGTGATATCGACCTCTTACCCTATATAGGTGAGAGATTCATGCCAAATAATACTCCACAGCCCTTCCAGGCGAGGCATATCCCGGAATATGTAGAGATATATTTATTTCATCCACAAGGGATTCCACAGGTATCAAGAAACGAAAGAACCGTGCCAACCGATACGGAACGTATACCAAGCATATCCTGTGCCATCTAATGCACGTTATCCACAGGCATACGAAACGTATCCGATCCGCTCTCCGTCTACCTTCTATACAGAACGTATAAGAAGTTATCCACAGGTTTATCCACTTTTTGGATACGCTGCGTAATACCCCTCTCCTTTCCTTTCCAAGATCAAAGACTAAGATCTTCCGCTCACGCGACTGTCAAAACCCGTATCTCCCTGCGGTCGATACGCACCACCCCACCGTGAAAAACCCTTGACATCCCCGCAAACCTGTGCCCACAATCCATACCCATGGACAACACCATGGCGGTCGAACCGAATACGGTCCGTAAACCAAGACCGAAGAACATGATCAGGACCGCGAACGACCTCACCATAAAAGCCCTTCTATCTCAAGGGCTTTCCAACGTCAAGATCGCCGCTATGCTCCATCTGTCAAAGTCCTCCGTCCAAAGAGTCCGAAATGATCTCAAGGCCATGGGACAAGAGCCGGAAGCCCTTGTGTCTGCCTCCCGGAACCTCCAACTTGGGAAGGTTTATGACCATTTCCTCAAAAAAGGCTTGAAGATTCAGAAGGTTCGAGCCTCTGACGTTGTGGCCGTGGCCAAGGATTACCGGAGCGTGGCGTACCCGACAAGGGCCGAAGGAGTGCCGCCCACCTACTCATTCGTCCAGATCAACCTGATGGAAGCGGCTCCCCGGGATCCGGATCGGGAGCCGGTCGATATCACCCCGGGCGGTCCTTCGACCACAAGGGGTAGTGTTTCGGACCTTGGGAAATCCATCATGGACGAATTCCTCAATGAATCCACGGGTTACAGCGTCCGTTAATGGATATTATGTCAAATCCGACCCCAAAGGACCCCACCGATAGCCCGGTCCCCACCCCTCCACCTGTCGCCATCGACGCCCCGACCTCACCCGATCCTGAACCCGAAAGGTTGGTCGCGCCCTCCCCTTCCTCGCCGCCTCCCGCCGTCGCCTCGCCCGGGCCGTGTGCGCCTGGGCGGGTGCGCGAGGGGGGGGGTAGGCCCCCGCGTCGAGCCGAATCCGATATCGAGGGACTTGTCACGCTGCCGGCGCAATTTTTCATGATTTCGGGTTTGGAGGACGGGAGGTTGCGCGAGATGATTACGGAGCGTATCGCTTTTCATTCCGCTGTGTTGCCGTTTTTGAGTCTACCGGATCAGATGGTGCATTGAGATGGGCGAGGGGTATTCACTTGTCGAGAAGCTCAAGGCCCGAAAAAGGATGTTGGACGCGGCGTTTTCGGGGTCTGCGGACAATTCTTCGCCGGCTGTTCCGTCAGCTCCCGTGGTGGGACCGAAGGGCACGAAAAGGGTCCCGTACAGAGATCCGGAGACGCAGAAAATTCTTTGGAAGGATGTCCCGGAATGAGTGACGGGGGGTTTTTCAGAGGCGTGGCGATCGTGTTTGCGGTCGCGGGGGCGTTGGCGCTGCTGTTCCGAATCGTAACCGGCCATTGGCCCGTGGGGTGACGAAATGCTACTGATTTCCCTGCTGTTGCTGTTGATCGTCGTGAAGATCACGGTTCCGTTTCAGGGGCCGAACGCGAAGCTTATCCAGACGATCCTGACGATCGCGCTGTGGGTGGTTTTGATCCTGTTGCTGCTCGGGAATAACACCTTGATCCTCGGAAAAAGCCCCTTGATCCGGATTTCCTGATGCCCGTTTTGGTGGAGGGCCGGGGCGAATTCGCACGGCAGTTCGCCGTGGCGCCCTCGTTGCCGGAAAGGATGGTCGCGCGCGCCGATGCCGATGGGCTTCCCGCCGATCATATCCTCCGGATCCGGGCCGCGCAGTTCGATAAATGGATCGACGTTGAAGCGCCGGGGTGGTCCGCGGCGAATTTCGTCGGGGCATGGGCCCGGGCGAGACGCGCCTGGTGCGATTACACGGGGGATAGCCTGATTTGATCGTCATCAACGGGCAGAAATTCGAGCCGCGGTCCGATTGTTCCTACAAATGGGACTATGGGATCGTGGCGTCGAAGATCGCTTCCGGTGAATGGCCGGAACGGGACGCCGTGAGGGCTTTGATCCTCGACGATTTGTTTTTCATCGTTCATTTCGTGCTGAAAATCCCGATCGCCAATCATCCGTTCGTCGTGAAATCGTGCCGGGATGTGGAGCTCGGGCCGAAGGATTACACCCTGGACGTTTGGGCCCGGGAACACTTCAAGTCCACGATCATCACGATCGCGGAGACGATGCAGTTCACGCTGCGGGAGCCCGACGAGGCGTCGGGGATCTTCTCGTACGTCCGGCCCGTGGCGAAGAAGTTCCTCTTTTCCATCAAGACCGCCTTCCAGAACGAGAAGATCCTTTCCGCTTGCTTCCCGGATGTGGTTTGGGAGAACTGCGAGAAGCAAGCCCCGCTGTGGTCGCTCGACGAGGGGCTGATTCTTCGGCGGCAGAGCAACCGGAAGGAGCCGAACATTTCGGCCTGGGGGCTGGTGGAGGGGATGCCGACCGGGTTCCACTTCAAGCGCCGGGTGTACGACGATATCTCGACGGAGGATATGGCCGAATCCCCGGACATGATGGAGAAGGTCAAGACGAAATTCGACTCGAGCCAGAACCTCGGGACCGACGAGGGCCACCATCGGGTGATCGGGACCTACTACCACCACGCGGATCCGCTGACCTACATCAAGGGGCTCACCACCCCGCAGGGGGAGCCGAAATACCACTACCGGTTCCGGCCCGGGTCCCACGACGGGACCGCCGCGGGGTGCCCCGTGTTCGTCTCTCAACGCCGTTGGGATGACTTGAAGCTGACCAGGACCTTCAACTGCCAGCAGCTCTTGGACCCCTCGCCGATCGCGGATCAAAAGCTCAATCCGGACCTGTTCCAGAAGATCGAGCGGCGCCTAATCCCGAAAGAAGTCTACCGGTTCATGCTCGTCGATCAGGCCGGCGACCTCGAAAGCGCGAAGCGGCGCACCGGCATGGACTCCTGGGCCTTCGGGATCGTGGCGGTCGAGCCGTTCACCGACGATATCGGGCAATCGAGGGTGTTCCTCGAGGATGTCGTGATCTCCCCCATGTCGGAGAGCGAGGCGATCGACTCCATGGTGAGGATGTACCTCAAGGCCGGGATGATTATGAAGCTCGGCATCGAAAAGGTCGGGATCTCCACCACCCATATCCACGTTGCGAACGCGCTCCGGGCCTACGGACGGTTCGTGTCGTGGGAGCCCGGGGGGAACGGCGTCCTCCTGCGGCCGGCCGGCCGGAACAAGAAGAAAATGATCGAATCCGCGCTGGCGTGGCCGCTGAACAACGGGAAGATGTTCTACTCGGACGCTTGCCCGTCCAATTACATCGACCGGATCCTCATGGAGATGCGGAATTTCCCCGTTTGGCACGATGACGGAATCAATATGTTCGCCTACCTGTACGACATTCTCCGCGATTTCTTCTTCGGAATGGTCGAGGAAGCCTCGGAAGCGGAGAAACGGAAGCGGTATCAACCGAAGCCGGCCGTTCGCGGCTGGATGAGTATGTAGGGGGTCCCGTGGCCGAAACCGACACCGAAGGTCAGAGCTCGAAAACCCCGAACGAGCGTATCGGGGTCTACAAGGGCTGGCACCGGGAGGCGAAAGAGCTCTCCGTCGATTGGAGAAACGACTCGAGCGAGGACGGCCGGTTCTACCACGGGGGCAAGGGCCAATGGAAAGATGCGGATATAAAAACCCTCGAGGCAGAGGGCCGTCCGGTGTTCTCCATCAACCGGGTCAAGCCCACGATCGACTTGCAGAAGGGGATCGAGATCCGCAGCCGGACCGATATCTCCGCGCGCCCCAGGGGCGCAAAGGACAGCGGCACGGCAGACGCGATTACCAGCGGCTTCAAGTATGTCCAGGATCAAAATAACGCAGACCACAAGATTTCCGACGTTTTCTTCGACGGGCTGAAAGCCGGCATCGGATGGATCGAGATTTGCGAGAACGACGATCCGATGGAGGAAGAAGTAGCCGTCAACTACTGCGATTGGAGAAAGGTCGGATGGGACCCCCTCGCCCGGGACCTTCTGTACGACGATGCCCGGTTCATGTTCAAGGAAAGATGGGTCGAGCTCGAGGTAGCGAAGAAGAAATGGCCCGAAAAGGCCGATGAGCTCGAGACGAGCATCGAGGAATTGAAGGGGGAAGGCGGGAGCACCCACGTTCAGGTGAAGCCCGATCAGTACAAGTCCGGGGAATCGGTGCAGTATGTCGATTCCCACCGGAAACGGGTCCTCGTCGTGCAGATGTATTTCAAGAAGCCAATGGACGCCGTGTTCCTGAAACTGAAAGACGGCACGGTGAAGGAGATCGCGCCGGAAGTCCTGTTGGCAAACCCAACGATCGTCGCGTCCTCGTTCATCATCAAGGTCATCAAGAAGCCCGTGGACAAGATTTGGAGCTGCATCTTCTCGGGGGAAACCGTCCTCGAGGAAGAAGCTCCCATCCTGGCCAAGCACAACCGTTACCCCCTCATCCCGTTTATTTGCTATGTGGACGAGGACGGGAACCCGTACGGGATGATCCGGAACATGAAGGACCCGCAGCGGGAAATCAACAAAAACCGGTCGCAATACTCCCATATCATCACCACCCGCCGCGTGTTCTTCGAGACGGGGGCGCTGAAAGATCCCATCGGGGCACAGAAGCAGATCAGCCGGCCGGACGCGTGGATCGAGCTCAACCCCGGCGCCCTGAACATGAAGAAATTTCAGTTTCAGCAAGATACCGTCGTGGCCGGGGAGCATTTCAAGATCATGCAGGAGGCCAAGCAGGAGCTCCAGGAAGTCTCGGGCTCGGTCGAGGAACAGATGGGCCAGCAGACGAACGCGCGATCGGGCATAGCGATCGAGGCGCGCCAGCGCCAAGGAGCGACCGTCAACACGGAGCCCTTCGACAACCTCCGTCTGATGAAGCGGCGCATGGGAGAGCTGATGCTTTCGGAAATGCGGCGCCTGTGGACGTACGAGAAGATGATCCGGATTACCGACGAGCAGACCGGGGGAGACAAGTTTGTGACGTTCAACCAGGCCGGGGTGAACAATATAGCCCAAGGCCGGTACGATATCGTCGTGTCCGATCACCCGGAGACGGACACCACCCGGAATTGGATGAGCCGGACGCTGATGGACTTCGCCTCGAAGATGAGCCCGGACGTTGCCTTGCCCGTCATGCAAGTGGCCTTCGAGATGGCCGATATCCCGAACAAGGAGAAGGTCCTCGAGAGGCTGGCCGCAGCCGCGGCGAAGCAGGACGAGCTGACGCAGCAGAAGATCCTTGCCGATGCGATCAACAAGACGAAGCCAGCCGCGGCGCCGGCAGCTCCCGCGAAGGAAGAACCGAAGCCGATGGGCCCCCCGGAGCCTGGGATATCCCCGGAGGAAGCCCTGAACAAGATCCTCGCCGGCGAAACGTGGGGAGGGGTCACGCAGATCAAGGATTCCACCGTCGAGAAAGCCGCCGAATTTCTGAAAGCTCCAAAGCCGCCTGCCGATGGCGTAAAACCGGCCTCGCCTCCCAAGGCGTAAAAAGGGGGAATCATGGGTGCAGATCAAGCAGAACTGTTCGAGGAAAGAGAGTACACGGAAGCGGAGCTCACCGGCGAAACTGTGCCGGATCCTCCCCCGGCCGACCCCGCAGCCCCTCCGGTGCCCCCGGACCCGGGCGCGGCCGACCCGGGAAAGCCGGCCGAACCGGCAGCGGAATCGGGGAAAGAACCGCCTCCCCCGGAAACACCCGCGGCGAAGAAAGAGGATCGGGTTGTACCGTACGCGGCGCTGCATGAGGAACGCCTTGCTCGGCAGCGGTCCGATGCGGAAAACAAAGCCCTGAAAGCGAAGCTTGCCGAAGCGCCGGCGAAGGAACCAAACGTCCTCGAGGATCCGGAGGGTGCCTTTCGGGCCCTCCAAGAAAGAGTCGAGACGCTGCAACAGGAACTCTTGAGCCGGGACATGGAAACGAGGATCAAGGCCGAAGTTCCGGATTTCTTCGATCAGGCTCCCGTCATGGAGAAGCTGCTCCAGGACGAAGGGATGTCGGAGGATGCCATCCGGTCCATGATCGGATCCGTCGGGGTCGAGGCGCCTACGCTGTTCAAGGTTCTCTCGAAGCTCACGAAAAGCCCCGATCCGGCAGCTTTGAGGACGCAGATCACCGCGGAGCTCACGCCGGCGATCACGGCCCAGGTAACGAGGACCCTCATGGAGAAGTTCAAGATCGTCGATTCCGGGACGAACCTGAACCGGCTCCCCGGGGCCCCCGCTGACGGGAAGATCATCGTCGATGGAGAAAAGGAATTCGCAAAGCTTTCCCCCGAAATGCAGGAAAAGTGGCTGCGCGGGGAATAAAAACCAAGGAGTAACCGAACCATGGCCGAAACAGAATTTGGAGTAAACCACGCATTAGCCGTGAAGCGTTGGAGCACTTCGCTTGCCCACGAAGCGGAGAAAAGGCAGTATTTCGCCAAGTTCATCGGATCCGTCATCACCAAGCTCACCGACCTCGAGAAGAAAGTCGGAGACAAGATCACCCACGGTCTGCGCATGAAGCTCCGGGGCGCCGGCGTCACGGGGGACGCGACCCTCGAGGGGAACGAGGAAGCCCTGACGTACTACGACGATGCGGTTCTCATCGACCAGCTTCGTCACGCGGTCCGGTCGAAGGGCAAGGCATCGGAAATGCGGGTCCCGTACAGCACCCGCAAGGAAGGCCGGGACGCGCTGGCGACCTGGTGGGCCGAACGGTTCGACGAGCTCATTTTCGTCTACCTGTCCGGCGCCCGTGGCGTGGACTCCACCCTCACCCTCCCGCTGACCTTCACGGGATTCGCGGGGAACGCCCTGAACGCTCCGGACTCGGCGCACCTGCAGTTCGCCAACGGGTTGGCGAAGGCGACGATCACCACGGCCGATATCCTCACCCTCGGGGAGATCGACCGGCTGGTGGAGAAGGCCGAAACCGTCGATCCGATGATTCAGCCCATCATGATCGACGGCGAGAAGCACTACGTCCTTCTGGTACATCCGTACCAGGCGACCGACCTCCGGACCAACACTTCGGCGGGTCAATGGCAGGACATCCAGAAGGCGGCAGGGGCGCGCGGCGCGTCGAATCCGATCTTCAAGGGGTCCCTCGGGATGTACAACAACGTCATCATGCACTCCCACCGGAACGTGGTCCGGTTCAGCGACTACGGCTCCGGCACGAACCTCCCCGCGGCCCGGGCCCTGTTCCTCGGTGAACAGGCCGGCGCGATCGCCTTCGGGAACGGCGGCGGGGATACCGTCTCTCGGTACTCCTGGGTCGAGGAACTGTTCGACTACAAGAACAAGCTCGGCGTCTCGGCCGGGTCGATCTTCGGCATCAAGAAGTCCGTTTTCAACTCGGCCGACTTCGGCGTGATCGCGTTGGACACCTACGCGATCGCCCATTAACGGAGGGGGGACACCATGGCGTCTACCTTCCAGAGTGACAATGTAAAAAACGGCAAGCCGGCACGGACCGGGCTTGCGGCCGGATCCGTCTCCGGTCAATACACCTTCCTCGCGGCCCTTGTGGATGAGGATATCATCCAGATGGTCAAGATCCCCGCGGGGGCAACCGTCACCGATTGGGTCCTCGATATCCCGGCGACCGGCCTCGACACCGGGACCGCGATCGTGTGGGCTCTCGGGGATGGGACAACGGAAGCCCGTTACGTCACGGGCGCCGTGCAGGGGCGGTCCTCGGCCGGCGCGCTTGTCCGTCCGGGTTCCACGGGCTCCGTTGTGGGGTCCTCGCAGTTCAAGTACACCGCGGAGGACACCATCGACTTCAAGGTGAAAACCGCGCCGACCACCGGGGTTGCCGAAGGCATCCTCAAGCTCACCGTTTTCTACACGATGGATCCGTAGGGGGGGGGCGCTATGGCGACAACCTTCTATTCGGCTCCGTGCGCGGTAGGAAGTGGCATCCAACCCCGGGCGAAGCTCAATTACGAGACGGTTTCGGCCGTCTACGCCCTGACCGCGGCGCTCGAGCTCGATGACCTGATCCACATGGTCAAGATCCCGGCCGGCGCGACCCTCCTGGACGTTATCCTCGACGTTCCGGACCTCGACAGCGACGGATCCCCGGCGATCACCTTGAGCGTCGGGTATACGGGGGCGCTCGAGGCTTTCATCAGCCAATCCACGGTCGGACAGGCGGGGGGGATTGTCCGTCTCTCCGTCCCTGGGGGATCGCAAAAGCTGTTCGCGGCCGCGGATACGATCCAAGTTTCCGCGACGGCGGCGCCGGCGACCGGGGCAACCGAAGGCACGATCAAGCTCACCGCGCTCTACACCATGGACCCGTAGGCCGGCAACCAACCTGACGGGGAGGGGGATCATCCCCTCCCCACCTTGAAACGAGGGACCCATGAGAAAAGCGATTGTCTTTGCAATTCTGATGCTGTTTCTGATGGCGGCGCCGGCGCTGGCCGTCACGTTCACGGCCGTCGGGACGGAACACCAGGGCCCGTTCACGGCAATCACGGGCGTTGACAATTCCGTACTCTATGTTGTGACCTCGACCGGAAAGCTCTATTCACAGGCGATCGCCACGGGGGCGCTCACCCTGCTTGCGACCATCCCGGGGGAAAAGATCACGGCAATCGTCTATCCCGCCTCCGGAACGTACACCTACATTGGGACCGCAAGCGGGAGGATCTACCGGCATACGATCTCCGGGAACGCCATTTCCAAGACCACCCTTGCAGCCTGTACCACCCCGGGAGCCGGGATCGCGGCGATGAAATGGGACGCGACTCTTACGACAATCTGGCTCATCACGAACAAAGGGAAAACGTATTTCTGCACTCCATAGCCTTCGGAACACCACGCGCGGGGCCGGGAGGGATCGCGCGATCCTTCCCGGCCATGAAAAGGGGTGGGCATGAATTACGCGGAACTGTCACAAGCGATTTCCGAATGGTCGAGCAAGGATTCGATCGACAAGGTGATGCCGACGATCATCCGATTCGGCCAAAGGGATCTCGAGGACAATCTACGGATTCGAGCGATGGAGTATCACCCGACAACCGCATCGGTGACAGCGGGTTCCAGCTACCTCGCCCTACCCGCGGATTTCCTCGAGATGATTTATGCACAGATTATTTTCCAGAATGTGAAGTATCCCCTCGATGTTCGCGTGGCCCCTCGGGACCACAACGAGGCTTTCCAGAGCACGACGGACACGGGGATGCCCGAAGTTTGTACCCTCCTGGGGGATAATCTGTACTTCGACGTTCTGACGGATCAAGCCTACACCCGCGATTGGGCCTACTACCGTCGCCTTCCCGTGCTGACCAAAGACACGACTGTTCCCGTCGGGGGCTCGGCTCCCAACTCGAATTGGTGGAGCGAGAATGCGGAGGAAGCGTTTCTGATGTCGTGCCTGAACAAGCTCTCCCTGTACGTTCCAGGGATCCCGGATGGAGACAAGAAAAAATGGGCCGAAGCGGCGCTTACGACCAAGCAAGCCCTGAAAACCCGTGAAGCTCTTGAAAAAACCGGTGGGACCACGCTCCGATCGGCAAATTGGAAATAGGGGGAAGAAAATGAGAGACAGATTCCTATTCGTTTTCATCGTGGCTTGTTTCATGGCGCTCGGGTTCATCGTGGCGCCGGCCTTCGGGTTCGACTCCTATCGGCAATCGGCAACCCTGACGGGGGGCGCGGTCGCGGATAATACGACCGTGACTTTCACCCTTCGCGCCGGCGTCCCAAAGGCGATGTACCTATACGTTCCGACGATCGACTCCGCGGCGATCGCCTTGAGTTGCAGCGTGGACGGAACGGCCTTCGGCACCATGGCCACGAATTACAGCGCGACGGCGCTCATTGATTTCACCTACGCGGCCACGACGGGCGGGAAGGTTCTGAAACTTCCGGACATCAGCCCATGCCGGTTCTTGAAGATCACGGCCGGCGCGGCACAAGCGGCGAATCGGACTTTCATTCTGTTTGGGAATTAGGGAGACACCCCATGGCTGTCGCCAACAAATTCGATTGTTTCGTCGGGGATCTTGGGCTCAAGCTCCACAACCTCAATACCGACACCCTCAAGGTGTACCTGACGAACGAGCAGCCGACCGCGGGGATGACGGTCTACAACGCCAACGGCGGGGTTGACGATGGCCCGGAGGAAATCGTCGGAGAGAATGGATACACGGCCGGGGGCGTCGATGTGGAAAACACCTGGGCCCAGGTTGGAGGGCTTGGAACGCTGGCGATCGGCGCCGACAAGGTTCTGACCGGGACTACGGCCGATGATGCGACGGGCTTCGGGCCGTTTCAGTTCGCCGTCCTCTACAACGACACGGCTGCGGCGAAGAACCTCATCGGCTGGTGGGAGCGGGTTTCTCCTGTGACGGTCCTCGAGGACGAGACGATCACCCTCGACATGACCGACAAGCTGTTCACGATTCAATAGGAGACGGCCATGGCCACATTCAAGACCCTCTTTTCCGCGATCTCGGCAACGATCTCAGGGGCTTCACTCAACGCTTTGGCAAACGCCGGGACGGGGGTTTCTGACGCCGTAGATAATTCCTCGAATCTCTACCAGGACTTCCTGATCGAAGTTTTCATCGACGGGACCGCGGCGGCGGCGGCATATCTCGAAGTGCGATTGATGGTTTGCACCGACGGGACGAATTACGGGACCTGGGAATCCGCGCTTCCCCTTGGGCTCATCGACCTGTCGGTGGATCTCCAATATGCTCATTTCTCCCTGGTAGGACACGGGGGCTTGATGCAAGCTCCGCAGAAGTTCAAGATCGCCGTGAAAAACAACACCGGCGCCGCGCTCCACGCCACAGCCAGCTCGATTAAGTGGCAGGGCGTGAATATCCAGAGCGTATAGATGCCCTACCCGCCGCGCTTCTTCGCCGGTTCGATCTGGCCCTTCTTTCGGGCCGATCGGAGCATCATCATCTACCTCCCGGGGCTGTCCGGGATCTCGCAAGCCCTCACGGATATTTCAGGGGGGGCCAGGAACGCTACCGCGAGAAATTCACCGGCGCTTGGGTCTTTCGGCCGGTTCGGGGGAGGGGCCTACAACCTCGTCAACGCGAGAAACATAGCCCCGAAATACATTGATATCCCGGGATCCACTACGGTCACATGGGCCTCTGGAACAAAATTCTCAATCATTTTTTGGGTGTTCTTCTCCAAGACGATCACGGAATCCGGGGAAGCTAATTATCGGTTTCTCGAAAAAGGAGCCGACAGCAACGGCGGGGCGTCCGGGAATTGGAATATCTCCTGGGGCGGCAGCGGGATTGGGTTTGCCTATACGAACGCAGCTAATTCCGCGTCCTATTCAACTTCTTCTGCAAAAGTGGTTTTCGTCCGTGGGTGGAACTGCATTGGAGTTACCTATACGTTCCCAACGACCTCGAACGCCACCCCGCCAGCGATCTACATTAACGGAGTACGATCGACGGTTGCCAATATGTCTCCGACGCCAGACGGAACGGTTAGAACCGCCACCGGACAGGCCCTCACGATCGGATCAGATCAGTACGGGATAGCAAATACCTCCGATAATCGGGCGATCAACGGCATCATCGACGAAGTTGCCATCTGGAAGGGCAGAATCGTCACCCCCGTCGAAATGGTTGCATATTACAAGGGAGCCGTGAACACTCAACGCCGCTCCATCCCCCTGAGAGCTTTCGTCACGCGGAACGATTACACCCTGGCCCTTGAAGCCGCGGCGTATTCGATGGCAATTATCCCGGTCAAAATGCGCGCCGATCACAACCTTGAGCTTGATCCCGCGGCATATGCCATCGACGGAGAGGAAATGAGGCTTCCCCATGGGTATCCTCCGTTCCCCCTCGAGCCGGCGGCCTATTCATTGGACGGATCCCCGGCCGCACTTCGATTCGGGAATGGGAGCATTCGTTTGTCGCCCGGAGCCTACCAGGTGAACGGAGCGCCGGTCGATATCAAGTATTCCTGGTACGACGGCGAAGCGGCGGCAAACTACCAATTTCGAAAACAGCGGAGGACTTTCTGATGAAACGCCTATTTCTTATCGCCTTTGCGATTCTTGCCCTCGGTGCGGCGATCGCCTTCGCGGTCCCGCTGACGCCTGGGGCTCCGGTAGCGGGTCCCGTCCGGCAGTTCACGACCTGGCATGTCGTTGGTGGGTTTCAACTATCTTCGACCGCCATCACGATCGGATCAAGCGCGACTTGGTATCCGATCCACAATGCAACCGACAACCTGTGGGTGTTCAATCACGGCCACGACATAAGTATATCCGGCGACAATGTGATCTTCGCCAACGCAGGGCATTACTTTGGAGGCATTACGATTGCCGTTTCAGGAACGAGCGGAGACGATATATTCATAAGAGCCTTTAATGTTACCGACAACACCGCCCAGGGATTTACGATCGGCGCAACGACTTCCGGGGCGGCGAATTTCATTCCTATTTCTTTCCCTTTGCATTTCGAGGCGGCGGCAAACGATAAATTCCGGTTTGAGGTAATGAACAACACGGCCGGAAGAAATGTCACCGTCAGAAGCTCTGTTTTCTTCCTTAACTACGTCCACGATTAGGGAGCGGCCATGATTGCTTTCGTCCGGTACACAACGGGGCTCGGAGACGCGGCGATCTACGCGAGGCTTCGGAACGCCGTTGGGGAGTTTTGGGATTTCGTCGGGCTTGCCTGGGTGACGCCGATCACGACCGATTGCAAGGCGTTTCTCACGGAGTACACGGACGGGGATCCCTCGACCTCCTATTTCGCCGCGGATATCGACGTTCCCACCGATGACGTTTACGCGATCGAAATAGTTCTGGCCTCGGATGGGACGGTCCTCGGGTTTGAGTCCACCCGGGACGCGATCATTCGCGGGGGGTATGTACCGGAAGGCGGGATCGTCCAGGCTGACGCCTCGAATTCGATCGTCTCCTTCAAGACCGACCTCGCCTCGACCGTGGACGATTACTGCGTCCCGAATTTCGTGAAATTCATCGACGGAGCCCTCATCAATCAGACCCGAAAGATCGCGGGGTACGGTGGAACGTCGAAGCTGATGCTCGTAACGTCCGGGTTCACGGAGATCCCCACGGCCGGGGATCGGTTCATCATCATCAATCAGTAGGGGGATCCCATGGCGATCGTGAGCGGAGATTTGCGGTTTCACCTGACGGGAGGCGCGGCGAACGCGGATCCGTCCCTGTCCCTCGGCGGGGTGATCTCGAGCGTCCAGCTCACCGACGCGACCCTCGAGAACCTGTTCGACAACGTATCTCCCGCGCAAGCCCTCGCCGGCTGCACCCACTACCGGGCCCTGTCGTTTAAGAACGCCTCCGCGCTGACGGCTTACGGCGCCGTGGTGTTCATCTCCCAGGAAACGACCTCGGCCGACACGACCATCGAAATCGCCTACGATTCGACCGGGACGCAGAGCATCGTCAACGAAACGACGGCGCCGACCGGCCTTTCCTTCTCGACGCCTCTCTCCTTGGGCGCGGGGCTGGCCCTGGGTGACGTAGTAGCGGGAGGGGTGGCAAGGATATGGTTCAAGCGGATCGTCGCGCCAGCGGCCGCGCAAGCCTCGGATTCGGGCAAGATCACGTGCACAGTTGGTTCAGCACCCTGACCTTTTTGTTGCCAGGGGAGGTTTTCCAACGTTGCTGAGTTTCGGTATCGGACATGGGGCAGCGGCCGTAGAAGCCGAGAGAGGCATTGCAGTTATGGCAGAGAACACGATAACCCGGGGGGTATCCAAGATTCCGGAGATTCCGGTAATGCGTGTATCCCGTAGCTCTGCCATTTTCTTTTCCGTTGCCTCCGATATGATCGAGTGCGAGAAATTCTATCGGTTTAGGTCCACAAGGTTCCCCGTGGTGATCGCAGGAGCAGGAAAGCCCCCCGTATGCCATCATCACGGAAAGGCGAAGCTCTCGGTTGTAACGCTTTGTGGCCTCAAGTTTTTCTTTTCTCCATTTCGGGTCATCGCATTTCTCGTTCCATTTATTTCTCGCATAACTCCTGCCACGTTCAATTTTTTCCTCGGCTGTTCTCCGCTTGTGATCTGGATTTTCACGCCAAACCATTGCGCAAGAATGGCTACAAAACCCAGCGATTTTTCGATGGCGTTGGAATCCCTTTTTGCACGTTGGACAAATAAATTCACGAACCTTCATCTTACCCATGGCAGGAATATTACACAACATGAGGTTTTCTGTCAATGAGCTACTACCTCCTTCGGGACGAATATCAGATTTCGACCGAAAGGACGGCCCTGTGGTACGACCTGGGGGGTGTCTCCAAGGAGATTAATTACCTTTGGTCTACATTCCTTGGCGTCTCGAGGGAGTGGGGCATATCTTGGTATATTTTGGAATATGTCTCCCGTCAGTTCACGATCATGTGGGAGATTGCGCATTATATAGCCCGCGAATTCAATTACTTATGGAGGGTAAGCCTCGATTTCGGGTCGAAGATGAAGTACAACTTCATCATGGCGAAGATCACAACTCGCTTTTTCCGGAGATCGCGTAATGGCTGATCCTGTTCTTTCAGCGGCTACCTCCGGAACAAGGAAGGTTCTATTAACGTGGACGTATGAAACAAACGCCGACTTTAGGATATTCTGGAAATCCAATAAGCCGGCCGGACAGGAATACGTCCTTCTCGCCACGACGAATGAATTCTCGTATCTTACGGCCGACCTTGATCCGTCGAAAATATACTCGTTTTACGTCGGGGCAAATGTTGGGGCTATGTATTTCTACAGCAACGTGGTGGAATTGTTTGTTTCGTGCGGAAAAGGGGTTGTGCTAAGCGCCGATCCACCAGAATCCCCCGAAGCTCAGGGATTTCTTGTTGTTACAGACACCGGGAATCATCGGATTATTGAATTAACAAGAGGGCTTGTTTGGATTGCTTCTGCGGGCAGCTCCGGATCTGGAAATGAAAACTATAACACTCCTTCCCAATCGTGCATTTATGGGGGGTATATTTACACGGCAGATACCGGAAATCATCGGATCGTGAAACGCAAACTATCTGATCTTTCTTATGTAGGCCAATCTGGATCTTATGGCACGGGAGACGGCCAATTCGATTCTCCGGAAGGTGTTTGCTCTGATGGTTCGTTTCTCTATGTTGCAGACACCGGTAACAGCCGAATTGTGAAAATGACGCTTTCAGGAATGACGTTCCTATCGTCCTTCGGGCACTTCAACGATGTTCTTCATCGCGTCCGGATTGCCGAATCTGGCGGGGAGCATCAGGGGGATCCGATCGCGGCCGGCCCTGATGAGGTAAGTTACCCCGGGGGGATCGTGCCTTATGATGGCCCCGCCGTAGCGTTGACTCGAGGGACAGAGTTCGCCCCTGGGGTATGGCATCGTGCAGTTTTTTTTGGATCGGAAGGTGGAGGATATGCGAATAACGTAGCTAAGCAATATGGACCAAGCGCGGACGGCCCTTGGACTACTTATCAAATATACGGAGCGGCGGCATGGGCGGGGGCCAGGGGCGTGGTTGACGCGGAGTTAGGTGGGTATATTTATGCTGACGTTTCTATTCCCGACCCTATTAAGGCTATTCACCTAAGCAGCCCAAAGGGGATTTCTTCTGATGGTTCTTTTCTTTTTATAGCCGATCATGGAAACAACAGGATATTGAAGGTAGATTTAAGCGATTATACTTTTGAGGCTCATAGAGGCAACAGCATGGGAGTCGCATCGTCCTACTCATCCGGGTTTGATGATTTATCAAGCGTTTGTCTGTATTTTGGCAATATGTTTGTATGCTACGAATTCAATGAGACATTTCCATTTATAGATAAGTATTTATCAGCAGGAGAGTTAGATGCGGTTGATTCTTCCATCCGATCTCATTCCGCTGATCCTGGTGGGCTTATGATGCCGGCCGGGATTTGGGCAATGAAGGGGTCATTATACACGACGGAGAGATCAAATCATCGGGTGCAGCGTTTCAGCATCACGGATTATTCGTACATAGCACACTTGGGCGGTGCGGGTGCAGGGTCCGGGGTCAACCAATTCAACGCTCCGCGGGGAATTACGGGGAATCTATGGACTCCATAATAAAGTCACCGATCGAGAAATTCCCGGTAAAGTTCAGTTTCTCTACGGACTTCATCACGGGAGAGACGATCACCACAAGGACGATCACCTGTGTCTCCGCGGCTACGGGAGTGTCGAGCGCGGCCACGATCATTGACAGCGAGGCAACCGTCGATTCGGATGTGGTCGTGGTCTTGAAGGCCGGCACGGAAGGCGACGAGCACAACATCCAATGCGTTGTTTTCACCAGCAAGGGGAACAGGTATCAGCGGGATCTCCTACTGATGATCCAGACCGTCGTGACGGACACCTTCAACAAGCAACCGGACGATACCTTTTCGTTCTCCGTCAGTTTTTCCCGGCGCCTCGAGTCCGGCGACACGCTTGCGACCGTTGCGGTGATCGCCACGAAGGAATCGGACGGGAGCGATGTTTCTGCAACCGTGGCCCCGTTCTCGGAAGTGATCTCCCCGAAAGCGGGGATTCGGGTAGCGGTAGGGCTCGACGGGGAGACGTACCTTGTGGCGGTGCAGGGAACCTCAACGGCGGGGTACGTCTACGAAAAAATCTTCCGGATGACCGTCCAGGAGCGCCCATGAGCGTCGAAACGCATACCGTCAGAGACACCGACAAGGGGCTCGTCCCGCAGCTTCCGACCTCGAAGGTGATTTGGTCGATCGGCCGGAATGTGCGCTTCACCCCGGGATACGCGGGAAAGGCCCTCGGGAAAACGTACCTGACAACCGCAGACGGGGCCCTGCCGGTCCGGGACGCCTTCACGTTCATCGGAACGGACGGCGCGGTGAGGACGATCGTTTGCTGCGATACCCAAGTATTCGCCTTCAACGCTGATTTCAGCGCGGCATCGGATATCACGCCGGCAATCACGCCCACGGGTGGCGCCTCGGACCTGTGGCAGTTCGCCTTGGTTTCCGGCCTTCCGATCTTGTCGAACGGGAAGAACGCCATCTGGAAGTGGGCCAGCTACGCGGGGATCCTTGCGCCTCTTTCCGGAGCGCCGACCTACGCGAAGCGGATATCGAGCGTCCTGCACCGGCTGGTGGTGTCGAACATCAGCGAAGGAGGGTACGCCTACACGGGCCGCACCCGATGGTGTGAGCCCGGGAACCCGGAGAATTGGACGATTGGGACGGACGGGAAAGCCGGATACTTCGATATCATTGATTACAACACGATCGCCTCCGCGCTGGCGAACATCATCGCGCAAGTCACCCACGGCGAGAGAATCTTCTATTTCACGGAGCGGGGCATTTGGTCATCCGACTTCTCCCAAGTCACGAAACAGTTTCGTTTGATCGACCAAGAAGCGGAAATCATGGGACCTCGGGCGGCTTGCCGTCTCCGGGGCCATGTCTATTTCATCGGGAAGCGGGACATCCATCGGACTTCCGGGCAGCTCACGGAAGATATCGGCCTTCCGATCAGGGACGAGCTATTCAAGGGCGTCAACGTGAGCGCCATGGCGACGGCTTTCGCCTTCCCGATGCTGTCCACCGGGGAAGTATGGTTCTGCGTCCCGATGGGCTCGAGCGTGGTCCCGGATACCGCTTTCGTCTACAACGAGGAATTGAAGAATTGGACGATCCTCGATGTGAATTTCTCCTGTCACGCCGATTCAGGCACAACGGCGATGCCGGCCGAAATTGTGGGGAACGCGAACGGCGACCTTCTGCGCCTCGATTACGGTGACAACGATTTTTCGGCCTCGGCGTACCAGGCGATCGACGGCCGGCTCGAGTCCGGGGATATGAGCTTCGATCATCCGAATAGAATGAAGGTGATCGCGGAAGTGATACCGGACCTCAAGGAACAGACCACGGTTTGCGAATTACTCGTACAGGTGGGCGTCCGGAATCGGCTGGCCGACGATATCAAATGGTCGGATCCTGGGGCCTTCACGATCGGCTCATCGGAGAAGGTCGATTTCAGCGGCTTCCGGAAGGAAGGGAAATGGGTCCGTGTGCGGTTCTACTCGAATCAGAAAGATACGCCTTGGATGTTGTCTGGCTACACCATAAACTACGAACTCAGGGGGACAAGATGAACAGCGGAAACGTGCTGCAAATGACGCCGAAGGTCGATCCGGGACAGGGGAACGCACAGCTCATCCTGGGGCTTCTTCCCTGCCAGAATCAGTTTCTTCTGAATGCTGTGGCGCCCGTGATCCTCCCGGGGATCAAGGAACTCGCGGCGGCGTCTCTCGGGGAATTCACGGCGTATCAGGTGATGAACGATATCCTCTACGGGGCGAAGCAGCTCCACCTGGGGTACGCCGATCGGACGGGGATCAAGCCGGAACAGTTCCAGGAGACGTTCGCAAAGAAGCTGATGGAGCCGGCAAAGGATTTCGTGGGCTTCTCGGTGATCGAACCCCTGCGGAACGCGGGATTCCATATCTTCGCGGTCTACATCATGCCGGAATTCCGGGGGTCGAACATGATGAAGAACGGCCTCGAATATCTCGAGGCAGAGGCAAAGAAGATGGGATCCCCGTATATTTCCCTGTCCACGGCGCACGGAAACGGGATCGCGTTTTCTGCCCTCGGGTACGTCGAAACGTACTCGAATTACCGGAAGCAGCTCTCCAAGGAGTAGCCCATGTTCCTGTGCGGATCGCATCGTAAGCTGTTCGCGTTTCTCGAGGAATCCCCCTCGAGGCGGGATCGGTTTGAGGATCGGTTCGCTTGCGAAGGCGGCGGCGGGGGCGGTTCGCAAGACATGGTGACGATGACGAACCTCCTGCCGACGTACATCCCGAACATTCAGTCCTGGGCGACGGCTTACATCCAATCGGCTATGGACATGGCGGGATCCCCGGGGAATTTCACGGAGTACACCGATCCGACCTATGCGGAGCAGAACGCGAACGAGCTTGCCGGGATCGCGGCGCTTGCCCTCCGCGGGACCACGGGGGCGGCGGTCGAAGCCTACGGGAAGGATTATCTCCGGGACCTGTACGACGGCTTGAAGCTCAACACGAATTCCAAGATCGCGGCGCATTATGGGAAAAGGATCGAGGCGCTTCTTGAGGAATTCGATGATTCGGTCATGCCGATCATTCAGCACCAGCACGTTTTTTCCTTCGGGGGGAGCGATCACAACATCGCGGAAGCCAGGGCGGCGAAACTGATGATGGCGAAGATCAACGAAATCGCCAAGATGTTCTACGAGGACTATATTCAGGAACGCCAGCTCATGCACCAGGGGATGGCCCACGCGACCCCGTACGGGCTCCAATGCATCCGGGATGGGGAGATGCTGCGTCAAGCCGGCGCCTACGAGCGGGAATACAACCAGGGATCCCTGCAGGACGTTTGGGACCACTACAACGAAGTGCAGATCCTCCCGATCCGGAACCTCGACATTCTCGGGAACGCGGTCAAGTCAATCCTTTCGACCTCAAGGACGCAGACCGTTCAATACCACAAGCCGTCCGCTATCTCGCAGATTGCCGGCTTTGCGATCGCGGGGCTCTCCCTCTATTCGATGTACTCCGGGACTTCGCGCAACCCGTACAGCAACCCCACGGCGGCGGGGGCTCAAGCAGCGGTGAAGGCATATTCGGCCGAAAACATGGGCTTTGATCGGAACAATCCCGAAATGATAGGACAATAGAATGTCCACCAACACCGTTGTAGCCGTCCCGACCTGGGCCCAAGATTATGTGAAGCAGTACGGGCAGATGGCCTACGACCTCTGGAATCAGCCGGCGCTTGTGGCCTATGGCGGGTCGATCGTCGCGGCGCAACCACAGAATGAGGCTGACGGGATCCAGGCGCTTGCGATCCGGGGCGCCGGGGGCGATGAAGTGATCTCGAAGGCGACGGCTTTCATCCTCGATGTGATTCAAGGGAACCGACTCGCCGGCACGAAGCAGGAATTCATCGACGCCCTCGCGCTTGTCACGGGGAATTCCACAACCGACTTCGCATCGGTGAGCTCGAGGATCGGGAAGAAAGCACGGTACGTCGGGGATCCGGATGGGACCTTTCTCGCGCAAGCTCTCGCCGCAGCGTACCCCGCCCTGTTCAACGCCAGGGTCAGCGCGGCGATTTATGCCGACAATTATGCGAAGGAGCGGGTGTTCCTCGATCACGCCCTCGCGTACGGGGTGGAAATGGGAAAGCATCCCGTCATCGACGCGGAGACGCTTCGGAAGGCGGGGCTTGCGAACCGGGAATATCTCCAAAACTCCTACGTCTTGGATCACAAGCTTTTTATCGAGCAGCAGGAAATGTCTGTGGCGAACCTTGAGATTTTCGGGAATATGCTCCGGGCTCTCACGGGAAGCCAGCAGACCACGACCTCGACCGATCCGAAATCCAACAAGGTGATGGGTGCTGTCGGGGGCGCGATGACGGGAGCGATGATCGGATCCATGTTCAGCCCGATTGGAACGGTAATTGGGTTCGTGGTGGGCGGGATCGCTGGCTGGCTATTCGGATAGGGGGAGGGCGGCATGGAAACAATTCAGGGGTCAAACATCTTCCAGGAGTGGGCGAAAAGATTTGCGCCGGGGCTGTATCGCATTGAGGGCCCCACGAAATTCAACGTGGATCCCTCGCTGTCCATGCCGGCGTCTCCGACACCGACCCCCCCGGCACCCGCCATATCTCCGGCAGCGGATCCACAGTTTCAAGAGGAACACGCCCTCGATGTGGCCGAAGGCAATCAAGACCAATGGACCGGCCCCACCCCCGGGGCGTCTCCCTCGCTGACCGACCGATTCAACGCGGGGCTGTCTCGAGTAGGAGAGGGGTTGAAGGACCCCGCGAAGATGGGACTCCTGACGGCGGGGCTTTCGATGATGGCGACTCCCCCTCGTCGGGTCCCGTATAGCAACACGGAAATCCTCGGGCAAGCGGGACTTGCCGGGGTGGGAGCGTACGAGAAGGCCCTCGAGGCAAAGCGGAAGGATACCCTCCTTTCACAGACGGCCGAAGAACACGCCCTCGCCCGGGAGGACCGGAGGACCGCCGCGGAGCAGCGGAACGAGTATTACATGGGCTCCCTCGAGGAACGGAAGGCGGCGCAACGGTCCAGGGACGCGATCGCGGCAGACACAGCATTGAAGAACAAGCGAGAGACGGAGCCCATCGGGGAAAATCAGTACGGACTCGACCCGAATATGCCGATGTGGAAGGTGAAGGACCTGACGGGGCTACAGAAACAGTTGAACGCTCCGGACAAGGGCGCGTCTATCGTCGAGCTGACGATCGACGGGGAAACGAAGGCGTACGACAAGAACAATCTTCCGGATGATGTTGCCGACGCCCTCTACAACGGGCAAGCGAAGCTTCCCCCGAAAACGCAGCTCGTCACGGACGCGAACGGGACTGTCCGGATCGTGGAGAAGGTTCCGGGCTCGATCATCAGGGGCGCAGGGAAGCCAATGGCCGGCGCGGGGGGGCCCGGGGGGAAGGGCGGGGGGCCCCGTCCAGGCGAGAAGCAATTCGAGTTTCAGGAGCGCCGCGCCAAGGAATCCCTCGGGGAGAAGGGGAACAAGGCTCCGACGATCGAACAGGTTTCCGCAGAACGGCAAAAGCTGTTCCCGAAGGGAGTCACCAAGAGCGCCAGGAATCCCCGTGCGGCGTTGGCTGGTGCGACGAGAAAGGTGAAGATGCCTGACGGCACGGTGCAGGAATTCGACGCCGCGGGGAACAGGGTGAAATGAGCGCCTACGATGACGCCCTGAAAGCAGGGGGAGTCCCTGTAGACGCTCCTGCCGTCACTCCGTACGATCAAGCCCTCAAGGCCGGTGGAGTCCCGTACGACCCGGGGATCCTCGACCGCGCCGGCGAAGCGGCGATGAACGTATGGGATCTCGTCACGGGGAAGAAAGCCGGCACGGCGACCACCCCGGGGGCGATCATGGAGCCGGACGCCTTCGGCATGGTGCCCCTCGAGGACCCGGGCGCCGCCTTCACGGGCGCCGCGGCTTCGGCGGTCGATCTCTCCAAGGGGATCGTTCAGGGGATTGCAGCGGGTGGTGCGGCAGCTCTCGCCGCGCCGGCCGCTGTTATCAGCGGCAAACCGGAGCTCATCCCGGAAGCGTACAGGGCCGTCGCGGAAGCGGCTCCCATGGAGCCCGTCTGGAAGGCGGTTCTTCCGAAGGGCGCGGAAAAGTACCGGGAGGGCATCAACCAAGTCCTTTCGGCCCCGAAAATCGCCGGGGATATCGCCGCGGAAGCCGTTTTCGAGAAAACCGGATCTCCTATATGGGCCGCGGCGACGGCAACGGCCTTCGAGGGCGCACCGATTCTCGCGGGGATGGGGAAGGCTTTCGGCCGGATCCCGAAGCCCGTCCTCGAGTCCACCTGGTATCGCAAACTGACGATCCCGGAGCGGGGGCTCGTCCTGTCCTCCGTCGATCAGATGAAGGCTTCCGGGATGAGCGAAGCCGATATCATCCGGATCCGACCGGAGGAATGGAAAAAGGCATACGAGGCTCGAGGGGGAGGGAAATACGCGACTCCACCGGCAGAAACGCCCGTGCCGGTCGAAACACCCCCGCCCGGGGCCGCTGTGGCCCCTCCTGCTACGATCGCGCCCAAGGTCGAGCCCCAGGCTCCCCCCGCCCCTGCGTCCGTTATAACGCCTCCACGGGGCGAAAGAAGGGCCGCGGATCGCCCTATACGGTCCTCCTTCCGCGAGGATCAGGTCCCGGACCTCGAGACGGTGGACCGGGATCTCGCTGCAGTACAGGCGAACCTCGACGATTTAGCCAAGGATTACAAGGCGAAAGAGGCGATCACCGGGTCCGAAGGGACCATGGCACGGCTCGAAGTTACCGACCGGATGAACCGTTGGCACGATTCTTTCGCCGCCCTCGAGAAGCGGAAACAGGAAATCCTCGCAGGAGAGCCGCCAGCGCCGGTAGTGGTCGAGGCCCCGAAGTCCAAGCCGAAGCCGGCAACCGCCCAAGCCCTCGAGGATGCCCGGTCCCAACGCCCACCGGAACCGCGGAAACCCGGGGCGATCGTCACCGAAGCGGCGGGACTGACGAAACCGGAGCCCCCTCCCGCCCCCGGGGCCCCCGACTACGCGGCCGAAGCCTCGAGGCTCGGCCCGAACGTGGTATTCAGCGGGATCCAAGAAAGCCCCTTGGGACCCATCCCCATGTTCAACGAGGATCCCGGGGTAGGCTCTTTCGTCATCGACCCCCGGAAGGGGGAAAAGACCGCGGCCGAAGCCTACGCCCGGAAGGTTGCGGAAACGAAAGCCTCGGAGCCCACTTCCGTCACCTGGAAGAAAGCGGCGATCATACCGACCCGGGCCGGCGTGAAGGCGGTCCCGATCGAGGAACCGGATGGCCCGATCCCTTCTCAAGAGGAACCTCCGCAGCCGGATGTGCCCGAACCGGCTCCGAAGCTTCCGGCCGCGGAAGAACCTCCGATCCAAGAGGAACCTCCGCAGCCAGAAACGCCCCTTGCCCCCGCGGAAATTGAGGGCGCGATCGAGAACGAGCCCACCCCGAACGCCGGTCAGCGATCGGCCGCGGCCACGATCGCCGGCAGGGTGAAGGCACATATTCAATCGGGGATCACCCTTGAATCGAAAGACTTGTTCCGGATGGCTGACGAGGCGTACAGGGGGACTCAAGCGGAGGGGAAGTACACCGTCAAGGACGCCTATGACGCGATGGAACTCGGCGTCAACAAGGCGATCGAAGGGTCCATGGTCACGGATCCCCGGATCGGCGCGAAGGAAGCTGTGAAGCAAATCGGGGCCCTCCGGGATCTCGTCGCAAAGCTCCCGACGCAGACCAAGCGCACGGGAGAAATGGACGCCTTCCAGCAGTTTTCGACCCCCCCCGCCCTCGGATTCGCGGCGAATTGGGTTGCGAACATCCGTCCCGGGGAAACCTACCTCGAGCCCTCGGCCGGGATCGGGGGCCTCGCGGTATTCGGTAAGAACGCCGGCGCAAAGGTTGTCGTGAACGAGCTCTCCCCGCGGCGCGCGGCCATCCTCGAGGAACTCGGCTTCGAGAAGGTGTTCACGGAGAACGCGGAGCAGCTCAACAACGTACTTCCGAAGGATGTGGTCCCGACCGTCGTGGTAATGAATCCCCCCTTCTCGGCCACGGCTGGCAGGATGGGCGACAAGATGGAGACGATGACGGGGGCGCGGCACGTTGAGCAAGCCTTGAAGCGCCTCGCCCCGGGGGGGCGCCTTGTGGCGATCGTAGGCCGCGGGATGGCCCCGGGGGCTCCCACCTTCGGCCCCTGGTGGAAGAAGATCAGCGACGAATACACCGTGAAGGCGAATGTAGGGGTCAGCGGAAAAGAATATACAAAGTACGGGACTTCGTTCGATAATAGAGTCCTGGTCATTGATAAAATCGGGGCCGGCATCGTGAAGGCGGGGGGCCCCATCACCGGAGACGTTGATCGGATCGAGGATCTGATTGGCTTGCTCCAGGGGGTGCGAAATGACCGACCAAGCCTTGCAGCAGGAGAAGTTGCCACAGAACCGAAGCCTCCTGAATCGCCGGTGCAAGCTGGCGCTGGCGTCCCTCAAGGAAGTCCCGGACCCGAAGTACCTGTACTCCCTGCAGTTGGCAAGCCTCGCCCTGGAACGGGGCCTGTACCCGTCGAGGGGCCCGGAGCTGCAGCTCACGGTGGACGGGATGTTGTCGTGGAGCCCGGAGAACGCTCAGAAGTTCCTCGAGGAAAACGCGCAGGGGGAACCGAACGAGCTGGCGCCGAAGCCCCGGCAGAGCCCGGAGCAGTTGGCGGCGTCGATCTTGGGGGAAGTGGAGCACAAGTTGAGCCTCCCGTCAGCGTCGAATTACCCGTCGATGCCCCGGAAGGGCTCGATGTAAAAAAAGCAGCGACGAAGCTTGCCGGGGAGGATTTTTCCGACTCGGTATTCGAGAACTACCGCCCACAGAAGGCCCTCGTCCCGGGGGCGAAAACTCATCCAGGAAAGCTCGTCGAATCCGCGGCCATGTCGATTGTCGAGCCCCCGGACGCAACCTACAGCCCGAAACTACCGAAGGAGCTCATCACTTCCGGGAAGTTGAGCGAGGCGCAGCTCGAGTCCATTATCTACGCCGGCCAATCCCACAGCGAGATGCTCCCCGGGACCCGGGCCCTCAACGGCGTTGAAGTGCCGTACCGGAAGGGGTACTTCATCGGGGATGGCACCGGTGTAGGGAAGGGCCGGGAGATCGCCGGCGTCCTTCTCGATAATTGGAACCAGGGACGAAAACGGGCTCTGTGGATCTCGCAGAACTCCCCCCTCATCGACGATGCCAAGCGGGATGTGAACGGAATCGGGTGGGACCCCAAGCTGATATTCGACTTCTCGAAAACCAAGCTTGGGGCCCCGATCCAGGCAAAGGAAGGGATCGCCTTCCTCGGATACGACCTCCTGAAAACGAAACCTCGCACGAAGATCGCCGGCGCCGTCGCGGGGAAATCCCGCCTCGAGCAAATCGTAGATTGGCTTGGACCGGATTATGACGGCGTGATCGTGTTCGACGAGGCGCACAACATGGGGAACGCCCTCGCCATGATGGGTAAGATGGGTATGTCCAAGCCCTCGGAGAAGGCCCTCGCCGGCGTGGATCTCCAAGCGAAGCTCCCAAACGCCCGTGTCCTGTACGTCTCCGCGACCGGCGCGACGGAAGTGACGAACCTCTCCTACGCCGATCGCCTCGGGCTGTGGGGCGAGGGAACTCCGTTCGCCAACAAGCGGGATTTCATCGAGAAGATCAGCGCCGGGGGCATCGCGGCCATGGAGATGGTCGCCCGGGACATGAAGGCCATGGGGAACTATCTCGCGCGGTCCCTGTCCTACGACGATGTTTCGTACGAGAAGCTCGAGCATCCCCTCACCCCGGAGCAGAAAAACGCCTACGACGAGCTTGCGACGGCATGGCAGGGGGTCCTGCAGAACGTCCATGCAGCCCTGAAAATTACCTCGGGGAACGATCGGGGGAAGCCGAATTCCCGGGCAAAATCAGCGGCCATGTCAGCGTTTTGGGGTGCGCATCAGCGGTTTTTCAATCAGGTGATTACCTCGATGCAGACCCCCTCGGTAATCGCGTCGATCGAGAAGGACTTGAAGGCCGGCCATTCTGCCGTCGTGCAGCTCGTCAACACGAACGCCGCCGCCCAGGAACGAGCTCTCGCGCGCCTCGAGGAAGATATGGAGCTCGAGGATCTCGACATGACGCCCCGGGAGCAGCTCATGGAGTACGTCAAGAACTCCTTCCCGGTCGCGCAGTACGAGCAGTATCTCGACGAAAACGGGAACGTACAATCGCAAATCGCTCTCGACTCGAAGGGCGCCCCTGTGGAGAACGCCGAAGCGGTAGCCCTCCGGGAGATGCTTCTCGACAAGCTCGGGTCGATCAAGGTGTCCGACGGGCCCCTCGAGATGCTTCTGAACCATTTCGGCACGGATCTCGTCGCGGAAGTTACCGGCCGGCAGCGGCGGGTTGTCATGGGGAAGGACGAAACCGGGACGCACAAGATTGTGGAGAAGTGGTCTACCTCGAAATCGACGCAGGACGCCGACCTGTTCGCCAAGGGGAAGAAGCAGATCCTCATTTTCTCCTACGCGGGGGGCACGGGGCGCAGCTACCACGCCGACCTTGGGATCAAGAACCAGGCGCTTCGACGCCACTACCTCCTGCAAGCCGGATGGAGGGCCGATCGAGCCATACAAGGATTCGGCCGGACCCACCGATCGAGCCAGAAACAAGCTCCGGAGTATGTCCTCGTCACGACGGATATCAAGGGGCAGAAGCGGTTCATTTCCTCGATCGCCCGTCGCCTCGATCAGCTCGGGGCCCTCACCCGGGGCCAGCGGCAATCCGGAGGGCAGGGCTTCTTTGCGCAGCGGGATAACCTCGAGAGTCAGTACGCGACCGCGGCGCTCCGGAACTTGATCGAGGATCTTTCCCGTCGAAACGTGGCGGGGATGGACATTCACGATTTCCAGAACGCGACCGGCTTGAAGATCCTCGATGACAAGGGGAACCTGTCAGCGACCATGCCGGAAATTACCTCGTTCCTCAACCGGCTCCTTTCCATGACGGTCGATATGCAGGACAAGGTTTTCGACCTGTTCTCGGAACGGATGGACAAGCAGATTCAGAGGGCGGTCGAGGACGGGACCTTGGATCAGGGGCTCGAGACGCTCCGGGCGAAGAAGGTCGAGAAACTGCAGGAGCAGACCGTTTATACCGACAAGTCCGGCGCGGAAACGAAGCATATTGAGCTCGAAGTCACCCAGGACGCCTACATCCTGAAATTCGATCAGACGAAGAAACACGCGGGGGGCGGGTACGTCCAGAACATCAAGAGCGGGAGGATATACGCATCCTCCGTTTCAAGGACGTACACCGACAAGCATGGAGACGTTCGCAACGTCCACGGCCTGACGGCGATCGACTACAGCCGGCACAACATCCCCGTGGAGGATATGACTCCGGAGAAGTACAAGAAGCTGACGGGCGAGGAAGCGAAAGCCCTGTGGGACAAGGAAATCGCGGCAACGCCCCCGGAGATCAAGCATCGGGAACACCTGATTACCGGCGCCATGCTTCCGGTTTGGGATCGGCTCGTCGGACACCCACGGATCATGCGGGTCCAGACCTCGGAGGGGGAGCGGTTCATCGGAAGGCTCCTGAACGATTCCGATGTGAACGAGACGCTCCGGAACCTCGGGGCCTCGCAAACTGCCGTGAAGATGACGCCGCAGGAGCTCCACGCGAACGTCCTGAAACACGGGTACACCGTCGAGCTGGCAAACGGGTGGGAGATCAAGCGCCGGAAGGTTGCCGGGGATTACCGGATTGAAGTTGTGGGCCCGGACTACGAATACATCCCCGAATTGAAAAAGCATGGAGCCTTCACGGAGCGGATCGCCTATGAAACGCGGGTGTTCGTTCCGACGGGCCCGGAGGGGATCAAAACCCTCGAGGCGATCACGGCAAATCGTCCGGTCGTTTCGGCCAATCCTCCCGCGGCGACGAAGGCGGGGCTTCCCGGGCGCCTCGGGGATGAGGCTGGATTCCTCAATGTGTCAGCCCTGCGGCCCGTCGCTGACGCGGTGCGTGAGCTCTCGGAATGGTACATGAAGCCCACCGAATTCGGAACGATGAAGAAGATCATCGGGAAGTACACGGGCTCCCTGCAGGAAATCGACTTCAAGCTCACCGAAGCGGCCCGGGAGATCAACGAGAGGATCCCGAAGAAAGAAACGCAAGTGGCGATCACGAACTATATGCAAGCCGGGGGCGACATGGAGCTCCTGCGGCGGCGCGCGGCAGCATCCCCCCCGCAGTTCCGGCAAGGGTACGAGGATGCCATGTCCCTCACCCCGGAGGAACAGGGGTGGGCCGACGGATTCCGGCAGCGGTACGACGATATTTGGGAAATGGCCGCGGACGCGGGGATCCTCGAGGCGTACGTCGAGAACTACGTCCGGGGGGAATGGGTCCGTCCGGACCGCGCCGGACGGAAGCTCATGGCCCAGGTCAACGCGGGAGTCCTCAACACGAAGCCCCGCGAGGCAATGAAGAAGGTTTTCCAGACCTATTTCGACGGCGAGGCGGCGGGGTTCACTCCGAAGGACAAGCGGATCGGCTACCAGGTGATCGCCGCGGAGCGGTCGATCCAACACGCGATCGCCTCGAGGAAGGCCCTCAAGGCCATGATGGGGTCCAAGGAAGCAGATGGGCGACCCTCCGTGGTCGTGGGGGGCTCCGGGCACTACATCAACCGGGCGACCCTCGAGGACGAGAAGCGGCCTTTCCTCATCAAGCCGAATACTAAGCCCAACGGGACGGACACCACGGGGTACAAGTTCCTCGACCACCCCGCCCTGCGCAAGTGGAAATGGATCGGGAAGGACACGGAGGGGAATCCCATCCTTCTCGAAGGCAATATGTGGATCCACCCGGAAGCGTACGGACGGATCAATGCCCTCGTCGGACGGTCCAAGATCGCGTCCTTCACTATCCCGGAGAAGGTCCCGGTGATCGGTGGGACGCAGCCCGGGAGAGCCGCACTACGGGCCGGGGCTTTCATCAAGGGCACCATCCTCATCGGACCGTTCCATCAGTTCCATGTCGGGGAACACGCCTTGTTCCACAAGGTAAACCCCTTCCGGGCCCCAAAGATCAATTTCGACCGGCGCCCCCTTCTCCGCGAAGGGGTGGAGCACGGGCTCATGCTCTATAACCACAACGCCCTGCACGAATTCGGGGAGGGGCTTGCCTCGGGGGGGCTGTGGCACAAGGTCCCTATCCTGGGCGACGGGCTCCGCTGGTATCAGGAATGGCTGTTCCAAGACTACATCCCACGGTTGAAGGCGGCGATGTACGAACACGCGGTAGAACGCGCGGAAAAGTATTTCGAGAAGGAGCTTGCCAACGGGACCCTGACCCGGGATCAGCTTCTCGAGAACGTGGCGATGCAATCCAACGCGGCTTTCGGGGAGCAGAATTACAAGTATCTCGGCCGGAACCCGACGGTTCAGGATGCCCTGCGGATCGGACTCCTGGCTCCGGACTTCCTCGAGGCGCGGCTCCGGTTCGCCGGACAGGCGGCAAAACCCTACGGGCGGGAGCAGCTCTACGCGCTTCTCCGCGGCGCCCTTCTCATGGCGACCACGGCGCAGATCATCAATCTACTTTTCGGGGATGACAAGAAGATCCACCTTGACAAGCCTTTCAGCGTCCTCATCGGAGGACGGGAGTATACCCCGCGGTCGGTCGTGGGAGATATCGCGCACCTGTTCGCGGATCCGCGGAGCTTTTGGTATCACCGGCTAAACCCCCTGTGGGGCCGTCCGGTTGCCGAAGTGGCGACGGGCCGGGACTTCTACGGGAAGAAGGTTGACCTGTTGGACGCGGCCAAGGATATTCTCAAATCTTGGATACCGATTCCGGCCCAAGGGATCGTGAAGGAGAACGCCGGGGATTCGTTCGCGGGGGCCGTCATCAATTCGACGCTTCAATCCATCGGGATGTCGAATTACCCGTACAAATCCAAGGCGGCGAAACTCGTACAGGAGCTCTCCCCCCGGGTTGACCGGCCCCTCGAGAAGAAGGAGCGGGAATACTACTACCTGAAACGCAAGGCTGTTGATATGCTCCGGAAGGGGAAACAATGGGGTGATTTCCCTGACGGGATGAAGGAAAAGCTCAACGCCCTCTCGGACGAACAGCTCGACAAGATCGACAAGGAAGCCGACCGGACTCTGCTTGATATGCGGTTCACGCGGCTCACCATGGATCAGAAGATCCGGGTCTGGAAGATCGCAACCCCGGAGGAACGGAACGAGCTCGAGGAAACCTATAATGCGGCGATCGAGCGATATACTCCCGACCTGAACGATGAAGAATACGCGGAATTCCAGAAGCGGATCGAATGGGGGGAAAAATGAAAGGGACGTTCCAATCGGCGCTCACGAATCTTCGGGGGTGGGAAGGATTCAAGGACAATGATCCGGACGATCCGGGGGGTGAAACGCAGTACGGGATCTCCCGTCATTACCACCCGGAAATGTGGGTGAACGGCAATCCTCCGTCCTGGCCCCAAGCGGAAGTGTTCTATCATAACCTGTGGGTAGACAATGGCTGCAACGATCTCCCCTCGCCCGTGGATTGGATCCACTTCGATTCGTGTGTCAACCCCGGGCCTTCCGCGGCCAAGCAGTTTCTCATGTTCAGCGCGGAGCACAAAATCCCGAATCGGCAAGCGGTGGAGTACGCCCTCCTGCGGATTCGATATTACATAAGAGCGGTGAAGAAGCGCCCGGTGTCTCTCAAGTATCTGGCGGGATGGACTTCCCGGACGCTGGACTTCCTCGAGCGGAGCGTCATCAATTCCTGGGACATGGAGGTATTATGAAAAAGCGTTTGCTGTTACTCGCCGCAGTTTTCGTGCTGTTTTCAGGCTTCACCCTTTCGTGGGATCCCGTGACGAAATACACCGATAACACGGTGATCGGGACAGAAGCGCAAGGAGTTTTTTACAACGTAGAGATGGACAATACCGCGGCGTCCGGGCGGTTCTCTGGAAATTCCTGGGTCATCCCTTCTCCTGGCGCGAAAGGGACGCCACATTCCTTCCGGGTGAGGACGGAGCTCGGAGCCCTTGACAACACAGGGCAACCGTACCGATCCGTTTGGAGCCCTTCCTATGGGTGGGCGGTCCCTTTGGTGAATCCGGGCAACCCCCTAAATCTCCGGGTTGCTCAGTAGCGAACCGTTAAACCAGAAAGGGAGGGCACGATGGAGGTAGCCTGGTATTGGAAGGTGATCGGCTTGCTTGTGATGGCCGGATTCCTGTACGGATCCGCGTGGTGGATCCGGGAAAACGGCAAAGGGAAGCTTGCGGATTGGCTCCGCGCCAAGTGGCCGGCGAAGGTGAAGCCCTGATGGACTATACCGATCTACTGCCCGTCATCGCGCAATATGTCACCTTGCGCGGGGTCGCGCTGGCCGTCCTGGTGACTCAACTTGTGAAGTATTGGATCCCGGGTCCGACCGGAGAGAAGGGATCCCCCGAAACAGTCCCAGGCGCTCTCTCCACGCGGCTATTACCATTCCTCCCCGTCCTCGTCGGGATCTTCTATTGTGTCGTGCTGGAACAATCGACGAGTACCATCATGGAAAACGCGATTCGCGGATTCTTCACCGGCTCGTTGGGGGCGTATACCTACCGGACGGCCAAGGTCAGCATTTTCGGAGCATAGGAGAACGGAGGAAGCGTCATGGGAGGCAAATTGTGGACTTGGGCGAACTCGAACCGGCTCCTTGCGATCATCATTGTCTTACTCTTGGTGATTGCCGTCAGCTCTGCAGCCGATGGAATTTCCTCGAGGCGCACGGCGAGGGAATACCTGAACTCGGCAAAGGGGTGGGCCGATGCCTACAAGCGGGACACGGCGGCATCGAAAAAGGTGTACGAATCGAAGATCGAATCGCTCACGAAACAGCGAGACAGCGAAATCAGGCTGTTCCATGCGGCTCTCGACCGGATGGGGGCCCCATGGGTCCCACCCAAGGGGAACAAGGAGCTCATAGAGCGTTTCCGGGCGCTCGGATACGAGGCTAAAACCCGATGACCCTCAAATTTGCCCCAGGATGGACGATTATTCTCATTTTCGCCCTGGTAATGTCTCCGGTCGCGGGAGCGGCCGATCTCCCCGTGGCGCCCTCAATCTGCTTCTCTGCACCGGACGGAGAACGGATACTCCGGGATCTCGAATCCCTGGAAGATTGCCAGCAAGCGGTTGACTCGGCCAAGGGTGCGGTAAAATCGAGCGAGGAACGAGCTGTGATCCTCGAGGAACGGATCGTGGAGCTCGATGAGGAAGTCCGGGACGCCCAGGTGAAGCTCGAGGAAACCCGGAAGGCGGGGGAACAGGCGGTGAAGGTCGCAGCCGGCCCCTGGTATCAGCGGATCCTGGCGGCGGGGAAGTGGATCGCGCTCGGGATCGTCATCGGTTTCGTTGGCGGCATGGCAAAATAACCGGACAAGGAGCCTCTTGATGTCTCACGAACGCCGTGCCGATCGAAGGACTCCATCAGGAATACAGCGGCTAAATCAATGGCTCCTGCCGATCCTCGTTGTGGGAGTGCTTTCCGCGATGGGGTTTTATGCCAGACGGGAGCAAACCACAAGCCTAAGCCTGGAAAGAGTAGTAACAAAACAAAATACAGTAATTGCGAACCAAGCGGAAATGAAAGAGGACATTGCAGATATTAAAATAAATCTCGAGAAAGCAAAAGACGCATTGAATGAACAAAACCACCAACTGAAACTCGATCGAATCCGAATTACCACTATGCACCATCAAAGGGCTATTACCACCTGTCACGGATGCCATGAGAAGGGGAAGAAGTAGCAGGAAGGAGGCCCCATGCGGCTCGATGTGTACGTTCATTCGGCGTCGGAGGAAACCAACAAACTTGACGCGATCCTGAAAATGCTTCGGGAGAGCAAAGGGAGGGAAGTAGCGATGTCGGTGGAAATGGATGCTTTGGTAGTGGCCGTGAACGAGAACACCAGCCTGGACGATTCGGTGATCGCGCTGCTCAACGGTCTTTCGGCGCAGATCCTCGACGCGGCCGGCGACAAGACCAAGGCAACGGCCTTGGCAGCGGAGGTTCAGGCGAAGTCAGCGGCGGTCGCGGCGGCGATCGCGGCGAACACCCCGGCGGCGCCTCCCCCGGGAACGTGATATAATCTTCGCTGGTGAATGTGGGAGGGAGGGGGCTTCGGCCCCCTTCTTCTTTTAGAAGTGTTTCGTCTGCTTCCGTCGATCGGCGGCGGCGCGTTTCCTGAGTAGGCGAATCGTGTCCCGGAGCTCCTTGTTCTTTGTGGCGAGAGCCTTGTTCGCCGCGGCCAGCTTTTCCTCTCCCTCCCGGTGTTTCCAAAGGGCCCTGCAAGCGGCCATGTAGGCGTCCGTCGTGGGCCGATCATCGTCTACCCCCAAGCAGATCGGACACGGCCCGGGGCGCACCGTGCCGGCGACCACGGGGCAATCCTTCTCGGACCATTTGCACCCGTGAAGCGCACAGCAGTTATTCTTGTGGGCTTCTCCGATCCTCCACCTGGGCGCGATCACCATGGTATATCTCCTTGGGCGGGGGCCGGCTTCGGGGCTTCGGTCGCCCTGACAGAAGCGGGGGGTTTCGAGGGAATCTTGTCGGGGATCGGCGGCAGCTTGTCCATTGGGTGCAGATTCTCTTGAACCTCGAAATAGGCTTCCGGCTGATTCGGATTTGGGGCTTTCAGGTTTTCAGGTTTTGCTACCTCCTTCCCGTACATCCATCCAAGGGCTGTAAATCGTGGGGCTTGGTCGAATACCAGGATGAACGGAAGATGGTGCTTGTCATACTTGCTCACCTTGAGCATCCCGTTAGCCTTGCGAACCGTACGAACCTCGTAAAAATTACTTAGATCCGGCTGTATTTTTTCCCCCTTCTCCGTTTCGGCAAGCTCTCCCTTCCATGGAAGCTTGAGCCTTCTCGCCATGGACAGCTCCCCCCGCGCGGCCGATGCGGAATTCCTGTCCCAATTCTCCCTGTTCTCTTTCGATAGATCCCACCGGTCTTTGTATTTTTTCTTTTCGGCTGTTCTGTTCCGTTCGATACCCTTCAATTCCCCAAGGGTCATATCATCGGGAGACAGGATCCACTCCCATTTGTTTTTCACAGGCGCCGCCTTCGCCTCCTGCAGTTTCTCCGCGTAGATCCCGCCCGTAGAGATCGCCTCGAGCCAATCCGCGCACTCGGGGCACTCGAGGAAACAGCCAGCCTTGGAGCAATGTGCAGGGACGCAGGGCTCCCCCCCGGTGAGAGAGGGAGCCCTGTCCTTTTCCTCGAACGTGTCGAAGCAGTACGGGCAGAGCATCAGCCGTTACGCAGCTTCACGTTGACTTCCTGGTAGACGTACGCAAGCTTCTTCTTGTCGATCTTCTCGAGGTTCCCGCCCTCGACTTCCCGGCGCCATGCGTTGTCGAGCTCGGTGGTGTTCTTTGCTCCGCGGAGGATGGCAGCGATCGCGGAAACCATGCCGGACTCTCCCCCGGCTCCGTTCTCTTTCGTCGATCCTGCGGCCTCCTGGGCCCCCGTTTTCGCGGCCTCGGGGGCCTTATCCGGGGTTTTGGGGGTTTCGGGCGTTTCCGGCTTCTTTTCCCCGGCAGGGAACGGCTCTCCTGCGGGGCTCTCCTTCGCCTTCTCGTTGTGAGCTGCAGCCGCCTTCTTTTCCTCCTTCTCCTTCTCCTTCTCCTTCTCCTTCTCCTTCTCCTTCTCCTTCTCCTTCACCTTCGCCTTGAGCCCCGCGGTGCCTTTCCCCGCGGCCTTGTCCTCCTTCTCGGGCATGACGAAAAGCTGCTCGACGGTTGCCTCGCCTTCCCTCAAGGCAGATGCCATGCCCTTGAGCT
>Ga0137321_1000056_pt1 | contig 46344 bp, 37 predicted proteins | sample EasRivERMZT399_2_FD_104758 | JGI IMG/M metagenome (GOLD analysis project Ga0137321, IMG submission 104758) | Soil microbial communities from meander-bound floodplain in the East River, Colorado, USA - East River MetaG ERMZT399_2 | ecosystem: Environmental > Terrestrial > Soil > Floodplain ... | reverse complement strand
GAACTCGATAGACGTCACGCTGCAGCGTCCATGCGCTGACGCCGCAACGCGCGCCGCATTATAGCGGAGCGCCTCGCCGGGGGGCGTTCGCTGCCGGTGCTAGGGACTGCCGCCCAGATCCCAGGTCCGGGAGAGGTTGAACCCGATCCGGAAGTCACCCTTCCCCCAGTCGAGGTCGCCTCCGGGGAGGTAGAGGTCCGGATGGGCCCCGGTCGTGTTCGTCAGCAGGATCTGGAAGGAGTGGCGCGCGGTCGCCACCGACACGCCGATCGACGCCGACTGGTACGGCGCCATCACCCCGTCGATCTGCCCCACCCACTCGGTGATGATCGCGACCTCCTCGCGGAGCCGCCATTCGGCGCCCAGGCCGATGGCGAACGTGCCGCGGTCGTCGTCGGGGTCGAGATAGTGCAGCGGCTTGTAGTAGCTCGGCACGGCCATGGCCGAGACCCAGTCGGCGAAGCGCCGCGCCACGACGACCTGGGCGCCGCCGCGATACTCGTGAACCAGTCCCTCCTCGTGCAGGGCGGAGCCGCTGGCGATCACCGCGAGTGAGACCGGCGGGCCCCCAGGGGCCTGCCGGAGAGGCGTCGCCTTGACGTACAGCTCGTTCGCCTGCTCGAGGTTCGTGTGGCGCAGGCCCACTTGCCAGACGTCCGAAAGGCCGTATGCCAGGCCGAGCGACACCCATGCCCCCGAGTCGAGGCCGTACAGGTCGGAGCCACCCGCGTTGCTCGCGGCGGCCTTGAAGCGATGCGCGATCCGGAATTCGAGCGCGTTCGCACCGAGCGGCTTGGCGGTCGGCAGGTTCGCGAGGAAGCCGTCGTGAAACACGGGCAGGGTCAATGCGGGTGCGGGCTCCGGCGCGACGGGGTCGCCCCAGCTCGCCTGCGGGAACGACTCGATCCAGCGGCGGATGACCAGGATCTCCTCGTCTGCGAGGGGCGCCATTCCCTTCGGCATCCGCGCCCCGCGGTACCCGCCCACGTGCGGGTCCAGCAGGCGGCGGTACAGGAGGCTGCGCTCCGGATCGCGTGGCGCGACACGCAGCGAACCCCGTTCCGAGAGCGAGCGCACGTTCACCGTGTTGGGATAGAGCGAGGCAGCGTCCAGCCGCATCCCCCCCTCGGCCTGGGCGCCGTGGCAGGCGGGCAGTGCACAGCGGCTGGCGAGCAGAGGCGCCGCCGCGGCGCGCGCGCCGGCCTCATCCTGGGCCGCCGCGGGCGGCGCCACCGCGAGCGCGGCCAGAAGAAGCACCGCGCCCCTAATTGTCGAGCGCACCCTGGTCGATCCAGTCACGAATCACCTGCAGCGTTGCCTCGGAGAGCGGCTCGCCGCCGAGCGGCATCGGGTCACCCGCACCTCCGACGGTGTCCTGCGTCCCCTGCAGCTTGTGGATGAGATAGCTCTCGGCGCTGCTCCCCGGCTTGACGCGCAGCACTCCGGGCGCCTCCTGGCTCGGCACGCCGACGATCCCCTCACCCGGGTCGAACAAGCGTCCCTCCTCGAGGACCATCCCGGCACTGAGAGACCCGGCGTCGTGGCAACCGGAGACGGCGCACGAGGTGGTGAAGATCGGCTGGACGTCCTGCCGCAGGCTTACCATCGAACTGGGGGTCGGTCCGAGGAGGTCAACCCCAAGCGTCGCGTCGTCGTTGGCGCAGCTGGCAAGCAGCAGCGCCGGCGCCATCGCCAGGAGGAGCGCGCTACGGAGAGCAACAGCAGGCGAGACGCTGCCGGCCACGAGAGTCCTGGAAATCATTGGCGAAGCGTACCCTCGCCGAGCGCAGCGGGTCAATCCTGCGGCGCGCCGAGCCCGATCTCCCGCAGATACTCCTCGCCCCCGGCGGCATTGAGCTTCCAGTAGGCGAGCCGCGCGGTCCGCCGCAGCGTCGCGATCTCCCCGTCCGCCCCCTTCCATCCCAGGATGCGATGCGGCGCGGCCTGCTCGACGTCGAAGGTGCGCGTCGTACCCGGGTACGAGAGCACGAAGCGATGGACCGGGACCCCGTCGCGGGCCGCGGCAGAGCGGCGGATGGTGGCGGGAACGGGGCGCAGCGGCACATGCTCCTTGCGCCTCCCCCAGAGCGTCGGCACCAGCGCGCCCGACCAGTCCGCGCCACCCGCGAACGGCCCGTCGAGCTCGCGGATCTGGATCAGCAAGGCATCCTCGTAGAGAGCGTTCCGATCGACCGCGACCTCTTCCTCGGCATCCCCCTCGGAGGAAAAGTAGGAATGGATCTCGCTCCTGAACGTGGACCCGACCGGCCAGATGGCGTGAAACACATGCCCGCACCATTCCTGGGCGGAGAGCGAGACCTTCGCGGGGGAGAAAGGCTCCCCGTCGCCGCCGCTCACCGGCGAGAAAACGCTGGTCATCACCGAGTACGGGTAGATGCCGGTCCGGAATTCGAGCACCTGATTCAGCTTGAGGACCGGCACCCGGTATTCCGCGGGGAGGTCGCCGCGATCGTCCTTGATCCAGGTGCGCCGGTCCATGTCCTCGGTGACGTAGATCAGGACCATCTCCCCCTTGCGTGGGGTGCCGTAGCGTGGAGTCACGAGATCGTATCCGGTCAGCTCCGCGCGTCCGTCTCCCCACGCCTGCCAGAACCCGCCCGCGGCGGGTGGTCCGACATCGGCGCGGGACGGCTCGGCGCGCGTCGCGACCAGAAGCAGGGTGGCAATGACGAGGAACGCGAGCGGTAGGGGGAGTGCGAGACGCCGAGGGGGCTGGAGTGGCATCGGATCTCCTCGTGAGGGCAGATCCGGATGCTACGCCAGCGCGCCGAGCCGGACAAGCGGCGCGCGCGCCGGCGTGCCGATTACGGGGCGGTTCGCGACGATCAGATCGAGCTTCCGATCGCCGTCGACGTCCGGTGCGATCAGGCTACGCGGCGCGTTGCCGGCGCCGAAGAGCAAATGCTATTATTCTGATTTTCAATATGCAGTATTGTTATTATGAGTATTTATCGAACGAGATGCCCGGCTGTTGTAAGATCCCGCGTCCGTGCCGCGTACGAAGGCAACTGGGAGAACCTCCATGCAGGTTGGTGTTCTGAAGGAGTCGTTTCCGGGTGAGCGGCGGGTGGCTCTGGTGCCGTCCGGAGTGACCATGCTCCGGAACGAGGGGTTCGAGGTCCTGATCGAGTGCGGGGCCGGGACCGCCGCCGGGTACCCGGATGCGGCGTACCTGGAGAAGGGGGCGCGGCTCGTGACCTCGAGGCGCGAACTGTTCGCGACGGCGGAGATCCTCCTGCAGGTGCGCGCGGCCGGCGCCAATCCGTCCGCCGGCCCGGCTGACTTCGAGCTGATGCGACGCGGCCAGGTCGTCATTGCCTTTCTGGATCCGCTCTCCTCGCCGCAGGGTGTCGCCGCCCTCGCCCGCCAGGGTGTGGCGGCCTTCGCGATCGAGCTGATGCCGCGAACCACTCGCGCCCAAGCGATGGATGCGCTCTCCTCGATGGCGACGGTCGCCGGGTACTCCGCCGTCCTCCTCGCCGCCAGCCGCCTGCCGAAGATCTTCCCGATGCTCATGACCGCCGCCGGCACCCTGACCCCGGCGCGCGTGCTGGTGATGGGGGCAGGCGTGGCGGGATTACAAGCGATTGCGACAGCGAGGCGGCTGGGCGCCCTGGTCGAAGCGTACGACGTGCGTCCGGCGGTCAAGGAGCAGGTCGAGAGCCTGGGGGCGAGATTCCTGGAGCTGCCGCTGGAGGTCCAGGGCGCGGAGGACAAGGGTGGCTACGCGCGGGCCCAGGACGAAACGTTCTACCAGCGGCAGCGCGAGCTCCTATCCAAGGCGGTCACCGGCAGCGATGTCGTAATCACCACGGCCGCCGTGCCGGGGCGCAAGGCGCCGGTGCTCGTCACCGGCGAGATGGTGGCCGCCATGGCCGCGGGCTCGGTCGTTGTCGACCTCGCGGCCGAGCGCGGCGGCAACTGCGAACTGACTGTCGCGGATCGCGATGTGGTCACCGACCGGGGCGTGGTGATCCTCGGGCCGACGAATCTGGCCTCCGCGGCTCCGTATCACGCCAGCCAGATGTACTCGCGCAACCTGGTGAACTTCCTGCAGGTGGTCGCGAAGGGCGGTCAGCTGCAGCTCGACGCCGAGGACGACATCGTGCGCGAGACGCTGGTGGCCCGGGGTGGCGAGGTGGTGCACCCGCGCGTGATGGAGGCGTTGGGCCTCACGCCAGCCGTGGCGGGCGCCGCGACGACGTAACCCGACTGAGTTGAATGACCGGGATGTCGCTTCCCGAAGCAGAGCGTGTCCCGTATGATGGTCGCGGTTCATGGATTCCCAATCGCCGCGAGCGCTGACCCCCACCTCGACATCCGGCGCCGCCGCGCGGCGGTGGGGCCTGGTCGCCGCCTTCGCCGCGGTCTACCTCGTCTGGGGCTCGACCTACCTCGCGATCCGGTTCGCGATCGAGACGCTGCCGCCGTTCCTGATGGCCGCGACGCGGTTCCTGACGGCGGGGACCCTTCTCTACGCCTGGGCGCGCTTCCGCGGCGCTGCCCGCCCGACCCGGGTTCACTGGGGGGCGGCCTGCGTGATCGGCGGGCTGCTCCTGTTCGGGGGGAATGGCTGCGTGGTCCACGCCGAGAAGCGCGTGGCGTCGGGGATCGCGGCGTTGCTGGTCGCGACCGTCCCGCTGGTCGTGGTCCTGATCGAGTGGCTCCGCCCCGGCGGTTCGCGCCCGGCTCGCGGTGTGGCGTTCGGGGTCCTCGCCGGGTTCGGTGGGGTGGCGCTGCTCGTGAGCCCCGGCGAGCTGGCCGGCGCCAAGGGGGTCGATCTGATCGGGGCGGGGATGCTGATGTTCGCCTGCCTGTGCTGGGCGCTGGGATCGATCTACTCGAAGCACGCGCCGCTGCCCCCCTCGCTGCTCCTCGCGACGGCGATGGAGATGCTGTGCGGCGGGGCGCTGCTGCTGGCCGCGGGCGTCGGGAGCGGGGAGGCGGCGATGGTCCGGCTCGACGCGGTGTCGCCGCGCTCCGCCGCGTCGCTCCTCTATCTGATCGTATTCGGATCGCTGCTCGCGTTCAGTTGCTACGTCTGGCTGCTGCGCGTGGCGTCGGCGACGGTCGTCTCGACGTACGCGTACGTGAACCCCGTGGTGGCGATCCTGCTGGGATGGCTGCTGGCCGGCGAGCCGCTCGCCGCGCGCACCGGCATCGCCATGGGGATCATCCTGGGATCGGTGGTGCTGATCACCCGGTCCGGCTCACTCAGGTCGGCGCCCGCGGCACCGTCCGCCGCCGGCAGCGTCGAAGATCTCGCCGACCCCTGAGCGGGAGCTGCGAGCGCCGGGCGGGGGAGCAGGGCTCAGGCGAGCTGTTCCAGTGCCGTCCGCAGCCGCTCCACCTCGGCAGCCGTGTTGTAGTGCAGGAAGCCGGCGCGGACCAGCCCCTCCGGCTCGAGGCCGAGGTCGTGCACGACCGACAGCGCGTAGAAGTGCCCGCTCCAGACAAAGACGCCGCGGCCCGCCAGGCTCGCCGCGACCTCGCGGGCAGTCCTGCCGGCCACCGTGAAGCCGAACGTCGGCGCGCGTTCGTCGAGCCGGTGCGGCTCGGTGACGCCGAACACGCGGACGCCGCGTACCGCGCCCAGCGCCGCGAGCGCGCCTGCCATCAGCGACCGCTCGTGGCTGCCGATCCGCTCGAATGCGGCGCGCAACGCGCTGCGCCGATCCAGCCCGGCGCTTCCCCCGTCGCGTCCGAGATCCGCGAGGTAGTCGATCGCGGCGAGCGTGCCGGCGATCCCCTCGTGCGACTGGGTTCCCGTCTCCCAGCGGTGCGGCAGCTCCTCCGACGGCGGCCGCAGCTTGTAGACCGGCAGCGTCTCGAGGTGGGTGCGCTTGCCGTAGAGAATCCCGACGTGCGGCCCGAAGAACTTGTAGGCGGAGCAGCAGAGGAAATCGCAGTCCCAGGCCGTGACGTCCAGCAGCGCGTGGGGCGCCAGGTGCACCGCGTCGAGGAAGACGAGCGCGCCGGCGGCGTGCGCCAGGCGCGTGATCTCCTCCACCGGGTTGACGGTGCCGACGGCGTTCGACGCACACCCCGCCGCCACCAGCCGGGTGCGAGGCCCGAGCAGTTCCCGCAGGTGATCGAGATCGAGCGTGCAGTCGTCGGCGCGGAAGCGGAGGTGGCGCACCGTGGCCCCCGCGTCGCGCGCCGCCAGCACCCAGGGAGTGATATTGGCGTCATGGTCGAGGCGCGTCACGATCACCTCGTCGCCCGGTTTCCAGGTGCGCGCGAGAGCGCGGGCCAGTCCCAGGGTGAGGGTCGTCATGTTCGGGCCGAACACGGTGAGGCCGGCGTCGGGCGTGCCGAGCAGGTCGGCCGCCGCCCGGTGCGCCTCGTCGAGCAGCGCGTCGCTGGCGAGCGTCGTGGCGAACGCCCCGCCGCTGTTGGCGTTGGTCTCGGCGAGGTAGCGCCCGACCGCCTCGATCACCCGGTCCGGGACCTGGCTCCCCGCCGGACCGTCGAGAAAGGCCGCGGGAAGGTCCCCCACCCGGCGCCGCAGCCCGGGGAACCGCTCGCGCACCGCCTCAACCTCGAGGCGGCCATGCATCGTCCTGTTCCGCAGCGCCTCGGGCATGTTACCTACCTCTCCCGCTTCATCCGGACGAGCGCATAGGTGCGATCCTCGAAGGTCGACACGCCGACGCCGCCGTCAGGCAGGAGCTCGAGCGTCGCCTTCGGGTAGACCGTCCCCTCGCCGCGACCCATGCTGTCGACGTCGAACACGGCCAGCCCGAACGGGTAGTCGAGCGAGGGCGCGCCGCTGTTCGTCTCGTTCACCTGGATGGGCCGGGTGGTGACCACCGCGATGTGGCGGAAGTCCCCCTGCTGCTGCTCGACCACCAGATCGAGCGGGTACTCCAGGCCGCCGAGGCGCAGCATTCCCTGGCCGCGCCCCTGGATGGCGCGCAGGAGCGCCTGCTGTCCGCCGCTCTTGAGCACGTCCCGCAGCGGCAGCGCCTCCTCCAGAGAGGTCGGTCGCAGAATGGCGATCGAGACCTGGATCTCCTCGTTCCCGGCGCCGGTCGCCTCGGACTGGCGCTGGACGACGGCGGTATACGTCTCGGCTGGGAAACTCCCCTGCTCCTCCGCCGGCGCGGCGGAGGGCGCGGGGATCAGAAGGGGTGCGACCGTCAGGGTGAGCGCGGCTGCAAGGCTGTGCATCGGATCTTCCTCCGCCGGGTATCGGCATCCTTCGATGTGCGCCATGATACCCGATCCGGCCGCCCGATCGCGCCGCTGCGGCTTGTCGCCAGGTGGCCGCAACTGCTAATCTCCCGGCCCATGAGCGCACCCCACGATGTTTCCCCGATTCTCCAGACCGCCTTCGGATTCTGGTCGTCGAAGGTCCTCCTCACCGCCGTGGAGTTCGGCGTCTTCACGACGCTCGGCGATCGCCGCCTCTCGGGAGCCGAGCTGGGAGGCGAGCTGGGCCTGCACCCAAGGGCGATCAGCGACTTCTTCGACGCTCTCGTCGCGATGAAGTTCCTCGAGCGGGACGGGGACGGCCCCGGGGCAACCTACCGCAACACGCCGGCGGGCGCGCTGTATCTCGACCGCAACAGCCCGCGCTATGTCGGCGGCGTCCTCGAGATGCTGAACGCCCGCCTGTTCAAGTTCTGGCACGACCTGCCCGAGGCGCTGCGGACCGGCCGGCCGCAGAACGAGATCAAGCACGGCCAGAAGGGGATGTTCGAGGAGCTCTACTCGGAGCTCCCCAAGCTGGAGCAGTTCGTCGGCGCGATGACCGGCCTCTCCCGCATCAACTTCGAGGCGTTGGCGGCCAAGTTCGACTTCAAGCGGTTCACGACCTTGTGCGACGTCGGCGGGGCCAGCGGGCTGCTCTGCATCGAGGTCGCGAAGCAGCATCCTCACCTCCGCTGCACCTCCTTCGACCTGCCGCCTGTGGAGCCGATCGCCGTCCGGCACATCGCCGCCGCCGGCCTCAGCGGCCGTGTGGGCACGGCGGTGGGCGATTTCTTCAAGGACTCGCTGCCGCGCGCCGACGTCATCACGATGGGGATGATCCTCCACGACTGGAACCTCGAGAAGAAGATGCACCTCATCCGGTCGGCGTACCAGGCCCTGCCCCTTGGTGGCGCGTTCGTGGCGATCGAGGCACTGATCGACGACGCGCGCCGCGAGAACCTGTTCGGCCTGCTCATGTCGCTGAACATGCTCATCGAGTTCGGGGATGCCTTCGACTACTCCGGAGCGGACTTCCGCAAGTGGTGCGGAGAGGCCGGGTTCAGCCGCTTCGAGATCATCCACCTGGCCGGCGCCTCCAGCGCTGCCGTCGCCTACAAGTAGGGCCGCGCGGACTTGTGGCTGAACGGCCGGGGTTCGGCCTGATCCGAGTCGCCGGGTGGCGACGCCGGGCCCTCGTTCCTTTCCTGGCAATCCTGGGCGCCGCGCCCCCGGCGACTGCCGCCCGCCCGCCCGCGGTCGAGGGGGTCAGGACGGCCGAGCAGATCCGGATCGACGCCCGGTTCGACGAGGCGGCGTGGCGGACAGCTCTCGTCGTCGACGACTTCGTCCAGCAACTCCCGCAGGAGGGTGTTCCTCCGACGGAAGGCACCGTGGTGAGGCTGCTCTACGACGATGAGGCGCTGTACCTCGGGATCACCTGCTTCGACACCCACCCGGACGCGATCCTGGTCACCTCCCTCAGGCGCGACGATTTCGCGCAGTCGCGCGGCGAGCAGCTCGCCTTTGCGATCGACTCAACCGACTCCGGCCGCGACGGTTTCTGGTTCTCGGTGAACGCCGCCGGGGCGCAGACCGACGCGCAGGTGTTCGATGAAGGAAGGGTGTTCGACACCAACTGGGATGGGATCTGGGAGAGTGCTGCACAGGTGACCCCGGAGGGATGGACCGCGGAGGTCCGGCTCCCATACGTCAACCTGCGGTTCGATGACGCGCCCGAGAACGTGATGCGGATCAACTTCTTCCGCGGCCTGCGACACAAGAACGAGGAGTCGTACGCCCCCTTCATCCCGCGCAACTACAAGGGGACGATGTCGTTCTCGCTCGGCCGGCCGCTGATCCTGCGCGGCATCCGCCGCGGCCCGCGACTGCAGGTGAAGCCGTATGGCCTGGGCCAGGCGTCGCGCCAGGGCGGCGAGGAGCCGGAACGGGGGGATACCGACCTCACCGGCGATGCCGGCCTCGACGTGAAGTGGGGGATCACCACCGGCTTCACCGCCGACTTCACGGTGCGCCCCGACTTCGCCCAGGTCGAGGCGGATCAGCAGCAGGTGAATCTCACCCGCTTTCCGCTCTTCTTCCCGGAGAAGCGTGAGTTCTTCCTCGAGAACGCGGGGTTGTTCGACTTCGGCGCTCCCCAGAAGGTGCAGGCCTTCTTCTCCCGGCGCATCGGGCTCGACGATGCGGGGCAGCCCGTGCCGCTCGCCGGAGGTGCGCGCCTCACCGGGCGCGCCGGCCCCTGGTCGATCGGAGCGCTCGAGGTGCTGAGCGACGCCTCGGAGGAGGAGCCGCGCACCAGCTTCGCGGTGGCGCGGGTGCGGCGGGACCTCGGCGCACGCTCGACCGTCGGCGCCATCGTCACGGACCGCGAGGCGACGGGGGAAGGGGGCGGGAACCGGCTGTTCGGCGGCGATTCGCTGCTGGTGTTCGGCGAGGACGTGTACATCGAGGCGTACGCGATGGGCTCGCGTACCTCCGGGTCCGGGGGGGACGGGTACGCCGGGAGGGTGCGCGCGAGCACCACCGCCGATCTCTGGCGCTGGGAGGCGGAGGCCGGGCTGACAGACGAAGGATTCACCCCCGGTATCGGCTTCGTCCGCAGGAACGGCGTGCAATGGACCGAAGGGCGGCTGGCGTACCGACCGCGTCCCGAGGGACTGCCGGCAGTTCGCCAGTTCGAGTTCGGGGCGTCCGCCGGGTACCAGGAAGCGCGCACCTCGGACGCTTCCCTCGACGGCCGCGTCCTGGACCGCGAAGGGAGTCTCTTCCACGCGACGGAGTTCGAGAGCGGCGACAAGCTGAACGCCTCCGTCGAGGCGAGGTTCGAGCGCCTGACCGAGGCTTTCGAGATTCGCGAGGGGATCGTGATCCCTCCAGGCGACTACGATCAGGACCTCGCCTCCGTCGAGGCTGCCACGTGGGAGTCCCGCCGGGTATCGGGCGGCGTGCGGGGGGGGTATGGCGCCTTCTACGATGGCCGACTCACGACCTTCGGTGCGCGACTGCGCGTCCGGGTCAACGCGCACGCGACGATCGAGACGGAGTGGACCGAGAACTGGGTGCGCCTGCCGTCTGGCGATTTCGACACGCGCCTCGCCATCGCCCGCGTCAACTACGGTTTCACTTCCCGCCTGTTCGGGTCGGCGCTCGTGCAGTGGAACGACGAGACCGGTGACCTCGACCTCAACCTGCGAGTGGATTTCATCCACCATCCAGGCGCCGACCTGTTCCTGGTCTACAACGAGTCACGCAACACCCCGCGGGCCACGGGAGAGCCGGCCACCCGCCTCCGTGAGGGGATCGCCAAGCTGACCTGGATGTTCCAGTTCTGACATTCTCCGGCCGAGCGCGGTTGGCGCTCCCCACGAGCGAGGGTATCCTGCCTGCGGCTGCTCCTGGAGCGGGGCGCCGTGCTCGCTGATCCGCAACTCCTGAGCATCACCGAGGGGAGGGTCGCCGCCCGCGCTCGGAAGCGCTTCAGGGCTCGGCCGCGCCCGCCACGCGTTCGAAGAGCGGCAGCAGCGCCTCGAGGTCGGTCCGTTCCCGCGCCGACAGACGGCCCAGGCGCTGGGCGAGTCGGCCGATCCGGCGTCGTCGGCCTTCCTCCATCAGTTGCCGCCCCCTTGCAGTAGGAACCAGCCTCGCCGCCCGGGCGTCCGTCGGGATGGCGACTCGCCGCAGCAGCCCGGCGCGATCGAGGGCCGCGACGATGCGGCTCATGGTCGGCGGGCGGACCTGCTCGGCCCGGGCCAGGTCGGTCAGCGTCCGCGGGCCGGCGAAAACCAGCACCGACAGCGCCGAAAGCTGCGCCGGGCCGATCCCCGCGGCGAGGTCCTCGCGGCGGAGCGCGCGCAGCAGGTGGATCGACGCGGAATGCAGGCGGTCGGCGGTGGCGAGCAGGCGGTCCGGGGGAACGGAGCGGGGGGTTGACATGGCTCGCAATTGTAGTTAGCATTGCTAAATAAGTCAACGGAGGGTCCCATGACAACGACACCAGGGGGGTTCGGGCTGGCGCGGATCGGTCAGATTGCCGTAAACGTGAAGGACCTCTCCCGGGCGACGCGGTTCTACCGGGAGACGCTCGGGATGCGGTTCCTGTTCGAGGTGCCGGGAATGGCGTTCTTCGATTGCGCCGGCCTGCGACTGATGCTCGCCCTGCCCGAAAAGCCGGAATTCGATCACCCGGCCTCGATTCTCTACTACCAGGTCGAGGAGATCCGGGCCGCGCACGAGGTCCTGGCGGGGAAAGGCGTGGAGTTCATCGAGCCGCCGCGCCTCGTCGCGCCGCTGCCGCATGCCGACCTGTGGATGGCGTTCTTCCGCGACAGCGAGGGGAATCCCCTGGCCCTGATGTCCGAGGTGCGCCGCGCCTGACGAAGGCGGGGGCGGCTAGTCCGTCAGGGTCGCGGGCTCGCTGGCGCCGTAGTGGATGGCGTTGAGCAGCAGCTTGAAGGTCGCGACGGTCTGGGCGCGGAACTGGGGGCGGAAGCCGAACAGGATGACGCGCCCCTTCCCCTTGCCGACCTCCACGAGCGCGGCGGTCCGGCGAAGCCGCTCCTCTCCCTTGATCCAGCCGGAGAGGAGCAGGGGCTCGTCCGCGAAGCGCGCCACGACGCGGCGCGTGGCGTCGCCCCCGGGCGGGACGGTGTCGAACGGCTGGCTCTCGGCGAACATCACCGCGATCTCCACCGGCAGGCCGAAGCCGAGAGGATGTCCAGGGTCGAGGCGCGCGCGCAGCATCGAGCCGGGGCAGTGGAACTCGGCCTCCTTCAGCTTGGCGAGCGGGCGCGACACGGGCAGGTTCATCTCCGTAATCGGCAGCTCGGCCGAGGCATCGAGCGCGATGAGCGTCCCCCCGGCTTCAACGAAGGCCGCGATCGCCTTCACTCCGTCGGCGCCGATCCCACCGCGGTAGGCGGGAGGCATCTCCGGTCGGTACCCGTCGCTGCGGTCCCAGCCGTTCATGATCTCCGCCTTCGGCTCGCTCGGCAGGATCAGCACGTCGAACGCGGCGGCGAGATCGCCACGCTTCACGCGCTCGGTTCCGACCGTCTCGTAGGCGAAGCCGTGACGATCGAGCACGAAGCGGGTCCAGCCCTCGTCCATCGACGGCACGAATCCCTGGCAGAGCGCCACGCGCGGCAGGTGCAGGCGCAGGGTTGCGAGCGCGAGCGGGTCGTCGGTCCGCTCGAACGTCACCGCGGTCTCGCGGGCGAGTTGCTCGAGGCGGCTGCCTGCAGGCAGTCGGCGCGCGATCACCGTTCCTGCGGGCCAGTCGCGACCGGCCGCGGTGAACTCCCCGAGCGCCAGCGACACCTCCGCCCCGGCCGCCAGCAGCTTCTGGACCGCCGTCGAGGCGGCATTGCCGATCGGCGACAGCAGCGCCGTCGCGCCGGTGCTCCTGACCTGCCCGGGCGGAGCGACCGGGGCGGCGCCGAGTGGCTCGAGCCGCACCCCCGCCAACCCCTCGAGCGGCGCCACCTCGACTCCGAACAGGTAGGGGAGCGACCAGGAGTTGACGTCGTAGGGAAGGAGGATCGATCCTCCCGGCGCGGTCCGGATCTCGGGGTACTGCTGAGGCGAGAGCACCTCCGCGGCGAAGGCCCGATAGGGCTGGTCCGCGCGGACCACGAACGACCCAGGCGGATGCGCCGCGCGGCCTGCCGCGATCCCGTCCGGCGCGCGCTGCACCTCGACGCCGTGCTCGCGCAGCAGTTCGACCAGTCCTGCCGCCGCCGCGGGATCGCGCTGGCCGGCGGGGACGACCCAGCCTGCCGGCGTCTCGGGCCGGCCAAACTCGATCGCATCGTGCGCCATTCGCACCTGGTCCGCGAGGATCTCGCGGCGATGCGCCGACGCGGTCTCGAGCAGGCTCAGCGTGAGGATCTTCTCGTAGTCCAGGATGTCACGCAGCCGCCACCACCCGCCTGCCCACGGGTCCGGGAAGTTCGCCTGACGCCGGTAGTTCGGGAGCCCCTTCATCTCGCCGCTGAGTTCCCCCGGGTCGACGTAGATCGGGGTCGCGATCCTCGCCGACGCCGCCTCCGTCAGGAGCCCGACGACGTTCTTGTACCAGCCGGTGTTGCGCGTGCCGCCCAGCCAGTAGCCGTCGAAGCCGGCCGACTGCACGACGCCGGACTTCCCGGCCTCCTGCAGGCGCAGCGCCATCGCCGTGCCGACGCGGTCGATCTGGCGCCAGATCAGCGGATGCACCCGCACGCCGAGCGGGTCGTCGAACGGGGGCAGGAAGAGGCGCGGCCCGGTCATCCCCATCTGGTGCTCGTCGACGAACACCTGCGGGTGCCAGTCGTGGTAGAGCAGGCGATTGAGCAGCCGCGTCTCGGCCAGGTTCAGCATGAACCAGTCGCGGTTGTTGTCGTGCCCGGCATAGTGATGGTACAGCCGGGGGATCGCCCCCCCCTCGTACGGCGTGCCGACCTGCTCGCGGTACCACTCCGTCACCATGATCTGACCGTCGGGGTTCAGCGATGGGACGAGCAGCAGCACGACATCCTCGAGCCAGCGCTGCTGGGCGGGATCGGATTGCACGGCGAGGTCCCAGGCAAGCTCCAGGGCCAACTGGCTGGCGGCGATCTCGGTCGCATGGATGTTGAAGGTGACGAGCACGATCACGCGCCCCTCCGCGAGCAGCCTCGCCTCCTCGTCCGCCGCGAGGCCGCGCGGATCGGCGAGCCGCGTCGCCACCTCGCGCAGCCGCGCGCTGTTCGCCAGATTTGCGGCGGAGGAGATCGCCGCCACCACCAGATCATCGCCGAGCGTGGTCTTTCCCAGGTGGAGCAGCGTCAGGCGGTCGGAGGCGGCATCGACCTTCTCGAGGTAGCTCACGACCTGGTGGTAGTCCGCGAGCTTGCGATCGGCGCCGACCGCGTGGCCGAGGTGCTCCGCCGGTGACGGAGGGGCGGCGTTGACCGCGGCCGAGGCCGGGACAGCGAGGAGCGCCTGCGCGAGCAGCAGGCTCGCCAGCGGTCTCATGGTTCCTGCCATCCGTCCTCCCACCCCGCGCGCTCGAGCGCGTTGAACAGCAGCCGGAAAGTCCCGTGCGTCTGGGCACGATGCTGGACGCGGAACCCGAACAGCACCACCCGCCCCTTGCCGCGCCGGACATCGACGATCGCCGCCCGTCGCCGCAGCTTCTCGTCGCCGCGGATCCAGCCGGAGAGAAGCAACGGCTCGTCCGGATAGCGCGCCACCACCGCACGGTCGGCCTCGGCGCCGGGGATCGACGTGGCGAAGGCGGGGCTGGCGGCGAAATATCCCGCGATGCGCCCCGGCACGCCGAACCCCAGAGGGTGGTTCGAATCGACGTCGATCGCGAGGAGTGCGCCGGGGCAGAGGAAGTCGCTCGCGGGGACCTTCGTGAGCATGTCTCGCACCGGGAGGTTCAGCTTGGCGAGCGGCAGCTCCGCCGCCGAGTCGAGCGTCACCAGCGTCCCGCCCGCATCGACGAACTCGGTGAGCGCCTTCACCCCTTCCTCGCCGATCCCGCCACGGTATTCTGGCGGCAGCTCGGTGCGGTAGCTGCTCTCGCCTTCCTCCGGCTTGCGGAACCCGTCGATCATCACGTCCATCCGCAGGTCCGGGAGCACCAGGACGTCGAACCTCTTGCGCAGGCCGCCCCCGCGCACCGCGGCGTTGTCGAGCGACTGGTACGGGAAGCCGAAACGCTCGAGCACGAGCCTCGTCCACCCCTCGTCCATCGAGGCGGCCCACGGCTTGTAGAGCCCCACCCTCGCCGGCCGCAGCCGCACGGTGCGCACCCCGGGCTCCGTCGGCAGGGCGTGCAGCGTCACCTTCGCAGCGATGGCGATCGACTCGACCTTGTCACGCTTCGCCCCGGTGACGAGGTACGTCCCGGCCGCCCAGTCGCTGCCGCCGGCGCGGAACGGCGCGAGCGCGGTGCGCACGCGCACCTCCTCCGCGAGCAGGCGGTTCACCGCCAGGGCCGCCGCGTTCGACTCGCGCCCCAGCAGCCACACCTCTCCCTCGCCGGTGATTCCCCCGCCGGGATCGGGCGGAGCGGCCAGCGGCGTGAGGTGCTCCGGTGCGGCGTCGATCCACTCCCCCTCGACCCCCATCTGCAGCGGCAGCGTCCAGCCGGTGACATCGTACGGGCGCAGGATCTCCCCTCCGGGGGCGGCGACGATCTCCGGATAGCGCTGGACCTCGAGCAGCTCGCGCGCGAACGGGCCGTTCGGCTGGTCGAGCGGGACGACGATCGTCCCGGCCGGGAACTGTCGTCGGCCGGAGGCGAAGGGCGCCGCCGCGCGACCGATCTCGATCCCGTGCGCCAGGAGGATCTCGACCAGGTGCGCCGCGGTCGCCGCGTCGCGCGGTGCGGGTGGGAAGGCGAAGGCGCGCGGGGAGCCGGTGCGTCCGCGCGCGACCGCGTCGAGCGCCATGCGGGCGCGATCGCGCAGCAGGTCGGAGCGGTGGAGGGCGGCCGTCGCGAGCAGAGAGCGCGTCGCGATCAACTCGTAGTCCACGATGTCGCGCAGCGTCCAGTCCCCGCCCGGCCACGGATCGGGGAAGCTCACCTGGGAGCGATACTCCGGCAGCCCCTTGCTGTTCCCCGCCAGCTCGTTCTCCTCGATCTCGATCGGCGTTGCGATCCGGGCGCTTGCCACTTCCGTCAGCAGCCCGACGATGTTCTTCCACCAGGCGGTGTTCATCGTGCCCCCCGGCCAGTAGCCGTCGAAGGCGTAGCTGTCGATCACCCCCTGCTTGCCGGCCTGCTGCAGCCGCACCGCCATCTCGGTGCCGAACAGATCCACCAGGCGCCAGACGAGCGGATGGACGTTCGCGGCGATCGGATCGGTGAACGGCGGCACGAAGATCCGCGGCCCGGTCGCCCCCATCTGGTGCTCGTCGAGATAGACCTGCGGCAGCCAGGTGCGGGTGAGGACCGTGTTGACCGCACGCGTCTCCGGCAGCTCCAGCATGAAGAAGTCGCGGTTGTTGTCGTGCCCCGCGTACGGGTGGTAGAGCCACGGCATCTGCCCTCCTTCCTGCGGCGTGCCGAGCCCCTTCCGATACCAGTCGACCACCATCGTGGTCCCGTCGGGGTTGATCGAGGGGGCGAGGAGAAGGATCACGTCCCCCAGGATCTTCTCCCACGCCTGATCGCTCGTCGTCGCGAGCGCGTACGCGAGCTCCATCGCCATCTGACTCGCCCCGATCTCGGTCGAGTGGATCGCGCAGGTGACGAGCACGATCGCCTTTCCCTCGCCCACCAGCGCTTCGATCCCGGCCGGTGATAGGCCCCGCGGATCCGCAAGGCGGCGGGCAATCTCCTGGTGGCGGGCGGACGCCGCGAGGTTCTCCGGGGCCGAGATGGCGGCCATCCAGATCGTTCGCCCCTGCGTGCTCGTGCCGATCGCCTCGAGCGCAACGCGGTCGGAGGCCCGGTCGAGCGCCTGAAAGTAGGCGGCGATCTGCTCGTAGTCCGCGAGCTTCCGGTCGGCGCCGACCTGGAAACCGAGGAACTCCTCGGGGGAGGGGGGTGCGCCTCGAGGCGCCGCCGCGAGGAGGGTGCTCAGGAGGAGGAGGCAGACTACAGATGACAGCAGGATCCGTCGACTCACGGTGAACTCCCGGCCGCTGGGCAATGCCAAGGGTGACGCCGAAGGGGGCTACCCTCGCGACGCGCCGGCCCCCGACTCCACCAGCACGCCCTTCTCGAGGTGCAGCACGCGGTTCGCCCGCTCGGCCGCGCGCGGGTCGTGGGTGACCATCGCGATCGTCTTGTTGAACTCGCGGTTGAGGCGCTGGAGCAGCGTCAGGATCTCGTCCGCGGCGCGGGCGTCGAGGTCGCCGGTCGGCTCGTCGGCGAGCAGCACGGTGGGGTCGGTGACGACGGCGCGCGCGATCGCGACCCGCTGCTCCTGGCCGCCCGAGAGCTGCCGCGGATAATGCTTGAGCCGGTCGGACAGTCCCACGATGTCGAGCGCCGTGCGCACGTGCTTCTCCCGCTCGGCGCGGCCGAGCTTCGTGAGGAGGAGCGGTAGCTCGACGTTCTCGTAGGCGGTCAGCACCGGGATCAGGTTGTAGAACTGGAAGATGAAGCCGACGTGACGGGACCGGAAGCGCGCGAGCGCCGATTCGCCCAGCTTCCCGAGATCCTCCCCCGCGACCTCGACCCTTCCCGCGGTGGGGCGGTCGATCCCCGCGATCATGTTCAGGAGCGTCGTCTTCCCCGATCCCGAGGGGCCCATCAGCGCGACGAAATCGCCGGCGGGTAGATCGATGTCCACACGGTCCAGCACTTTCACCCGCTGCGGACCGTCGCCGTAGACCTTCTCGACCTGCTTGAGCCTTGCCGCGAACTCCGCCATGTTCTCTCTCCCCCCCTCACCCTTCCTCGGGAACGACCCTGCCACCCTCCACGAGCCCCTCCGCCGGGTCGACGACCACCGTCTCACCGGCCTGGAGCCCCTCCATCACCGCCGCCGTGCCGCCGCTCACCGCGCCGGCCACGATCGCGCGCCGGGTGAGCGTGCCCTCCTTGACCACCCACGCGGAGGTCCGCTCCCCCTTGTGCACGATCGCCCCAGCCGGGATCGTGAGCGTCGGCGGTGGGACGGGCCCCGGAGCGTCCGGCTCCTCGAGGAAGCTCACCTGCGCGCTCATCTCCGGGAAGATCCGCTCGTCCGGCTCCAGGAAGCGCAGCTTCACCTGCACGATGGCGCGCTGGCGGTCCGCGGTCGGGACGATCTGCCTCACCGTGGCGCGGAAGGGGGTTGCCGGGTAGGCATCGAGGACGACCCGCGCCGGGGCGCCGACATGCGCCTTCGCCAGATTCGCCTCCGAGACGTCGGCCTCCACCTCGAGGCTGTCGAAATCGGCCAGCACGAACACCGCGCCGCCGGTCGGCTGCCCCGCGAACGCCCCGGCGGAGAGCATCTCCCCGACCTCGGCGCGCCGCGCCGTGATCACTCCGTCGAACGGCGCTCGCACTACGGTCTGCTCGAGATCGACCTCCGCGGACTGGAGTTCCGCGTCGGCGACGGCGATCGCGGCCACGAGCGAGTTCACGCGCGCTTCCCCCTGCTCGCGCGCGGCCCGCGCGGCGTCGAGGTCGCGGGCGGTATTGACCCCCTGCGAGCGCAACTGCTCCTGTCGCTTCTCGTCGCTGCGCGCGAGCTGCAGCGACGCTCGCGCCTCCTCCAGATCGGCGCGCGCCTGCGACGCGTGAGCCCGCGCCTGAGCCAGCGCGGCCTCCTGCGTGTCGTGCTGCAGTCGGGCGACGATCTGCCCCTCCCGCACGCGATCCCCTTCGTCGGCGCCGAGCCAGTCCAGCCGCCCGGTCGAGCGCGGGCTGAGCGTTGACTGCCGCTGGGCGACGACATAGCCGCTCGCGGTCAACGCGCCGCCCAGATTCCCCGCGGTGACGGCCCGGACCGTCGCCACCTTCACCCGGCGCGCGGGGAGGATGGCGTCGCGGTTCAGCCAGCCGACCGCCAGCAGCACGAGCGCGCCCAGCCCGAGCGCGATCAGCAGCCAGCGCCGGCCGCCGCGGGACCCAGCCTCGCCGCGGTCGATGCGCAGCACCGAGAGGTCGCGCTGGGAGTTCGTCGGCTCGCTCATCATCAGGATTGGGCCCCATCCCGTGTCTCGAGGCGCAACAGGCCCTGCGGGGGAGGGCGGCATCGGCTTCGGAGGGGGGTGATGCTACCACCTGAAACGGGGGGGGGCAACGCACCTCAGGAGGGGGGCGGGACCCCAATCACCGGGGTGGGCGGCGTCCCGGCGAACCAGGACGACATCACCTCCTGCGCCGGCTTGTTCTGCGGCGTGAAGTCGAGGCTGTGCCGCCCCTCCGAGCTCGCGGCATCCGGATACCATTTCCAGAAGTAGACGCCGGCGAACCAGGGGCGCTCCCAGAAGGTGCGGAAGAACGCCTCGTAGGCGCGGGCCTGGGTCGGCAGGTCGCTGCCCGCCTCGGTCTCCGAGCGCCGCCCGTGCGGCCACTCCCACGGCCGGATGGCTCCCTCCGGCACGCTCTTGTAGCCGATCTCCGTGAACACGATCGGTTTTCCTGTCGCGCGGTGCACCCGTTCGATCGCGGCGAGGTGCGGCGCCCACCCACCCTCCAGCTCGGCGAGGCTCGGTCCGTCGCGCTGGGCGAGCGGGAAGTACGCCTGGATCCCCACGAAGTCGAGCGCGTCCCAGAAGCGGACCTGATCGAACTCCTGATTCCAGTTGGCGGCGTAGGTCAGCTTCCCGCGGTAGATCGATCGCACTTCCGCGATCAAACGCCGCCAGTCCGCCTCGTGCGTCAGCGTCGTCCCTTGCAGTTCCGTTCCGACGCACAGCGCTTCCATTCCCTCCGCCTCGGCCAGGCGCGCATAATGCAGCAGGAACTCACGGTAGGAGGCGAACCAGGCACGCCACGACTCCTCGGAGGTCATCGCGATCTCGCCGGTCCAGGCCCCGTGCCCCGCGGTGACCCACAGGTGCGGCTTCAGCAGGGTGCGGATCCCGGCCGCGCGCGCCAGCCGCGCGGTGGCGGCGAGGCCGCGGTCGCTCTCGCCCCACCAGACCCGGTCCTGCGACGCGATTGCGATCTGGGGCGAGTCGAGCCCCCGTTGCCATCCGAACGGCGTCTGGGAGATCCAATCGACGTGCTGCGCGGCGAGGAGGCGCATCTGATCCGCCGTGATCGGGTTGGTGCTTCCCACCCAGCAGACCCCCCGCTGGCGCCCGGGCGTGGCGGTGGGGGGGATCGAGGGACCGGACGCGGGCGGGGCGAAGGGCGGTCCGGCAGCCGGCATCAGGGTACCGGCCGCGATGATGACGCATGCGGCGCGCAGCAGGCGCGGGTTCATCGGGCGCCGCCGGGCAGGGAGGATTCGCGGAACAAGCTAGCTCGAGCCCGGGGCAAGCAGGCCGCCCGGCGGCCGCTACTTCACGAAGTCGGCGAGCGCCGACTCGACGTCCGAGAAGATCTCGAAGACTCGGTAAAGCCGGGCCATATTGAAGGTCTCGTGCACCTTCCCCTGGATCACGACCTTGACGGTGCCTCCCTTCTCGACCGCACGCTTGTGGCAGGCGACCACCTCGCCGATGCTCGCGCTGTCCATGTGCGGAACGTGGAGGAGGTTGAGCAGAATCAGCGTGTCGCCGCCATCGACCAGCGCCTTGACGCGATCACGCAGCGCGTCATCCCCTTCGCCGAGGCTCATCTTCCCGGTCACATCAACGATGCTGACCTTGCCCATCTTCCGGACTTCGATCTTCATGGCGTATACCCTCGGTGATCCCACTGCTGGGCCCGGCGTGGCGGTTTCCCTGCGTCGCAATCCCGAACCTCGAGCCGCTCCCAGTCTAGCACCCGGCCGGGTGAGACCGGCAGCCCCGCGCGCCGGGTCAGCTTGTCTTTCGCGCGCGGATCCCGGTCACGAGCGCGGCGGCGCCCGAGCCCGCCATGACCCAGGCGATCACCTTCGGCACGGTGAACGTCTGTCGCTTCGGGACATTCATGGAGAACGGTCCTACCGACTTCTTCTGCGTGCTTTCGAAGGCGACGCGATTGTACGTGACGAAGATGAGGCCAATCGTCAGGAGCGCTGTTCCTGCAACGATCAACCACCGGCTGCGGTTCATCGGTCTTCCTCCAGAAGGTGCTCCACGATGCGACGGATCTCGGGTATCGCGCGCGGCGAGTACCCCTCGGCCACGTAGCGGATCCGTCCCCGCCCGTCGATGACGATGCTGGTCGGGAAGGAGGTGACCCGGTAGAGGTCGGTGAGGCTCTCCTGGACCAGCACGGCGTACGGGATTTTCTGATCCGCCACGAACTTCGTCAATCGCGCCTTCGCGTCTCCCACGTCGACCGAGACGATCTCGAGCCCCTTGTCGTGCAGGTCGTGGTGGAGCCGCGTCAGCTCCGGGATCTCCTCGCGGCAGGGCGGGCACCAGATCCCCCAGAAGCTCAGGAGCACCACCTTGCCGCGCAGATCGACGAGGGAAACCTGCTTCCCGTCGAGCGCTCGCGCCTTGAACTGTGGCGCTGGGCGGTCTTCCAGCGGCGGTAGCGGCACCGGCGGCAGGGGCGACGGGCCGGTCGCGACATCGCCCGGTCCCTCCGCGCTTCGCGCCAGCCGCGCGAGTCGCACCCGCTGCGGCTCTCCTGGGTCGGTCCAGGCGACCGCGATCCCGTCCTGGTGCGGCGCCAGCCGGGGAAACCCGCTCTTGCGGCCGCCCAGCGTGCGGGCGACCGTCAGCGCCGGCTCGAGCGCCCCGCCCGCGCCGATCGCGCGGGCCCGCACCTCGGCCATCTCCCCGTCGCCGCGTTCGCTCCATACGACCACCGCCGTGCCATCGTCGAGCCACTCGACGTCGACGCGGCCGGCCGGGTTGCCGGCATCGACGCGCACTGGCGGGCCGAAGGTCTCTCCTCCGTCCGGCGACAGCGCCACCAGGACCCGGCCGACGCCGCCGTTCGCCGCAGGGCCCTTGGCGGCGGTGAACCAGGCAACCGCCAGATGCTCTCCCCGGGCCGCGACTGCCGGGCCGTTCACGGGACAGGCGCTGATCTCCCAGCCGTCGGCATGTAGGGTGCGCGGTTCGCTCCAGCGCCCCTGCGCGAAGCGCACGTACGAGATGTCGCGGACCTCCGCCTCGCTCCGATCTCGGTAGGCGACGAAGACCCCGCGCGGGGTTGCCGCCGCGGAGGTCTGGCAGCAGTCGCAGACCTGCGGGTCGAGGACCGTCTCGCTGCCGAACCGTTCGCCGTCGAGGACCGCGGCGCGCAGCGCGGTCTTCCCCCCGCCGACTCCCAGCTTCTCCGCCTCGGCGTAGGCGCGGCCGTCGAGCCAGACCGCGAGCACTCCCTCCGCGCCCATCTCGACGAGCGACACGAATCCGTGCTCCGCCTGGGTGCCGTCGCGGTGGGGCGTCAGCGGCTGCGACCAGGTGGCGCCGTCGTCGCGCGAACGCGCCACCCGGATGTCGTAGGCGTGACCCTCGGCGGTGGTCCGTTCGAGCCAGTGGGTGACCAGCGATCCGTCCGCGAGCGGGAGAAGCGAGGGGAAGTCCGCCCAGTTCGCCAGCAGCGTCTTCCCGGAGGCGATCGTCGAAGGCTTCGACCACCCCTCGCCCGCGAGCGTCGCGGTGCGCAATTCGGTCGCGCCCTCGGGAGCTTCCTGCAGCCAGGTGAGGTGGAGGCGGCCGTTGCGCGCGGCGAGGAACGGCTCGGCACTGCCGGCGCCCGCTGGGGACGCGATCTCGACGGCGCGCAGCGGCACGGCCGCCGGCGCCGGGGTGACCGCCAGCAGTGCGATGAGGGCCGGCGCGGGGAAGATCATGTCGCGCGCGCGAAGGCGAGATTGAACAACGCCGCCTGTTCGATCGCGTGCGCCTTGGCGGATCCGGTGGCGGGGCTGGCGCTCGCCGAGCGCTTCACCGTCGTCAGGTGTCTGCCCCCCGCGAGCCGATGCAGCAGGGGCCGTACGAAGCGCAGCGCCCCCATGTTGGCCGGCTCCTCCTGCACCCACAGGACCTCCGCCGTGGCGGGGAGGCGGTCAAGAAGCGCCGAGACCAACGCCTCCGGAAACGGGTAGAGCTGCTCGAGACGAGCGATGGAGATCGACGCCTCTCCACGCCGATCGAGTTCGGCGAGGAGGTCGAGCGCGATCTTTCCGGTGCAGAGAAGCAGGCGGCCCGCCGCGGCCGGATCCCCGTCCACGAGGAGCGGCCGGAACGACCCGCGCTCGAGATCGGCGCGCGGCGAGGCGGCGGCGGGGGCCCGCAGCATTCCCTTCGGAGTCATCACGATCAGCGGCTTGCGCCAGCGCCGCAGCGCCTGGCGCCGCAGCAGGTGGAAATACTGTGCCGCGCTGGTCGGCTGACACACCTGCAGGTTGTCCTCCGCGGCCAGTTCGAGGTAGCGCTCCAGGCGCGCGCTGCTGTGCTCCGGCCCCTGCCCCTCGTAGCCGTGAGGGAGCAGGACCGTCAGCCCGGAGAGCAGCCCCCACTTGTCCTCACCCGCCGCCAGGAACTGGTCGATGATCACCTGGGCGCCGTTCGCGAAGTCGCCGAACTGCGCCTCCCACAGCACCAGCGCGTCCGGGTAATCGCGCGAGAAGCCGTACTCGAAGCCGAGCGCCGCCGCTTCGGAGAGACAGGTATCGTAGGCGTCGAAACGTCCTTGCCCGGGGCGGAGATGGCGCAGCGGCACGTGCTCGGCTCCGCTCTCCGCGTCGAAGAGCGCGGCGTGGCGCTGGTTGAACGTCCCGCGGCGACTGTCCTGCCCCGCGAGGCGCACCAGCATGCCGTCCCAGAGGAGCGACCCGAACGCCAGCGCCTCGGCCATCCCCCAGTCGACGGGACGGGAGGCGGCCCCCATCTCGAGCCGCTGCTCGTAGAGTCGCCGCACCTTCGGGTGCACATGGAAGCCGGCAGGGAAAGCCGTCAGGCGCCCGGCGATCTCCTCGAGCCGCGCCGCCGGAACCGCGGTCTCGACTTCGAAAGCGGGGTCGTACGCCCCGCCGACGTACGTGTCCCAGTGCGGCGGCAGGGTGCGCAGCGTCGGCTTGCGCTCGAGGCTGCGTCCGCGCTCGAGCTCCGCCTGCAACCGCTCGCCGATCCCGGCCTCGAGCGCCTGCATCGCCTCGGGAGAGCGCCCGAGCCGCGCCCCGTACTGCTGCCAGAGCATCGGAAGCTCGGCGATCCGGCGGTAGAGGAGCGGCTGGGTCGTCGTCGGGTCCTCGACCTCGCTGTGCCCGTAGCGGCGGTACCCGATCAGGTCGACGACGACGTCGGTGGCGAACTCGGATCGGTAGTCGGCCGCGAGGCGCCCGGCGCGCTCGGCCGCCTCGGGGTCGTAGCCGCCGACGTGCAGGATCGGGATCGGCACCCGCCGCGCGACATCGGAAGCGAAGCGGGAGGTGTGGAGCGCCTCCGGCTGCGCGGTGAAGCCGATCAGGTTGTTGACCAGGACGTGAATCGAGCCTCCGACCGCGAAGCCGCGCAGCCCGGCCAGGTTCAGTGCCTCCGCGGCGATCCCCTGGCCGGCGAAGGCCGCGTCTCCGTGCAGCGTGATCGCCAGAACCCGCCTCGACCCCTCGCTGCCGAGGCGCTCCTGGCGAGCCCGGGTCCTGCCGAGAATCACCGGATCGACCGCCTCGAGATGGCTCGGGTTCGAGACGACGTGCACCTGGATCGTGCGGCCCGACGCGGTGGTGTACTCCCCCGTTGCGCCGAGATGGTACTTCACGTCTCCGCTGCCGAGGATGCTGCGCGGGTCGAGGTCCTCGAATCCCGCGAACAGGTGCGAAGGCTTCACGCCGGCGATGTGGGCCATGACGTTCAGGCGGCCGCGATGGCTCATCGCGAGGAGCACGACCTCGACCCCTGCCTCGGCGGCTCCCGCGAGCAGACCGTCGAGCAGCGGCAGTAGCGCCGCCGCTCCCTCCAACGAGTAGCGCTTGGTCCCGACGTAGCGCGCGTGCAAAAAGCGCTCGAACAGCTCCGCCTCGGCCAGGCGGCGGAGGATCCGCTCCGGATCGCTCGCCGGCGCCGGGGCCTCCATGCGCGCCGCCACGAAGCGGCAGCGCTCGGGATACGGCAGGTGCATGAACTCGGCGCCGATAGCCCCACAGTAGAGCGGCCGCCAGCGGGCCGCCGCCTCCGGCGGCGCGTCGTCGAGTTCCGGGTGCGGAAAGGGGGCCAGGCGGCCGAGCGGGTCGAGGTCGGCCTGCAGGTAACCCCAGCGGCGAAAGGGATCGGCGGCGTCGTGCATCGCCGCTCAGATTAGCACGTCCCCGGTCCCCCCCGAGCGCCGGCGCGAACCCGGGGGGGACCCCTCGCGTAGATCCAGGCGAGTGGTCCCGCGCCGCGGGACCCGAGGTTACGATTCAGCACCAGGGGCCGGGCCGATTCCTCCCGGGGGGGGAACCATGGCAAAGCGTCTGACGCGCAACAGCCGCGAGGCGGTCGTCGGGGGAGTGGCGGCCGGATTCGCGGACTACTTCGATATCGATCCCGTCATCCCGCGACTCCTCTTCGTGTTCCTCACCGTGATGGGGGGCACCGGTCTCGTGGCCTACGTCCTGTGCTGGGTGATCATGCCCGCCCGCGACCCGGGTGCCCATGCCGGAACGCAAGGGGGAGGCGCGGCGCCCAGCTCCGGGGCCGCGCCGATCTGGGAAAGCGGGAGGGAGCCCGCGACCGGATCCGAATCGCCCGCGCCCGGCCCGGCGGCGCCGATCGACCCGGCCGCCGTTGCGGACCGGGTGGCGCGTGAGGCCGGCGCCGCCGCCGACCGGATCGTCGACGCCGTCCGCTCGGCGCCGGGCGGCCCGACCCGCGGCCGCGTGATCGCCGGGGTCATCCTGATCGGCCTGGGCTGTCTCTTCCTGGTCGATCGCCTGCTGCCGATCGGGTGGTGGTTCGCCAACCTCTGGCCGGTGGGGTTGATCCTCCTCGGTCTCGCGATCGTCTTCGGCGCGCGGCGGGGGGGCGGCCAGTGAACCGGGGCGAGTTCTCGTGGAAGCGCATCGCCAAGGGGGTGAACCTCACCGGCTTCGGCGTGTTCCTCCTCCTCACGACGCTCGGCTTCCTGCCGTGGTCATTCTGGGGAATGCTGATCGCCTACTGGCCGGTCCTGCTGATCACCTGCGGGATCTACCTCGTCTTCGACCGCTCGCGCACGCCGTGGCTCGTCCTGCTCTCACCCGTCGTCTTCCTGGGGACGATGACCTTCGTCGCGCTGAGCTCCCCGGCCGCGGACCTCGGCGGCGGACACCGGGTGGAGGCAGCGCGGCCGGAGGGGGCTACCTCCTGGCGGCTGGAAGGAGACCTCGCAATGGTCGAGGTCGAACTGATCGGACGCGACCTGGGGCCGGACCTGATCCTGGAGGGGGAGACGGCCGGCTCGCCGACGCGCCCGACCGTCTCGGTCCGCGGCACCGACGAGTCCCCGCGCGTCCGGCTGCGGAACGGCTCGTTCCACTGGGCTTGGCCGGGACGCGGTCCGTGGGGACGCGTCGAGGCGGGGATGGCGCGCGACCTGCCGCTGACTCTCGACCTCGATCTCGCCTTCGTCGAAGGACGGATCGACCTCGGCGAGATCGCGCTCACCCGCGCCTCGGTCGATGGGGCGTTCGAGGACCTGACGCTGCGCCTGGGTCGGCCCGAGAACGACGTCCGGTTGTCCCTGAAGGGAGCTTTCAACCGGATCACGATCGAAGTGCCCGCGGATGTGCCGGTAAGCGTCGACACGGATGGATTCATGAACTCGGTGCGGGGTCGTGACGCGGATTCGTCCCGCACGGGTCCAGGGTATGACCTGCGCCTCGACGGCGCGTTCAACTGGATCGAAGTCCGCGCCGAGTAGTAGCGACCTAGCTGCACCCGGCAATCGTCTGCGGCTTGCAGGCCAGTGCGGCCGGTGCGCGCTCTGCCGTCGTCTGCTGCCCGTAGGATCCCTCGCTCACGGAGGTCTGCTCCGCGTTGTAGCCCTGGTCAATCGGCGGGACGTAGCGGTGGGCGTGCGGACTGGAGAAACCACGACCTATCTCGTGCGCGGTCAGGAGGCGCTCGAGGGAAGCGCCGTCCCCCAGGGGCGCCGGACGCCCCCTCTTCCTTTGTAGTACGCGCGCGGACGTGTAGACTCGTCGCCGGACACCTCGTCACAGCCGTTGCGCGCTCTGATGACCCTCCCTCCTCCGGGAGGGCCCCGCGCGAGGAGATTCCCGATGAAACGCGCCGCACTCTGCCTGGCCTTCGCGTTCGCCCTGCTCACCCCGGCCGTAGCCGACGAAGGGATGTGGACCCCCGACCAGCTCTCCGAGATCGGCCGGCAACTCAAGGCGAAGGGGCTGAAGCTGGAGCCCGAGCGGCTGGCGGATCTCACCGCGCAGCCACTGAACGCCGTGATCAGCCTCGGCGGCTGCACGGCCTCGTTCCTGTCGCCGGACGGGCTCGCGATCACGAACCACCACTGCGCCGCGGGCGCCATCGAGTACAACTCCACACCGGAGCGCAACCTTCTGAAGGACGGGTTCCTTGCCGCCACCCGCGGCGACGAGCTGTTCGCGGGTCCCGGCAGCCGGATCATGGTGACGGTCGGGGTCCGGGACGTCACGCGCGACGTCGTCGGCGGCATCGCGGACGGGGTCGGGGGGAAGGCCCGGTTCGACGCCATCGAGACTCGGCAGAAGGAGCTGGTCGCGGCCTGCGAGTCCGATACCGGCCATCGCTGCCGGGTCGCCGCATTCTTCGGCGGGCTCGAGTACAAGCTGATCAAGCAGCTCGAGATCAGGGACGTACGGCTCGTCTACGCACCCACCGACGCGGTCGGCAACTTCGGCGGCGATGTCGACAACTGGATGTGGCCCAGGCAGACCGGGGACTACTCGTTCTATCGCGCCTACGTCGGGGTGGACGGCAAGCCGGCGGACCCCTCCAAGGAGAACGTTCCGTACCACCCGCAGCACTTCCTGCGGGTGAGCACCGAGGGGCTCCAGGAGGGGGACTTCGTGATGGTGGCAGGGTACCCGGGCGGCACCAGCCGGTACCGGACCGTGAGGGAGCTGGAGAACGCGGTCGACTGGCGGTACCCGACGCTGATGCGCCGGTTCGAGGAGTCGATCGCGCTCCTCAAGGCGGAGACCCGCGACCGGCCCGACGCCGCCCTGAAGTACGAGGGGGATCTCGACGGTCTGGCGAATGCCGCCAAGAACTTCCAGGGGATGCTCGACGGCTTCCACCGCAGCGACATCATCGCGCGGAAGAGAGCCGAAGAGGCCCGCCTCAAGGCCTGGGTCCAGGGTAAGGCAGAGCTGCGCGACCAGTATTTCGCCTCCATCTCCATGCTCGAGACGCTAGTGGACCGCGACCAGGCGGACCGGGAGCGGGACCTCTACTACGGCTCCGCATCGCGCGGCTCGGACCTGCTGGCGGCGGCCTGGCGGCTCTACCGCCTGAGCAAGGAGAAGGAGAAGCCGGACCCCGAGCGCGAGCCCGGGTTCCAGGAGCGCGACGTCAAGCGGATGCGCGAGAGCCTCACCCGCATGGAGCGGACCTTCGACCCGGCGGTGGACCGCGCCTCGTGGCGGAAGGACATCCTGGACTATGCCGCCATCCCGGCATCCCAGCACGTCGCTTCGTTCGACAAGTGGTTCGGGATCGAGGCGGAGCGCCTGGCGGCGGAGCGGCTCGACGCGAAGCTCGAGGAGATGTACCGGAAGACGCAGCTCGGGGAGACGAAGGAGCGGATCCGCTGGATGGACGCGACGGCGGGCGAGATCGAGGCGAGCGACGACCCGTTCCTGCAGTTCGCGGTGGCGCTCTATGCCGACAACCGCGCGATCGAGCGCGAGGACGAGGAGCTGCAGGGGCTGTTCCAGGAGTACCGCCCGCGGGTCATGGCCGCCCGGCTCGCCTTCCAGCGCAGCGAGGGGAAGGCGGTCTACCCCGACGCGAACGGCACGCTGCGCGTCACCTACGGTGACGTCCGCGGCGGCGCGGCGAGGGACGGCCTGATGTACCTGCCGTTCACCACGCTGGAAGGAGTGAGGGCGAAGGAGACCGGGGTCGAGCCGTTCGCCTCACCCACGGCGCTGCTGGAGGCGGTTCGCGACCGGCGCTACGGACGCTTCAAGGACCCGCGGCTCGGCACGGTGCCGGTCGACTTCCTCTCCACCCTCGACACCACGGGCGGGAACTCCGGATCCCCGACTCTCAACGCGCGGGGGGAGCTCGTCGGCCTGCTGTTCGACGGGACCTACGACTCGATCAACTCCGACTGGTACTTCGACGAGAACACGAATCGCTCAATCCATGTGGACATTCGCTACGTGCTCTGGTTGATGGATGAGATCGACGGTGCCGACCAGCTGCTGCGCGAGATGGGGGTCGCGGCGCCGGCGACGGCGGGCCGCTAGGCGGGCGGTCGCACGCCGGAGTGCCGGAGCAGGGGCGGGGGCTCGCAGCGGATCATGACGCGGCTTCCGTCGCGCGGATGCCGGAAGCACAGTTCGGCAGCGTGCAGGTGATATCCGGCGTCCCCGGGCAGCGCCCGCGCGTCTGCTTCCGGAACGCCGCCGGCGGGGTAGAGCGGGTCACCCACCAGCGGATGGCCGGCTGCCGCCAGGTGGATCCGGATCTGGTGTGGCCGGCCGGTCGCAATCTCGACGTCGCAGAGGAACGCCCTCGCGCGCCTCTCGAGCACCGCGATGTGGCTGGTGGCCGGCTTTCCCGTGGCGCTCGCGGCATGCACGGAGCCGAGTAGCGGGTGGGGCACCGGCCCGATCGGGTGCATGATCGTGAACTCGTCGCCGCCCGGGTTCCCCGTGGCGAGGGCGCGGTACGTCTTGGCGATTTCCCCGGCGGCCCACTGGCGCGACAGGTCGGCCCGCGCCGCCGCGGTGCGCCCGAACAGCACCACCCCGGAGGTCCAGCGTCCCAGGCGATGGACCGGGGCCGCGCCGGGGGCGTGCTGTCGCACCTGGTGGAGCAGCGTCGTCTCGAGGAATCCCGCCCCGGGAAGCGTCGGCAGCCCCGCCGGCTTGGCGACCGCCACGAGCTCCTCGTCCTCCGCGAGGACGGTGAACGCCAGCGGCGCGGACGGCTCCTGCCAGCGCGGCCGCCGCCAGACGAGCAGCTGCCCGCGCCGCAGCACCGAGTCGGTGGCGGCGGGAGTCGAGTCGAGCAGCACGAGCCCGGCGGCGATGCGCGCCTCCCACTCGCGGAGCGGAGAGTGGCCGTAGCGTCGGACGAGATAGCCGAGCAGCGCTTCGCCGTCGGCCTCCTCGGCGATCTGCGTACGGTAGTCGAACCCCTGGTTCCAGCGCATTGGAGCCGATCGTATCCGCGGTCGACCGTTCACCCCGGCGGTCGGTGGATTCCGGCTTGCGCCGGAATGACGGTGAGCGGGGCGCCTACTGCACGTACCCGAGGCTCCTCAGCCGCTCGCGCTCCTCGGGGCTGAGCTCGCGGCCGGCGGTGTCACTGGCGCGGCGCGCCGCCTCCGCCTCGGACCGCCAGGTCGCGAGCGCTGCGGTGAGGCGGCCGACGACGTCGGGATGCTCCGCCGCCACGTCGTGCTGGTCGAGCAGGTCGGTCCGCCGGTCGAACAGCTCGAACTCCGGCTTGCCGGGATCACGCGTCAGGTGCTGGATCAGCTTCCACCCGTCAAGGACGATCGACTGGGACGCGGTGTGGTGCGGGGGGGGACCGAGGGTGCCGGCCTCGGTCGCGGCCTTCTCGGTGACCAGGGGTGTGGCGCCGGCCGGCGCCTCCGGCGCGGCCGCGCGCAAGCCGCCCCCGGCGTCCGCCGCCTCCCCCGCAAACAGCGGCAGCAGCGATCGCCCTTGCAGCCCGGACGGCACCGCGACCCCGCCCAGCGCCAGCAGCGTGGGCATGATGTCGATCGACGCCACCGGCTGCGCGACCACCGCCCCCGCCGGCACCTGCCCCGGCCCCCAGAGGATCAGCGGCACGTTGCCGAGCTCGCCGTAGACGCTCTGGCCGTGGAACGTGCGACCGTGATCGAGGAACTCCTCGCCATGGTCGCTGGTGAATGCGACGAGCGTGCGCTCCGCGATCCCGAGCGCCCGCAGGCGCTCCACGAGCCGCGCGACCTCCGCGTCGAGCGCGCGGATCGAGCCGTCGTACCAGTCGCGATCGCGCGCCACGTACGTGTCGGGGTCGACGCCCGCCTTGCGCAGCTCCTCGCCGGTGGGCATCCCGAAGGTCCGCAGCAGCGGCTCGGCGATCACCTTGCGCGCCTTCTCGAGATCGGCGGCGTGCTCCTCCTCCCAGGCCGGATTGGCCCACATCGTGTCGTAGGGAGGGTACGGCTTGAACGGATCGTGCGGATCGGAGACGTGCAGCAGCACGAAGAATGGAACGTCGCGGTGCGCCTCGAGCCAGGGGAGCAGCCGATCGACGTACTCGCGCGCCGTCTTGCTCGATTCCTGGTCGGGGAGCGAGCCGTCCTCGTGCAGCTCCTCGAACCCCTGGTGCAGGTTCGAGAACTGGCCGGTGAACTGGATCGACGACAGCGACAGCGTCGCATGCCCCGCGTCGCGAAACGCCTCCGCGATCGTCGTCACCGACGCCGGGACCCGATCGAGCAGCTCCTTTACCCCGTGCGTCGAGGGGTAGAGCGAGGTGAGCAGCGACGCCGCCGACACTTTCGTCCAGCTTCCCTGCGCGATGCAGTCCCGGAACAGCACCCCCTCTTGCGCCAGCGCGCGGAGCGCCGGCGAGGTGGGGCGTGCGTATCCGTACGGCTCGAGGTGGTCGCGCCGCAGCGTGTCGGCCAGGATCAGGATCACTCCCTGGGGCGGCTGGCTTCCGTGGGCTGTGCGCTCGACCGCGGGGCGCCGCTCGCGCACGGCCGGCGACCCCCAGAAGCCGAGCGCGCCCGGCGCCTCCGCCCGCAGCTCCAGCGCCAGCGTCACCTCGCGCCCCGCGTAGGCGGCGAGGTCGATCGGGGCCGGCTCCCAGCGATGCGGGTGCGTCAGCGTGCGCTCGAGCACGACCGTCTCGGTCCCCTTCCCCGGCGGCGCGATCGCGACGCGGAAAGTGACCGGTCCGTCCTCGACCGTGCCGATCGCCAGATCGAGCCAGGGGCGCGCCGGCAGGCGGAGCGAGAACTGCATCCGCTCGGGCGTGCGCGCCACCAGTGTCTCGTGGTAGATCTGCGCCAACCCCTGCCACGAGACCCCGGACGGATAGCTCGCGAGGTGCTCCTTGCGGAAGATCACCCGCACCGACTCGATGGCGAAGGTGCTGCCGGGGGCATCGGTCACGTTGAGGAGCAGGTGCCGTGCACTCCTCGCGGCGATCGGCCGCTTGGGGCGGAGCGTGTAGGTGCGGGCCTCATCACCCGGGGTGAGCTCGGCGCGCAGCATCCAGGGGAAGTCGCGTGCGCGCGCGACGAGCTTGTCGATCTCGATCTTCTCGTCGGCGGCGAATGATGCCGAGATCTCGGCGCCGGCGCTGGCGCGCATCCGGACCTCGACCGCATGGATCAGGTCGTCGTCCCAGGGGCCCTCCTTGCGCTCCACATGCACGACCGGGAGATCCGACGTCGTCCGTCCGGTGAGGAGCCCCGCGGCGACCGCAAGGCCGCTCACGCCCGGGCCGGCCTGCCACCCCTCGGTCGGGGAGGACGACGCCTCGCCCGGCCCCGCGCCAGCCGCGAACTTCCACTCCACCCGGGCGCGCTCGGCCCGCGTCGCACCGCCGCCGGTGAGAGCTTCGGGCGCGTAGCGATCGACGAGGCGAATGGGTACGGCGGTCTCCTTTCCTCCGCCGCCGCAGGCGGCACAGATGATCCAGAACGCGGCGCAGGCCGCGACCCTCCAACCCGGTCGTGCTGTCATGATGAGTTCCCCCGTACGCGCCGACCAGCCGGTGTCGCGATCCCTGTCCCAAGTATATCCGGACGGGGGAAGGCGTGCACGGTCCGGCAGTCGCAATGCGAGTGATACGATTGCGCGCCCACGCTGTCACCCCGTGGTGGCGGGCGATCCAACAGGAAGGTCAGCGGCCCCATGTCGAACTATCAGCGGCTCACGACCGAGCGCGTCTACACCGGACGGCTGCTCAAGATCGATCGCGATCGGGTGCGGCTCCCGAACGATGCCGAGACGGATCTCGAGCTGGTGCGACACCCGGGCGCCTCCGCGATCGTCCCGTTCGTCACCCCCGACGAGGTGCTGCTGATCCGGCAGTTCCGCTACGCCGCGGGGGGCTTCATACTGGAGGTCCCTGCCGGCACGCTGAATGCGGGGGAGGCGCCGGAGTCATGCGCGCGGCGCGAGGTGGAGGAGGAATCGGGGCACCGCGCCGGCAGTCTCGACCTCCTCGGCTCGATCCTCACCACTCCCGGCTTCACCGACGAGGTGATCCATCTCTGGGCGGCGCACGATCTCACCCCCGTCGAGCAGCGGCTCGATGCGGATGAGGTGCTGTCGGTCGAGCGGATGCCTTTCCGCGAAGCGCTCGACAAGATCCGCTCCGGCGAGATCCGGGACGCGAAGACGATCTGTGCCCTGCTGATGGCCGCGCAGGAGCGCGGCCGATGAACGGAGTCACCCCACGCCGCTACGATCTCGTCTGCTTCGACGTCGACGGGACGCTGGTCGAGCACGCCGAGGACAAGGTGATCTGGCAGGTCTTGACGCGCCGCTTCCTGGGGGACGACGCTCCGAACGAGAACCGCTACCTCGCCTACAAGGCCGGCCGGATCTCGTACGCCGACTGGGTGGCGCTCGATGTGGGGGACTGGCAGCGCTGCGGGGCGACGCGCGAGCAGATCGTCGCCTCGCTTTCGGCCGAGCTGCGCCTGGTCGATGGCGCGCGCGAGACGCTGGCGATTCTCAAGCAGCGTGGCGCCAAGCTCGCGGTGATCTCCGGCACGCTCGACATCGCGCTCGACACGCTCTTCCCGGACCATCCCTTCGACGACGTCTTCTGCAACCGGATCGAGTTCGCGGCCGACGGCGCCATCTCCGGCTGGCAGGCGACTGCCTACGACATGGACGGGAAGGCGGACGCCTTGCGGCTGATCGCCGCGCGCGAGAACGTGTCGCTGGATCGCTGCGCCTTCGTCGGCGACCACCTCAACGACCTGGCGGCGGCGCGCGCCGCCGGGCTTGCCATCGCCTTCAACCCGAAGAGCCCGGAGCTCGAGGCCGCGGCGCAGGTCGTGCTGCGCGGCCCGGATCTCCGCGTGATTCTCGAGCATCTGTAGGGGCTGGCTTGAACCGCGCAGGCTCGACGCCGGTCGACGAAGCGCTCGGAGTGCAGGCGTGAGAACCGTCGCCGGCGTGCTGTTCGTTGCTGCGGCGGCCACGCTCGGCGACTCCATCTGGTACCTGTTCGGCGTCCGGCACACGATCGTCGCTGGGCTGGTGCACGGGGCGCTGCTGCTCTCGGTGGTCGGCGCCGTGCTGGGTGCCGCTAGCGGCCGCGTCCTGAGGGGACTTCCCATCGGCGCGCTCGCAGGACTCGGCGGGGCAGCCAGCTATTCCGCGCTCGTCGCGGTCATGGACGGGCGCACCTACGGAACGGCGATTCCGGCGGCCTGGGTCATCATGTGGCTGCTCCTCGCCACGCTCGACGGGCGGTGGCTGCGCGCGCCGGCGCGGCGAACCTGGAGTGCCGTGGCCGCGCGAGGCCTTGCCGCCGCATTATTCGGCGGAGCGGCCTTTTCCCTAGTGATGCGCATCCTCTGGGGACCGCTACCCGCCGCCGGCCGCAACTACGTCGTGCAGTTCTTCGCGTGGGCGATCGCGTGGGCCCCGGGACTGCTCGCCCTGACCGTTGGCGACGGGTCGATCGCGGTCGCGGAACTCCTCGCGCGCATCGATCGCGGCGAGAGCCTGCGCATTCTCGACGTTCGTTCCGAGGGGGAGTTCGCCGCCGGTCACGTCCCCGGCGCCGTGAACATCCCGTTCACGCGGCTGCTGTCCCGCAGCGACGAGGTTCCCGGGTCGGCCGGGGACGAGCTCATCGTCTACTGCGGCCACGGCCCGCGCGCCTGCATTGCGGCCGCCGCCCTGCGCATCCGCGGCTGGAGGCGGATCGCTCATCTGAGCGGCCACTGGGCGGCCTGGCGGCGCGCGGGTCTTCGGATCGAGCCGTAGGGCGCGGGTCGGGCCAACCGCCAGGTTGCGTCCCGGATCTCCATGTTAGACTCGGCGGCAAGGAGGGTCTCCCGATGACGAGAAGGATGAAGTGGTCCGTCGTGGCAATGGTTCTGGCCGTGCTTTGCACGGGGGCGGCGGCGCTCTTGGTCCCGAAGCCCGTGTCCGCGGCCAGCGGATGCTGGCAGGTCGACTGCAACGTCTGCTGCAAGACGGGTCGCGGTCCCGTCGTCTGCACGCAGCGCGCCTGTCCGTAGTCCCGACCAGCCGTCCGAGCGGTTCCCGGTGTCAGCGCCCCGTGCTCCCGCGCGGGGCGCCCCGCGGTCGTGCGAGGAGCGGGGGGTCAGATCTTGGCTTTACACCTGCCGCCATGAGCGGAAGGCCCATCGACACCAAGCCGCTCCGGTGTGAGGTAATGACCTGATCGCGGTGTCAACGAGGTGTCCGGCCGTTCAATCCCCGCGCCTTCAGCCCTGCTTCGTTCCGTGGGGGCCGGCTGCGCCTTGGGCCGCCGCGCGCGCGATCGAGGCCGCGGCGTCCGGGGTCCTGATGTCGGCTTCGCCGTGGTCCACCTCGACGGGGCCGATCCGCTTTGCGGTGCCGAGTGCCGCTTTCTGGAGTGCCGGGTTGCGCATGCCGATGGAGATCACTGCGTTGTTCATCGCATAGCGAACGCGGTTCTTGCGCGTGTGGATTTCCCTCTCGATCGTCGCCAGGCGCTGCTCGAAGTAGGCGTCCGGCAGTTCAGCGTCGCCAAGCGCCAACTGGCAGAGGAGGTCCCATCCGGCCTGGCCGACGAGCTCGGCAGGGAGGCGGGACCACCGGTCCGTTTTCTCCTTGGCGAATGGCGTCCGCGCCGCGAGCTTCGCGACGGCCGCGGCGAGGGTCGTGTTGTCCATGCTCCGCGCCCAGGCATCCAGCACGCGCGAGGCGACCTTCCGCGGATCCGCCACCATCGTCGCAAGCACTCGGGCGTCATGGTTTCCGGTCTCCCAAAGCGCCTCGGCCAGAGACTGATCCAGGCTGATCTTCTTCGCGATCGCGGCGAGCGTGGCGTAGCTCACGCCGAACATGTTCGCCCCGATGCCGTGCTTGGCGTAGATCACGCGCGTTTGCGCGGTGCCCGCCTTCTCGAGCACCTCCATCGTCTCGTCGAGCGTTATCCCCTGCGTCGGCGCGGGCGCACGCGGAGGCGGTGAGGCGGGAAGGGAGGTCGGCGGCTTGTCGCCCATGGGGTTCTCCGCGGTGTCCTGCGAGGCGGACGGTGAGCGCGGTGGAATATCCGTCGCGAGGCGAGGCCGGTCAAGCGACGTGGTTGCGCCAGACTGACCCGGGTGTTCGTATCACGCCACGCATCCGATAGGCGCGCCGCCGACGAGGTTTTCCTCCGACCCGATCCGGAGCGCAGTCCCGACACCCCCAGGTCCATCCTCGCCTCCGTCGTGCCTTCGCCCCGCGTGTCCATTGGCCCACCTGCCGTGGATCCGCGCCCACACCGTGAGGCGCGACAGACATCCCTGGTGGCGACGTTTCAACGCCTTACACCCGGCACGATCCCTGCTTTGAGCTGCCCCGCCGGGAGATCGAGGCCGCGCCGCGTGCGGCCGGGAACCATCCCGGACCCGCAGGATCAGCCTGCTTCGCCGCAGCGCCCGGAGGAAGTCATGCACCGCCGTTCCACGCCGCAGTCCTCCCGCCTTTCCGCCGTCGTCGCCCTGCTTCTTGGGTGCGCGTTTGGCGCCCCCGGCGGCGCGCCCGCCGCCCCAACCGACACGCAGCCCGCAGCGGGTTCCGGGTTGGACCCGGCGCGGCCTGGCCCTGGGGAGCTCCTCTCCCGAGAAGGGGATCGGATGGTCCCCCTCCCGCTCGTCCGGATGCAGGTGGAGCTCGACGTGACCGGCGTCCTCGTGCACGGCAGAGTGTCGCAGGAATTCCGCAATGACCGGGCGGAGGTCCTTGAGGCGACGTATGTCTTTCCGCTCCCGGAGGGCGCAGCGGTCAATGCGCTCGAGATGCGCGTCGGCGATCGGCGGATCGTCGCGACGGTCAAGGAACGCGACGAAGCGCGGCGAACCTACGAGCAGGCCCGCGACGAGGGGCGCAAGGCCGCCCTCCTCGAGCAGGGGCGCCCGAACCTCTTCCGCGCCTCGGTCGCGGCGATCAATCCGGGGGAGACCGTCGCGGTCCGCCTGGAATTCGTCGAGCAGGCGACGTACGCTGCCGGCGAGTTCTCACTCGCGTTTCCTCTGGTCTACACGCCGCGCTACCTCCCTGTGGACGCGACCACGCCATTCTCTACGGCGGGCGGCGACGCACGGACGGCGTGCGTCACCCCACGGGCAGGGGTCCGCGTGCGGCTCGAGGCCGGCCTGCCGCTCGAGTCGATCGACTCTCCGTCTCATCGCATCGCGCTCGAGCGCAAAGCCGCGGGCGCCGTCGTGACGCTCGCGGATGGCACGGTCCTCGCCGATCGCGACTTCGTCCTGCGGTGGCGGATCCGCCGGGCCACGGAGCCGCAGGCGGCGCTCTTCGTCGAGGATCGCGACGACGGCCGTTACGCGCTCGCGATGATCCTCCCCCCCACCCCGGAGCCCGCCGCGGAAGCAGATGCGGGGCTCTCGACCGAGACGCTCTTCCTCGTCGACGTCTCCGGTTCGATGGATGGCCCCTCGATCGCGCAGGCGAGGCGGGCGCTGACGGCGGCGCTCACGAGGCTGCGCCCGGACGACACCTTCAACCTGCTGAAGTTCAACGACCGATACGAGGCATACCGCGAGGCGTTCCTCGCGGCCGATGCGCAGTCGGTCGCGGCGGCAAGCGAGTGGATCGCGGATCTTCGCGCCACCGGAGGGACGGAGATCCTCCCCGCGCTCGTCCACGGCCTTCAGATGATGAACGGAGGGGACGCTCGCCGGGAGCGGCGCCTGGTCTTCCTCACGGATGGCGCCGTCGCGAACGAGGAGCAAGTCCTCGCCGAGGTCGTCGCCCGCCGCGGCGACGAGCGCCTCCACGTGATAGGCATCGGGAGCGCGCCGAACCGTTACCTGATGCGGAAGCTGGCGTCCGTCGGCCGGGGATTGTGCGAGTTTCTCCCCGACGACGAAGCTCTGGGCTCGCGGCTCGACGCCTTCCTGGCGCGCATCGACCGCCCCGTCATGTCCGATCTGGAGCTGGTTTGGGACGGCGCGCCCCCGCTCGAAGCGTACCCGACGAGACTCCCGGACCTGCACACCGGGGAGCCGCTCTTCGTGTCGCTGCAACTCGGGCGGAGCCATCCCGGCGTGCGCGCGGTGCTGCAGGGCTGGCAGGGAAACCACGCCGCTGAGGTGCAGGTGGTGGTCGGCGACCGCGCGGCAGCTCACTCCGGTATCGCGGATCGCTGGGCGCGCGCGAAGGTCGAGGCGCTCCTCGATTCCCTTCGCGACGGCGGTGACCCGGCGGTCGTGCGCACGGCGGTGATCGAGGTGGCGACCGAGTTCCGGCTGGTGACTCCGTACACGAGCCTGGTGGCCGTGGAGGAGTTCCCGACCGCCGAGGGGACGAGCCGGCGGGTGGCGCTCGCTTCCACGATCGGCGCCGGGGGCGACCTGCCGAGCGGTGGGACGGATGGCCCGCTCCGCCTGTGGATCGGCCTGGCGCTTTGGGCGACGGCCGCCCTCCTCTGGCCGATCGCGCGAGCGCTGCGGTGAACGAGCGCCGGCAAGCGCTCGCCATCGCCGCCGTGATCCTGGCTGGCGCGGGATCGCTCCTCGCCGGACAGGAAGCGTACGTCCGCGCCAAGGGGAGCCTCGCCGCCTGGCTCATCGGGCGCTCGTGCGACAGATGGCTCGTCGACGGCATTCCCCGGCGCCCCTGGGCCTGGGCCGACATGCGGCCGATCGCGAGGCTCGAGGTGCCGCGTCTCGGCGTGCGCCAGACGATCCTTGATGGGGCGACCGGGGGCACGCTCGCGTTCGGGTTGGGGCACGTCAGCGGGACGGCGGCGCCGGGGGGACGTGGAACCTGTGCTGTCGCCGGACACCGGGATCGCTGGGGCGCCTTCCTCGGCGATCTGCTCCCCGGCGACGAGGTGATCGTGCGGACGCCCGGTGGCACCTCACGCTACCGCGTGGAGGGTGCGTCGATCGTCCCCGAGCACGCGGTCGAGGTGCTCGATCCCGGCCTGGATGACCGTCTGGTACTCGTCACCTGCTACCCGTTCGGTGGGCTCCTGCGCAGCCGGTGGCGCTACGTGGTGAGTTGCGTGGCGTCTCCCCCGCCGCCAGGTTGACACGCCGAGCCTGACCGACCGTAGAATTGCCCCTGCGACAGCGTGGAACCCACGTTGAGGCGGATCCGAGGAGACCCCAGCGATGCGACGAACCCTACCGGCGATCCTCATCTCTGCGGCGGCCCTCTGCTTCGTGTCCGCCGGCGACGACGCGGCAATGCGATCCTGGCCCAGCTGGCGCGGGCCGCTCCACACCGGCGTCGCGCCGCATGGCGATCCGCCGCTCGAGTGGAGCGAGACGAAGAACCTCCGCTGGAAGGCGGAGCTGCCGGGCCCAGGACACGCGACGCCAGTGGTTTGGGAGGATCGAATCTACGTCCTCTCGGCGGTGCGGACCGAGAAGACGGGCGCTCCACCTGCGCAAGCTGCTCTGCCCCCGCAACCTGCCACGGCCGCTCCGGGAGGGCGCGACGCCCCCGAGCGACCGACCCAGGTGCATCAGTTCGTGGTCAGCGCCCACGACCGGAGGAGCGGCAAGGAGCTGTGGCGGCGGGTCGTGAGGGAGGCGGTGCCGCGCGAGGCAGGCCACTCGACCAGCAGCCACGCCTCCGCCTCGCCGATCACGGACGGGCGTCATCTCTACGCCTCCTTCGGCTCGTACGGGATCTACTGCCTCGACCTCGACGGCAACGTGAAGTGGGAGGTGGACCTGGGGGACATGACCACCCGCAACCAGTTCGGCGAGGGCACCTCTCCCGCGCTCTCCGGCGACACTCTACTGGTCAACTGGGACCACGAGGAGGGCTCGTTCATCGTGGGGCTGGACAAGCTCACCGGCAAGGAGCGCTGGCGGACCGCGCGCGATGAGCCGACTTCCTGGTCCACGCCGCTCATCGTCGAGGACGGCGGCCGCGCGCTCGCGGTCGTCAGCGCCACGAAGCGGGTGCGCGCCTACGACGTTGCGACGGGGGCGGAGGTGTGGCAGTGCGGCGGCCTGGGCGCCAACTGCATCCCCTCACCGGTCGCCGCCGTCGGGCTGGTGTTCGTCATGAGCGGCTACCGCGAGGCTGCGGCGATGGCGATCCGCTACCCGGGCGCGCGCGGCGATCTCACCGGCGGGAGCGCCGTCGCCTGGCGGACCGATCAGGGACTCTCCTACGTCCCGTCGCCGCTGCTCTACGACGGCCGCCTCTACCTCCTCGAGCGGTTCCAGGGGATGCTGTCCTGCCTCGACATCGCGTCGGGCAAGCCGTTCTACGCCAAGCAGCGGCTCGAGGGGATGGGGAACATATACGCCTCGCCAGTCGGCGCCTCCGGTCGCGTCTATCTCCTCGACCGCGACGGCAACGCCATGGTCCTGCGCCACGCCGAGACCTTCGAGATCATGGCGCGCAACAAGCTGGACGACGGGTTCGATGCCTCTCCCGTGATCGCCGGAGATGCGCTCTACCTGCGGGGGCACCGGTCTCTGTACAGCCTCGCTGCGAGCCCCGCCGCGCCTTGACCTCCGCGAAGCCCGCTTGATCGAGGGGCGCGCCGAGCCGGCCCCAGGAGGCGCATGCCGATGTCGACCGTCAGCTACCACTTCGACATCGAGTTGGTCGATCTCTGGATGTTCCTGTTCGGGCGGAAGCACTGCCTCCGTTGCGGAGGCCGCCTGCGTCGGCGGTGGGAGAAGGTGTCGCGCGGTTCCGGGATGAGCTGGGAGCTCCACGGAGCGTCGCTGAAGGGGACGTATGGAGATCGATACGATGTCAAGCCGTTCTACGATTGCCGGGCCTGCGGGCTGAGCTACACCCTCGGTCAGCTTCGACAGCGGGAGCCCGGGGAGCCGACTCCGGAACCCACAGCGACCGAGACGCGGATGCCCCCGTCGGTTCGGAGCCCCGGGGCAGGTTGACCGATCATTAATTATCCGCCACATGAGAGCCTGGAACGCAGCCCGAACCGCCCTCCTGCCTTGCCCGGCGAGCGCGCCAATCCGCTACCTACCCCGACTGGCGCGCGAGGCGCTCGCGGATCTGGCGGACCTCACGCTCCGCGACTTCGGCTTCGCGCCTACGGCCTGCGGCATGGAGGCGTCCCGCGCGGTCCTCGAGGATGTCGGCCAGATCTCCGCTCGCGCTCCCATCCAAGACCGTCAGGATGCTCCTGGCCTCGTCGAGGTGTCTCTGCGACGCGGCGATGTCTCTTGTCTCCAAGAGCAGGGCCGCGAGGTTGCCGTGGGCCCATCCGAGATTCCTCCGGCCGAGTTCCGGCCGTGCCTCGTAGATCGAGATTGCCCGAAGAAACCGTGGCATCGCCTCCTGGAATCGCCTCATCTCGAGGAGCACATTGGCGAGGTTAATGAGACTGATGGCGATGTCGGGATGGTTCGGTGAGAAAACGCTCTCTCGGATTCGCAGCGCCTCAACGAGCAACGGTTGGGCGGTCTCGTAATCCAGGTTCATCGCTTTCTGGATGCCCAGGTTGTCCAGGACCATCGCGCGGTCCGGGCTCTCTGGATCCACCTCGTCGTAGATTGCACGCGCCTTCTCGTAGTGATCCAGCGCCGCCTCGTTCGCCCCTAGGTCGGAGAGGACGATGCCCAGGTTCATGTGGCTTTCGGCGACCCGCACGTCGTTCCCAGCAAGGACCTCTAGTCTGAAGTCCAGTGCCGCCTCCAGGTACTGCTTCGCCTCCTGCTGGCGCTGAAGGTCGCGCAGCGCAATACCGACGTTGTTCAGGCTCGCGGCAGTGCGCGGGTCCTTGGGATCGAGGACTTCCCGACGGATCGCCAACCCCTCCTCAAAGTTCTCCAGCGCCGCATCGGGGTGACTCGTCTCCATTTCGAGGCGGCCGAGGGCGTCCAGCGAATCGGCGACCTCCGGATCCCGCGCGCCCACGAGCTGGCGCCGGAGATCGAGACTTTCGCGGAGGAGGAGCCGTGCCTCCTCGTATCTTCCGAGGTTCACGTCGACGCGTCCGATGACGTCCAGCATGCGCGCACGGATCGCGGGCTCCTGGTCGAGGCGTGGGAGGATCCGTTTCGTGCCTCTTTCCAGGACCTTGCCGACGTCAAGGCTCTGACCGCGTGCTTCGCTCGGATCGGCCCCGCGGAACGTGTCCACGAGCAGGTCCGTGACCAGGTTGGCTGTTCGAGCCTCCTGTGCCGCGCGAGCAGCCTCTTTGATCGCTTGGCGTTCCGCGCTGACGGCCTGTGCAAACCCGATCGTCGCCATTATCGCACCGGCTAGCACCGCGACAGCGACGAGCGCCACCGCGGCCACTCGGGCACGGTGGCGGCGAACTAGCTTTCCGAACTGGTAGAGCAGACTAGGAGGTCCAACGCTGACCGGCTCGTTCCGCAAGAATCGTTCGATGTCGTTGGCGAGATCGAGCGGTGAGGCAAAGCGTGCGCCAGGTTCCTTCGCCAGGGCCTTGAGTGTGATCCGGTCGAGGTCACCGCGGAGAGCCTTTCGCTTCGCGTCCACCTCGGCTCGCGGAACCCGACCGTCGCCGCCGCAGGAGGCACTCTCCGCGACACGCCGGCTTGGCGGCGGTGTCTCAACCTCGCGGTTGGTACGGAAGATGGCCTCTCGCCCACCCTCACGCATCAGCCTCTCGAAATCGTAGGGGAAGTCCCCGGCGAGGAGGACGTAGAGGATCATCCCGAGCGAGTAGACATCCGTACGGGTGTCGATGTTGAGATTGCCGGGAAGGGTCTGCTCGGGGCTCATGTACTCCGGTGTCCCGATGATCTGACCAGCAACCGTCGATGCCGGGCGATCGATGAGGCTTGCACCGAACGCCTTGGCAACGCCAAAATCGATGATCTTCGGGATCGGCTCGTTATCCACGACCGTAACGATTACGTTTGAGGGTTTCAGGTCACGGTGGATGACTTCCTTCTGATGCGCGTGTTGGACACCGAGGCAGACGTGGCGAAACAGCGCGAGCCGTTCGCGCAGCCCCAGTCTCGTCTCGTCGCAATACCGGTCCAGGTGTCTCCCATCGATGTACTCCATCGCGATGAACGGGAGACCGTCGGTGTTGGCCCCGGCGTCGAACACTTTGGCGATATTCGGGTGATCCATCCGGGGCAGCGTCTCGCGCTCGTTGTGGAAGCGTGCCAGGAAGCCGCCCGGGTTGAGGTCTCGGCGGATGAGCTTGATCGCCACCAGACGCGGAAGCAGCGGGTCCTTCGCCGCCAGGTAGACCTCACCCATCCCCCCTTGCCCCAGCCTTTCCAACACGCGATATGGCCCAATACGCTGTGGAATGGCAGGTATTTCGGCATCTCCCGGCAGGGCCGACGCCTCCGGTCCGGCAGAGGGGAGCACGGCGGAGGCGTCCTTTGCGTGGGGCAGCAGGGCCAGCAGTTCCGTTCGCATCGCGGGGTCGCCGGCGCACTCCTGCTCGATGAAGGCCGGTTGCTGGGCGGAGTCCAGGCTCAGGGCCCGGGCCAGAAGCGACGAGAATCGCTCGTACTCGGCGGGGTTCATGCGCCACGGATCTGATGGGGGCGTAGCTCCCGGGCCAGCCAGGTTCGCGCGACCGTCCAGTCCTGCTTGACCGTCCGCTCCGCGACCCCCAGCGCACGTGCCGTCTCGCGGATGCTCATCCCACCGAAGAACCTGCACTCGACCACCTGCGCCTGGCGTACGCTGAGGGACGCGAGTCGTTCGAGTGCTTCGTGCAGCGCTATGAAATCGAGTGTTCCATCGGGGGTTACCGCGACATCCTCTGCCAGCGTTACCCTGCGGGCCCCGCCGAATCGCTTGATCGCCACCTTCCGCCTGTAATGGTCCACCAGTACGCGGCGCATCTGCTTCGCCGCCATAGCGAGAAACTGTGTTCGCGCCTGCCAGTTCACCTTTCGATCATCGATGAGCCGGAGATAGGCTTCGTGCACGAGCGCCGTCGGTTGGAGACTGTGGCCGGTTCGCTCGTTCCTGAACTGCAGGACCGCGAGTTTGTGCAGGTCGGCGTACACCCGGGCAGAGAGATCCTGGTGGGCCTTCGGGTCTCCTCGCGCGTGAGCGATGAGCATTTCGGTCGAGAGGCGGTCCCGCGTCGCCATGGTCGGTTCCCTCGTGTGCAGTGATCATATGTGGCTCTTTCCCTCCGCGCAAGGACGCCGAACCGTCCCTTGCGGTTGTCACGGGGCAGATGCATGCCCCTTTCCACCCTGCCTTGCGCGTGGATCATCGAGGGCAAGCAGTCACCGCGGACCAAGCCCCGAAGGAGGTCAGCATGTCGCTCGTTGTAGCCGTGGACTCGGGCGCCGGCCCGGCGCCGCCGGATTTCGGCCGGTGGATCAGGAGCCTCTCCCGGCGGGCTGGCGTAATCGTCCCGTTGCTCAGCGCCGCCGGATCGTCGTTGGTCGGCGTGTACTCCCTCGCGACGCGGATCGTCGACAATCACTGGTTCCGCATCGGGCTGTTCAGCTTCCAGGTGGTGGTCTGCCTGGTGCTCCTGTTCCTCATTCCGAAGCCGAAGACTGAGACGAGCGTCTCGAGAAGAGCCGCCACCGCGATCGAGCAGTTCGTCGAGGCGTGGGAGCGGCTCTGGCTGTGCTGGGTATTGCTCTACCTTGTATGGACTGCCAAGGAGGCCGTTGCGATCATGTTCGGCGCGGCGGCTGCGGACAGTCCATACTGGCGGTTCGGACTGAACCTCGCCAACAACCTGCAAACGATGATCTTCGTAGTCGTCTATCTCGTGATCGCAAAATCGACCGTCGATCCGGCCCGCGCCGTCTCCAAGCTGCCTTGGAACCGTGGGTTCGCTATTCTCGCCTGCGTGACCATGCTGGACTTCGTGGCGACCCTGGCCGTCACGCTGACCGGGGTTCAGGAGGCGTTTCGCCCTCTAGTGCACTTCGCCTCGACCGGAATGCTGTGGGCCTGTGGCATGGCCTCGGGCGCTGCACTCGCGCTGGTAGTGGGCCGGCTCGATAGCAAGTTCACGAACCCGCCGACTTGGAGCGTCGTCCTGCTCTACCTGTACGCGCTGATCCAGGTTCCATGGGTGCAGTTCGCTGACAACGAGCTGGTAGAGACTGTGATGGTCAGCGCGGCGCTTGTCCTGAAGTGCCTTCTGTTCCTTGTCGTGGCGTGGATGTTGCAAAGCGGGGTGCTGTTCTTCTACCTCGACCGGCTCGCCGACCTGATCGCCAACGTCGAGAGCGAGCGTGACGATTACCTGCGAAGGCTGTGGGGGCTGTCGGGCTCGGCACCGCCACCCCCAAGGGTCGGTGCCTGATGCGTGAATGCGGCGATTACCGTCAGAACCCGGCAGCTGCGAGGGGCTCCGCCTACCGCCCGACCGCTCGGGGGCGCGGTGCGGAGGAGTGGTCACGCCGGCAAGGGGCGCGTGGTGACGGCCTTTGCGGCTGCGCCGCGGAAGACGGGAATCCACCCCGATGCTCTGCGCATTCGCGTTCGTCTCGGTGGCCGAGGCCCGGAAACGCGGTCCTTGCGGTCGCGTCACTTCCACAGACAGCTCACCATCGGACCTCTCACGGTCACCTCGCCGGGGCGATCGCACCTCTCGCGGATGCCAAGGCACGCATGATTGACGACCCCGTGGTTTCACCGTATAAGGAAGTCACCTGCCGACTTCCGGAAGAATCGTTGAAAGATCGCATGTGAGGAGAGCGCGAGAGAACGTACGCTTACGCACCCTGTGGACGTAGGGTTCAGGAACGCGGCGCGACCAGCCGAGAACGAGCTAAGGACCAACAAGACCCGGAAGAATCGGAGGATGCCCGTGGGACACAATGACTGCCTCAGATCGCGCCGAGAAACCCCAAGCCTCACCTCACGATCGATCCCGCAGGTCCGTACCAAGGGCCGACAAACCGCCGCGCTGCTTGGCGATCGGTTCGTTCTAGCCCGCCATGTAAGTTCCTTCTCGTCTGCCGCTTCGTTTGTCGGTGTTGCCATCCTTCTGAGCCTGACCCTGTTCTGTGCGGAGGCGCAGGCGGCGGATCTGGTCTGCTCTTCTCCCACCACGATCAGCATGCCGACCAGCTACGACAACGTAACGGTCCAAAGCGGGTGCACGCTGACAGTCGATGCGCCGTTAACAGTCAACGTCAACATGGCCGTCCAGTCGGGTGGAGTGGTGACGCATTCGCGGTATCCGACGAACAGCGGAGCGGGGCTGTACCTGGATGTGGCGGGAGAGTTGCGGGTCGATGCGGGGACGACGCCTGGGCGGATCAACGTATCGGGTCAGGGTCTGCGCGGTGCCGGTGGGAACGGGAGCGCGTTCGGGGGCCAGGGT
>Ga0137321_1000055_pt1 | contig 46789 bp, 34 predicted proteins | sample EasRivERMZT399_2_FD_104758 | JGI IMG/M metagenome (GOLD analysis project Ga0137321, IMG submission 104758) | Soil microbial communities from meander-bound floodplain in the East River, Colorado, USA - East River MetaG ERMZT399_2 | ecosystem: Environmental > Terrestrial > Soil > Floodplain ... | reverse complement strand
TCGGCATGCCGTTCGGCGGCACCAGCCCCTTCCGTGCCGACGTCGTGTTCGTGAACCGCAAGGTGTTCACCGACTTGAAATGGGGGACGCGCGAGCCGGTGGTGTTCCGCGACGCGGAGCTGCAGATGGTCCGCCTGCGCGCGCACGGGGCGTACGCCGCCCGGGTGGCCGAGCCCACCCTGTTCGTGAACGTGCTGGTCGGCAGCCAGGAGCGGTTCACCACCGAGGCGATCGAGGGGTACCTCCGGGAGATCGTGGTCGCCCGGCTGAACGACGTGCTGGGTGAGACGCTGCGCACGATCCTCGATCTCCCGCGCTCGTACGACGAGCTCGCCGAGGCGCTCAAGGGGCGCGTCGCGGACGATTTCGCCAAGTACGGGCTCGACCTCCCCGACTTCTTCATCAGCGCCATCACCCCTCCGGAGGAGGTGCAGGCCCGCATCGACGAGCGGGCCGGCATGGGCGCGCTGGGAGACATGGGCAAATACGTCCAGTACAAGGCGGCCCGCGCGCTCGGCGACGCCGCCCAGGGGGGTGGGGAAGGGGGCGCGGCCGGCTCCGGGATGGGGTTGGGGCTCGGGGCGGGAATGGGAATGATGATGCCGCAGATGATCCGCGACGCGATGAAGGGGGCGGAGGGAGCCGCCCCGGCCGCCTGCCCGAGCTGCCGGGCACCATTGCCGGTGGGGGCGCGTTTCTGCGCCGCCTGCGGGATCGCGGCGGCCGCCGTCGCCGGCGGCTGCCCGGCCTGCCAGGCTCCCCTGCTTGCGGGCGCGAGGTTCTGCGGCAACTGCGGCGCGAGTCTCGGCGGCGCGACTCCCTGTCCCGGGTGCAAGGCGCCGGTCCCCGGCGGCAGCAAGTACTGCCCTGCGTGCGGTCACCAGGTCTAGCAACGGTCCCAGGAGACGCGACGATGATCGAGACCCCCCTGCCCGAGGCGCTCACCTTCGACGATGTCCTCCTGGTTCCGGACTACTCGGAGGTGGTCCCCACCGACGTCGAGGTCTCGACGCGGCTCACCCGCAACATCCGGATCAACATCCCGCTGCTGTCCGCGGCGATGGACACGGTCACGGAATCGCGCCTGGCGATCGCCATCGCGCAGGAGGGGGGAGTCGGGGTGATTCACCGCAACCTGCCGATCCCGGAGCAGGCTGCCGAGGTCGATCAGGTGAAGCGCTCCGAGAGCGGGATGATCGTCAACCCGATCACCATCGCGCCGGATCGGCAGATCGCCGAGGCGCTGGCGCTGATGAGCCGTTACCGGATCTCCGGCGTCCCCGTCACCGATCCGCACGGCAAGCTGCTGGGGATCCTCACCAACCGCGACCTCCGGTTCGAGGAGCGCACCGACGTGCGCGTCGAGGACCTGATGACGCGCGACGGGTTGATCACGGTCCCGGAGGGGACGACGCTCGAGCAGGCGAAGGCGATCCTCCACAAGCACCGGGTGGAGAAGCTGCTGGTGGTGGACGACCGCTTCAAGCTGAAGGGGCTGATCACCGTCAAGGACATCCAGAAGATGATCCGCTTCCCGCTCGCCAGCAAGGACCGGCTGGGGCGGCTCCGGGTCGCGGCGGCGGTCGGGACGGGGCGCGATGCGATGGAGCGCGCCGGCGTGCTGGTCGAGGCGCATGTCGACGCGCTCGTCATCGACACCGCGCACGGACACTCCCGCGCGGTGCTGGAGATGGTGAGCCGGCTGCGCGAGCGCTTCCCCGATCTCGATCTCGTGGCCGGCAATGTCGCGACGCGCGAGGGGGCGGCGGCGCTCATCGAGCGCGGCGTGGACGCGATCAAGGTCGGCATGGGGCCGGGGTCGATCTGCACCACGCGCATCGTCACCGGCGCCGGGATGCCGCAGTTGACCGCCATCAAGGAGAGCGCCCGGGCGTGCGCCGAGAAGGGGATCCCGCTCATCGCCGACGGCGGCATCAAGTTCTCAGGGGACGTCGCCAAGGCGATCGCCGCCGGCGCGGACTCGGTGATGATCGGCAGCTTGTTCGCCGGCACCGAGGAGGCGCCGGGTGAGACGATCCTCTACCAGGGGAGGACGTTCAAGACGTACCGCGGCATGGGCTCCCTCGGCGCGATGAAGCGCGGCAGCCGCGACCGCTACTTCCAGGACGACGTCGCCGAGGAGGCGAAGCTCGTCCCGGAGGGGATCGAGGGACGGGTGCCGTACAAGGGCAGTCTCTCGGCGCTGGTGTCGCAGCTCGTCGGCGGCCTGAAGGCGGGAATGGGGTACTGCGGCTGCAAGGACGTGGAGACGTTCCACCAGCGGGCGCGCTTCGTGAAGATCACGCAGGCGAGCCTCAAGGAGAGCCACGCCCATGACGTGATCATCACGAAGGAAGCGCCGAACTACCAGATGGAGCAGTAGGCGTCTACTGCAGCCGTCGGACGCGGAGGTGTCTGCTCCCCGAAGCGGTCACCTCGAGGACGGCTTCGAGGTCGCCGGGGTGGGCGGCGAAGCGGGTCCCCTCGAGGCGCTCGGCCCACTCGACCGCGGCCGGAGCCGCTCCGCCCAGGATCTCCTCCAGTCCGATCTCGCGCAGCCCGGCCTCCCCGTCGATGCGATACAGATCCACGTGCTGGAGGACCGTCCGTCCGGAGCGGTCGCGGTACGGCTGGACCAGAGAGAAGGTGGGGGAGTGGACCGTGGCGGGGTCGACGCCGAGCCCGGCGGCGACCCCCCGGGTGAGCGTGGTCTTGCCGGCGCCCAGATCGCCGTGCAGGTGCAGCACGGTGCCGGGAGGAAGAAGCGCCGCCAGGAGCCGTCCGGCCGCCTCGGTCTCCGCCTCGGCCGCGAGCTCCAGATCCCACGGCAGGGGACCTGGGTCGATCACGCGGCCGGCTCGGCGCTCCCCGGCCGGCGCAGCCGCTCGGTCGCCTCCGGCAGGTGCTCGAGCAGGTCGGAAGCGATCATCCCCATCTCGCCGCGGTGGGTGGCGGCGAGATCGCCCGCCAGGCCGTGCAGGTAGACCGCCGTCAGGATTCCGTCCAGCGGCTCGCGCGCAGTCGCCACCAGCGCGGCGATCATTCCGGAGAGGATGTCCCCGGTACCCGCGGTCGCCATGCCGGGATTTCCCGTGGGGTTCACGAACAGCTCGCCGCCGGGTGCCGCGACCAGGGTCCGGTACCCCTTCAGCACCAGGTACACCTGGTGCTTGCGCGCGAACGCGCGAGCGGCACCCAGGCGGTCGCGCAGCACGTCGTCGATCCGCTTCCCGAGGAGCCGCGCCATCTCCCCCGGATGCGGGGTGAGGATTCGCGGGCGCTTGCCGCTGCCGCGGAACTGATCCGGATGACCGGCGAGCGCGTTCAGTCCGTCGGCGTCGATGACCACCGGGGACTCGATCTTCTCGACCGCGCGCCGTACGACCTCCGTCACATCGGTCGCACCGCCGAGGCCAGGGCCGATGACGACGACGTCCTTCCCCGCGGCCAGCTTCAGGAGGACCGCGAGTCCCTTGCGCGCCAGCGTTCCCCCCTCCGTCTCCGGGAGCGGCTCGACCATCGCCTCGGCACAGTGCGCGTGGACCAGCGGCTGCGCCCCTCGTCCGGTCGCCACGGTGACCAGTCCTGCCCCCGCGCGCAGCGCCCCCAGCGCGGCCAGGGCGGCGGCCCCGGGCATGCCGCGCGAGCCGGCGACCACCAGCACATGGCCGAAATCCCCCTTGTGGCCGGTGCGGGAGCGCGCCGGCAACAGCCGGTGGATCTCCTCCGCCTCGATCAGGTCGAGCGCCACGTGCTCGGCGTCGATCGCGGCCTGCGGGAGGCTGATGTCGAGGATTGAAAGCTCGCCGCAGAACAGCTCCGCGGGGGGCAGCAGATGCGGGATCTTCGGGAGCCCCATGGCGAGCGTGTGGTTGGCCTGAATCGCCTCCCCCGGCACGTGGCAGGTGTCCGCGGAAAGCCCCGAGGGGATGTCGAGGGAGACCACCTCCAGGTCGAGGTCGGCAATCTCCGCGATGACCCCGCTCAGGAAGCCGCGCACCGGGCCTTGCAGCCCCGTCCCGAGGATCGCATCGACGAGCAGGTCGCAGCGCGCCACTTCCGCTCGTGCCGAGGCCCAGGCGGCGGCGTCGGGGGCGTGGGTGATCTCGACCCCGAGCCGGGTGAGGATCCTCAGATTGACCTGCGCATCCCCCTCGACCTCCTGGTGGTTCGCGAGCAGCACGACGGAGATCTGATGACCGCGGTTGAACAGGTGGCGGGCCACCACGAACCCATCGCCGCCGTTGTTTCCCTTGCCGCAGAGGACCACGATGCGCATCCGCTCGAGGTCGTCGTACGCCTGCTCGATCGCGTCGGCGGCGGCACTCCCCGCGTTCTCCATCAGCAGGATCCCGGGGATCCCGAACTCGTGGGTGGCGCGCGCATCGATGTTGCGCATCTGCTTGGAGTCGAGGATCTTCAAGCGAAGCCTCCCGGCGCGTCCATCTTAGGGGGACGCGCGGGGGAGGTCAACGGCGGGCGCTTGACAATGCTGGCTCAAAACGGGAGATTGCGAGGTCAGCCAAGGAGACGATGCGCCATGCTGCGATTTCTCACCGCCGGCGAGAGCCACGGGACCGAGCTGTTGGTGATTCTCGAGGGGCTGCCCGCCGGGATCCCGGTCGACACGATCCGGATCCGCCGCGACCTGGCGCGCCGGCAGCGGGGGTACGGGCGCGGGGGGCGGATGCGGATCGAACACGACGATCCCGTCCTCGTCGCCGGGGTCCGGCACGGCCACACCCTGGGGAGCCCGGTCGCGCTGCGGATCCCGAACCTCGACCATCCACGCTGGGAGGCCGCGATGGCGGTCACGCCGGTTGCCGGGGACGAGGAGTCGCTGCGGCAGGTGTTCCGTCCTCGTCCCGGGCACGCCGATCTCGCCGGCGGCCTGAAGTACGACCGGCGCGACCTGCGCGACATCCTGGAGCGCGCCAGCGCGCGCGAGACGGCCGCCCGCACGGCGATGGGTGCGGTGTGCCGGATCCTGCTGGGCGAGCTCGGGGTGCGCGTTGCGAGCCACGTCGTGCGCGTGGGGAGGGTCGCCCTCGGCGCCCCGCTCGACATCCCGTTCGAGCGGATCGCGTCGATCCCCGAGGACGCGGCGGTCGGTTGTGCCGACCCCGATCTCGAGCGGGAGATGATCGCGGAGATCGATCGCGCCCGCGCCAGCTCGGACTCGGTCAACGGGGCGTTCGAGGTGGCCGCGCAGGGCGTCCCGGCGGGGCTCGGCAGCCACGTCCACTGGGATCGGCGGCTCGACGGCCGGCTGCTGCAGGCGCTCGGCTCCATTCCCGCCGTGAAGGCGGTCTCGATCGGCGACGGCGTGGAGGCCGCGAGCCGCTTCGGCTCGGAGGTTCACGACGAGATCTTCTACGCCGCCGAGGAGCGGCGCTTCTACCGTCCCACGAACCGCGCCGGAGGGATCGAGGGGGGGATGACCAACGGCAGCGAGGTCCGGGTGACGGGGTACATGAAGCCCCTCTCGACGCTGCCGAGACCGCTGCGATCGGTCGATCTGCGCACCCATGCCCCGGCGGACGCCGCCTTCGAGCGCACCGATACGACGGCGATCCGCGCCGCGGGGGTGATCGGGGAGTCGATGGTCGCGTTCGTGCTGGCGGACGCGATGATCGAGAAGTTCGGTGGCGACAGCCTGGAGGAGATGCGGCGGAACCTGGCGGGGTACCAGGAGCAGGTGGCGCGCTACTGAGCGGCCGCGGCCGGCGCCGAGGTGGGGGCGGCAAGCAGGCGCTCGATCTCGCGCCGGATCTGGCCCGGTGGGGTGGCGCCCACCCACAGCTTGTGGATCGTCCAGTCGGGGGCGATCAGGATGTAGGTCGGGACGGCGTGCACTCCCTGGATGCGCTCCGCCAGCTGCGGGTTCCAGATCGCCACGGGGTAGTTCATCCCGATCCGCCGCGCGGCCGCCCGCACCTCCTCCGGTGACGCCTTCGGGGGAACGGCGATCCCGATGAACTCAACCCCCTTCGCCTTGAGATCACGGTAGGCCTGGTCGAGCAGCGGCGCCGCCGCCGCGCAGGGGCCGCACCAGGTCGCCCACAGATCGATCAGCACCACCTTCCCGCGGAGCTGCTGACTGTCGAAGGTGTTCCCGGCGAGATCCTTGATGGAGAACTCCGCCATCGGATACGGCGCGGCGGCCGGTGGCTCGGCAGGTGCCGGCGGCTCTCCCGCCCCGGCAGGGGGTGATCCGGGAGGGGCTGGGGAGGGGGGCGCCTCCGTGGCCGCGACCGAGGCGATGGCGAGCACGGCGGCCAGGCAGAAAACGCGGTAATCATTTCCCATGGGCTCATTTTTGGGCCTGGGACGGGAGAAAAGCAAGCTACGCCGGCGGGCGGATTCCGTCACCCTCCGGCGGGAGGAGGAGGGCGCCGGGGGTGGACATTTTCGCCGTGGGCCGGTACGCTTTTCCCGTCCTGTGAGGTCCCGCAATGCCCCAGATCGTCGCGACCGGCCGCCGCAGCGGCCCCCCGCCATGACCGCGCCGTTTCCGGCGCGTCTGCCGATCTTCCCTCTGCCGGAACTGGTGTTCTTCCCGCGCACCGTCCTGCCGCTGCATATCTTCGAGCCGCGCTACCGGCAGATGGTCGCCGAGGCGCTGCCGGCCGAGCGGATGCTGGGAATCGTCCTGCTGAAGCCCGGGTGGCGGGAGGACTACTTCGGCTCTCCGGACACCTACACCGTCGGGTGCGCCGGCACGATGGAGGACGTGGTGCGCCTCCCGGACGGACGCTACACGCTGCGCCTCGCCGGGTGCCAGAAGATCGAGATCGGCCGCTACGTGCGTACGGAGCCCTACCGGATCGCGGAGGTGCGCCCGCTGGACGAGCGGGAGCCGGACGAGGCCGACCAGGAGGTGCAGACCGAGAAGGTGCGGCTGCTGGCGGCCTACACCTCGCTCCTCACCGCCGAGGCCGGGCGCGCCGCGACGCCGTTCACGCTCGACACGGCGCTCGCCTTTCCGCTCCTGGTCAACCTGGCGTGCATGCACCTCGGGATCGAGATCGACGAGAAACAGCGGCTGCTCGAGCTCCACGACGTGGCGGAGCGGGGCCGCCGGATCATCGCGCGACTCGAGGACGCGCTCGAGCGCCGGCTACGGCGCCAGTGGATGCGGGGAGGGGGTCGCGACGAGCCGGTGAACTGAGCCTGGACGGTGCGCCGTGACTTTCTGCGGGCGACGTGGGCCGGCACGTGCCATTGCGCGGCCTGGTGGGCGCTCCATATAATCCCTGCTTCCTCGCTCGATCCGCCCGGCCGCGCGAGCGCAGGGGATGCGGCAGATGAACCCACCAAGCAGCGCAGATTCGCGGACCGCTCGCGAGCGGTTCGACCTCCTGGCGCGCGACTATCTCGCGGAGGCGCTGCGCCTGCAGCCCACCCTCGCCTCCTCGCTCGGGTTCCATCCGCACGACGGAGAGCTCGAGGACCTGAGCCCGGCGGGGCTGACGAGCGCGGTCGCCTCGCTGCAGCGGTTCCAGTCCCGGCTGGAGCGGGAGGTCGATCCGGGGTCGCTCGACCTGAGTCGCCGGATTGACCACCGCCTGCTTCTCGAGGACGTGACTGCGAGCCGCTTCCGGCTCGAGGAGCTGCAATCCCACCGTTGGGACCCCTCGGTCTACAACGAGATCCTCGGCTACTCGACGCTGTTCCTGACGCTGCTTCCCGACGGCGCGCCCGAGTGGCCCGACCGGCTCGCGAGCCTGACCTCGCGCCTGCGGCGTTTCCCCGACCTGCTGAGCGCGGCCCGCGAGAACCTCTCGGAGCCGTCCCGCGTTCACGTCGACTACGTGATCGGCGCGAACCGCGCCAACATCGCGTTCCTGGAGGCGTCGCTTCCCGCCCTGGCCGGGCGCGTCCCCGCGCTACGCGGGGAACTGCTCGCGGCGGGGAACATCGCACTGCAGGCGACCCGCGACTACCAGACCTGGCTCGAGCGAGACCTCCGCTCGCGCGCCGGCCGGCGCTGGCGGCTCGGGCGGGAGCTGTGGGAGCGCAAGCTGCGCTTCACCCTGCAGTCGGACCTGTCGCCCGACGCGATCTGGCGGCGGGCGGAGCAGGGGTTGCGCGTCGAGCGCGAGGCGATGCTCGAGATCGCCGAGCCTTTGCACGCACGCTATTTCCCGACGCACTCCCACGACGAGACCGGCGAGGCGCGCATCGATCGGATCGTCTCCGAGGTGATCGCCAGGATCTCCGACCAGCATTCGCAGCCGGCGACCATCCTCGCGGACGTCGAACGCTGGGTGCGGAAGATCAAGACCTTCCTGCGGGGGGCCGACCTGGTGACGCTCCCCCCGGAGAGCGATGCGTTCGTGCTGGAGCCGACCCCGGGCTTCCTCGACGGGCTGGCGGTCGCGTTCTTCAATCCGCCGCCCGCCTTCGAGCCGCATCTCAAGAAGTCGTTCTGGATCTCGTCCGTCGAGGGGAAGCCGGAGGAGTTCGTCCGCTCCTACCTGCGCGAGTACAACGACTGCGCGCTGCAGAACCTGACCATCCACGAAGCGTTCCCGGGCCACTACGTGCAGTTCTGGCACGCGCTGAACTCGCCGGTGGCGTCGATCTACAAGAAGGTCTTCGCTTCTTCGACCTTCGCGGAAGGGTGGGCGGTGTGGGCGGAGAAGCTGGTCTACGCGGCGGGGTATGCCGACGGCGAGCCCGAGAATCTCCTCATCCACAAGAAGATGCAGCTGCGCACCTACATCAACGCCATGCTCGATCAGCGCTTTCACGTCGCCTCGCCGCAGGAGGTGCCGGACGAGGAGCTCGAGGACTGGGCGCTCGACCTGATGTGCCGGCAGGGGTTCCAGGAGGAGGCGGAGGCGACCGGGAAGATGCGGCGCGCGAAGGTGTCCTCCACGCAGCTCTCCACGTATTTCGTCGGCTACCTCGAGATCGCCGATCTGGCGGAGGCCGCCCGTCGTGCCGCGGGGCCGGCCTTCCGTCCGCGGGCCTTCCACGACCGCCTGCTCTCGTTCGGGACCATCCCGCCGCGCGAGGTGAGAAGGCTGCTGCAGGAGCAGGCGGCCATCTAGGGGCCCCACTCCGAGCTCGCGCAGCGGGCGAGGGAGCACGGCCCCGCGGGCCGTGCGTTCGTGGGGAGGGTGCCGGTGGGTTAGGCCCCACGCAGTTCCGCGGCCGCCGGGATCCCGTGCCGGCCGCTGGCCTGGGTGACGCCGCGCACGATCGCCTCGCCGACCAGTCCCGCGGCGAGGGCGGCGACCTGATCGAGCGCCGCGCGCTCGGCGCCGGTGGCGAGCGCGAACACCACGTCGCCGTCGAAGCGCGCCTGTACCGGACGGATGGCGCGGCACATCCCGGTCGAGCCGGCGGCGGCGACGCGACAGGCGGCCTCCCGATCGAGGCGCGCGTTGGTCATGACGACGACGAGCGTCGTGCTCGGCTCCGGCGACCTCCCGCCCCCGAACCCGAGGGGCAGCAACCCGTTCGCCATAGCGGCCTCCGAACCGAGGAACCCGCCGCCGTCGGCGCGGGCCCCGGCGAGCACGGCACCCGTCGCCGGGTCGACGACGTCGCCGAAGGCGTTGACCACCGCGAGCGCCGCCACCACGAGGCCACCCCGCCGCGCCAGGGCGTGACCGACCCCCCCCTTCGTCGAGTGGGCCCGGCCGCGCAACTTGCCGACCGTCGCTCCGGTCCCGGCCCCGACGCTCCCCTCGGATGGAAGAGCGGAGCTCGCGGCGACGCATGCCGCGTACCCCATCCCCTCGTCGGGGCGCTCGCCGGCCTCGCCGACCCCCAGATCGTAGAGGATCGCGGAGGGGACGATCGGGACTCGCCCCGCAGCGGTCGGAAACCCCACGCCGCGCTCCTCGAGGAAGCGCATCACCCCGCCCGCGGCGGCCAGCCCGAAGGACGATCCGCCGGCGAGGCAGATCGCGTCCACCCGCTCCACCAGGTGCCCGGGGCGGCACGGGTCGATCCCGCGGGTGCCGGTCGCACCCCCGCGCAGATCGACCCCGGCGACGGCCCCCTCGGAGCAGAGGATCACCGTGACCCCGGTCGAGTCGCCGCTGGCGTGGCCGATCTGGATTCCTGTGATCGTGGCGAGCCCCCCTCATGGCGAACACGACTCGAGCGTGCGCGGCGCTACTTGAGGACGGTCCTGGCGTTGAGCGGCTGCAGGGGCCGGTTGTTGGCCATGCCGAGCGCCGTCGCCAGCCGGGCGATCTGCTCCTTGGAGGCGGTCAGGCGGTCCTTCATGACGAGCCAGAGCACCCCCTCCGAGCAGGGGGGGGTGGTCAGCGACCCGTTGAAGCGGTAGTAGTCGCGCTTCGCGGGAAGCAGCCCGGAGGCGTCCAGCGGCGTGCCGAGCGGCTGCTTCACCCCCTCCTGATCGGGGAGGCTCTTCCAGAGCTTCTCCAGCATGGCGTTCGGCACTCCCTCCCGGAACAGCACGGCGACCACGGCGAGATTGCCGCCGGCGTCCTGGTGCAGCAGCTGGACCTCGAGCGGGAACTCCTCCCCCTCGATCCGATTCTCGCCCGGCGCGTGGAACTGGAGCTGCACCAGCTCGAACGAGCGGTTCGCTAGCGTGAGCGAGCTTCCCGGGGCGTAGAGCACCCGCACGCTGACGCCGTGGTGCAGGATCTCCTGCGTCCCCGGCCGGTAGGTGAAGGTCGCCCGCTCCAGCTCCGTCTCGAGCATCCCCGTCAGATCGATCGGCGACTGGTTGCGCCCCGCCGCGCACATTCCGAAGGAGGGATCGAGGGCGCCCCAGCTCCCGGGGCCGATCGCTCCGGAGTACCCCCAACGAACGTCCCCGGCCGCGTGCGCCACGGAGAGCAGGGCCACGGCGGCTCCCGCACCCCGGATCCACGCCAAGGCATCTCGCATCGTCGCATTCCCCTCGGCGTCCCGGCCGAGCCAGGAGCCTCGCTGCCGCGGGCGGGCCGGCGGCGCATTCTGTCCCAGGAGATCGGGGTTGGCAAGGCGCGCGAGGGGCGCTCGGGCTACAATGTCACGGCGCTCGCCACCGGGTGTCACGACGGAGAGGAACGATGCGATCGGTTTCCACCTTGGCCCGCTTCTGGCGCGAGTTCCTCGCCGCCCCCGGCACGACCGGTGCAGTCGCGCCGAGCTCTGCCGCGCTCGCGCGGCGGATGGTCGAGTGGATCGACTGGCCGCGCGCCGGCACCGTGATCGAATGCGGGCCGGGGAACGGCGCCTTCACCGGCGAGATCCTGAGCCGGCTGCGCCCCGGCGCCGCCTTCCTGGCGGTCGAGCTGAATCCGCGCTTCGTGCAGGATCTCAGGCGGCAGTTCCCGCAGACCGAGATCGCCGAGGGCTCGATCCGCGATCTCCCCACCCTCGCCGCCCGCGCGGGGCTGGGGCCGGCGGACGCCGTGCTGAGCAGCCTGCCGTGGGCGGCCTTTCCCGCGCCGCTCCAGCGTGAGTGCCTGGGCGCGATCGGCGCGTCCCTCGCCCCGGGAGGGCAGTTCGTCACGTTCGCCTACAACCTCGGCCGTTGGACCGCGAAGGGGAGACGCTTTCGCGATCTGCTGCCCCACTACTTCGCCGCGGTCGAGGAGAGCCCAACCGCCTGGCTGAATCTCCCTCCCGCCTTCGTCTACCGTTGCCGGCGGTGAGCCCGCGGCGCGCCGGCGCCTCGCGTACGCGCTCGCCTGGTGCCACCCCGAAGGGGGAGGGGACGGGACTCTTCACCCTGATCCTCGCGGTGATCGCACAGGTGCCGCGGGGGAGGGTGGTGAGCTACGGGCAGGTCGCGCGGATGGCGGGCCGCCCCGGCGCCGCCAGGATGGTGGGGTGGGCGTTGCACGCGGTTCCCCGGGGAGTCAGCGTCCCGTGGCAGCGGGTCATCAATGCCGGCGGCGGGATCTCGCCGCGTGGCGGGGGGGCCGAGGTCGCGCTCCAGCGACGCCTGCTCGAGGCGGAAGGGGTGCGGTTCGACAAGAGCGGTAGGGTCGATCGGGGCCGCTTCGGGTGGGATGGGCGGCCCGCGCGGCAACGGCGCAGACCGCGCCGACGCTGAGCCGCCACTCGAATCAGGCGAGGCGACCCATCCTCCCGCTCGCGTAGTCCATCATTGCCTGGCGAATCTCCTCGCGCGTGTTCATGACGAACGGCCCCTGTCCCACGATCGGCTCGTCGATCGGCTCGCCGCACAGGAGCAGGGCCGAGGTGTCGCTCGCAGTCGCGACGGAGATGCTCCTCCCGGCGCGGTCGAAAAGCCCGACCTCCGCCGCCTCCAGCGCCTCGGAGCCGTTCACGCGCACGCTTCCGCGCAGCACCACGAGCGCGGTCGTGTGACCGTCGGGCACCGGCAATTGCGTCGTCCCGCCGCTCGTCAGCCGCAGGTCCCACACCTCGATCGGCGTGAAGGTGTGCGCCGGTCCCCTGGCTCCCGCGAACTCGCCGGCGATGACCCGTACCGTTCCCTGGGCCTGGGGGAGGGGGATTGCGGGGATCTCGCCATCCAGCAGGGCCTGGTATCCCGGCGGCGACAGCTTCTTCGCGGCCGGCAGGTTGACCCACAGCTGCACCATCTCGAACCGGCCGCCGCGCCGCGCGAACTCGCGGCCGTGGAACTCCTCGTGGACGACCCCTGCGGCGGCGGTCATCCACTGCACGTCGCCGGGTCCAATCCTTCCGCCGCCGCCGGAGGAGTCGCGATGCTCGACCTCTCCCTCGTAGACGATGGTGACCGTCTCGAAGCCGCGGTGCGGGTGTTCGCCGACGCCGCGGCGCTCCGCGGTCGGCGAGAACTCCGCGGGACCGGCGTAGTCGAGGAGCAGGAAGGGGCTCAAGACCGGCCCCAGGTTGGGGTAGGCAAACAGCGTACGAACGGGAAAGCCGTCTCCCACCCAGTGGCGGTCCACGCTGCGCTGGATGCAGCGGAGCCTCTTCCGCGGCGATGTCCCCTCGGAGACGCCCACGATTCCTGCCCTTCAGATGACAGGACCCGGAGCCGCATGCCGGCGGCTCCGGGCCATTTCTACTAGTCGCAGCGAACCCGATCGGCTCGTCCTGACGACACCTTGATCAGCACTGCAAGGGGCTTTTGCCCCACTGGAAGACCTACTTCGCGGTCACGTCGAAGTGGAAGTGCGCCTCGACCGAGTTCCCGTAGTACGACTTCGGGAGCTCGCCGAACGGGGCGGCCGCCTTCGTCGCGGCGAGCGCCGCGGCGTCCCACTTGTCCGACCCGCTCTTGTGGTGCAGCTTCGTCTCCGACACCGTGCCGTCGCGGAGGATAGTCACGATGACGACCGACTTGCTCCCCTCCTTCGGCATGTCGACGGGGGGGTGCCACGCCTTGTAGACCTTGTCCACCGCCGCCTTCTGATACGGCACGTCCTTGAACTGGCTCGCGAAGAAGACGCGCAGCGTGGGCTTCGCCCCCCAGGCGGCGGTCGCCGCCAGGAGGAGCACCAGCGCCGGGGCGATCCAGCGCCGGCGAGCCCCCCTCGGGATCATGAGCAGCCGCTCGTGGCGCCGCAGTTGATGCAGGCGTAGCAGGCGCCGTTGCGAACCATGATCGCGCCGCACTCGGAGCAAGGCGGAGCGTCCGTCGCCACCAGTTTTGCCGGCGAGGCCACGATGCCGCCGCGGGTCGGATCGAAATCCCCCTCGGGCTGCACCGTCTCCAGAACCTCGCGGGCGACCTCGCCGTTCACTTCCTCGGTCGGGGACCTCAACCCCAGCCCGACCTGATCCTCGAACGGCAGGAACTTCAGCCCGAGCCAGCGGAACAGGTAGTCGACGACCGACTTCGAGAAACGGATGTCGGCGTTCGAGGTGATCCCGTTCGGCTCGAATCGGACGTTGATGAACTTCTGGACCAGGAACTTGAGCGGCACACCGTACTGCAGCGCGAACGAGATCGCCGTCGCAAACGAGTCCATGAAGCCGGACAGGGTGGAGCCGGCCTTCGCCATGACCACGAAGATCTCGCCCGGCTGGCCGTCCGCATACTTGCCGACCGTGATGTACCCCTCGCACCCTCCGACGTTGAACTTGTGCGTGAGGGAGTGCCGCTCGTCGGCGAGCTTGCGCCGCGACCGTCCGGGAACGATCGCCTCGACGTCGGTCACCGCCTCGGCGGTGGCTGCCGTGGACAGCGGCTGGGTGCGCTTGCACCCATCCCGGTAGATCGCGATCGCCTTGAGGCCGCCTCTCCAGGCGGCCATGTAGGTCTGCTCGATCTCCTCGACCGTGGCGGTCGGGGGGAGGTTGACGGTCTTCGAGATGGCGCCCGAGATGTACGGCTGCGTCGCAATCATCATCTGCACGTGCCCCATCGGGCCGATCGAGCGGACCCCCTTGGCGGGGCGGAAGGCGCAGTCGAACACGGGCAGATGCTCCTCCTTCAGCCCGGGCGCCCCTTCGATGGTGTCGTTCGCCTCGACGAAGTTCAGGATCGACTGGATCTCGTCGCGGCTGTAGCCGAGGCGGCGCAGCGCCATCGGGACCGTGTTGTTGACGATCTTGAACATCCCGCCGCCGACCAGCTTCTTGTACTTGACGAGCGCGATGTCCGGCTCGACGCCGGTCGTGTCGCAGTCCATCATGAAGGCGATCGTTCCCGTGGGGGCGAGGACGGTCGCCTGCGCGTTGCGGATCCCCTGCGCCTCGCCGATCCGCACGGCGTCGTCCCAGACCCCCCTGGCGGAGGCCAGCAGGTCGGTCGGGACGTGGTCGTCGGCGATCGAACGCGCCGCGTCACGGTGCTTGCGCAGCACTCGCAGCATCGGCTCGCGGTTGGTGGCGAAGCCGGCGAACGGCCCGACCCGGCCGGCGATCCGGGCGGAGGTCGCGTACGCCTCGCCGCACATCAGCGCCGTCACCGCGCCGGCATAGGCGCGCCCCTCGTCGGAATCGTACGGAAGGCCGCGGCTCATCAGCAGCGCGCCCAGGTTCGCGTACCCCAGGCCCAGCGGCCGGAACGCATGGCTGTTCCGCTCGATCGCCTCGGTGGGGTACGAGGCGCTGCCGACGATGATCTCCTGCGCCAGGATCGAGACCCCCACCGCGTGCCGGAACTTGTCGACGTCGAACTCCCCGTCGGCCCGCCGGAACCGCATCAGGTTCAGCGACGCCAGATTGCAGGCGCTGTCGTCCAGGAACATGTACTCGGAGCAGTTGTGGACGACGAGCCCGTTCGCGACGAAGTGGTGCGTGTCCCCCTCGGTCAGATCGAACACGTCCTCCTCGCCGAGCGCCTCGATCCGCTCGACGGGATCGGTCATCTCGTCGCGGTAGGCGGCGACGTCGTCGTTCAAGGCATGCAGGGCGGCGCTCTTCGCGCTCGCCGGGTGGAACCCGATCTCGCGCTCGAAGATCAGCCGGGATGACCGGCTGATCCGGAGCGAGTGCATCTCCTGCACCGGATAGGATCGCAAGCCGCCGCGGCCATCCGGCAGCATCGACTCGGTATCGCCTCCCCGCCGGTCCTCGTAGATCTTCGATTTGATCTCGAAGCCGAGAAGCAGGAGCTGCACCTGTCGCACGAGGTCGAGCGAGGTGGAGTCCAGCGCGACGTACTGCGACTTGTCGCCGTAGTTCGCGACGGTGCCGTCGGCCGTGAACAGTCCCCGGAGCACCGCTGCCACCGCGGGTCGGTCGAGGTCGAAGACGGCCGAGGTGAAGCGCTTGCCATCGCTGCCCTGGTCCAGCACCGCGAGCTGCTTGAAGACCTCGACGACGGGCTGCGACGAGAAGCTCAGGCGCGAGACGGTCCCCCCGGCGGTCGCGAGCGACACATGCACCTCGTCGCTGCGGCCTACGGCGCCTACGGCGCGTCGCAGGCGCTTCTCCACGTTCACCCCTCCCGCGACCGCCTCGAGCACCCCCGCCTCGGCGGCCGCCATCGTCAGGGTCACGATCTCCTGGGTCCTCCCGGAGGTGTGGGAGCGCGCGAGGCAGCCGTCGCCCACGGCCACGCCGACGGCGAGCGCCAGACGGTCCGCCATCGCCCGCCGCCCGAAGCCGGCCCCCTGCAGCAGTAGATGCTCGCCAGGCTTCAGTTCGGCGACGGGGACATCCCCACGCTCCTTCGTCCATACCTTGTGGTTCGCCGTGACGTCCACGCGGTACCCGGCGCGCGTCCGCAGCCGGTACACCTTCTGGCGACCGGTCGGGAAGATCCGGTCGACAAGGTGTGGCCGGCCGTCCGCGCCGATGATCCGGGCCGACCGCCCGACGAGGGAGTCGATCCGTCGCCAACCCTCGGCCGTTGCGACGAGCGTGTCGCCGGTGACGCACGGATTACTGGCGTTGATCCTCGCCGTGTTCGGACAGGTGTGCCAGTCGTTGACCGTGCTGTCGAACTGCATCCCCGGGTCGCCGCACTGCCAGGCGGCATCGGAGATCATCCGGAACATGTCGCGGGCCCGGTAATGGTCGACGACGGTGCCGGTCGTGACCGCCCGCGTCTTCCACTCGCCGTCCATGTCCACGGCCTTCATGAAGTCGTCGGTGACCCGCACCGAGTGGTTCGCGTTCTGGAAGAAGATCGACGAGTAGGCCGGGCCGTCGATCGAGCCGTCGTAGCCGGCGTCGATGAGCGTCCACGCCTTGCGCTCCTCCTCAGCCTTGGAGCGGATGAAATCGACGACATCGGGGTGATCGACGTTCAGGATCACCATCTTGGCGGCGCGGCGGGTCTTGCCGCCGCTCTTGATCACGCCGGCGAAGGCGTCGTACCCCTTCATGAAGGAGACCGGGCCGGAGGCGGTGCCCCCGCCGGCGAGCAGCTCACGGCTCGAGCGAATGGCGGAGAGGTTGGAGCCGGTCCCGGAGCCGAACTTGAAGAGCATCCCTTCCGTCCGCGCCAGCGTCAGGATCGACGTCATGGTGTCCTGGACGGAGTTGATGAAGCAGGCGGAGCATTGCGGCCTCTCCTCGACGCCGCAGTTGAACCAGACCGGCGAGTTGAACGCCAGGTGTTGGTGGAGCAGCAGCCATTTGAGCTCGGCCTGGAAGGTGTCTCCCTCCGCGGTGTCGGCGAAGTAGCCGCCGGCGCGGCCCCAGCGCGTGATCGTGTCGACCACCCGGCCGATCAACTGGCGCGCCGAGCGCTCGCGCGACGGCGAGCCGAGCTGCCCGCGGAAGTACTTGGAGGCGACGACGTTCGTCGCCAGCTGCGACCAGGTGCGCGGCACCTCGACATCGCGCTGTTCGAACACCACGTCGCCGTCGCTGCCGGCGATCGTGGCGCTGCGGGTCTCCCACTCGACGGCGTCGAACGGGTCGATCCCGGGCGAGGTCTGGCGCCGCTCGATCCGGACCTGCTCCGCCCCCGGCTCTGCCCCCAGGCGAGCGAGCGCGGCCCCCTCCCCCTCGCGCAGGATATCGGGGCTGACCCCGGGACGGTCCCACGCCTCCGCGCGGCCGCCGCCGGGTTCGCTGGTCGGGGGAGGCGGGGAGAGGCGCATCCCATCCTCGGGGGCGGCAGGGCCCGGCGTGGCGGACTCCGACAGCTCAGGGCGGGCCTTCAGAGGATCCTGCAAGTTCGTCGACATCCTGCCTCCTCCTGATTGGTTATATGGAGCGTCCGCACCGCCTGCGCGCTGGGGACGGCATTGCTTGGACCTCGGGGGGACCCATGCCGCGGGGGACGCCGGACAGAATTATCCCGCCCACGGACACACCATCACGCCGTCTTCCGAGCCAGCGATGAGGGCCGCGGGATGGCGGGACCAGCGTGGCTCCGTAACGAGCGGCCGACCCGCGGATACTAGCATCGGCCGTTTTCCGAAGTCAATCGGAAAAAACACAAGATGTAGCGGCTCCCGGCGACCCTGACCCCGGCTTATTGTGGGAAACGATGTGACAAACCTAGGGAAATGTGGAGGAAAAGCGGTGGATCGGGTGTCGAAGGGACCGCGCGGATGACCGCCGCGGGGGATCCCCCGCCCGGCGCCCGCCACCCCGCCGGGCGAACAAGGAGCGAAGCCGAACTACCCGGTAGCGCTCTGTAGCGAGTAGAGGGTCCGGTAGATCCCCTCGTCTCTGGCCATCAGTTCCACGTGTGTCCCCGCCTCGTGCAGCCGGCCATGGTGGAGAACCAGGACCCGGTCGGCGTCCTGGACGGTCACCAGCCGGTGCGCGATGACCAGCGAGGTCCGCCCTCGCAGCACCACGTCGAGCGCTTGCTGGATCGCGGCCTCCGTGGCGCGGTCGACGGAGGAGGTTGCCTCGTCGAGGACCAGCACCGCCGGGTCGAAAGCGATGGCGCGCGCGAACGACAGAAGCTGCTTCTCTCCGACCGAGAGGTTGACCCCGCGCTCGCGGATCTCCTCCGCGTAGCCGTGCGGCAGCCTGGCGATGAAGCGGTCGGCGCGGACCATCGCCGCCGCCCGGCGCACCGCCTCCGGACCGATGCGCGGATCCCCCAGCGAGACGTTCGCCTCGACGGTGCCGGCGAACAGGAAGGGGTCCTGCAGCACCACCCCCACGCCGCGGCGCAGATCGTCGAGGCGGTAGTCGCGCAGATCGACGCCGTCGAGCGTGATGCGCCCCGCGGAGACGTCGTACAGGCGCACCAGCAGCTTGATGAGGGTCGACTTCCCGGCCCCGGTCCAGCCGACGATCCCGATCCGCTCTCCGGCGCCGACCCGGAAGCTCAGGTCGCGGAGCACCGGCTCCCCTCCCTCGTAGGCGAAGCTCACACGCTCGAACGCCACCTCACCGCGCAGCCGGCCGCGGATCGCGACGGGGTCGGCGGGGGAGACGATACCGGCGGGGGTGTCGAGGAGCCCGAAGATCCGCTCCGAGGAGGCCATCGCCGCCTGCATCACGGCGTAACGCTGCGACAGTTCCTCGAGCGGCCGGAAGAAGCGCTCCGCGTAGGCGATGAACGCCACGAGGGTCCCGAAGCTCACGCCGCCGCCGAGGATCCGGGCGCCGCCGACCCACACGATCCCGGCGAGCGTCAGCGAGCCCATCAGGTCGACGATGGCGGAGAAGGCGGAGTCGTAGCGCACGCCGCGCAGCTCCGCGTCGCGATGGCCGCCGTTGATCGCCGTGAACGTCCCGTAGTCGTGCGCCTGGCGACGGAAGAGCTGGATCAGCCGCATCCCGGACACGGCCTCCTGCAGGAACGCGTTGAGGCGCGCCACCCGGCTCCGCACCTCCCGGTACGCCGCGCGGATCCGCACCCGGAAGCCCCACGACAGGAGCAGCATGGGGGGCAGCACCGCGAAGGTGACGAGCGCGAGGCGCCAGTCCATCGCCAGCAGGATCGCCACGATGGCGACGAGCTTGGCGAGATCGGCGAGGATCAGGACCAACCCCGAGGTGAACGCCTCGTTCAACGACTCCACGTCGGTCGTCACCCGGGTCATCAGCCGGCCGACCGGATTGCGATCGAAGAACGCGGACGGCAGCCGCTGCAGGTGCGAGAACACCGCGTTGCGCAGATCGAAGACGACGTTCTGGCCCGTCCGTTCCAGCAGGTAGAGCTGGGCGAAGCGCAACCCGAACTCGGCCAGCAGCGTGGCGATGAACAGCGCCGCCCAGTACGGCAGCTCCTCCGGCCGCCGCTCCCGGATCGGCCCGTCGATGGCGCGCTTGAGGAGGTACGGCTGCACCAGCTGGACCGCGGAGACCGCGAACAGCACCGCCAGCGAGAGCCCTACCAAAAGCTGGTAGGGACGCACGTAGACCCAGAGCCTGCCGATCATCCGGGCGTCGTAGGCCTTCCCGAGCACCCCTTCCTCGTCGGGCGCCCCGGCGGGAGACTTGCCGCGCCGGCTCACGACACCTCCTCCAGCCGCTCCTGCAGCAGGTGCCGGCGGAAGAGCCGCGCGTAGATCCCGTCACGCGCCAGCAGGTCGGCGTGAGTGCCGTCCTCGACGATCCGCCCGGCCGCGAACACCAGGATCCGGTCCGCCCCCGCAAGCGTCGAGAAGCGGTGGCTGATCAGAAGGCAGGTCCTGCCTCGCAGGTCACGGCCGAGCGCCTCGAGAATGCCGCGCTCCGTGTCGGCATCGACGCTCGACAGCGCGTCGTCGAGCAGCACGAGGCGCGGATTGGTCAGCAGCGCGCGGGCCAGGGCCACCCGCTGGCGCTGGCCCCCCGACAGCGTGAAGCCGCGCTCGCCGACGATGGTCTCGAGTCCGTCGGGAAAGTCGCCGAGGTCGCGGGTGAGCCCCGCGAGCGCCACGGCGCGCGACAGCTCCTCGTCGGAGGCGTCGGGACGTCCGAGCGCGATGTTGTCGCGCAGCGAGCGCGAGAAGAGAAACGCCTCCTGCGGAACGTACCCGATGGAGCGTCTCACCCGGCCGACGGGAAGGGCGGCCAGGTCCTCGCCGGCGATGAAGATCGTCCCCGGCGGGCAGGGGTAGACGCGCGCCAGCAGGTTGACCAGCGTCGATTTTCCCGACCCCACCTCGCCGACGATCGCCACCCGGCTGCCGCGCTCGACGCGAAGGTCGAGGTCCGTGAGCGCCGCGCCCTGCGCGCCGCCGAAGCGGAAGGTGAGGCCGCGGATCTCGATCGCGCCGTCGAGCGGCGGCCCGTCCGCGCCGGTCTCCCCGGCCGGGGAGATGTCCGGCACGGCCGCCAGCACCTCCTGGATCCGCTGCATCGCGCCGACGCCGCGCTGGAAGACGTTCACGATCCAGCCGAGCGCGACGGTCGGCCAGGCCAGCAGGCCCAGGGTGGCGTTGAAGGCGACGAAGTCGGCAAAGGTCATCCTGCCTGCGAGGACGTGCTGGCCGCCGACGAACAGCACGACGAGCGTGCCGAGCCCCGCGAAGCCGGCGATGAGCGCCAGCATCAGCCCGCGCAGCGTCGCCATCGCCAGGGAGCGGCGGCGGAACTCCGCGCCCAGCTCCCGGAACGCCGCGGCCTCGCGCTCCTCCTGGACGTACGCCTTCACCTGCTGGATTCCCGACAGGTTCTCCTGCGCGCGAGTGCTGAGCGCGCCCAGCTGCTCCTGCACCGCGACCGACTGCGCGAATACGCGGCGGCTGAGCAGGCTCACCACCAGGAACAGGATCGGGAACGGCGCCAGCGCCCAGAGCGTCAGCGTCAGGTCGAGCGACAGCATCAGCGCCACGCCGCCCGTGAACACCAGGGCCGTGTTCAGCAGGTTGAGGACCCCCGGACCGTACAGCGATCGCAGCAGGAGCAGGTCGTTCACGCCGCGCGACATGATGTCCCCGGTGCGGTGGGAGTCGAAGTAGCTGGCGCCGAGCCGCTCCAGGTGGGCGAAGAAGCGATTGCGGATGTCGAAGACGATGTGGCGGCTGGCCCCGAGGATCGTGAGCCGCGAGCCGGTCCGGATGACGGCCTGGACGAGCGCCGCGGCGATCATTGCCGTGGCGTACCAGCCGACCACCGCTGCCGCGGCGCCCCGCTCGATCGCGGCGATCGCTCCGCGCAGCAGCCACGGCAGCAGCAGCGTGAAGGCGTTGGTCAGCACCAGGAGCAGGACTCCCAGCAGGAAGCGCCGCCGGTACGGGCGCGCGAACTCCAGCAGCTGGCCCCTCATCGCGGGGCGGGCAGGCGGGTCGGGTGGTGGGGGAGGCTGCGAAGGCCGTGCATCCCCCGGATTCTAGCGCCGCGCCACGTCACCCGCCACGCTCGGCCACCCGCGTGCCGGTGATCCCTGCACCCGCGTCGGGAAATCCGGCGCGGGATCGCCCGACGGGGACGCCTCGCGGTCCCTCCGCTCCGGGGCCAAGCGTTGGGGCGGTTGCGCTTGCAGCCGCGCACGGCGGCCGCCACCCCGGCGGCACGCATCTTGGAATAGGAGAGGTCGGCACTCGCGGGACGGGTGCCCCGCGAGCGAAAACCGCGAGGTGCGCCATGGTCAACTGGAGCGATCCACAAACGTTCTGGCTCAACGTGATGAACGCCGCCCTGGGGGCGGTCTGTCTCGTCTGCATTGCGCTCTTCCTCGTCAGTGTGGCCCAGGAGATCGCCGCATGGCTCCGCCAGCGCAGCGCGAAGGTTGCGCAGCTGCACGACCATGCCTTCTCCTTGCCGGGCCTCGGACTGACGATGGCCGACGGCGGCGAGCCTCTCGATCCCGACGATCAGGAGGTGAATCCGGCGACGGCGCCGCCGCAACCGACGAAGGCGCAAGACGAGCCGGAGCCGCGCTAGCGGCGACTCCGCCCGGGTCCCGGCGAGCGCCGGGACCCGGTGCCGGAGGTGAGGCGGGCTCGGTGGAGACGGAGGCTGGCCATGAGATGCCCCTTCCTGCAAGAGACCTGGGTCAAGACCTGCGGCATCGCCCCCGTCCGCAAGTTCATCCCGCGCGAGACGGCGCCGGGCGTGGAGGAGAAGTGCGCGTCCCCCGCCTACGTCGATTGTCCGCTGGCCCGCGAGTGGGGGGTGCGTGACCTGCATGCCCCGAGTTGCCCGTTCCTGCGCACGCCGCTCGTGCAGTACTGCGAGCAGGCGCCGGTGCCGACTCTCATCCCGTACAACGATGCCCTGGTGTCCCATTGCAACAGCGAGGCACACCGCCACTGCCGTCTGTTCCGCGAGGTGACTGGCGCGGGGCGGGCCGAGCGCGGGGAGGACGGCGGCGGCGCGCGAGCGGATGCCGCGAGGGTCGAAGGGGTGCAGGTGCCGCTGCACCTCGCCTACGCCCCCAACCACCTCTGGCTCGATCTGGGCGCCTCGGGGGCCTGCTTCGTGGGCGCGGACGCGCTGCTCGCCGCGGTGCTCGGTCATGTGCAGGCAGTCAGCTATGACGCTCCGCGCGGCTGCCCGCGTCCCACCGCCATGCTCACCGTCGGCGAGGTCGAGCTGCCGCTCACCCTTCCGAACGATCTCGACCTGGCCGATGTGAACGCCCACCTGCGCAGCTATCCGGAGTGCCTGGTGCTCGACCCCTACGGCGCCGGCTGGCTGTTCGAGGCGTACGTGCCGCCGGGCCCTGACGGCGCGGCGCGCGCGGCGCTGTCGGCCGGCATGGTGCGCGGCGCGGCGGCGGTCGCCTGGATGCGGGAGGAGATCGACCGGCTGTCCCGCTTCCTGCACGCGCACCTCGGCCGCGGCGTCGCGGCCGGCGAGACGCTGCTGGCGGATGGCGGGAGCGTGGCGCCGGGCGCCGCCGAGAGCCTCGACGCGCGCGACCGGCGCGAGTTGTTCCGTCTCTTCTTCCAGGGCGCTGCACTGGAGATCGCATGAGCCGCCTCCGCTCCATCCTGCCGCCGCTCCTCGGCCTCCTGCTCGGCCTCGCCGCCGGCTGGGCCGCCTTCCCCTATCTCCTCTACGAGCACGAGGCGCAGCCGCTGTCGTTCAGCCACGCGGCGCACGCCGGCGAGACGCTCGGTCTGGGGTGCGAGGACTGCCACGGCTTCGAGCCCGACGGCACCTTCATCGGCGTGCCGCCGATCGAGCAATGCGCCGCGTGCCATGAAGAGGCCATCGGCGACTCGGCCGACGAGGCGATCCTAGTGCGGGACTACGTGCAGCCGCGGCGAGAGGTGGCGTGGCGGGTGTACTCCCGCGAGCCCGACAACGCCTACTTCCCGCACGTGGTCCACGTGCGGGGGGCGGGGATCGCCTGCCAGCGCTGCCACGGCGAGCACGGCTCGACCGCGACGCTGCGCCCGTTCCAGCGCAACCGCGTCAGCGGCTACGGCCGGGACATCTGGGGGGAGCGGATCTCCGGGATCGCGACCTCTGCCTCGGACGGCAAGAAGATGAGCGATTGCCTGCGCTGTCACGCCACGGAGGACGTGGCGGCCTCCTGCCAGGATTGCCACCGCTGAGGAGATCTCCCATGACGACGACGTTGACGCGGCGCGACGCGCTGATGGTGATGGGCGGCTCGGCCGTCGGCCTGATGCTGTCGCCGCTTCCCTGGAAGCTGCTCGACGACGTGGCGATCCGGACCCAGAACCACCCCTGGGCCGTGCCCGCGCCGCGCGGCAGGCAGACCTCTCGGCTGACTCGATGTTCATTGTGTCCCGCGGGATGCGCGCTGCGGGCCCGCTCCGTGAACGGCCGGCCGTTCGCGCTGGCGCCGGTGCCGGGCGATCTGGCAAGCCGCGGCACGGCCTGCGCGCTCGGCTTGGCGGCGGCGCAGCTCGCCTACCACCCGGACCGCCTGACCGGTCCGGTCCGCCGGCTCGGGCCGGAGTGGATGACGGCCCGCGTCCCGGTGGCGCCGATCGGTGCCGTGCACCTCGTCTCCAGGTGGCTGCGAGAGACGCAGCGCGCCGCCGGCGCGGAAGCGGTCGCGGTGCTCGATGGCTGGCCGGGGCGGGAGCGCTCGCTGCGCTATCGCCGCTTCCTCGCGTCCCTCGGCGGCGGGACGTACGTCGCCGCCCCGGACGAGGGGGCGTTCCTGGGGAGATTCTCGGGCCTCCTCGATCCGCATCCGGGACCGCTCGGCGCCGACCTCGAGCGCGCCGGCACCGTGTTGAGCTTCGGCGCCCCGCCGCTTCTCCCGAGGTCGGCGGCGGAGCGTGGGCTCACGCTGATCCACGCGGGCCCCCGGCGTCCCGCTCAGGCGGCGCTCGCGGACCTGTGGCTACCGATCCGACCCGGAACCGAGGCGACGCTGGCGCTGGCGCTGGCGTTCCTGCTCCTCGAGACGCCCGGGAGCGGCAGGCTTGCGAACCTGGTCGCGGAGGAGCGTGAGCCGCTGCTGGCGCTGCTCGCGCGCTTCACCCCGGAGGCGGCGGCCGCGACCACCGGCCTGGCGCCTGCAGCGATCCGGCAGGCGGCGCTGCGGCTCCGTGCGGCGGGGCCGGCCGTCGCGCTGGCCGGCATCGATGCGGCAGCGGGGCCGCTGGCGCCGGGGGACGAGATCGCCATCGCGCTGCTAGGCGTCACGCTCGGCAGCGTGGGCCGCGTCGGGGGGATCCTGCCGCGCGCCGGGTTGCCCGGCGCGAGCGACGGTTGCGAGCGCGTGCCGGTCCGCGATCTTCACACGGTGCCGGACGGCTCGATCCACCTGCTCCTCCTCGATGGCGCCGACCCCGGTCTCGCGCTCCCCTGGTCGCTCGTCGCGCCCAAGCTCGCGCCGGGCGCGCGTCTGGTCAGCTTCGCGCCGTACCTCTCGGGGATGGCGACGCGCGCCGATCTGATCGTGCCGGCACCCGCGCCGCTCGAAGGGCTTGCGGAGATCCCCGGGTCGCCCGTCCTGGCGCAGGCCGCGCTGGGGGTGGCGGCGCCGCTGCTGTCGCCGCCCCCCGGTTGCCGCGAGCCGGGAGAGTTCCTCGCCGCGGTGGCCGCGGCGACCGGCCTGCCCGAGATCGAAGCTGCCCCCGTCGAGTCGCGGCTGCGGCGGTGGGTGGAGGCGATCCACCGCGCTGGCCGCGGCACGGTGATCCGCGCGGGGGGCGGCGAGGCGTCGGAGTTGAGCGCGCTTGCCTCCGCCGCCGATCTCTGGGACCTGCTGCTGGCGGGCGGACGCTGGATCGACGCCTCCGCGACGCCGCCGCGCCTCCTTCCCGCGCTGCGGCTGGCCCCGGGCTTGCTGGCGCTCGTCGCCGCCGCCGCCGGCGGGCAGCGCCGGGCGCGTCCGGGAGAGGTGCTCCTCGTGCCGATCGGCATCCGCGGCGCGGTCGGCACGGGGTCGTTGCCGCCGGCGCTTGCGAAGCTCTGCCGCGAGTCGGACCTCTGGCCGGCGGCCGGTGATGCCTTCGTGCATCCCGACACGGCGTCGGCTCTGCGGCTGCGCGACGGCCGCGAGGCCGTGCTCGTCACCACCGCGGGTTCGGGGCGCGCGCGGGTCCGGATTGACCGGGGCGCGATGCCCGGAGTGGCGTTCGTCGCGGTCGGGCCGGGTGCGGCCGAGTTCGGGGCGACGCCCGGTGCCCGGGAGGAGAGCCTGTTGCGGCTCTGCGTCCCCGATGCCGCCGGAATCTGGCGCGTGGCGCCCGCCACGCTGCAGGAGGTCTAGATGAGCACCGCGGCCGCGTCGAACTCGCGCTACGGCATGGCGATCGATCTGGATCGCTGCACGGGGTGCGGCGCCTGCATGGTCGCCTGCGCGGTCGAGAACAACGTCCCGGTCCCGCCGCCGGAGGCGGGGGAGCGGAAAGGGATCACCCTGCTGCGCGTCTACCGCGCGGAGAATGGCCGCCCGTTCCCCGAGGCAGAGACAGCGCACCTCCCGATCGGCTGTCAGCACTGCGGCGAGGAGCCGCCGTGCGTCACGGTCTGCCCGCAGAACGCGGTCGAGGTGGACCCGGAGACCGGCATCGTCGGCCAGATTCCGGCGCGCTGCCTCGGCTGCCGTTACTGCATGGCGGCCTGCCCGTACCACGCGCGCTACTTCAACTGGTGGGACCCGGCCTGGCCCGCGGGGATGGAGCAGGCGCTGAACCCCGACATCGCGCCGCGCATGCGCGGAGTGGTCGAGAAGTGCAACTTCTGCCACGGCCGGTTGCAGGCGGCGAAGGCGAAGGCCGCGGCCGAGGGGAGGTCGGAGTTGAAGCCCGACGAGTACGTCCCCGCCTGTGTCGAGGCGTGTCCCGCCAGAGCGATCCGGTTCGGCGACCTGGCCGACAGTTCGAGCGAGGTCGCACGCCTGGCCCGGGAGCCGCGCGCCTTCCGGCTGCTCGCGCGCCTCGGCACGGAGCCTTCGGTCGTCTATCTCTCGGACCGCGACTGGGTGCGCCGCCTCGGCGATGCCGCCGGCCCGGCGCTCGGAGAATCCCATGGATAGGTCCTGGCTGCCTGCCACCCGCTCCCGCGCGCCGCTGCCGCGCTTCGCGCTCTGGCTTCTCCCGTGGGTCCTGCTCCTCGCCTGGGGTGGCTACGCCGCGGGTCTGTGCCTCGTGCGCGGGTTGAACCAGACGAACATGGACAACCGCTTCGTGTTCGGCCTCTGGATCTTCCTCGACCTTGCGATCATCGCGCTGGGGGCGGGGGCGTTCGTCTCCGGCGTGCTGGTCTACCTGCTGAAGCGGGACGAGGTGAAGGACGTGATCGGCACGGCGGTGGTCGTGGGGTTCGCCTGCTACAGCGGCGCCATCGGCGCCCTGATGGTGGATGTGGGACAGCCGCTGCGGGCCTGGTTCACCTTCTGGCACCCGAACCCGCACTCGATGCTCGCGGAGATCACCTTCTGTCTTACCTGCTATCTCGCGGTGCTCGCGATCGAGTACGTGCCGCTCGTGCTGCGCCACCGGCGCGCGCGCTCCGCCTCGCCGCTGCTGGCCTTCCAGTTCGAGCTGCACCACCTCATGATCGTGCTGGCCGCGGTCGGCGCCTTCCTGTCGTTCTTCCACCAGGGGTCGCTCGGCGGGCTGTTCGGCGTGCTGCGCGGGCGGCCGTTCGCCTTCCGCGAGGGGTTCGCGGTGTGGCCGACCACCTTCTTCCTGTTCGTGCTCTCGGCGGTGGCGACCGGGCCGGCGTTCCTGATCCTGATCACCCGGACCGCCTCGGCGCTCACCGGCAAGCGCCTGGTGCGGCAGGGGACGGTGGACTTCCTGGGGCGGCTGTCGGCGTGGCTTCTGATCGCCTACGCCGGCGTCAAGTCGCTCGACACGCTGGTGTGGCTCAACCGCACGACGCCGGCGAGCGGCTTCCACCCGTACCAGTTCTACTCCCAGCCGCCGTTCGGCGGGTGGATCCTGTTGACGGAGATCGTCCTGCTGGCGCTCGTGCCCGGCTTGATCCTGCTGGGCAAGGCGCGGCGCCGCTCGACTCCGTGGCTCCTCACCGGCGCCGCGCTGGCGTGCGCCGGGGTCACGCTCAACCGCTTCGTCCTGACAATCCAGACGCTGGCGCTCCCGACCCTGCCGGTGGACCGCCTGCTCCTCTACGTGCCGAGCTGGCAGGAGGTCGCGACCTTCGCGGCGATCGTCGCGTACGGGGTGATCCTCTACTCGCTCTCCTATCGCTATCTGCCCCTCTTCCCCCACGAGGAGGAGGCGGCCGCCGCGCCGCCCGTCCGCGTTTCCGGCGCCGGGCCGCGGCCGCCGCAGGAGACCCGTCATGCTGCCTGAACTCTTCAACCCGCTGGGGGATCCGGTGCGGACGGCGTTCCTGGGCGCCTTCTACGTCGTCGTCTCCTGTCTCGCCGTCACGCTGGCGTTCGCCCTCCTGCGTGCGCGCCGCGATCTGCGCGCCGGCCGGGCCGACGCCATCCGCTGGCATGAGGAGTTCGACGATCTCCCCGAGGCGCGACGCCGCTGCCGCCACGCCGTGAGCGGACGGCTCCCCGGCCGGGTCTGCCCGAACGGATTCGCCTGCGGAGGGTGCGAGACGCACCGGACACTCGTGGCCGGTCTTCCCGCGACCCGCGCCGCGGAGGGGAGCGAGGGCGGCGATGTGCTGGGGTTCGACCTGCCGCGCGCGCGCGCCTACCACCGCGGCCATACGTGGGTCGAGGTGCTGAAAGACGGCACGGCATGGGTCGGGCTCGATGACTTCGGAACACGTCTCGTCGGCGCGCCGGACGAGGTCACGCTTCCCGCGCCGGGGAGCGTGCTGCATGCGAATGGCCCCGCATGGCGGATGCGTCGTGGGCGCGCCCAGGTCCGCATCCTCTCCCCTCTGGACGGGAAGGTGGTCGAGACCGGCGGCCCCGATCGCGGCTGGTACCTCCGTATCACGCCGCCCGGCGATGGCTGGGATCTGCGCCATCTATTGACGGACGGTGAGGTGCGTCCCTGGATGCTCCGCGAGATCGAAAATCTGCAGACTCGCCTCGCCGGCGCCGCCACGGGAGCGAGCCTGGCCGACGGCGGCACGCCGGTGGGCGACTTCCCACAGGCGTGCCCGGAAGCCGACTGGGAGGGGATCTGGCGGGAGCTGTTTCTCGATCCGTGACCGCTTCTGCGCACCGGTCGTGCAGCCGCCATGGCCTGAAACGAGCCATTCCTCATGCGCGGCTGACGAATCCCAGGTGCTTTGACGCTTCGCCCGCAACCGAGTAGTCTCATCGCGGCCATCCCGCAGTCCCCGAGGTCAGCGATGAAGGTGCGTCCAGCGCTCGCCGCGTGCATCCTGCTGCTCGTTGCCACGCCCACCGTCCTTGCCGCCGCCACCGCGGTGCGGGTCGGCCGCCTGCTCGACGTCGATGCCCAGAAGGTACGCGAGCACGTCGTCCTGCTGATCGAGGAGGGCCGGTTTCGCGGGATCGTCGAGGCGGCGCCGGCGGGGGCGGAGGTGCTCGATCTCTCGGGGTACTCGGTCGCGCCAGGGTTGATTGACGGGCACACGCACGTCCTGCTGCAGGGGGACGCCACCGCCGCCGATTACGACGACCAGGTGCTGAAGGAGTCGTACGCCTACCGCGCCCTGCGCGCGAGCCGGGCGCTGCGTCTCTCGCTCGCGCACGGCTTCACGACCCTGCGCGACATCGGCAACGAAGGGTCCGGATTTGCCGACGTCGATCTGCGCCGGGCGGTCGAGGAGAAGGTGATCGAGGGTCCGCGGCTGTTCGTGGCCACCAAGGCGCTGGCTCCGACCGGCGCTTACGGCCCCGCCGGTTACAGCTGGGACTTCGCGGTCCCCAAAGGGGTCGAGATGTGCGATGGACCGGACGCCTGCCGCCGGGCGGTGCGCGACCAGATCGCGCACGGGGCCGACTGGGTCAAGGTCTACGCCGAGCGGTCGTACTACCGCGCCCCGGACGGGGGCATTCGCGCGCTACCGAACTTCACGGCCGAGGAGTTGAAGGCGATCGTCGAGGAGGCGCACCGGTCCCGCCGTCGCGTCGCCGCGCATTCGCTCACTCCCACCGGGCATGCCCTGGCGCTGGCGGTGGGAGTCGATAGCCTCGAGCACGGCGACGTGCTCGACGAGGCGAGCATCGCGGCGATGGTCGCCCAGGGCGTCTGGTGGTGCCCGACCCTCACCGTCCTCGAGTACGTGGCCGGGCCGCGCAGCGTCACCAATCCGATCTGGGAGGACCTCCGCAAGGCGGCCCACGACTCGTTCCGGCGCGCCCTCGCGGCGGGGGTCAAGATCGTCCTCGGCACCGACGCCGGCGGCTTCCCGTGGGACGAGATCCACCAGGCCGACGAGCTGCGGCGCTACGTCGAGCTCGGCATGACTCCCTGGCAGGCGCTGCGCTCCGCGACCGTCGAGGCGGCGGCAATGCTCGACCGCGCCGGCGAGCTCGGCACCTTTGCCCCCGGCGCGCGTGCCGACCTCGTCGCCATGCCGGACGACCCGCTCACCGACATCACGGCCACCCAGCGCGTCGCGCTGGTCATGAAGGACGGCGTCGTGGTCTACGACGGGCGCGCGGGCAAGCCGTAGGGGCGCAGCCACACGTATCGGCCCCCTGAATCGGCTGGCTCGCTCCTGCCGCCGACCCACGCGGAGACCGTCACCCCTGGGCCCGCTGCTGCCTGACGCCTCCCGGACCGCTTGACATTCCGGGCCCGCTCGACCGTAGAATGCCCCACTGGACAAGGGATATCGCCGTTTGGGCGCTCGGAGCATGTCGCGATCGGTGTCGCTTGGGTCCCACGGGTCCGAGCCTGCAAAGGAGCTGTAATGAAGACTGGACGTGGGGACCTACGAGACAGGCTGGTCCGCTGGGGGGCATCAGCCCGGGGTCTGGCAGGCATCGCGCTGGTGACCTTTGGCATGCTCTCGTTCCCGAGTCAGGCTCGGGAGCTCGGCGAGCACGGGGTGAGGGGCCCTGGACCCCGCGTGGACGGGTCTCAGGGGAATCTCAGCAGCATCGGTCAGCACACCTGTGCGGTGGGAGACGACGGGACGGTCCAGTGCTGGGGCTCCAACCTGAAGGGGCAGCTCGGTGACGGGACGAGAACGAGTCGGTCCCTTCCCCTCCCAGTGAGCGGGCTCGCCAATGCCGTCGCCGTGGCCGTCGGATCCGGCCACTCCTGCGCCCTGCGAACCGCCGGGACGGTGGCCTGCTGGGGACTGAACGACTTCGGACAACTCGGTGACGGCACCAGGACAGACCGGCTGTTACCGGTGACCGTGAGCGGGCTGACCGACGCGGTCAGCCTCGGGGTCGGGGAGTCTCATACCTGTGCGGTGCGAGCGACCGGGGCGGTTCAGTGCTGGGGTATGGAGTCGTACGGCAAGCTCGGCAACCGGACGACAGTGCTATTCGGCAGCAAGCCTCTCCCGCTCACGGTGGCCGGAGTCCAGGACGCCGTCGCCGTCGCCCCGGGTAACAGTCACACCTGCGCCCTGCGAGCGACGGGTGGGGTGGTGTGCTGGGGGAACAACTTTGCGGGCCAGATCGGCAATGGGACAGCGGTGGACACCCCACCTGTCCTCAGTCCCACGCCGGCATCGGGCTTGTCCGACGCCATCGCGCTCGCGGCAGGCGGGCATACGAGCTGTGCCGTCCGGGCAACTGGCGCGGTGATGTGCTGGGGCTCCAACTTCTCGGGCGTCGGTGGCGTCAACCCTCATATCGCGAACCCGATTGTCACGCCGACCCTGGTGAGCGGGCTGCCGGCTGCGGTTGCGGTGGCGGTTGGTGACCGGCACACCTGCGCGTCGCGAGCGGATGGAACGGTCTGGTGCTGGGGTGGCAACTCCATCGGGCAGCTCGGCAACGGTACCATCACCTCAAACCCCGATGGGGCGCCCCCGGCTCCCGTCGGTGGACTGGCTGACGTGGCCTCTACGGGCACCGGGGGAGCCTGGACCTGCGCGCGTCGCGTCCAGGGGAGCATGGCCTGCTGGGGGCGCAACGCCGAGGGGCAGCTCGGCGACGGAACTGCCGCGACCGCCCTCGTGCCGACCGCCGTCAGCGGTCTTGCCGGGAGCATCAGCGCCCGCGACCTCCTGGCGGGGCGGGCCCACACCTGCGCGCAGCGCTCCGCCGGCACGGCGGCCTGCTGGGGGAAGAACGACCTCGGTCAGCTCGGCAACGGATCCGTGACGGCCGCCCTCCTGCCCGCTGCGGTCCACGACCTGATCGACGCCGGCGGGGTGGGGGAGGCGACCTCGGACCACGCCTGCGTGCGACGGGGGGATGGAACAGTCAGCTGCTGGGGCGATAACGACGTGCAGCAGACGGGCGATCACTTCACGGGAGCGCTCTATACCCCCACGCCGTTCGCCGTCGTCGGAGTCGGCGAGGTCACCCAGGTCGCGACCGGCGAGCTGCACAGCTGCGCGCTGAAGGGGGACGGCAACGTCCTCTGCTGGGGCGGCAACGCCGAAGGTCAGCTCGGGTCCGGCACCACCGATACGATTATCGGCGTGCCCTACCCAGTCCAAGGGCTTACCGGGGCGATCGCCATTGGAGCTGGCGTCGCACACACCTGTGCGCTGCGGGCCGGTGGCAGGGTCTCTTGTTGGGGGCGCAACAGCAGCGGGCAGCTCGGCGACGGAACCTCGACGCAGGCGCTCGCGCCGGTCCCGGTGAGCGGGCTGACCGATGCGGTGGCCATCGCTCTCGGCGCCGAGCACACGTGCGCTCTACGGGCCACCGGCACCCTGCTCTGCTGGGGGAAGAACTCCCGGGGGCAGCTAGGCAACGGGACGTTGGTGAGGAGCCTCGTCCCCTCGCCGGTCAACCTCGCCGGGGTCCTCGCCAGCGGCACGGCCAGCGCGCTCGCCGCCGGAGCGGAGCACACCTGTGCCGTGCTGCGGGGAAGCCAGGTCACCTGCTGGGGGGACAACTCGTTCGGCCAGTTCGGCGACGGGACCACGGTCAGCCGCTCGGCGCCGGCCACGGTCGTCCTTGCCGCAGGTCGCAAGCTCCAGAACGTGGGGGGCGTCACGGCCGGCGCCAACCACACTTGCGCGCTGCGCGGCGACGGTCAGCCGCTGTGCTGGGGACAGAACGGCGGCGGACAGCTAGGGGACAACAGCACCAAGGATCGGCTCTCGGCGATCGAGGTCCCCTCGTTCCGCTTCAACGTGGATCCCGCGGCGACCCTGGGGCGCCAGGGACGGATCGCTACCGTGACGGCCCTCGTGAACTGCCCGGAAGGGCAGCACGTGCAGGTGCGCCTGTCGCTCTCACAAGGCGGGGTCTCCGGCGAGGGCGTGGCGGCCGGTGCCTGCACCGGCGGCCTGGCCCGCTTCGAGGTCACCCTTCCGTCCCGCGGGCGGGCCGGCTTCGCGCCGGGGCCGGCGCAGGCGGAGGCGGAAGCCGTCGTGCGCGACGCGGGTCAGGTGGTGGATACGCAGCGGTGGGCACGCGCCGTGGAGCTGGTCTTTGGCCCGTGAGAGCACGGGAGCCGCGACAAGACCGCTGCAGCCCGCCTCGGACCGGCGGTCGAGTTCTTCTTCGAAGGCGGGCGAGGCGCGCGCTCGGCGACGAAAGTCTACGAGGCGTACCTCTCGCCTCCTTCTGCCACTACGACGTCGCGCACGCGCTGCCGCAGCTGCCCAAGGCGGCGGAGTTCGCAAGGAAACAGATCGAGATCCTGAAGCCCCAAGTCGAGGCCGAGGGCTCGTTTGTCGACGCACAAGCGCAGGGCAAGATCTAAAACTGACGAAGCCCTAAGCCGGCGCGGCGCGCACGCACTAATCGGCACACGGACGCCTTCGATAGACTCACAGCGACTCAGAGAGGGGTTGCCCATGATCATCCGGTGGTCGATCGCGTTCGCGCTGCCCGTCGTGTTCGCCGCTCTGCTGCAAACTCCGCCGAAGGGTGAGCCAACGCCAAAGGACGAACTGCTCTATCCGACGTTCGAGGTCTCCCTTTCGTCGCGGATGTTCAAGGTCCTCGCCGGCGATCTGGAGAAAGTGGACCTGGCCGAGTTGGCCAAGATGGTCACGGGCTTGGACAGCGCGAACACAGCCGGGAAGGCCGCGGGAGCGAGCGTCAGCGGCGTCGACAGGAGCGGACATCCTTCGGCCGAACTGCTGCCGAAACTCCCCGAGGCCGAGCGACCGTTCTACTCGCTGCTACCAATCGTGATGATGAAACTCGCGCCGTTGTGGGACGCGAAGAGTTGGACCGACGAGCAGGTCGCGCTCGCGACACAGGGCTCTCAGCTCATCGGGAAGGTCACGGGCGCGCCGCCGGTCGAGTTCAAGAAAGGTAGCGACGCGAGCAATCGCGCGAACCTCGAGAAGCTCGTGCGCTGGTTCCACGCGACCGCAGCCAAGCCGGAGTGCCTCGCCGCGATGATCTTCACGATGGACGACGGGCCTTACGTCGGGTTCCCCTACGAGGCGGCGGCACCGTTTCCAACGACGCTCACGGAGACACTCGATGAGCACGCCGAGCTGCGGCTCTCAAAGATCGAGCGCGAGGGCGAGTCGTGGGTCATGCAGTGCGTACGCGACGGCAAACCGATCTGGTCGCGCGTGATCTCCGGCTTGCCCGACGGATCGGTCGCGGATGTCGGTTTCGCGAAAACGGCTCCGGCGAAGCTCGGGACCCACGGCTGGCACGTCTACTTCTGGGTGGACTGGCCGATGGGAAAAGAGCAGGCGCACATGTACTTGGGCCCCGACTGCAACTTGCTCTTCTATTACCTCAGCTGGTGATCCTGGTCGCGTCGGGTGGCGCGCGCCGTCAACGTGCGAAGGCGATTCGGAACGCTAATGATTCAGTTGGAGGCACGCGCCCAGCGTGAATGCGTCTTTCCCCAGCCGGCCGGCGGCGATGCTCTGGTGGATACGCAGCGGTGGGCACGGGCCGTGGAGCTGCTCTCTGGCCCGAGAGAGCACGGGAGCCGACAGCTCTCGGGACCCGGATCGTACCCGTGCCGCGGGGAGACGACTCGACCGTGGCCCGGACCCCGAATCGCCCGTCGTGCCCCGGCGGGCGGCCGGCGAGCCTCGTGGGGCGGCCGATGAGAGTCAGGCGCTCAGCCGCTCCGGCCCACGCCGCTCGGCTCGTGCTCCGGCCGCTCGATCGCGTAACGCTTGATCTTGTCGTAGAGGGTCGAACGGTCGATCGCGAGAATTGACGCCGTCTCCTTGATGTTGCCGCCAGTCCGGCGCAGGGTCGCCTCGATCACCCGCCGTTCGACCTCCGCGAGCGTCTGGTCGGTCGGCGGCGTCCAGCGTTCCGCCGCACTTTCCCGGGTGCGCATGAAGTCGAACTCCTCCCCCGTCAGGACATGCCCGCGGCCGGTGACGATGGCCCGCTCCATGGCGTTCTGCAGCTCGCGCACGTTCCCCGGCCAGTCGTGCTCGACCAGCGCTTTCACCGCCGCCTCCGAGAGGGTGACCGGCGGCTTCCCCAGCTCCACCGGGATGCTCTCCGCGAACTGCCGCGCCAGCAGCGGCACGTCCTCGCGGCGCTCTCGCAGCGGGGGAATGCGGATATGGATCACATTCAGGCGGTAGTAGAGGTCGTCCCGGAACCGTCCCTCCTGGACCGCCCGCTGCAGGTCGCGGTTGGTGGCGGCGATCACCCGGACGTCCACGCGGATCTCCTCCGCGCCGCCCACCCGGAAGAAGGTGCGCTCCTCGAGGAAGCGCAGCAGGTCCATCTGCAGCTTCGGGGAGATGTCGCCGATCTCGTCCAGGAACAGATCGCCGCCGTCGGCGAGCTCCAGCTTCCCCTTCTGGCGCGCCACCGCGCCGGTGAACGAGCCGCGCTCATGCCCGAACAACTCCGATTCGAGCAGCGTCTCGACCAGGGCGGCGCACGACACCGCCACGAACGGCCGCTCGGCGCGATCGCTCGCCTGATGGATCGCGCGCGCCAGCAGCTCCTTGCCCGTGCCGCTCTCGCCCTCGATGAGGACGGTGCTGCGGTACGCCGCGACCGAGCGGACCAGGTCGAAGATCTCCAGCATCCGCGGGCTCTTGCTGGTGATGTCGTGAAAGGTGTACTGCTGGGTGAGTTTCTTGCGCAGGTAGACGTTCTCGCGCCGCAGGTTCTTGAGCTCCAGGATGCGCGTCACCAGCAGCGAGATCTCCTGCGGATTGCACGGCTTGACGATGTACTCGATCGCCCCTTCCTTCATGGCGGCGATGGCGGTGTCGACGGTGGCGTAGGCCGTGATGATGATCACCGAGGCCTCCGGATGCAGCTTGCGGATCTCCGTCATCGCCTCGATCCCGTCGATGCCGGGCGGCATCTTCAGGTCGATGAAGTAGATGTCGTAGTCGCCGCAGCGTGCCTTCTCGATCGCCTCGCGCCCGCCTCCGGCGGTCTCGACGTGATATCCATCCTCCCTGAGCCAGGCCGACAGCGATTCGCACACGATCGGCTCGTCGTCCACGACCAGAATCCGGTTTGCCGTCTTCACGAGCGTTCCTCCAGCGCCGGCCGCGTGCGCCGCCCCACTGCCGCCTCGCCGAGCGCCTCGTCCACGAGGGCCCGGCAGTCGCGGCAGAAGGCGGCGGCCTTGCGGTCCACCTGCGCAATCTGAATCGACAGGGACATGACGCACCCCGGGTCCGGGCAGTGGACCCGGCCGATGGCGTGCCCGATCTCGTGCTGCGCCTCCTTCACCGCCCGCTCCGCGAGCAGCGCCGGATCCGGCTCCAGATGGAGAAACTCCGGCCGCAGCCGGGCGAGGGAGATCACCGCGGACCCTCCTCCGAGCCGGGCCTGGCCGAAGACGAAGCGCAGCACCGGGATGAAGAGGTCGTGCTCCGTGACCCCGAGGATCGCCAGCGCGTCGTCGGGCAAGCTGGAGTCGAGCCGCCGCAGCAGATCGGAGGAGCGGTACTGCCGGCGCTGCGGATCGTAGGCGTCGTCCGGCGCCGGCCCCGGCGGCAGCCGCCGGACCTGCGCGCCGAAAGTCGCCGCGAGCGAGGCCGCGATCGCCTGCAGGGCCCCGGCGTCGACGCCCGGCTCCGCGGCGAGGTAGATGCGCGGTTGCATGACATCGCTAGGTCGCCGCCGCGGTCGCGGGGCGGGAGACGGGGAGCGTCACCGTGAACACGGTCCCCTCCCCGGGACGGCTCTGCACATCGATTGCGCCGCCGTGCGCACGGACGATCCCATACACGACGGCCAGCCCCAGTCCGACCCCCTTCCCCTCCTCCTTGGTCGTGAAGAATGGGTCGAAGATCCGGGACAGGCGATCCTCCGGAATGCCGATGCCGGTGTCGGCGACCCGCAGCGCCACCCAACCGCCGCCGTTCGCGATCGAGGTGCTGACGCGGACGGTCCCCCCCTTCGCCATCGCCTCGGCGGCGTTCATCACCAGATTGGTCACCACCTGTTGCACCTGGGACTTGTCGCACACCGCCTGCGGGAGGTGAGCGTCGAGCGACAGTTCCTCGCGGATGCCGAGCAACTCCAGCTTGTGCGACAGCAGGGAGCAGGTGCTCTCCACGATCTGGTTGAGGTCCGCCGGCGAGGTCTGCGGCGCGGAGCGGCGTGAGAATGCCAGCAGGTCCGAGACGATGCGGCCGACCCGCGCCGTCTCCGCGGTGACCTGTTCGAGGTAGCGCTTGAAGTCCAAGAGCCGCTCCGGCGGAACCCCGTCGTCGCGCAGCAGCCGCCGCATCAGGTGCGACAGGTTCAGCACGCCCGCGATCGGGTTGTTGATCTCGTGCGCCACGCTCGCGGCGAGCTGGCCGAGTGAAGCCTGCCGGTCGCTCTGGATCAGCCGCTGCTGCGCCGCCAGGAGCTGGCGCGTGCGCTCTTCGACCGTGCGCTCGAGGCCGCGGGTGACGGCGTGGAGGTCGTGGATGGCGGTCTTGAGCCGCTCGCGCATGACGTTGAAGGAGGTCGCCAGCTCCGCCAGCTCCCCGGGGGCGTCCACCACCACCGGTTGGTCGAGGTCCATGGCGCTGATCGCCCTGGCGCCTTCGATCAGCCTGCGGATCGGCTTGTCCACGAACTGGCGGCTGAAGGTGACGATGAACAGACCGATCAGCACGATCACCACCACCATTCCGATCGCCGAGCGGACCTTGAAGTCGCTGACCTCCCGGTCGATGCGGGCGAGCGGGACCGTCACGTCCAGCACGCCGAGGACGCTGCGGGAGGCGGGGTGGGCGTGGCAGAGCGCGTCGCTGCAGGCTGGCTCGTTGTAGATCGGAGTGACCATCCCCAGCCGCCGGACTCCGTCCGCGCCGGTGAAGACTCGCGCCCGCGACGGAACGTCCACGCGCACCAGCGGCTGCTGCGCCGCGTGGCACAGGAAGCAGGCCTCCGCCGAGGTGTCGACCCGGTGGGGGTCGTCCGGATGGGTGGTGAAGGTCACCAGCCCTTCCTTGTTGAAGATGCGGAGACGGTCGATCCCGGGCTCGGCGCCGGCGGTCCGCAGGATCCGGTAGGCGGCGTCGCGATTGTCGGCCAGCATCGCCTCCCAGGTCACGCGCGTGAGGGTGCGGGAGAGCTGGTCCGCCCCGAGCGTCACCTCGTTCAGCAGCTCGCGCTCCTTGATCGAGACGTTGACCCAGGCCGAGAGGCCCGCCGCGGCGGCCACGAGCAGCGTCAACGAGACGATCAGACGGACCGCAAGTCGCTTAGGCATCGGTTCGCTCCGGCGCGGCGCGCGCCGTTCCCTCCCTCTGTAGAGGCAAGACCCGGGCCATGAGGGTTCATCGGATCGTGGGAGCGAACTCCTTGCAACGGGGGACGCCGATTCGCCCGCGTACGGCCAGCGGCACTGTTTCGTCGCGGCAGGGCGGGACGCGCGTGGCGGCCGTGGGTCGTTTCACCCAGCGGGAATTGCGGGGACACAGTACTCAATTCCCAGGCCCGCTCGGGAAATGAGCATTGTGTCCGCGGATTTCACGGCGGCCGAGCGCGCGCTCAGCGGAGGTAGCCGAGGGCTCGCAGCCGTTCGCGCTGCTCGGAGGTCAGCGGTTCGGACACCTTGGCCACGCGCCGCGAGTACTCCTCGCAGTCCATGGCGTGCTGGGCGAGGGCCCGGGCCGCCTCGGCAGCGGCCGCCGCCTCCGGGCTCGTGAGGCTCGCCGTCTGGGCCGGGTCCTCCTGCAGGTCGTACATCTCGGCCCCGCCGCCGCGGCGCGCCAGGTACGACCAGCGCTCCGAGGTGGCCGCCACCACATGCTGCTTCGGGTAGAGCTGGGCGTCGACGAGCGGATCCGCGTACAGCTCGCTGTACGCCAGGCCTGGCCACGAAGGGGTCGGGCCCGCACCCAGCAGGCCGGCGAAGCTGCGTCCCTGGCTCGACCGGGAGTCGGGATCTCCCGTCAACGCGAGGATCGTCGGCCCCACGTCGATCAGCCCGACGACCTGACGGAGCCGCCGCGCGTCGGGGGCGCCACCGGGCGGACGGACGATGAGCGGCACCCGGATCACCTCGTGGTAGAGCGTGGAGCCGTGGAAGACGCGGCCGTGGTCGAGGAACTCCTCGCCATGGTCCGAGAGGACGACCAGGTACGAGTCGTCCGCGAGGCCCAAGGTCTCGAGCGCCTGCAGGAGACGGCCGATCTCCTCGTCCGCGAAGGCGATCTCGCCGTCGTAGAGGTCGACGAGCCGTTGCCGATCCTCCGGACTCACCGCCTGCTCCCCCTGGGCGATGCGCTTCAACTGGGCCGTCGACCCGTCGATGGCGCCGGAGTAGCCGGCGGCGGCGAAACGTTCCCGGTACGGCTCCGGCGGCTCGTAGCCGGAGTGGGGGTCCATGTAATGAAGGTAGAGGAAGAGCGGTCCACGCCGGCGCTGCTCGAGAAAGCGACGCGCGGCAGCGGTGACCTCCGCGGCGTCCGCCGGCACCAGCCCGAGAAGCTCGTCCTCCTCGTCCGCCCGCGCTGCGCGCTTCAGCTCGACGAAGCTGTCGAAGCCCGCCGCGAACCCCTTCGCCCTGGTGATATGCACGAAGTTGGCTGAGATCCCCGCCGTCTGGTAGCCGCGCCGCTGGAACGCGGTCGCCAGCGTGTCGAGCGAGGGGGGCAGTGCGGCGGTGAAGGTGCAGGCCCCGTGCACCGAAGGGTAGGTCGAGGTGAAGAGCGAGCCGATGACAGGGGAGGTCCAGGACGACTCCGCGATGGCGCTCTCGAACACGTACCCGGAGGCGGCGAAGCGATCGAGGTTCGGACTCGTCGGCCGCGCGTATCCGTAGGCGCCGAGGTGATCCGCCCGCAGAGTGTCGACGACGATCATGATCACGCTCGGCGGCTGCGCGGAGCAGCCCGCCAGCACCAGCAGGGCAGCCGCGATCGCGGCTCGCATCACGACCATCGCCTACCCTCCCTCGCCGGGGACCGGATAGCGAGTCCGCTCGTCGATCAGGAACCGGTCGAGAAGCCGCAGGCGCTCGAGCGTGCGCCGGTAGCGCGCCCCCGCGGCCCCCGGCAGCGCGATCCACTCGCCGAGCTGATTGATGTTCACGCGCGCGAAGTAGTGGCTGCCGATGAGGAGCTGACCGCGCGCCCCCTCGGGCGTGGCGCCGATCTGGGCGCGGAAGTCATCCAGCGTGCCGTCCTTCTCGAAGCGGTACTCCATCCCCCAGCCGATGCCGCGCCACGCCTGCGCGCGGGCGGCCGGATCATGGATCAACCCGGCAACGGAGAAGGCGCGCGGCAGGTCATACTCGTACTTGCGATGCAGGAGCAGCCCCAGGACCGGGTAGCCGCGGTCCGCGGAGAGCGTCTGGTTGGGGTCGGGCCTGCGGCCCATCAGCGCGACCGTCCCGGCCGCGGAGGCCACCAGCCAGGCGGCGCAGCCGGTCAGGGCGAGTCCGCGTGCGACTCCGCGCGCAGCGATCGCGCGCCGCAACGTGGCGGCCGCGGGCAGTGCGGCGAACACGAGCGGCGGCATCAGCAGGCGGTAGCCATGCGGCCTGCGCATCGGCTCCAGCGCGAACTCCGACGCCGCGAACACCGCGAGGAACACGAGGAGGTACCCGAGGAAGACCCCCTCCGCACGGCACCCGTGCCACTCGGCGCGCGCCGCCTCGTCGCCGCCGTGGCGTCGCGCGCGCCAGGCGAGGCGAATCATCCGGGCCGCGGCGAGCGCGAGCAGGGCGCACAGCGGCACCGCGAATGCGGTCATCAGGGGAATCGCGAGTGGCCGCGGCAGCGTGCCGGCGAACGGCTCGATCGCCGCCTGGGGCAGGTCGTGGGTCAGGAGGCTGCCTACCTTGCGCAGCGCTCCTTCGGTCGGCCACGGATCGATCGGGTTTCCGTAGCCGAATACCTCCCGGAGGCGGTCGAGCCCGCGGAACTCGTAGCGCAGGTTGTAGACGAACCAAGGCGCCATCCCGACGAGACCGCCGCCGATCGCCGCGAGGAGGTCGCGCGGCCGCGGCAGCCCGCGAAACAGGAGCCAGGCGACCCCGCACGCCGCCAGGCTGAACGCCGTCGTGTAGCAGAACCAGAGACCGAGTCCCGAAACCACCCCCAGGAGCGCCCAGCCCCAGGGGCCGGGCCACCGCTCCTCCAGCAGGCAGAGGAGGACGAACACCTGGAGAAGGCTGAGCAACACCGACTCGCCGTGGCTGCCCATCACGACCAGCCCCATGTAGGCGACGAGCGGCGGCCCGGCCAGGAACGAGATGGCGGCGAGCCGCGCCGTGCCGCGATCGAAGAAGCTCCTGCCGATGACGTAGAGCGTGGCGAGCGTCCCGAGGGAGAGCAGCAGGGCCGGGATCTTGAAGGAGAGGATGCTCTCGCCGAACAGCAGGAAACAGGGGACGACCAGCAGGGCCATGACGAGCGAGCCGCCCTGATAGTGGTCCGCCTGGTATTCGAGGAACGGCAGCTCGGGGGAGCCCAGCAGATCGTGCGCGACGAGCCAGCGGTACGACTCCTCCCAGTACCCGGCCGACGCCGGATTCGTCGCGAGCCAGATCAGCCGTGAGGCCAGGAACGCCATCGCGAGAAGGCCGAGGAACCAGGTGTCGCGGCGGCGCCAGGGCTCGTGCTGCGTTCGGCTCAAGCAGGCCTCGATCGGGTGCGGGTCCGGGGAGACCGCCTCGAATCAGTCCAGGTATCCAAGCGCTCGCAGCCGCTCCTTGTCGGACTCGGTCAGCCCCGACTCCGACCTCGCCGGGGCGCTCAGGCTGGCCGCGAGGACGGCGATCCGCTCCTCGTGCTCGCGCGCCACGGACGCGTGCTCGGCGGCGACGTCCCGCTGCTCGCCCGGATCCTCCGCCAGGTTGAAGAGGTGCAGCCGTCCGTCGCGACGATCCCTGAGGCTCTTCCACGGGTACCGGCGATACGAGAGGAACCAGCGCTCGGTCAGGAGGACCTCGTCCTCGCGCAGCTCCGAAGAAGCCGGCTCGTCGATGCCGGCGAGCCCCTCGATCAGGCGGCGCGTATCCTGGCCCCGGAAGACCGCGGGGACCGGGCGCGTCGACCGCGGCCAGACGATCAGGGGGACGCGCAGGAGCGTCTCGAAGGAGGGGTTGCCGAAGTGTCCCGGCATGCCGGAGAGCGCGTGCTTCTCCCCGAGCCGCTCCCCGTGATCGGAGGTGAGCACGACCGCCGTGTTCGCGAGCAGCCCCGCGCCGCGGAGCTGCTCGAGCAGCGAGCCGACCGCCGCGTCGACCGCCTCGACGGCCGTCTCATAGCTCGTGCCGGTGACCTGGTAGTCGTGGACGTCCATGTAGTGGACGTACAGGAAGAAGCGATCGTCCCCGCGGCGCGCGAGCGCCCGGGCGACGGCGTCGTTCACCGGTCCCGCCGCCCGCGTGAGGGCGATGGGCTGGTCGATCGCGAGCGTCTCGACGACAGTCCCCACCTCGGTCCAGTCCTCGAACCCCTGCCGGTACCCGCCGGGCTCGAAGGTCAGGGGATTCGAGGCGATGCCGATCGTCCGGTATCCCGCCTCCCGCAGCGCCTCCGCGAGGGTGCCGAGCGACAGGGGAATGCAGCCGTCGTCCCCCGGCGTCGCGTAGCGAGCCATGCCGCACCAGGTCCTGCCGTTCCAGGCGAGCGGGGCGCGCACGTCTCCGGACTCGAGGCTCGGAGTCTGCCCCGTGAAGATCGACGCCATCGACATGGTGGTCTGGTGGAAGGCGGCGACGACCTGAGGGTACGGCGTCCCCTCGCTCGCCAGCCTGTCGATGACCGGGGTCGGCGAGGCGCCGCCGAAACAACCCAGGTGGTCGGCGCGCAGCATGTCGACGACGATCAGGACGAGCCGTTCGGGGCGCCCCACGGGCGCGCCGGGGGAGCAGCCGGCAAGGAGAAGTGCCGCCACGGCAGGGAGGAGGCGGTTCACGCGCGGATCCTACGCCCGCCTCGGACGAGCCAACCTGGAGAAGATCGCCTCCGCGGCAAGCCGCGGGGCGACGTTCCCGCGCACGCGCCGGCGAGCCTCCTCGACGCGGTCGAGCGTCTCCGGGACCCCGGCGGCGAGGCGGGGTGCGAGCCGCAGCAGGAGCGCGCCGAGGTCGGGGTGGCGAAGCGAAGTCGCGGCCGTCCCCCCGACGGCGACCACCGCGAGGTCGCGCAGGAGCGAGGTGAGCAGCTCGGTCGTGCGGTCGAAGGTCTCGGCATCGGCGCCGATCTCCTGCGCCAGGCCGAGCGCGGCGAGCGGTCCGCCCGGCTCGCCGCAGGCTTCCAGAAACGCGACGAGGCGGCCGCGGATGGCGTCGTGCTCCACCAGGTCGATCGCGAGCGCGCGCCCCACGCTGCCGTCCGCCAGGGCAGCCAGCCGCTCCGCCTCCGGGCGGCCCTGGCGCGTCAGCAGCGCGGCAAGCTCCTCCCGCGGGAGGGGCGTGAAGCGGATCGCCTGGCAGCGGGAGCGGATGGTCGCCGGCAGCGCGTCGGGCTGGGCGCTGATCAGGATCAGCACCGCGCCCGGGGGAGGCTCCTCCAGCGTCTTCAGCAGTGCGTTCGCGGCCTCCCGGTTCATGCGCTCCGCCGGGTCGATGATGAAGATCCGACGCCTCCCCTCGAACGGCCGGAATCCCGCCTCGCGGCACAGGTCGAGGATCTGCTCGATCTGGATCTGGCGGCGGCGGGGAGCGTAGTAGAGGACATCGGCATGGTGCGCGGGGGCCCGGTTCTGGTCGGGGCTCTTCAGCCGCTCCTCGCCGTACCCCTTGAGCGTCCGGCGGCACGAAGAACACTCGCCGCACCCCTCGGCCCCCGGCTTGACGCAGTTCAGCGCCGCGGCGAGCGCGAAGGCCGACAGCCGCTTGCCGACTCCTTCGGGTCCGTGGAAGAGGAGCGACGAGTGCAGCCGATCCGCGGTCAGCGCCCGACGCAGGGGAGCCAGCGCCCGGTCGTGCCCGATGATCGGATCGAAGACGCTCATCTCGCACCCTCGCGCGCGGCCCGGCCGGCCGTCGCGACCATCAGCCGAGCTTCAGGAACAGCGCCAGGTCGCGCGAGATCCGGCGGGCGATCTTGTCGGGGGTCTCCTGCGCGTTGACGACCCGCACGCGCCCCGGATGGTCGCGCGCCAGGAGGACGTACCCCTCGCGAACCCGCCGGTGGAACTCGATCTCCTCGCGGTCGATCCGATCCTCCGGGCGTGCGCTCTCCGTCGCCAGGTCACGGTTCCGTACCCGGGCACGCCGGAGCCCCTCCTCGGGAGGGAGGTCGAGGAGGAAGGTCAGGCCGGGCTTCAGCTCCGCGGCCGTGAGGGAGCAGAGGAGCGTCACCAGGTTCTCCGGGATCTGGCGGCCGAACCCCTGATAGGCGCGCGTCGAGTCCTCGAACCGATCGCAGAGGACCACCTTCCCCTCGGCGAGCGCCGGCAGGATCACCTCCTCGACGTGCTGCACCCGCGCGGCCCCGACCAGGAGCAGCTCGGTCAGCGGGGCCATCCCGGCGTTCGCGGGGTCGAGCAGGATGCGGCGCACCGCGTCCCCGATGCCGGTGCCACCCGGCTCGCGCGTCGCGACGAACGCGACGCCGTGCTCCGAGAGGAACTCGGCGGCGCGCGCGGCCTGCGTGCTCTTGCCGCTCCCCTCGATCCCCTCGAAGGTGATGAAGCGCTGCATCGCTCCCCCGGGACGCGCCGTCGCGGCGCTGGACGATTATAACCTCAATGTTTTCGTGAACTTAACATATCACTGCAACGGGATCAACCGGACCTCGGCGGGAGGTCTTTGTGAAGTAGAATGAGCGCCGGACGAGGAGCCCGGGAGGACCCATGAACTGCTTCCAATGCGCTCGAGAGGTCGAGGTGGAGGACAAGGTGTTTCGCAAGGATGCCTGTCCTTCCTGCCACGCCGCGCTGCACTGCTGTCGCAACTGTCGCTTCTACGATCGCAGTGCGCACAACAGTTGCCGGGAGCCGGCCGCGGAGTGGGTGGCAAGCCGCGAGGCGGCGAACTTCTGCGAGTTCTTCGAGCCGGGGGAGGGGGACGGTGGGCGCCCGTCGGGAAGCTCGGGGCGGGACGCCTTCGACCGCCTGTTCCGCAAGTAGGCGCAACGACCCCTGACCTCCTTCCCGTCCGGCGCCCCCGGGGTCTTCCGGCCGTCTCTTCCCTTGAATCCGATCGATTTCGCTCCATATTTCCGACAGCAACGGGACTTCCGGAACTCTCCGCCGCGCCTGCCCGGAATCGGGCATGCCCTGGAGCCCCGCGAACGTCCGCCCGAGGGTCGCATGCCTGCCGTGGGAACGGAGCGAAGTGAAGAGCTCAACGAGATCGTCGGGCCGGAGCGGATCGAGGTTCGCGCCCGGGTGGCCCAGGAGCACGAGGCGATTCTCACCCCCGCGGCACTGCGCTTCGTCGCCGACCTCGAGCGACACTTCGGTCCGATGCGGCGCACCCTGCTCGCGCGGCGCGCGGAGCGTCAGCAGGCGCTCGACGCCGGAGCGCTCCCCGGGTTCCTCCCCGAGACGCTCGACCTGCGCACCGCCGCCTGGACGACGGCTCCCATCCCGGCCGACCTGACCGACCGGCGGGTCGAGATCACCGGACCCGTCGACCGCAAGATGATCGTGAACGGGCTGAACTCCGGCGCCAACGTCTTCATGGCCGACTTCGAGGACTCGAACACGCCAACCTGGGAGAACAATCTCTGGGGACAGGTGCACCTGCGCGCGGCGGTTGCCGGCACCCTGGCGTTCACGTCGCCGGAGGGGAAGGAGTACCGGCTCGGGGAGCGCGTTGCGACCCTCATGGTGCGACCCCGCGGCTGGCACCTGGTGGAGAAGCACCTGCTCGTCGACGGCGAACCGGTCTCCGCCTCGCTCTTCGACTTCGGGCTGTTCATCTTCCACAACGCCCGCGCGCTGGTGCGGCGGGGGAGCGGACCGTATTTCTACCTGCCCAAACTCGAGAGCCACCTCGAGGCGCGGCTGTGGAACGACGTCTTCGTGCGGGCGCAGGAGGCCGTCGGTATTCCGCGGGGGACGATTCGCGCCACCGTGCTGATCGAGACGATCCTCGCCGCCTTCGAGATGGACGAGATCCTCTGGGAGCTGCGCGATCACTCCGCGGGGCTGAACTGCGGCCGCTGGGACTACATCTTCTCCTTCATCAAGAAGTTCCGCTCCCGGCGCGAGTTCCTGCTGCCGGACCGGGGGCGCGTGACGATGGACCGGGCCTTCCTGCGCGCCTACGTCGACCTGCTGGTCCAGACCTGCCACCGCCGCGGGATCCACGCGATGGGCGGGATGGCGGCGCAGATCCCGATCAAGCACGATTCCGCGGCGAACGCGGCGGCGCTGGAGAAGGTCCGGGCCGACAAGCTGCGCGAGGTGCGCGCCGGCCACGACGGCACCTGGGTGGCACACCCCGGCCTCGTGCCGATCGCGCGGGAAGTCTTCGCGCTGCTGCCCGCCGCCCACCAGATCGCCGTGGCGCGTGAGCCGCTCGACGTGCGGCCGGCCGATCTGCTCGCGGTGCCGGACGGCGAGATCACCGAGGGGGGGCTGCGGCTCAACCTCGACGTCGGCGTCCAGTACCTGGCGTCCTGGCTCTCCGGCACGGGGTGCGTGCCGATCTACGACCTGATGGAGGATGCCGCGACCGCCGAGATCTCCCGCTCGCAGGTGTGGCAGTGGGTCCGGCACGGCGCGCGCCTCGCGGATGGGCGCGAGGTGACCGCGGCGCTGGTGCAGCAGACGCTGCGCGAGGAGCTGGACAAGCTC
>Ga0137321_1000054_pt1 | contig 46998 bp, 29 predicted proteins | sample EasRivERMZT399_2_FD_104758 | JGI IMG/M metagenome (GOLD analysis project Ga0137321, IMG submission 104758) | Soil microbial communities from meander-bound floodplain in the East River, Colorado, USA - East River MetaG ERMZT399_2 | ecosystem: Environmental > Terrestrial > Soil > Floodplain ... | reverse complement strand
TCTGCCAGCCGACGTCGCGCGCCAGGATCAGGAGCAGCAGGAGCGGGAGCGCGGTGCCCGCCACCGGCCCCAGCCCGAAGAAGAACGAGCTCCAGTGGAGGCGGCGCCACTCAGACGACATCGTCGCTCGCAGTTCCCGTCAGCTCGGCGCGCAGCCGCTGCGCCTCGTCGAAGGCGACCCCGGCAAGCTCGATCTGCGCATCTTCCGTGCCGGCGGTGTGGATGGTGAGGGACGCTATTCCGAAGGCGCGCTGGATCGGTCCCTGGGAGAGATCGGTGTGCTGGATGCGCGACCGGGGCACCCCCACCTCGGAGTGGAACATCCTGCCGCGATGAATCAGCAGCCCCAGTGCGTCGACGCGGTAGCGGGTGTGGCGAAAGTGGCGGAGCGGCAGCGCCCATGAGACCCAGCCGAGCAACCCGATGAGGGAGAGCCAGCCGATCGCGAGCAGGAGCTTGCCCCAGGCTGGGAGATTGTCCGCCACGAACCCACCGGCGACCCCCACGAACGACACCAGCGCGATGAGGGCCGTGACCCCGAAGCCGAGACGCTGCCCGACCACGACGGAGCTGGGGTGGAGCCTCCGCCAGACCTCCGCGACGGGCGGGGAGGCCGGGGTGTCGCTCACCGCCGTCGCGCTTTCCCCCGGATCCGTGCTCACGGTCCACCCCCCGAGAAGATGAACGTCGGCGCCGTGCGCGATGTTGCGAGTCCGCGCGCCCTCGAGCCGGCGCCGATCCTGAAGGGGGGGCGGGGTCGTGTCAACTCGCCCCTTGACTTTGGTGATACAAAATACTTTATACTACAAAGCATGCGCGTCAAGTTCATCCTCCCGGCGCTGACCGAGGCCACCAGCCCTTTCTGGCGCCCCGTCAAGTACTCGCTCTTCCCACCGCTCGGCCTCGCCACGCTCGCAGCGTACCTCGACCCCGGGGACGAAGCCGCGATCGAGGACGAGCACGTCCGGCCGCTGACCCTCGACGATGCCCCGGACCTGGTGGTGATCCAGGTCTACATCACGAACGCCTATCGCGCCTACCGTCTCGCGGACCGGTATCGCGCCCGTGGCAGCTTCGTCGTGCTGGGGGGCCTGCATGTGACCTCGCTGCCCGAGGAGGCGGCCGCGCACGCCGATGCGGTTTTTCTCGGCCCCGGCGAGCAGACCTTCCCGCAGTTTCTGAAGGACTTCCGCGGCGGGCGCCTCGCGCGCCGGTACGAGTCAACCTCGGGTCGTACGCTCGAGCGCCTTCCTCCCGTCCGCCGGGACCTGATCACGCGCCGGAATTACCTCGTTCCCAACTCGCTCGTCGTGACGCGCGGCTGCCCCCAGCACTGCGACTTCTGCTACAAGGATGCGTTCTTTTCCGGCGGCCGCTCCTTCTACACGCAGCGCGTGGACGACGCGCTTGCCGAGATCGCCCGGTTGCCGGGGCGCCATCTCTACTTCCTGGACGATCATCTGCTGGGAGATAGCCGCTTCGCGAGCGCGTTGTTCGAAGGTATGCGGGGAATGAACCGGCTGTTCCAGGGCGCGGCCACGGTGGACTCGATACTGCGAGACGACCTCATCGAGCGCGCCGCGGAGGCCGGGCTACGCAGCCTCTTCGTGGGGTTCGAGACGCTGACGCCTGCGAATCTCGCCGGCAGCAACAAACGCCAGAACCTCGGCCGCGACTACACCGCCGTGACCCGGCGCCTCCACGACCTCGGCGTCATGATCAACGGCAGCTTCGTCTTCGGGATGGACGACGACGACGAGGACGTCTTCAAGCGGACCGTCGACTGGGCCGTCGCGCAGGGGATCACGACGGCGACGTTCCACATCGAGACGCCGTACCCCGGTACCCGGCTGCATGCGCAGATGGAACGGCAGGGGCGCATCACGACGCGCAACTGGGACCTCTACGACACCCGCCACGTCGTCTATCGCCCGTCGCGGCTGAGCCCCGCGGCGCTCGAGCGCGGGTACCGCTGGGCGTATCGCGAGTTCTATCGCTGGTCCTCGATCGCGGCTGCGGCGCGGACTCACGAGCCGTGGAAGCACCAGGCCAAGCACTTTGCCTACTCGGCGGGGTGGAAGAAGTTCGAGCGCGCGTGGAACCTGATGATCCGGATGCGACAGCTCGGGCGCATGACCCCCGTCCTCGAAGCGGTGCTCGCGAAAGTGACGCGCACGGTGCCTCCCACGCGGCCAGGCGCCAACTCGCCCGACCGGTCGAGAGGAGAACCGATAGGCCGGTCGGACTCGTCGCGGCCGCCCTGGACCGGTCCTGCCAGTCGAGTCTGGCGGTTTCGAGGTTCCGGGGTAGGGTCGCGGGACGCCAGTGGGGCGCGCTCTTGACAGGTGGGACCGCCCGCCGTACAAGGAGATCTGACCCTCCGACCGTCAAACCTCGAACCGGAGCGAAGCCACCCGCCCAGGCACACGGCCGGCGAAAGGAGTGGCGATGCAACGGACTTCCCCGCGAGTTTCCCTGGCGTCCGCATTCCTGTGCATCCTGCTCCAGGTTTCCGCGACCGCAGCGCAGGCCTCGCGGTCGCTCACCTTCGAAGATCGCGTCGCCGCGCAGGAATCTATCGAGCGGGTCTACTACGCTCACCAGATCGGGGCAACCCAACCCTTCGAGCAGGCCATGCCGCGTCAAGTGCTGGAGCGCAAGGTGCGCACCTACCTCGAGCAGTCGGTCGCCCTGGAGGAGTTCTGGCGCACGCCGGTCACCTCCGACATGCTCCGCGCGGAACTCGCGCGGATGGCGGCATCCACGCGCCTTCCGGATCGGCTCGAGGAGATCTACCGGGCGCTCCGCCATGACCCGCTCCTGGTGGAGGAGTGCTATGCGCGTCCGGTGCTGGTGGACCGGCTGGCCCGGAATTTCTTCGCCCATGACCCGTTGATCCACGCCGAGGCCCGCAGGGAGGCGGGTAGCCTCCGGGAACTCCTGAGCACGGGCGCTCTCGATCCCCGCTCACAGGATCCGCGGCGAACTCTCGTGGAGCTGGTGCGGTCCGAATCCGGCGACCTCGCCGCGCGCAGCACCCCGGGCCTGGCGCCCTCTCCTGACGGCCCGCAGCGAGAAGTGCTCTCTCCGGGGGACTTCACGCGGTGGCGTGCGCGAGCGCCGAAGCGGCAGGGCGAGATTGGCCCGATGGTCGAGGAGCAGACTGCGTTCCGACTCTGGACGGTTCTCGACGAGGGGGAGGACCGGGTGGCCCTCGCGATGTACGCCGTTCCGAAGCGGAGCTGGGACGGCTGGTGGGCCGAGGTCCGGGGACGGGTCGCCGGCCGACCGGTGGAGATCGTCGCCTCCACCACGGGGGCGCTCCCCGCGCCTGCGGGCACGCAAGCCGAGGGTGCGCTCGAGTCCGCGTGCATTGCCGACGACACCTGGGACAACGGCGCCCTCGGCGATCTCCCGGAGCCGCGCACGGATCACACCGCGATCTGGACGGGCAACCTCTTGCTGGTCTGGGGAGGGATGGGAGGTGCGGTGTTTCTCGACAGCGGCGGCCGGTATGATCCCCTGACGGACACCTGGACCTCGACCTCCACAGTGAATGCTCCCTCCGCCCGGGCCCGACACTCTGCGATCTGGACCGGGAGCGCCATGCTGGTCTGGGGAGGCGATGGCAACCTGGACACCACCGGCGGCCGATACGATCCGGCCAGCGACACCTGGACTCAGATCTCGACGGCGAATGCGCCCTCTGGACGGTACGATCACACGGCAGTCTGGACCGGCAGCGCCATGGTGGTGTGGGGTGGGAGGAACTCCTTCCCCCTGGACACCGGCGCCACCTACGACCCCGTCGGCGACACCTGGACGCCGACATCGCTGGTGGGCGCTCCCTCCGCGCGCGCCTTTCATACGGCGGTCTGGACCGGCACCCGGATGATCGTGTGGGGCGGCACCGAGCCAACCGGGCCAGGTTCTGCGGTGAACACCGGCGGCAGCTATGACCCGGCCACCGATCTCTGGACCCCCACCTCGACGGTGAATGCCCCGACGGCACGGCAGGGGCACGCTGCCGTCTGGACCGGCGACCGGATGGTGGTATGGGGCGGATCCACCGCGCCCACCGGGGGCCAGTACGATCCGGTCGCGGACGCCTGGATGCCCACCTCGACCGTGGATGCGCCCTCGCCCCGGAGCCAGCACACCGCGGTGTGGACCGGGAGTCGGATGGTCGTGTGGGGGGGGGGGGAGGGGACGGGTTGAACACCGGCGGCCGATATGACCCGCTTACGGACACCTGGCAGCAGACCCCCGATCTGGGCGCCCCTCAGGCCCGGGCAGGACACGCGGCGGTGTGGACCGGCAGCCTCATGGTCATCTGGGGCGGAATCTCGGACAATCGCCGCTTGAACAGCGGCGCGCGCTACGATCCCGCCACCGACGCGTGGACTCCGACTTCCACGGTGAACGCTCCGTCGCCCCGGAGGGGCCATGCCGCCGTCTGGACCGGCAGCCTCATGGTCATCTGGGGGGGAGATGCCGACTTCGTGTATCTCGATACGGGCGGTCGGTATGATCCGACCGCGGACGCGTGGACAGCGACGTCCACGCTGAACGCTCCCTCAGCTCGGACCAATCACACCGCGGTCTGGACCGGGAGCCGGATGGTCGTATGGGGAGGGTACAGCCCCCTGGGCTTCGGCACGGGCGGCCGATACGATCCGCTCACGGACACATGGGTGCCGACCTCCATGGCGAGTGCTCCCTTCCCACGGACCAACCACACGGCGATCTGGACCGGCAGCGTCATGATCGTGTGGGGCGGATATCCGGATCTGCAGACCGGGGGCAGGGACGATCCGGCGATCGACAGCTGGACTCCGACCTCCCTGGTGAATGCGCCCGTGGGGCGGCATGCCCACACGGCGGTCTGGACCGGCAGCGTCATGGTGGTCTGGGGCGGCTGGAATGGCTCGGACCCCGGCGTGAACTTCAACACGGGCGGCCGGTACGATCCCACGGCCGACACCTGGACCGCCACCGCGATCGCGCTCGTCCCTCGCCGACTGCACGCCGCGGCCTGGACCGGGAGCCGGATGGTCGTGTGGGGAGGCACCAACGGCTCCTACCTGAACACGGGGGCCGGTACGATCCTTCGGCCAACTCCTGGTCGCTCACCACGACGGCGAATGCCCCCTCGGGACGTTACTACCACAGCGCGATCTGGACGGGTGATCGCGTCGTCTTCTGGGGCGGCAATGGTCCGGGCCCTACACGCATCGGGGGGAGGTACGATCCTTCGACGGACTCCTGGGCGCCGACCTCGGCGGTCGATGCCCCCTCGGGGCGCTATCTTCATACGGCGATCTGGGCCGGAACCGCGATGATGGTCTGGGGCGGGGGGTATTTCAACACAGGGGGCAATACGGATCGGGACCGTCCTCGCGAGACCTCGATCTCGACGGCTTCTCCCCGTGCGCCGGCGACTGCGACGACAGCGCGGCGGCCGCTTACCCCGGTGCCCTCGAGGCCTGCGACGGTCTCGACAACGACTGCGACACGCTCGTGGACGAGGGGTGGGACCAGGACGCCGACGCCGTCTCGGACTGCGCCGACAACTGTCCTGTCAACCCCAACCCCGGCCAGGCAGACGTCGATTCCGACGGGCACGGCGACGTCTGCGACACCTGCCCATCGGCGCCGAACCCCGGACAGGAGGATCTGGATCAGGACGGGCACGGAGATGCCTGCGACTGCGCGCCAGCCGACCCGGAAACGTATGCCGTGCCCGCCGAGGTGTCAGGCCTGGCACTTGGCGCGGATGCGGAGACTGTGAGCTGGAGCTCGGCGGCGCCCGGCGCCGGGATCGGAACGGTGCACGTGGTGCTGCGCGGCGCCCTCGATCGACTGCCGGTCAGCACGCAAGTGAAGCAGATCTGCGTCGACTCGGCTGTGGCCGGGTCTTCCGTGGTCGACTCGAGCGCCCCGGCAAGTGCCGCCGGGTTCTACTACGTCGTCCGCGGCTCCAATGTCTGTGGGACCGGAACGTACGGATTCGAGAGCAGCGGCACCGAGAGGTCGACCACGACCTGCCCCTGACCCTCCCGGCGGGCTGCGCATCGGCGGAGAGGAGCGCTGCCGTCACGGCCTGCCGAGCGGCCTCGGCCTCAGGCCACCCTCTCCGACCTGGAAGCCGAGGACCCTCGGAGGCGTGAGGCGCTACGCGCCGCCCAGATTCGAGATTAGCAGGTCCACCAGGCCGCGGATCTCGATCTGCGGCGGGCACTCGACGATCCAGTCGTTCCGGTCGGGAGCCGCACCGCAGCCGTCGAGATGCTTGCGCAGGTCCGCGAGCACCTGCAGCGCCTCGGCGGATTCGCCAGCGAGGAGCAGGCTCTCGGCGTGGTCGAGAACGGCCAGGATCGCCTTGCGGGTCCCTCCGCCCGGCGGACGGAACTCCTCCCTCGGAAGCGGTGCGACGGCCCCCTGGATGAACTCCACGTCGGCGCCGTCGACGAGCCCGTCCCCGTCCGCATCGGGATCGAGCGGGGCGGTGTCCAGGGCGTCCGGAAGGCCGTCGTTGTCGTCGTCGGAGTCCGCGTTGTCTCCGGTCCCGTCGCCGTCGGCGTCCGCCCACTCCGCGGGGTCGGTCGGGAAGGCATCGTCGCCGTCGAGCACGCCGTCGTTGTCGTCGTCGGGATCCGCGTTGTCTCCGAGCCCGTCGCCGTCGCTGTCGGCCGACTCCGTCGGGTCGGTCGGGAATGCGTCGACGGCGTCGCCGCTGCCGTCGCCGTCGGAGTCCGCGTTGCCGGGGTCGGTGCCGAGCGAGCGTTCCACGCACCGATCGAGCGTGTCGCCATCCGCGTCCGGAGCGGCCAGCCTGGAGAACAGCGCGTCGAGGGGTGGGCCGGCGTACCCGGCCGGCTCGTTCCCCGGCCCGTAGCCGGCGGCCGCGAGGTCGGCGACGTACTTGTTCACGACATAGAGGTCGTCGAAGTCCCCCAGCCCGTTGAAGTAGACGTCGGTGAAGTGGGCGGGATCGAACGCCGTCTCCCCGGCTCGCGGCCCCGGGCCGCCGTCGTCGGGGCCGTCGTCCCCGTCATCTTGCACCCACGGCGCCTTCGCGGAATTCACGGCGCACCTCACGGTGATCCCGCCGCCGCACCCGCCGCTCTTGTCGCCGCGCAGGATCCCCCAGGTGTCGAACGTGCTGGCCGGGATCAGCATGAGATCCTCCTGGACCTGGCGGTCCCACAGCCCTCCGGCCTCGAAGAACGAGCGCAGCCTGTACCCCACCTCGCGATCATCTCCGGAGAGCGGCTCCTCGGCCACGCTGGCGGGGAGGTAGATGACTCCGTCCCGGTCCGGCTCGCCGGCAAAGTCCCCGATGTCACCCTTTGCTCCGGCGCCGTGCCCCTTCGCCTCCTGCGCCGTCTCAGGGTGGAGCAGGCCGCTCCCCGGCGGGTACTCCGCCATCGGCAAGACTCCGTCCAGGTTCTCGTCCCCGGCCGACAGGGGGCTCCCCGCCGGGAGATAGGAGAAGTAGTCGCCGTGCGCCTGCGCGACCAGCGCCTCGAGTTGCCCGTCGACGCCGTTCTTCCGCACCACGGCCAACACATCCTCGAAGTCGTTCTCGTGTTCCTGTTCGAAGGAGGAATCGGTCCAGTCCCGGGGGTGGAAGAAGTCGTAGATGATGTACCAGTGCGTGCACGTCTCCACGACCGAGTAGTAGACGTGCGCGGGAAGCGCGTGCTGGTGAGTGTCGTGGCAGATCGGCAGGAGGCCTGGGCAGCGATCGGGATCGAAATAATCGCCGAGATGCAGGCTGTCCCAGTTGTTGGTTGCCTCCCAGTCGCCGTCGTAGTCGACGGCCGTGATGAGGTCGCCAAAGTAGTCCGAGCTGTCCGTGTCCTGATAGTGGATCGGGGCCCAGCGAGCGGCAATCTCCTCGTGGGTAATCCCCCGGGCGCCAGCGACGCCCAAGATCGCCGCGAGCAGTGCCACGATGAGCCGACGAGGACGAAGCAACCTGGTGGTCATGTTCCTGCCCTCCCTGTGCCGACGACGACGCCGGCACGGCGACGCCGAACCGATCGGCTCCGCCGCGCCCGCAGGTGTAGGCCCTTGTTCATTAGATCGGAAACCGAAGAAGAAACCCGACACGGACTCCGTGGGTCAAAGGCCGGCCTCCCAGGCGCGGGCAGTGACGGGCCCGCAGCGCGGCGCGAAGCCCTGAGCCGCCAAGCCTGCGGCGATCCGCTCCGCCAGGAGGTCCAGCCCGGCCTCCCGTGCGGCGCCGCCGGGGAGGCGGCGCGCACCGGGGGTCACTACTCCAGCGGGATGCGACCCTTGTTTCTCGCGAGCCAGGTCTCGAACGTTTGCAGTTCAGGGTTGAGCGATCGCGAGAACGCGAGATCGCGCGCGCCGCAGAAGGCCGACTCGAAGTCGCGCTTGAACTGGAACATGTTTCCGAGATCGTCGGCCCCCGGGAAGCCGAAACCACGGAAAACTTCGGGGGGAACCTCGTTGTAGCGCACCTCCTGCCCGAGCGCCTTGGTCAGGGCGGCCGCCATCTGCGCGCCCGTCGGGTGCTCCCCGGCGATCCCGACCGTCTTGCCGATCAGCTCGCTTCCCTTCTTGAAGATGCCGTGGGCGCACTTGCCGATGTCCTCGGCGGCGATCCCGGGCAGCTTCTTGCCACCCATCGGGAGGGTGATCGCGAGCTTTCCGTCCGGTCCGCGCTTCGGGCCCAGGCCGAAGTTGATCAGGTTGTCCCAGTAGAATGAGGTCAGCAGGAACGTCGTCGGCACGCTCTGCTCGGTGAACCGCTGGTTCGACTCCCCCTTGGCATCGAAGTGCGGGACCTTGTACTTCCCCATCAGGGTGGGCATCCGACCGTCGGAGAGCGGCACCCAGCGGCGCGTGTCCTCGAGCGTGGACCAGATCACGTGCTGCAGGCGCGCGGCCTTGGCGGCCTTGGCCATGTTCGCCACCTCGGCCATCTCCTTCTCGGGCGAGAAGTGCGCCCAGTAGAAGGTGACGCAGTAGGCGCCGTGCGCCCCGGCGAAAGCCCTCTCGAGGCTTGCCGCATCGTCGATGTCGGCCGCGACCACCTCGGCGCCGAGCGCCGCCAGCTCTTTCGCCTTGTCGGAGCCGAGCTCGCGCGTGATCGCCCGTGCCGCGAAGCCGCCGCCCGGATCCGCCAGGATGGAACGAACCAAACCGCCTCCCTGGGCGCCCGTGGCGCCGAGGACCGCGATGATCTTCTTGTCAGCCATGAGAGTTCTCCTGGAAGTCGTGGGGTTGAGCCCGTTCGCGCCGGGCTGGCGGGCGCATTCTACCGCTGCCGCCCAGGCTCCCGGACACCCGCGCCCACCCGGACCTGTGGCATGATTCGCCGGTCCCACGGAGGAGAGCCGAACATGATCGATCGCGCCGCGCTGGCGGCCTGCCTCGCCCTGCTGTTCCCCCTCCCCGCGCGCGCGGAGGAGCCGAAGGCCCCAACTCCGGAGACGCGGCGTCCGCTCGAGCCGGCCGACCAGTTCCGCATCAAGGAGGTGTCCGAGCCGCAACTCAGCCGCGACGGGAAGTGGGTCGCCTACACCGTCGAGACCGTCCAGCCCGAAGAGGAGAAGTCCTGGACGCAGGTATTCATGACACCCGCCGGTGCGTGGGATCCGATCCCGATGACCGTGAAGGAACAGTCGTCGTCGTCGCCGCGCTTCTCTCCCGACGGCAAGTACCTCGCGTTCCTGTCGGCCCGCGGCGAGGGGAAGAGTCAGGTGTGGCTCCTCGACCGGCGCGGCGGCGAGGCCCAGCAGTCCACCGAGGTCCCGCAAGGGGTCCAGTCATTCGACTGGTCCCCCGATGGCCGCCGGATGGTGCTGGTGATCAAGGACCCGACGCCGCTCGAGCAGAAGGCGGAGAAGGAAAAGAAGGAAGGGATCAAGAGCACCCGCCCGGCGACGCAGCCGCCCTGGGTCGTCGACCGGCTGCAAGCCAAGCGCGACTACGAAGGGTACCTCGACCGGCGCCGCACCCACCTCTACGTCTACGACCTGGCCGCGAAGAAGCTCGTGCAGGTCACCTCCGGCGACTACGACGATGAGCAGCCGGCATGGTCGCCCGACAGCCGGCTGCTCGCCTTCGCGAGCAACCGCTCCGCGGAGCCGGACGGAAACTACGACTCGAACCTGTGGGTCGTGGCCGCCGACAACCCCGATCAGGGAAGGACGATGATCCAGGTGACCACGAACCCCGGTCCCGACCGGGCACCGGCCTGGAGTCCCGATGGGCAGTTCCTCGCGTACGAGACGCAGATCGACGTGAAGCTGTTCTACTACGCGACCACCTACCTCGCCGTCGCCCCGGCGGCGGGAGGCAAGGCGCGGCTCCTCACCGAGGGGATCGATCGTCATGTCTCCCGCCCGCGTTACTCCGCGGACGGGAAGAGTCTGTACTTCCTCCTGGAGGACAGCGCCGAGCTGCACCTGGCGAGCATCCCCGCCGCCGGGGGCGAGGTGACCCGGCCGATCCGCGGTTCACGGGCGGTCGAGACGTTCGCGCTGGCGGACGACGGGACTGTCGCCGCGCTGATCAGCGAGCCGTCGCTGCCCCCGGAGGTCTTCGTGCTGCAGGGGGGGGAGCAGCGCCGGCTCACCGCGGTCAATGACGAGTTCCTCAAGCAGGTGCGCCTCGCCGAGGCGGAAGAAGCGCATTTCAAGAGCAAGGACGGGACGGAGATCGAGGGGATCATCTACAAACCCGTCGGCTTCGAGCCGGGGATGCGCTACCCGGCGATTCTCTGGATCCACGGCGGGCCGGTGTCGCAGTTCGCCCATCGATTCCAGTTCTTCCCGCAGCTCTTTGCCGCGAACGGCTACCTCGTCGTGACCGTCAACCCGCGCGGCTCGTCCGGCTACGGCCAGGCGTTCTCCGCCGCCATCTTCGCCGCCTGGGGGGAGAAGGACTACGAGGATGTGCTGGCGGGAGTGGACCACGCGATCGCGCAGGGGTACGCCGACCCGGAGCGGCTCGGGGTCGGCGGCTGGTCGTACGGCGGCATGCTCACCAACTACACGATCACCCAGACGACCCGCTTCAAGGGGGCGGTCTCCGGCGCGAGCCTCGGCCTGGCGGCGGGCAACTACGGCCACGATCACTACCAGCGCGACTGGGAGCTCGAACTCGGGTTGCCCTGGCGGAACCGCGAGCTATGGGACCGGTTATCGGCGTTCTGGAAGGTCGAGAAGATCACGACCCCGACCCTGTGGATGTGCGGCGAGAAGGACTGGAACGTCCCGGCGGTCAACTCCGAGCAGATGTACCAGGCGATGAAGCGACTCGGACGCGACACCGAGATGGTGATCTACCCCGGCGAGCACCACGGGATCTCAAAGCCGTCCTACCAGCAGGACCGGCTGGCGCGCTTCCTCGCCTGGTTCGACCGGTGGGTGAAGGGGGTGAAGCCGGCGACCGCGGCGAGGAGTTCCGGGGACACCACGGTCAACTCCGCTTCTTAGCTAGCTTGGCCTTCGCCTTGGCGAGCTTCGCCGCCGCCTTCTCGTTCAGCGCCGGCGGTCTTCCCCCCTCGTGGAAGAGGATCAGATCGTCGGTCTTCGCGCTCGCCTTCATCTTCTTCATGGCGGTCGCAGGGATGGCTGACCTCAGATCGCCGCGCCCGAGCAGCGCCAGGCCGTGCAGCAGATACCAGGCCTGCGCGGCATCGGTGTTGTCCCATGTCCCGGGCGCCTTGCCGTTCAGGAGCGCGAGCAGCTCCGACGCCGCCTCCTGCGCCCCCAGCAGGCCGAGTGCCTCGGCCGCGGCGCGACGGAGTCGGTACTCCTCGGACTGACCGAGGATCCCCAGCAGCTTCTCCTTCACATCGGCTCCGGTCTGATGTGTGATCCCCAGCCAGAAGATCGCCAGGCGGCTCGGCACCTCCTCGTCCTCGACCATGCCGATCCGCTCCAGGACGCGCCGGACCTGCCCCGGATCACCCTGCGACTCCCTGCGGGCGAGGAGCGCGGCCGTCACGGCCTGCCACGCGGCCTCGCTGTGGAGGAGGCTCACCGCCTCCCGCGTGACCTCCTTCATGCTGCCGACGGGGACGGTCTCCTCCCAGAAGGTCAGCCGTAGCGTGCGCACCTCCGGAGCGGGGAGGTCGGGAGCGACAAGGGTTGTCTGGAGCGTCGCGTAGGCGATGCAGTTCATCGGGGCGAAGGCCGACATCCGGTGCATGTCGACCCACAGCTCGTCGATCCTGAGCGACAGCCTGAGGCCCCCGTCACCGACCTTGAAGCCGAGGACCTTCACCGCTTCCTCGGCGGCGGACTTGAGATGCGCCGCAATCTCGGAGTCGGACTCCGTTGCGTAGAGCATGTAGGGCCCGGAGCCGCTCTCGAACCCGGGGCCCATCACGCCTCCCCCGATCAGGTGCGTCCCCTCGCGGCGATCCTCGACGGTCACCAAGACCGCTTGATCGATGGCAAGGAAGAGGACGCCGACCCCCGGCGGTTGGGAGACGAGCGGGGCAATCACGTCCAGCGCGCCCGCTGGGCCGATGCCAAATCCCAGGATGGCGAGCGGCAGCAGGAACCGCACGGCGCCTCGCATGGAGACCTCCACTCGCAGCTCGATGCAGAGCTGCGGAGACACCATAACCGATTCCGGGGCCGATCATCCCCCGGGAAGGCGCCGCTGTTTCGAGCCTTGGGCTCAGCGGCTCGGCGCTTTCGCGAGAACGAGGTCTCCCTGGCGCTCACCGTCGCGCAGCACCCAGCCTGCCTGCAGCTTCAGGCGCGGACGATCCTCCGCGGAGAAGACGATCGCCGACGAGTCGGCCGTCACGCGGGCGCCCGACTCGGTCGTAATCTCACCCCAGTCACCGGTCACGGTGAGGCGCGGATGGACGGTTCCATGCTCTCCGATCGGAACGACGCTGTGCGGGTCGAAACCGAAGCTCCCGATTGAGGTCGGTATCGTGAGGAGAGGCCCGTCGACGAGCCGCGCCCGGTAGCGCGCGAGCCGTTCCGCCTGCTCCTTCGCGCGCCGCTCCTCGTCCGCGCGGAGTCGCGATCCGTCGTACGCCGCCGCGCGCCCATCGAGGTCCGTCGGAACGGTGAGCTTCCCGGCCGTCGCGGCGGTGGTTGCGAGATCGTCCGTCGCCTTGTAGCTAGCCCGCCACTCCGGCGCGATCCCGTCGAGCAGCAGGCCCCACCCCGGACCCGTCGAGTACGCGAACGAGCGGACGAAGGTCCCGCTCTCCCCGGCGGCATCGAGGCGCCAGCGGGCGACCGCGACGCGCGTCTCCTCGTCGGATGTGCCCCGCAGCGCGAACCCGGTGTACTCCGCGAGCCCTTCATTGTTCTCGAGCGCCCGCTCGTTCGCGGCAGCGTTCGCGAAGAGCGCGCGCCGCCGGGCGCGGAATCCCAACGCATCGGCCATCGCGACGTCGCGGTTTTCGTCCCGCAGCGCGGCGGCCAGCGCCCGCATCTCGAGGATCAGCCAGAAGCGCCCGTCGAGGGTGTCGAGATGCGCGTTGTCGGCGGGCGCCATCGGGAACCCGATCTCGTCCTGGATCCGATGGAACGACTCGTGAAGCAGCAGGCGGCGCCGCGAGACGGTGCGTTCGCCCACCGAGTCCCACAGGATCATCGTCCACTCGACTCCACTCCACCGCACGGCCGTGTTGGCGACGGGGACGGTAGGCGGTAGTTTCCCCGTGAACAGGCCGCCCGCAGCCACCAGCACGCCCCCTTCGTCGGCCCGATTGGCGACGACGGAGCGAGACTCCGGATCCACGAACAGCATCGGTCCGTACAGGGGGGTTCCCCACAGGCGGCCGGCGTCCTCCTCGGACGCAATCCGGATCTCGTCGAAGGCGCGCCGCGCTTGATCCAGCGCAATGGGTGAGGTGGCAACGGTCGCACCGACGACGAGCCAGGCGAGCCTCATGGCGGACATCGTAGCACCAGAACCTGGGGTCAGGTCTTTACCTTGTACCGGACAGGCTGCAGGTCGAATGCCCGCAGTCTCGCGGGAGGTATAAAGTAAAGACCTGACCCCCGCTTGTTTCGCCAGCCGTGCGGACCCATGCCTGCGCCGGCGGGGTGGAGGGTGCTCAGCGTGATGAAGCGGCTCGCCCTGACGATTTTGTGCACGCTTGTCACTGCCGTGATCGTTGCGCCGTCCCGCCTCGTCGCTTGCACGACGTTCTGCTTGCGGCGTGGTCCCAGCATGATCCTCGGGAAGAACTACGACTGGCACCTCGGCATGGGGTTCGTGATTCGTAACGGGCGCGGCGTCGCCAAGCAGTCAGACGCTGGACCGGGGTCCACCCCGGCCAGTTGGACCTCCCGCTTCGGGAGCCTCACGTTCAACCAGTACGGCCGCGAGTTCCCGTCGGGGGGGATGAACGAAGCCGGGCTCGCGGTGGAGCTGATGTGGCTCGAGGAGACCCGCTACCCGGCGCCCGACGCGCGTCCCGCCCTCGGCTGCCTCCAGTGGATCCAGTACCAGCTCGACACCGCGGCGACGGTGGAGGAGGTGCTCGCGAGCGACGTGAAGGTGCGCATCGACGCGCGGGCGCCGCTCCACTTCCTCGTGGCCGACCGGTCAGGGGATGCCGCGACGGTCGAGTTCCTCGACGGCCGGCTCAAGGTGCATCGCGGCCCCGCCCTGCCGGTCGCGGTGCTCACCAACAATGGATATGGCGCCTCCGTAGATTTCCTGGAGCGCGCCGACGCCGCCGGCGACCCCGCCAAGGGGCCAGGCTCCCTCGAGCGGTTCGCGCGCACGGCGCGTCGCGTCCGCGCGTTCGACGCGCCCCCCGAGACGGATCCGGTGGCCTTCGCGTTCGAGACGCTGCGGGGCGCGGCGCAGCCGCAGTCGACGCAGTGGAGCATCGTCTACGAGCTGGACCGTCTGCGCGTGCACTTCCGCACGCGGACCGATCCCGCCATCCGCACCCTGGCGATGGCGGAGTTGAATCTCGATTGTCACTTCCCGGTCATGGGCGTCGATCTCGAGGCCGCACCGCCGCCAGACGGCCGCGTCGTCCCGCGCCCCCTCGCTGCGGCGGCCAACGAGAACCTCGTGCGCCGCGCCTTCGCCGGGACCCCTGGTCTGGTGGGGGCGGACGAGGAGGGGATCCGGCGCCAGATCGCCTACCCCGAGACTACCGTCTGCAGGGAGTGAGGGCTCACCGCCTGGGAGCCTCGCTCACGACGAGACTGAGGGGGTACGCGGACTCGCAGTCAGCCAGGTGCCCTCCCCCCACCCAGGTCGGATCGGGAATATGATCGGCCCCCTTCTGGAGGAGAAGGATGACCGAGACCCCCGAGCGTTTCTGGATCAGCAGACCCCGCCTCGAAGCTCTCGTGGACGGGATCTTTGCCATCGCCATGACGCTGCTCATCCTCGAGATCCGGGTGCCGGAGCTTGAGTCCCGCCGATCGGGGGACGAGTTATTGGCGGCCATCGCGCACCTGGGCCCGGCGCTGTTCAGCTATACGCTGAGCTTCGCGATGCTCGCGATCTTCTGGTACCGCCATCACCGGGTGATCCACTTCTTCCGTCGCGTGGACTTGCCGCTGTTCCTCTTCACGCTGGTCTTCCTGATCGGGGCGACGCTGGTCGCCGTTCGGCTCGCGTCGCGCCGCGCTCAGTCCGCCAGGTGACATGCGGCACGAGGCCCTGCGCCGTTCCACCATGACGCTCGCATGATGCAGGCCGCGGCGAGCGGACGCCGGGTCTTCCGGGCCGTCCTCGGGCTCCTCGCGCTCGCCCTGGCGCCCCCCTCGTTCCCTCTCGAGCGTCTGCAGCGCCGCTTCGCCCTCGAGCAGGGGCTGCCATTCTCGGAGGTGACCGGCGTCACGCAGGACAGGGCCGGTTTCCTGTGGATCACCGCGGGCGGGTTGTTCCGCTACGACGGCGTCGAGATGCGGCCCTGGCCCGGTGGGCCGTTCCGCCCACTGCTGCGCGGCGTCGTCGCGGGTCCGGGCGGGGAGGTGGTGACCCGCGACTACGACGGCCACCTCTACGAGGTGAGCGGCCGGATGCTGCTGCCGCTCGAGGGGCCTCCGGTCCCGCCGGGGACCCCATCCCAGTGCCCCACCTTCGACGGCGCCGGACGCCTGTGGGCGGTGGCCGGCGACAGGGTGTGGAGCCGGAGCGCGGGAGGGGAGTGGCAGGCGCTCCCGACGTCGCGCGTCGCGGGGGAGACGCCGCGTTGCCTGCAGGCGACTCCCGACGGCGGCCTGCTGATGGAAACCGCCGCCGGCCTCTGGTGGCTCCCGCCTTCCGGCGCGGCCGAGCGGATCGCCACGGGGGCGGGGATCCAGATCGCCGCGCGCCGGCCGGACGGCACCGTGATGGCGCTGCTCTCCGACGGTGCGGTGGTGGAGTTCGCGAACGGCGTCCGGCGCGAGATCTTTCGCGTCGCGATGAGGCCAATCGATCTCCGGTTGCGGGGGGATGTCGTGTGGGTCTCGTACGACTACGGCCTGGTGCGGCTGCGAGCCGGGGAGCCCCCGGAGATCCTCGGGGCTGGACAGGGAATCCCGAGCGGCGGGCCGCTCTTCGTCGATCGCGAGGGAGGCCTGTGGCTGGGGACGTTCCGCGGACTGCTGCAGTTCCCCTGTCCCGACACGGTCGCCTGGGGCCTGGACGACGGCCTGGGCATGGCGCCCCGGAGGCTGGCGCTCGGCCCCGACGGGATCGCGGTGGACACCTGGACGGGGCTCTATCTGCTGCCGCGCGAGGCGGAGGGGCGGGAGATGGAGCGGATCCCGGGTACCCGCACGTCGGCGATCTGCTTCGACGCGGCCGGGACGCTGTGGGCCGCCACCGCGGGCGGGTTCGTCGCACGCCGCGGCGGACGATCGTCAGCGGTGACGGCGGCGGGGCTCGCCGAGACCTACTCCTGCGCCCCTGGCGCGGCCGGGCGCACCTGGCTGAGCACGGATCGGGGGATCTTCGTGGGCCTCGACGAAGGGTCGTCGCCACCCTCCGCCCGCCCGATCGCCGGCCCTCCGGAGGCGATCCCCGCCGACCTCAGGCCGCAGGTCCTCGAGGACGCCGCGGGTCGCCTGTGGCTCGCGGGAGGGGAGCAGGTCTGCTCGACCGACGCGGCGGCGCTCGCCTCAGGCCGTGCCGCGTGGGACTGCGACCGGCTCGAGGGGGCCGGCCGGGTCTTCTCGATCGCCGCGCTTCCGTCGGGCAGCCTCTGGGCTGCGACGCTCCGGTCCGGCGTGTGGCGACGACCAGCGGGGGGAGGCTGGGAGACGATCCCCGGCTCCCGGCTGCTTCCCGGGCAGGCGGTGCGAGCGCTGCGGCCGTCCCCCTCCGGTGGGATGTGGGTGATCAGTTTCGGCACCGTGCTCCGCGTGGAGGAGCGCGAGGCGTCTCCCGACGGCTGGGAGGTGGTGGAGCGTCCCTCCCCCTGGCATGGCCTGATGGTCAGCGATGCGGAGGACCTCCTGGAGGAGCCGAACGGTGATCTGTGGATCACCACGCTCGCCGGTCTCGTGCACGTCCCCGCGGCGGTCCGCCGATCGTCTCCGCCGGTGCCCGACGTCGAGCTGGTCGAGGCGCGGGTCGATGGCCAGGCGATCGCCGTCGATGCACCGATCCTCCTCTCCCATCGCCGCAACCGGATCGAGCTGCGGTTCTCGGCGCTTTCCTTCCGCGACCCGGGCCTGCTGCGCTACGAGGCCCGTCTGCGGCCCGACGCCCCCTGGGTGCCGGCGACCGGCTCTCCCTCGTTTCATTTCGTCGATCTGCGGCCAGGGAGCTATCACGCCGAGGTGCGCGCCTCGCTCGACGGGCTCCGCTGGTCCGCCGCCCCCGCGCACCTTTCGTTCCGGGTGCTGCCGCCGTTCTGGCTGACTCCCTGGTTCCTGGCCCTCGCCGCGGCGGCCGCGGCGGCGGCCGTCTACGGGGTGTTCCGCTACCGCGTGGCGCAGTCCCTCCGGCTGGAGCGCACCCGCACGCGCATCGCGGCGGACCTCCACGACGACATCGGCGCCAGCCTGTCCCGCATCGCGCTGCAGAGCGATCTGCTGGGCCGCGCCGGGGAGCCGCGCTCCGCCGCGGACGACCGCCGGCTCGGCGAGATCGCGGAGTCGGCGCGCGGGCTGGTCGACGCGATGAGCGACATCGTCTGGTCGATCGATCCGCGCCGCGACGATCTGGCGAGCGTGATCGCACGCGTCCGCGAGATCGCGCTCGACCTGCTGGAGCCGAATGGCGTCGCGCTCGACTTCCAGACCCCGCCCGGCGCCGAGCGGCTGCGGCTCGCCCCGGAGCAGCGCCGGCACCTGTACCTGATCCTCAAGGAAGCGGTCCACAACATCGCCAAGCACGCCGGCAGCCGCTCGGCCCGGATCGCCCTGCGCGCGGAGGGGGGGAAGCTGCACGTGGAGGTGGCGGACGACGGGCGCGGCTTCGCGGTGGGCGCCGGGGGAGCAGCGCCACCGCCCAGGCGCGGGGGGCACGGGCTCCCCAACATGCGCGAGCGGGCGGCGCAGATGCGCGCTACTCTCGAGGTGCGGTCCGTCCCCGGCGAGGGGACGACGGTCTCCCTCGAGATCCCCCTACGGCGCGGGGAAGCATGATCATGCTCTGCCCGAGCGCGTCCAGGTGAGGTAAGTTACCGGGCATGGAGGCCTCCCGCCCCATCGGCGTCGCCATCGTGGAGGACGACGCGCCGCTGCGCGAGGGGATCGGCTCGCTCCTCGCCGGCACCCCGGGGTTCCGCCTCGCCGGCGCCTTTGGCTCCGCGGAGGCGGCGTTCGAGCCGCTGGCTAGTGAGCCTCCCGACGTCGTGCTCCTCGACATCCACCTGCCGGGGATGCTCGGCTCGCAGGCGGTGCGCGTGCTGCGCCAGCGCGTCCCCGCCGCGCAGATCCTGATGCTCACGGTCTACGCCGAGCAGGATCGCGTGTTCGAGTCGATCTGCAATGGCGCCTGCGGCTACCTCCTCAAGAAGACGCCGCCGGCAAAGCTCCTCGAGGCGATCCGGGAGGCCCACGAGGGGGGCGCGCCGATGTCGCCGGAGATCGCGCGCAAGGTCGTGACGCTCTTCCGCGCCACCCATGAGCCGGCGGACCCGGAGGAGCGACCGACTCCCGCCGAGGTCCGGCTGCTGCGCCTGCTGGCCGAAGGGCACAGCTACCAGTCGGCCGGCTCGCAGCTCGGGATCACCGCCAATACCGTGCGGAACTACATCCGCAGCATCTACGCAAAGCTCCACGTGCACTCGAAGTCCGAGGCGGTCGCCAAGGCGCTCCGCCGCGGCCTGATCGGCTGAGCCGGGCCTCCGGCTCCCTTCACAAGACAGCACGACCGTGCTCTGCCGCGGCCCCGCCCGGCGCCGTAAGCTGTCCTCGAGCCGGACGCCGCTCTCCGTCCGGCGCCGCCGAACCAGCCCGGGTCGCGCCCCCGTGGAATCGGCACCACGGCCAGCGGACCCTTGACGCCTGGCCCGTCTCGCGCGAGCCGCCGGCGGCGAAATGCCGGCGTCCCGCCAACGAAGGAGCACGCGATGAACCGGGTTTCCCGTCTGCTGGTACTTGTTCCGATCGCCCTCGCCACCGGGGGCACCGTTGCCCAGACTCCCGACGACCCGCGGGTGGCTGCCTTCGAGGCGCTGCGCACCGCCTCGTCGGTTCCGCCGACCGGCAGCACCGAGGCCGGCGCCGTGCGGCTGCTCGGCTTCGACGTCGCGCCGAGCGGGCTGACCCCGGCGCAGCAGGCGAACACCTTCCTCGCGAACTACGGCGCCGTGCTCGGGCTGACGGGGGCCGATCAGGGTCTGGTCGTGCGCTCGGCGCGGGCGGACGGATCGCTGATCCTGGTGTCGTTCGCCGAGACGTACAAGGGGGTCCCGGTGTTCGCCGGGGAGGTGCGCGTCGGTATCGAGGCCTCCCCCTTCACGGGCATGTCGCGCGTCACGCTCGCCGGAGGCTCCCTGCTCCCCGACCTCGGGCTCGAGGGGGGGCTCGACGTCGAGGCGACGGTTTCGCCCGGCGCCTGCGTCGCCGCCGGCCAGACAGCGCTGCAGCGGCCGGGCGCCGCGCCGCTCGCCGAGCCCAAGCGGATGGTCTACGACGCGCGCCTGCTGGGCGGCGCCCCCGGCGCGCATCTTGTCTGGGCCTTCACGCTCGGCGACGGAGTTCCGCGCCAGGTTCTGTGCGACGCGCACTCCGGCGCCGTGGTCTTCGACCGGCCCTTCGCGGCGGAGGCGCTCGACCTGTGGGAGGGGCTGCAGTTCCCGAACCCATTCCACGTCTTCCTCGGCGACGAGAACGGCCTCACTGGGCAAGGTCAGTCCATCATGGACGCCGTGGTCGAGTGGTCGCACGCCCACACCATCTACAACTTCTTCACGAGCGCGTTCGGCTGGAGGGGGACCGCGGGGAACGACAATCAGCTCCAGCTCCTGGTAGCGAGCAACACCACCCAGTACTACCCCGACCCGCTCGGAGAGGCCATCCAGATCGCGACCGGCGATGCCGGCCTCGACGTGACCGCGCACGAGTTCGGACATGGGATCATCCAGCATTCCTCCGACCTCGTGTACAGCGGGGTCCCCGGCGCCCTCAACGAGGGGTACGCCGACGCGATGGGGGTGTTCGTCGACTCGGGAGACTGGCTGCTGGGCGAGGATCGGACCGGGGCTGTGGACAACGTCCTGCGAAACTTCGCCGATCCCCCCAACCCCAGCCTCGGTCAGATGAAACAGCCCGATCAGTTCTCGGAGCGGTGCACCTCGAACCTGGAGTGCCCCTACACTGCGGACAACAACGGCGTCCACACGAACAGCGGCATCCTGAACAAGGCCAACTACCTGATCGCCTCCGGCGCCGCCTTCAACGGGCGGCCGGCATTCGCCGGGATTGGCCGCACCAAGATGGGGGTGCTCGCGTTCCATACGATGCGCGCCCTGCCGTCGGGGGCGACGTTTCAGGACGCGCGCGCCTTCTCGATCGCGATTGCGGGCATCCTGGCGAAGCTGAACATGGCCGGGTTCACGCCGGCGGACGCGTGCGCCGCCAGGAACGGCTTCGCTGCGGTCGAGATCGGACCCGGGGACGTCAACTGCGACGGGATCGACGACAACTTCCAGGACCCGGACGGCGACTTCGTGCCGAGCCCGATTGACAACTGCCCGACGAAGTGGAACGCCGATCAGAAGGACTGGGACGACGACGGGGTCGGCGACTTCTGTGATTTCGACCTCGACAACGACGGCGTCCCGGACGGGAAGGACAACTGCCCGAGCCTGCCGAACTGGAACCAGCAGAACACCGACGGCGACGCACTCGGCGATGCCTGCGACCCCGACGATGACGAGGACGGCTGGTCCGACGTCGACGACAACTGCCCGATCAAGTACAACCCGAGCCAGTACGACGGGAACAACAATGGCTTCGGCGACGCCTGCGACCCCGACTACGACGGCGACGGTTGGTACCAGAATGACAACTGCACCTTCGTGTTCAATGACCTCCAGTTCGACTCCGACGGCGACGGGCTGGGCGACGCCTGCGACGGCTGCCCGATGGTCGCCGACTGGACCGGCGCCTACCTGGTGAACAAGTGGCAGTCGTCCACGCCCGTGCCGTACCAGCCCGATAGCGACGACGACGGGACGCCCGACGCGTGCGACCCCGACGCGTTCGGATCCGCGTCGCTCGAGTTCAACGGTTCCCCCTACAACCCAGGACAGATGGTGCAGCCGGGTGGAGAGCCGTCGTGGGGGACGCTGTCCGGGCCGGCCGGGAGCCACTTCCGCATCCCGGTCCCGCTGTGCGATCCCGACGGTGGCCCGGACCCGTCGCAGATCACCGAGCTCAGACTCATGGACCTGGACGCGACGGTCGAGGCGATGCTGTTCGACGACGACGGGCTGTCGCTCGGGGCGGTGCGGCCCGGCGCCGCCGGCTCGAATGCCCGGGGGCTCCGCGTGAGCCCCGACTGCTCGCGCACCTACTTCCTCGAGTTCGCATTCGGATCGGGTTTCCCTGGCGTCGACGACTTCGTGGCGCAGTCCGATCTGGTGCCGGCGTCGAGCGCCAACCCCTGGGTCACGCCCGGGCAGCCGCTCGAGCCGCCGCCACCGCTCCCGGATGGTGACGGCGACGGACTGCCCGACTTCATCGACACCTGCCCGATGGTCGCGGACCCAAGTGGTGCGGATCTCGACGCCGACGGCCTGGGCGACGCGTGCGACAACTGCCCCGCGCTCCCCAACGCCACCCAGGCGGACGGCGATCTCGACGGCCATGGCGATGCCTGCGACTGCGCACCCGGCGATCCGTCGGTCTTCGCGCTGCCGCCGGAGGTCTCCGGGGCCTCCTTCGACCCGGACAGCGCGACCTTGCGCTGGGACGCGCAGGGAGCTCCCGGAGGGCCGCCCGTTGCGTTCGACGTCCTGCGCGGCTCGTCGGTGGGCGTCCCCGTGGGGAGCGGGCCGGAGACCTGCGTCACCGATGCGACCGTCGAGACGTCGTTCACCGATCCGGCGACGCCGCCGTCGCGCCAGCGCTTCTGGTATCTGGTGCGTGCGGCCAACGTCTGTGGCCCCGGCAGCTACGGCCAGAACTCGGGCGGAACGCCGCGGACGAGCGCGTCCTGCCCATGAGACGGGGCGAGCTGGGTGCACCGCGGAACCGCTCAGGTGACAGCACAATCATGCTCTGCCCCACGGCGGGAAGCCTCGGTAATCTTCTCGCATGGGGGCGGCTCCCCCTGCAGGCTGAGCACATGGGATGGAAACAGGTCGGCATCGCAGTCGTCGCGGTTGCTCTTGTCGCGTCGTTCGCGGTGGGGGTTCCCGCTGCCCAACGACCCTCCGCCAAGGACTCCGCGGTCCGCGACGGCGCTCGGGTTCGCACGGCGCCTCTAAGGCTCGTTCCCCTCCCAGCCGGGGCGCGGAACTCCTCGACCCTGAGTCCACTCGCGCTCGCGGTGGCCGCTTTCGACGAGGATGGAGCCCCGGATCTCCTCGCGACAGGTGACTTCGACGCCGACGGACATGCAGACGTGGCGCTTGCGGAGCGCGGGACCGCAGTCCTGAGGCTGCTGGCCGGCGACGGCACGGGGGCGCTGGGGGCGCCGACGGAGATCCCGCTTCCCGGCCCGGTCGACGCGCTGGCGGCGGGCGAGTTAAACCGGCTGGACGGACTCGTCGATCTTGTCGTCGCCGTCAGCACCCCCGCTGGACCGCGTCTCGAGGTGTTCGAGTCACCCGAGGGCGCCCTGAGGGCGACGCCCGAGGAGTTCCCGCTCTCCGGTAGAGCGGTCGCCATCGCCATCGCCGACCTTGGCGCCGACTTCGTCAACGACATCGTCGTGGCCACACCGACGTCGCTCGTCATCATCGGCGGGCGTGACCGGAGGCTTGCCTCGAGCCGCGCGCAGCGCGCCGACGTGCCACCCGCTTTGATGACGTCGATCCCCCTGACGAGCGTCCCCGTCGCGATGGCCGTGGGGCGTTTCCTGAGGCACGACGCGATGGCGATAGCCCTCGCCGACGAGGACGGGACCTTGAGCGTCGCGGATGGTCGCAGCCCGGACAAGCTGCAGCAGATGCCGGAGCGTTACCCGGACGTCTCAGGGCTTGCCTCGGGCCACATACGCGGAGGCTCCTCCGACGACCTGATCGTTCTCGAGAAGGGCGCCCGGAGGATCGTCTTGCTCCGCCCCGGAGAGGATGCGGAGTTCGTGCTCGGTGTGGAGAGCGACCCGGAGTCGGTCCTGGCCCTGCGGCTCGACGGCGACGCGCTCGACGACCTCGTCCTGCTGCGCGGGACGGCGGGAGCCGAGTCGGTGGAGGCGGCGCTGACGTCGATCCAGTCCACGCTCGTCGTCACCAACACGAGCGACAGCGGCGCCGGCTCGCTGCGCCAGGCGATCCTCGACGCGAACAATTTCGCGGGCCCCGACGCCATCCACTTCAATATCCCCGGTTCCGGTGTCGCGACCATCCTGCTCTTGTCGGCCCTTCCACCGCTCTCCGGTTCCGTCACGCTCGACGCGACGACGCAGCCGGGATACGCGGGATCGCCGCTCATCGAGATTGACGGGACCGCCGCGGGTCCCGGAGCGGATGGGCTCACGCTCAACCTCGGCGACAACGTCGTCCGCGGCCTCGACCTCCATGGGTTCATGGGGAGCGGCATCGTCGTCGACGGCGCGGGCCACAACCTCATCGAAGCCTGCTACCTCGGGACGGACCCGACGGGGGCGTTCGGCATCGCCAACGGCGACGCCGGCCTGCTGATCCGGAACTCGCACCTGAACACCATCGGGGGGACAACCGCCGCGGCGCGCAACCTCATCTCCGGCAACCTGCAGCGCGGCGTGGCGATCCTGGGATCGCTTCCCGCGCCGAGCAGCTTCTCCTCCGGCGGGCCCGGCGTGACGATCTGCGACCTGTGCACCGTGTCGCTCCCGATCAACGTGTCCCTGGAGGCGAGCGTCGCGTACGTCTATGCGACCGTGAACATCCAGCACACGTTCGATCGGGATCTCCGCCTGACGCTCGTGGCCCCCGACGCCACACGCGTGCTCCTCTCCCAGTTCAACGGCGGCTCCGGGGACAACTACACGAACACGATCTTCGACGACCTGGCGGTGACGCCGATCCAGGCGGGAAGCGCCCCCTTCTCGGGCTCGTACATCCCCGAGCAGCCCCTGGCGGCGCTCAACGGCCTGCCCGTGCAGGGGAGCTGGAGCCTCGAGGTTCAGGACACGGCGCCCGGGGACAGCGGCACGCTGTCCGGATGGAGCCTCTCCTTCCTTACGATGAGCACTTTCGGCAATGTCATCGAAGGGAACTTCATCGGCACCGACGCGGCGGGCGCCAGCGCGCTCACGAGCCCGAACGGCGTCGTCATCGACGGCTCGCCGGGAAACCTCGTCGGCGGCACGGCGAGCGGCGCGCGGAACGTGATCTCCGGCGCCTCGGGGCAGAGCGCGGGTAACGGCGTCCTGATCTCCGGACCGCTGGCGATCCAGAACCGCGTCCAGGGAAACTACATCGGCACGAACGTCACGGGCGCGGCGGGGATCCCCAACCTGTACGCGGGGATCGAGATCTCGAGCGGCTCGACCTGCCTCATCGGTGGGACGGCGCCGGGCGCCGGCAACCTGATCTCGGGAAACGGCGTGTGGGGGGTGAGGACCGATCAAAGCGATCACATCGACGTGGTCGGAAACCTGGTCGGGACGGACGCGTCGGGGAGTGCGGCCCTCGGGAACGGAGCGCTGCAGGCGGGCGGCGCCGGCGTCGCCATGATCGACGGCACCGACAACACGGTCGGGGGCGCCGTCGCCGCGGCGCGCAACGTGATCTCCGGGAACGCCGGCCAGCAGGGGCTGACGTTCTTCGATACCAACTCCAACTGCTGCTCCGGGAACGTGGGGATCGGAAACTTCATCGGGACGGACCTAAGCGGCACGCTGGCGCTGCCGAACGAGAACGGCGTCTACCTGCGCTCGCGCTCGGCCATCGTGGGGGGGGCGGCCCCGGGCGAGGGAAACGTCGTTGCGGGCAATGCGGGCTGGGGCATCCTCGTCTGGCCGGGGAGCGACGGGACTGTCGTCGCCGGCAACATCGTCGGCCTGGATCGCACGGGGACCGCGAAGCTGGGGAACTTCGTTGGCATCGACATGAATGACTCCAAGTCCGTGATCATCGGGGGCGCGGCGGCGGGGGCGGGGAATACGATCGCAGGCAATCTCCACCAGGGGGTCACCGTCAACGAGGGTTGCAGTGGCAACGCGGACCACCCGGCCTCCACGGACACGCCCAAGTTCATCCCGGACCTGGTGACGACCACCTCGAGCATCGTCGAGGCGCTCGATGAACCGATCCGGGACCTCGACGTGAAGGTGAATCTCACCCACACCTTCGACTCGGACCTCATCCTGACGTTGATCGGTCCCGACGGCACTCGCGTCACGCTCTCCAACCGCCACGGCGGGTCGGGGGACGATTACACCAACACGGTCTTCGAGGCTCTGTTCGCCAGCACGCCGATCAGCGCCGGCTCACCGCCCTTCACCGGCACGTTCCTGGCCGACGAGCCTCTGGCTGTCTTCACCGGTCGGAGCACGGTGGGAACATGGACGCTCGAGATCAGTGACGTGGCCGGCGGAGACAGCGGGGTGCTGTGGAACTGGTCGCTCGACTTCTCGACGGATGAGCCCGCGAACGAGAGGATCATCGGCAACTACATTGGCACGAACTCGGTCGGCGCGCCGAGTCTTGGGAACATGAATGCGGGCGTCGACGTGAAGGTCGCCTGCGCGCTCCGGATCGGCGGGTCGTCGGCAGGTGAAGGGAACGTCATCTCGGGGAACGGCGGCGAGGGGATCCGGATGTTCCTTACCTCCGCCACCCCGAGCAACGCGGTCGAGGGAAACCTGATCGGCGTGAGGCCCGATGGGATCACGCCACTCGGAAACGGCGGCCCGGGAGTGCTGGCGTCCGGGAGGATCGGGACGATCGGCGCGGCGCCGGGCGGCGCCGGAAACGTCATCGCCTACAACACCGGCGCCGGAGTCTCGGTCGTCTCAGGCGGGCTCAAGGAGGTGGCGATCCAGGCCAACTCCATCCACGACAACGGCGGCCTGGGGATCGACCTCGACCCCGCCGGCGTCACGCCGAACGATTCGAATGACGCCGACACCGGCGCCAATCAGCTGCAGAACTTCCCGGTGGTCACCGGCGTGGTCCCGATGTTCGGCTTCACACAGGTCTCCGGGACGTTCTCCAGCGCACCCAGCTCCAAGTTCGTCGTCGATGCCTACGCGAACCAGATTGGAGATCCGTCCGGGCACGGCGAAGGGGAGGTCTGGCTGGGGAACATCCCGGTCACGACCGACGGCATCGGCTACGCGACGTGGAGCCTCTTCACGGCGGCCACCGGCGTGCACTTCGTCACGGCGACGGCCACCGACTTCGTCGGCAACACGTCGGAGTTCTCCGGCGCCTTCTCCAGTCCGATGGAGGCCTCCCCTGTCGGAGACATGGCGGTCACTCCCGGGGGCGGGACCTCGCTGCAGGTGTCGTACTCACCGGCCTGCGGTGCCACGAACCACGTCGTCTACTGGGGCGCCGCGGGGCCCGGCCCGATCGGGAGCGGCGGCCTGGTCTGGACCGACGCGGCCTGCGCCATGGGGACGAGCGGCAGTGCCAGTTTCGATCCGGGGACTCCCCCAGCCCGCTCGGTCTTCTATTTCGTCATCGTCGGCCACAATCACGCCCAGGAAGGTAGCTACGGCGCCAGCTCGTCCAGCGTCGAGCGCCCCGAGGCGGTGCGCCTCGCCGCTTGCGACCAGCCCCAGATCCTGCCGCAGGCCTGCCAGTGAGCGGGGGAGAGGCACTTCAAGCTGCGTTCGGTGCAATCCTGCGCCCGATGAGCCCCGTTCTGTCAACTTGGCCGAGGGTGCCTGAACCCGGCGAGGGGAATGGTGCCACCCCTTCACTCCGGTCGAATGGTCCGTGCGATCGACGATTCTAGGGCCGCCGGGAGGAGCGCCCAAGGCAGAAGCGGCGCTCGTGCGCGTCTAACCGGAGGCGGGGGCGGAACGGCGCCTGAGGCGGATCAGGCGGGCATCACGGATCCGATCACCTCAATGTTAATGAGCGCCGCCGACGACGCGAGGGGGACGCTCCCCCCCGTGCGACGCCCAAACACGACGGCCGTATCTCCCTACGCAGGCACGTGCATGTTCTTGAACACCATCTTCCGCTTGTAGCTCAGGTTCTCGACGCGATCGAAGTACTTGTCCACCCAGGTTCGCCCGTTCGCCTGCGGGCCCTCCTCGAGGAACGGCCTGAACTCGGTGGGTTTGGTGTTCAACCAGGCCCGGAAGTCGAAGTGGTCGAACAGGCGACTGAACTCGGTCAGGTAGATGTCGGCCTCGCGCAGGTACGCGGGACCCTTCAGGACCAGCATGTTCTCGTCGTTCTCGTTGGTCGAGGGCTTGGACAGGTTGGCCGAACCGGCCACGATCTTGGGTGAGTTGCCGAGCGGGTCCACGATCAGCAGCTTGTTGTGGATGAAGTCGATGCCGCCGTAGAACAGGGTGCCTGCCGACTTCTCCTTTACCCACTGGTCGATCGGGCTCTTGATCGCCGCGCCTTCAGTCACGTCGAGGTCGGTGTCGTTGGGGGTGAACTTGTTCGAGGACTTGTCCACGATGACGTAGCGCGGGAAGTCCTTGGGAGCGTTGAAGGCGTCCTGAAAGACCTTGTCGACGTTGAACGGGAACATCCCGCACGCCATCTCCCGGGCGTCGTGGACCAACTCGGCGTACGCGCTCAGCATCGAGAGCGAGCTGCGTGGGCTGAAGAATGCGGTGATCGCGTCGTTCGCGAGATCGTCGGCCGCGACGTCCGCCTGCAGCCGCATAACCTCCGTCACCAGATCCGCCCTGACCGGATCGGTCTTCAGCTTCTTCCAGAAGTCCAGGTACCGGCCTGCGATGCTGCGGTCCTTGAGGGCGTGACCGGTGTTGCACTGGCCAAAGATGCCCTTCTCCGAGATGTTGGTGGACCCGGTCCACAGCTCGATCGGCGTGTCGGTCTTCGAGCACCGGACCATGAACTTGTTGTGCGGGATCTTTGCCTTGGTCCTCCACTTCTTCACCAGCCGGGTGATGCCCGCCTTCTTCACTGCGGCCTTGTTGCCCTTGCCGTACTGCTTGCCGTCCACGACCAGCTGTACGGTGACGCCGCGATCGCGCGCCGCTTTGAGCACGGCGAGGGTGCGCGGCTCGTGGAACTCGTAGAAGGCGCCATAGATCTTCTCGTCGGGCTTGGCGCGCTCGATGAAGGCCTTGAGGCCTTCGAACAGGCCGCGCGACAGCCACTCGAACGCGCGATCGCGCGTGGCTTGGTCCATGGCGCTGATCTTACCCTCGGGAAAGTGGTCGGAGTACGACTGGCTCCCCGAAACGCCGCGGTTGAAGTAGACCCCCTGCTGGCCGTTCCACTCCTGTTCGGCGGTCACCGTAATCTCGGTGGGCGGCCCGTACTGCAACTGGCTCGGCTGGCCGTTGACCGGCGTGATCTTGAACCTGTACGACCGGCCGGGGACCAGCGTGAAGTCCTTCCACATCAGGCTCTGGATCGGATGCAGGTGGGTCGGGTATTTTTGTCCCTTCACCGGATTCGGGACGATCGACTGGAAGCACTTCTGGCCTTCGAGCCAGATGATCTTGCCGGTGGTGAGATCGAGGCGTTCGATCGCGAACCCGAGGAGATTCTGAGGCTTGGTCTTGAAGTCGAGAGACAGGATCGCGGTGTGCGTCCCCGCGACGGCGTAGACCTCCAGATCGTGATCCGTGTTTCGCGCTCGCATGCGGCCTCCTTCAATGCTGCCCGGACCGCTGCGACCTGCGCGGCGGTCCGACCCCGGTTTCGGTATCCACGCTTGTGCCGAACTATAGCTTGGACGGGGCTCGACGTCACCAGCCCGTTTGTAGGGCGCGAGCGACTCTCCTCCCCCCTGTATCTCCAAATCGGGGTGCATCCCTCCGGGGTTCGCCGTATATTTGCGGCCTCTTGCCCGCGGTCTGGCCTGGGCAGCTTGCGGGCGGCACTCTCCCACGACCCCTCATCGACCGGACCTGTGCTTTGCCCCACCCCCTCCGCGGGGGATGGAGTTCGCAATGAGAGCACCGCGACCTCTGGTCCTCGGCTTGGCCGTCCTGGCGCTGCTCGCCACCGCGGGGATACCCGCGGCCGTTGGAGAGAAGTCCGCCTCCGGAAAGCCCGCGGAGCGCGAGGGGCACCACGAGCGCCCGGACGATCCCTACATGCCGGCGCGCGAGAAGCGACTCACGGCTCCCGCCGCTCTGGTCGTCCGGGGTGCGTACCAGAGCGTGCAGATCAACGTCGATGGGTCCGGCGCCAACATACTGGGCGACGCGGCGAACGAGCCGTCGCTTGCCGTCGATCCCACGGACCCGACCAATCTGGTCGTCGGCTGGCGGCAGTTCGACAACATCGCCTCCAACTTTCGGCAGGCCGGGGTGGCCTACAGCCATGATGGCGGGGCGACCTGGTCCGTTCCGGGCGTCGTGCAGCCCGGTGCGTTCCGCACCGATCCGGTGCTGAGCGCCGACTCCTTCGGGACCTTCCTCTACTACAGCCTCAACTCGCTCACCGCGGGGGATCTGTGGGTCTCGACCGACAAGGGGGTGAGCTGGAGCGGGCCGTATCCGGCGGCCGGCGGGGACAAGGAATGGATGATCGCGGATGACACCGGCAGCGTCGGGGCCGGCAACGTCTACGTGACCTGGAACTCCCAGTTCACCTGCTGCACCGCCGACACCGACTTCACCCGCTCCCCCGACGGCACGATGTTCGGGGATCCGCAATCTCTCCCCTCGAAGGCGAAGTGGGGCACGCTCGCGGTGGGGTCGTATGGTGAGCTGTATTCCATCGGAGCGCGCATCGAGGAAGAGGCCTTCCCCGTTCCTCACCTGATCATGAAATCGACCAATGCCAAGAGGGAGGCCCAGGTCCCCGCCTTCGGCGCCGCCGTCGGCGTCGGATTGGGCGGGGAGACCGAGTACGGGAAGGCGCCGAATCCGGATGGAATCATGGGCCAGGTCTGGGTGGCGGTGGATCGCTCCACCGGGCCCACGCACGGATACGTCTACGCGCTCGCCTCGGTGAATCCCCAGGGCCCGGATCCGCTCGACATCATGTTCGCGCGGAGCACCGATGGCGGCACCACCTGGAGCCCGCCCGTGAGGGTCAACGACGATTCGACCCATAACCACGCCTATCAGTGGTTCGGGACGATGTCCGTGGCGGTCACGGGACGGATCGACGCAGTCTGGAACGACACGCGCAACGACCCGACGGAGGCGACCTCGGAGCTGTTCTACGCCTACTCGATCGACGCGGGCGCCACCTGGTCCGCGTCGGTGCCCGTCTCCCCCGTCTGGAACTCCACCGTGGGGTTTCCCGATCAGGAGAAGATCGGGGACTACTACCACATGGTCTCCGACGCGCTGGGGGCGAGCGTCGCCTACGCGGCCACCTTCAACGGCGAGCAGGACATCTACTTCCTGAGGGTGGGTGACTGCAACGCGAGCGGAGCCCACGACGCGACCGACATCGCGAGCCACACCAGTCTGGACTGCAATGCGAACCTCATCCCCGACGAGTGCGAGGAGGTCGCGCCCGCCTGCTCCGTGTGCAGCACGGATGGCCCGTGCAGCGACGGGCTGTTCTGCGACGGCGCCGAGACCTGCAACCTGGCGACCTCCCGCTGCCAGGCGCCGGCGGGCCCTCCGTGCAACGACACCAATCCGTGCACGGCCGATAGCTGCAACGAAGTGGGCGATGCGTGCCTCAATGCCCCGGTCCCGCCTCCCGGACCCGTGCCCGATGAGGTGCAGGTCACTCAGGACGAGACGACAGCAATCACGACCGTCGCGTGGTCCGTTATCGCGGGCGCCGACCACTACAACACCTACCGTGGGACGATTCCTCCCGGCGGCATGGGAGGCGCTCCGGCGGGTCCGTACGATCACACCTGCCTGGAGAGCGCCGATGGCGCGGGCGATGGCGCGGCGGTCTCGCACGATGCCGACATGCCGCCACCGGGAACGGCTTTCTACTTCATCGTGGGGGGAGAGGACGGTTGCAGCGACGGGTCGCTGGGGAACTCCTCCGCGGCGGTGCCGAGGCCGAATACGCTGCCGTGTCCGACACCGCCGTGAGCTGGCCGCACGAGGCGGGGCGGGGATGGGGGCATGGTCGGCTGCGAGGTAATCGGTGGACCCCGGCGTACGCCGGGGTGACGAAGGGGGGGCGGCCGCGGAGGCGGGCAGGTCGCCGGGGACGCCGGAGGAAAAAGTTGACGGGGGTGCGGGGACGTCTTCCGGAACGGCTGCGGAAAACGTTGACGGGGGAGTCATGTTCTCGACGCGCGAGGCGGGTCCGGCGCCCGGCGGCCGAGCGCGACATCCCGAGCCGGTCCTCGGCGTAGTGGCCGACATCGAGAAAGCCCCGGGGTGGAAGCGCGCGACTCTCCGCGAGCTGCGGGAGAGCCTCGCCGAGGGCCGCGTCGAGGTCGTCCTCGAGGGTCAGTAGCCGAGGATAAGGACCTCTACTGCGTCCTCGAGCCCGACGTTGGCGAGCAAGTCACGATCGGAAAGTCCGTCGCGTTCAACCCGCGGCCGGCTGGGCCCCCCGTGGTTCCAGAGCATTACGCACTCGACTTGGCGGTCGGGCGCGTGGACCGCCGCGTCCAGGGTCCAGCGACCTCCGGGCGCAGGCGTCCGGCCGGATGGGCTTCTCGCTCTCACTGAACCGGGACGTCGCGGTCACGAAGGTTCACCCCCCCATCACCCCGGCGAAAGCCGGGCCCAGAACGGCGCTGGATGTGATCTCCGCTCTCGATTCCTGCTTGCCACTACTTTGTCAGATTCTCCTGAGGGGGGCCGGGAGGAAGCGGTTACAGGATGGACAGCCTGCGCCATTCCTCTCGAACTGCGGGGGTCGTCCCCGCCCACCGCCGTCACCCCGGCGAAGGCCGGGGTCCACCGGCAGCGTCGTGATCCGATTCGTCCACGTTGCTCTTCATCCCCGCCCACCGCCGTCACCCCGGCGAAGGCCGGGGTCCACCGGCAGCGTCGTGATCCGATTCGTCCACGTTGCTCTTCATCCCCGCCCCGTACCGTCGCGCTCCACCAGGCAGCCGGGCGGTCGGTGGATTCCGGCCTCCGCCGGAATGACGGTGGAGGAAGCGATCGGCGTGCCCCTCCCACGCCACCTCGACCTCCTCCGTGTCCGGAGCCTCCTCTGGGGAGAATCTGACAAGGTAGTGCTCCGCCGGAATGACGGTGGAGGAAGCGATCGGCGTGCCCCTCCCACGCCACCTCGACCTCCTCCGTGTCCGGAGCCTCCTCTGGGGAGAATCTGACAAGGTAGTGTTGCGCCGGAATGACGGAGGTGGGTGGGGCGGTACCGCCCATTGCGAGCGTCACCCCGGCGGCAGCCGGGGTCCACCGGTCGCGTGGTGACCCGATTCGCCCGCGTTGCTGCCTGGCCTCCTCGGCGAGTTGACTCGCCGGTCCCCCGCAAGCCTACAATGGCGGCCGGAGTTTCATCCTCCGATCGATTTCCACCGCCCGGCTCCTCCCGCGCGGTCCGCCAGGTGACACGATGAGCCACCCCGACCCCCATTCCTGCTTCGACGACGCGCAGCCGCGGGCCCGGCATCTGCGCCTCGAACTGTTCGTGGATTTCGACCGCCACGTCATCGACGGGTCCGTCACCCTCGAGCTCGCCGCCGCCGGCTCGGGGTCGTTCGACCTCGACACGAAGGGGCTGACGATCCGGTCCGCTACCACCGGTGACGGCGTCGCGATCCCCTTCGCGCTCGGCGATGAGAAGCCGATCCTGGGCCAGCGTCTGCGGCTGGAGCTGCCCGCGAAGACGCGCGAGGTGCGCATCCAGTACGAGACCTCCCCCGAGGCGGTGGCGCTCCAGTGGCTCTCCCCGGCCCAGACCGAGGGGAAGCGCCACCCCTTCCTGTTCAGCCAGTGCCAGGCGATCCACGCCCGCACCGTCGTGCCGGTGCAGGATTCGCCGCGCGCCCGGGTCAGCTACCGGGCCGAGGTGACGGTGCCCGAGGCGTTGTCGGCGGTGATGTCGGCGGGGCCGGCCGGGACGCGCAAAGGCAAGCGCCCCGGCACCCGCACCTTCCTGTTCGAGATGCCGCAGCCGATCCCGCCGTACCTGCTGGCGCTGGCGGTGGGGGAGCTGGAATCGCGCGATCTCAGCCCCCGGTCGCGCGTGTGGGGGGAGCCGGGCACCGTCGATCGCGCGGCCTGGGAGTTCGCCGAGATCGAGCCGATGATCGCCAAGGCCGAGTCGCTGTTCGGGCCGTACGACTGGGACCGTTACGACATGCTCGTGCTGCCGCCGTCGTTCCCGTACGGCGGGATGGAAAACCCCCGCATGACGTTCCTCACCCCGACGCTCCTCGCGGGGGACCGCTCGCTCGTGGATGTCGTCGCCCACGAGCTGGCACACTCCTGGACCGGGAACCTGATCACGAACGCGAACGCGGATCACTTCTGGCTGAACGAAGGGTCGACGGTCTACGCGGAGCGCCGGATCACCGAGGCGATCCACGGGGAGGGGGCCGCGGTGCTCGGCTGGGCGATCGGTCAGAAGGCGCTCGACGCCGAGCTCGAGCGCTTCGCGGACCAGCCGCAGCTCACGCGCCTGCGCATGGAGCTGGCCGGGGTCGATCCGGACGACGCCTTCTCGTCGATCCCGTATGAAAAGGGGTCGCGGCTGCTGGCCCTGATCGAGCGGACCGCGGGACGCGAGCGGTTCGATCGCTTCCTGCGCGACTACATCGCCGCATTCCGCTTCACCTCGATCACGTCGGAGGAATGGCTCGCCTTCCTGAACGAGAAGCTGCCCGGCGTCGCGGCCGAGGCGCGGGTGGAGGAGTGGCTCTACCAGCCGGGGATGCCGTCAAACGCACCGGTCTTCCGCTCCACCTCGCTCGAGTCGATCACCCTCCTCGCGGAGGGGTGGGAGGCCGGCGAGCGTCCCAGCCCGGGCCAGATTGCCGCGTGGACCCCTACCGAGCTGCTGATCTACCTGCAGCACCTGCCGCGCCAGATCGATCGCGCCGGGTGCGACTGGCTCGAGGGGGCGCTCCATTTGACCGGGCGCGGCAACTACGAGCTGCTGGTGGAGTGGCTGACGATCGCGGCGGGCTCGGACTACGAGCCGGTCTTCCCGAAGGTGCGCGAGGTCCTGACCCGGGTCGGGCGGATGAAGTACCTGCGGCCGCTCTACACCGCGCTGGGCCGGCAGGCGCGAACCCGGGCGCTGGCGCAGGAGATCTTCGCGGCGGCGAGCGCCGGGTATCACGCGCTGTCGCGCCGAGTGGTGGAAGGGGTGTTGGCGAAGTACCCACAGTAAGCCTTGAAGCCGGGAGGGAGCATGAGCGACATGAACACGGAAACGCGGCCGGCGCCGGATGACGTCCGCCTCCCCGAGAACGCCTTCCGGGAGCTCCGACCGGGGGAGAAATACCAGCCCGTCGTGCCTCCCGATGCCGACGTTCCGGAGGTCACGCCGCGCTCGATCATCCAGGGGTTCATCTGGGCCGTGATCTTCTCGGCCGCCGCGACCTACATCGCGCTCAAGCTGGGGCAGGGGATCGAGTCGGCCATCCCGATCTCGATCCTGGCGGTCGGCTTCTCGGTGGCCGCCGTGAAGTTCCTGAAGGCACGCGGCTCGACCCTGCTCGAGAACGTCAACGTGCTCGCCATCGGAGCCACCTCCGGGATCGTCGCGGGCGGTTCCGTTTTCACGATGCCGGCGATCTACATCCTGGGGCTCCAGGGGCGGTCCTCGTTCTTCCAGATCTTCCTGGTGCCGCTGCTCGGGGCAATCCTCGGGGTGCTGATCCTCGCGCCGTTCCGCCGCTACTTCGTGCGCGACCTGCACGGCAAGCTGCCGTACCCGGAGGCCCGCGCGACCACGGAGATCCTCGTGGCGGGGAAGCGCGGGGGCCAAAGCGCGGTCGTGCTCGCCTACTCCGCCTCGTTCGCGGCGGTCTTCGACTTCGTCGGTCCCTCGATGAAGGGGTGGACCGAAACCTTCTCCACCGGTGCGATCGAGTCGCTCAGGGCGTTCACGGAGCGCACGAAGGCGGTGTTCAGCATGAACACCTCTGCCGCGGTCATGGGCCTCGGCTACATCATGGGGCTGCGCTACGCCTCGATCATCATGGCGGGCTCGATGACCTCGTTCTTCGTGCTCGTGCCGCTCTTCGCCTATCTGGGGCAGCACATTCCGGGGCCGATTCTGGGGGCCACCGAGCCGATCTCCGCGATGGCGGCGGACGGCATCTTCCGCGCCTACGTGCGGCCCATCGGTATCGGCGGGATCTTCGCGGCCGGCCTGCTCTCGATCCTCAAGATGTCGCCGGTGATCGTCCAGGCGACGCGGCAGGCGTTCGGAGAGCTGGCCCGCCTCGCGCGCGGCCGGGCCGCGGCCGCCGAGGACGTGCGGACCGAGCGCCAGATGCCGATGTCGCTCGACCTGCTCGGCATCGGAGTCGTGGCGATCGCCATCTTCTCGTACTTCCGCTTCTCGGTCCTGGCCGGAACCGCGGGCGCGACGACGCTCGCGTTCGTCTCGACCCTGCTGACGCTCGTGATCGCCTTCCTGTTCGCCGCGGTCTCGGCGTGGGCGATCGCGATGATCTCGATCACGCCAATCTCCGGGATGACGCTGACGACGCTCATCGTCACCGCCGTCATCCTGTCGTCGCTCGGTCTCGCCGGCGAGGGGGGGATGCTGCAGGTGCTCCTGATCGGCGGCGTCGTCTGCACTGCGCTGTCGATGTCCGGCTCGCTAGTCTCGCAGTACAAGATCGCCTACTGGCTCGGCGCGACCCCGCGCCGCATCGAGATGTGGAACATCCTCGGGGCGGTCGCGGCCTCGGCGGCCACGACCGCGGTGATCCTGCTGATGGCGAACGTGTACGGCTTCGCCCCCGACGCCGCTCACCCGAACCCGCTGCCGGCCCCGCAGCCGAACGCGATGGCGGCGGTGCTGCGCGGGGTGATGGGGACGGGGGGCGCACCGTGGTTCCTGTACGGGATCGGTGCGGTCTTCGCGGTGACCAGCCAGATGTGCGGCGTCTCGGGGCTGGCGTTTGCGCTCGGGATGTACCTGCCGATGGAGCTGAACTCGCCGCTGGTGCTCGGTGCGGCGATCGCCTGGCTGCTCCAGCACTCGACGAAGGATGAAGCGCATGCGAAGGCGAGGCACGACAAGGGGACGCTGGTCGCCTCCGGCTTCATCGCCGGGGGGGCGCTCGTCGGCGTGCTGGCGGCGCTGCTGCGCTTCCTGGAGGAAACCTGGGAGCGCACGATCATCCCCGACCTCTCCACGTTAGGCGGGGTTGGCCCGTTCCTGGGCACCTGGAACAACTGGCTCGGGCTGGTGATGTTCCTGCTGTGCGGGCTCGGGGTCTACTGGGATTCGCACCGCGAGCAGCGCGAGTAGGGACGCAGCGGAACGGGCGTCTGCTTTGATTTTTCCCGCCCCCGATGCCAAGATACCGCGACCTCGCGCCCCTGAACGTCAGGCTAGGAGATCATGCCGATGGCGGCAGCCTCGCATTCGAAGACGCACAACCGGGCGCTCCTCCGCTGGGTGAAGGAGATGGCCGCGCTGTGCCAGCCCGAGCGGGTCCACTGGTGTGACGGCTCCGCGGAGGAGTCGGACGCGCTCTGCCGACAGATGGTCGAGGCCGGGACGTTCCTCAAGCTCAACCCGAAGCTGCGCCCGAACAGCTACCTCTGCCGCTCCGACCCGTCCGACGTTGCCCGGGTCGAGGACCGCACCTTCATCTGCTCCCGCAATGCCGCCGATGCGGGGCCGACCAACAACTGGGTCGATCCGCAGGAGATGAAGCAGAAACTGGCCGGGCTGTTCGGCGGCTCGATGCGCGGCCGCACGATGTACGTCATCCCCTTCAGCATGGGCCCGATCGGATCGCCGATCGCGCAGATCGGCGTGCAGCTCAGCGACTCGCCGTACGTCGTCGTGAGCATGCGGATCATGACGCGGATGGGGACCAAGGTCCTCGAGGCCCTCGGCGACGGCACCTTCGTGCACTGCCTGCACTCGGTGGGAATGCCGCTCGGTCCGGGGCAGAAGGACGTCCCCTGGCCCTGCAACGCCGAGAACAAGTACATCGTCCACTTTCCCGAGGAGCGGGCGATCTGGTCGTTCGGCAGCGGCTACGGCGGCAACGCCCTGCTCGGGAAGAAGTGCTTCGCGCTGCGGATCGCCTCGACCATGGCACGCGACGGCGGCTGGATGGCCGAGCACATGCTGATCATGGGGGTCGAGTCTCCCGATGGGCATCGCACGTACGTGGCCGCCGCCTTTCCAAGCGCCTGCGGCAAGACGAACTTCGCGATGCTCATCCCGCCCGAGGCGTTCAAGGACTGGAAGATCTGGACGGTCGGGGACGACATCGCCTGGATCAAGCCGGATCGGGAGGGGCGGCTGCGCGCGATCAACCCGGAGGCCGGCTTCTTCGGTGTCGCCCCGGGGACGTCGTACGAGACGAATCCGAACGCGATGGACTCGATCAAGGAGAACGCGATCTTCACGAACGTCGCGCTCACCGACGACGGCGATGTCTGGTGGGAGGGAATGACGAAGGAGCCGCCTCATCACCTGATCGACTGGCGCGGCCAGGTCTGGACGGCTGGGTGCGGCCGCGAGGCGGCGCACCCGAACGCGCGCTTCACGACGCCTGCGTCGCAGTGCCCGACGATCGATCCCGCCTGGGAGGATCCGGCGGGCGTGCCGATCAGCGCCTTCATCTTCGGCGGCCGGCGCATGAGCACGATCCCCCTGGTCTACCAGGCGTTCAACTGGAACCATGGCGTCTACACCGGCGCCACGGTCGGGTCCGAGACCACCGCGGCCTCCACCGGGGAGATCGGCAAGGTGCGCCGCGACCCGATGGCGATGCTGCCGTTCTGCGGCTACCACATGGGGGACTACTTCCGGCACTGGATCGAGATGGGGAAGCGGATCTCCGAGACGCCGCGGATCTTCCATGTGAACTGGTTCCGCAAGGACGCGAAAGGGAAGTTCATCTGGCCCGGGTTCGGGGAGAACATGCGGATACTGAAGTGGATCGTGGAGCGCTCGCGCTACGGCGCCAAGGCAATCGAGACGCCGATCGGGTGGATACCGCGGCACGAGGATATCGACTGGCGCGGGCTCGACTTCCCGAAGGATCGCTGGGACGAGGTGATGAAGCTCGATCGGGAGGAGTGGAAGGCGCAGACCCTCGGCCACTCGGAGCTGTTCCTGAAGCTGAACGAGCGCTTGCCGAAGGAGATCATCTTCGAGCGCGAGATGCTCGTCTGCCGGCTCTAGGGGTCCCTCGCAACCTCCAGGAACTCCAGCACTACCCGGTAGGTGATCCCCCAGATCACATGCCCATCGTGCCGGATGGCGGGGTATGAGCGGCCGCGCCAGGCGACCTCCCAGGCGTTCGCGGGGTCGCCGAGCGCAGCGAGCGGAATCCAGACCGCCTCCTGCACCTCGCGAGGATCGCACTGCAGGCGTATCCCCTCCTCATGGACGGCGAAGACGAAGGGGGCAATCACGAGGCGATGCTCCCGCCGCGTGAACGGCTCCGCCTCGTCGAGCGGGCCGAGCAGGGTCGTGGAGCGGGCGAGCTCGATCCCAACCTCCTCGGCAACCTCCCGGCCCAGCGCTTCCAGCAGCGACGAGTCGCCCGCCTCCCGCCGGCCCCCGGGGAAGGCCATCTGGGCCGACCATGGATCGCTCTCCCGCTCGGCGCGGTGGATGAACAGCAACTCCCATTGCGAGGCCTGCCTGAGGAGCAGCGCCACGGTCGCCTCGTAGACGTCCGCGCCGCGGGGCAGCCGTCGCGGCGTGCGCGCGCTGAGGCGGGCCGCGATCTCAGCAGCGGTTGGATTGAAGTCCACAGGAGCCCCCGCGCACGAGGTCTGGCGCGCTGCACCCGGTCCTCGAACCGGCTGCTTCCAGTGTACGAGGGGGGGCGGTGCTGCGCCACCGGAAGTCAGCGGCGAGCGCGCCGCGAGTAGTCGTCGATCAGACCGTAGGCGCGCAGACGCTGGTAGAGGGTCTGGCGCGTGATCCCGAGCACCGCCGCGGCCCGGCTCTTGTTCCCTCCGGTTCGCTCCAGCACCTCGAGCGTGAAGCGGCGATTCCGCTCCGCGAGGGTGGAGAGGCCGTCCCGGGAGGTTTCGCCGATCACGACCCGTCCAAGCGCGCCCGCGTCGATGACGGCCGTTGGAGCGTCGTGCAGGAGACCGACCATCGTCTCGCGCAACTCGGTCAGGTTGCCGATCCAGCGGTTGGAGGACAGCGTCACGAGGGCACCAGGGGAGAGCACCGGGAGCGGAATCCCGCTCCGCTCCGCCTCGCGGCGCAGGAATTCGCCGGCGAGCAGCGGAATATCCTCGGTCCGCTCGCGGAGCGGGAGCGTTCGCAGGACCACCGGAGAGAGAATCTCGAAGAAGTGGCCGCTGCAACACCCGGAGCCGACGAGGCGCGGGATCTCCAGCGTCGAGGTCAGGATCAACCGTGCATCGCCACCGCCGCTCGCAGCGCCGGAGGCGAGTGCGCCCTCCGCCGTGCGTCGGTCTATCAGGGCCCTCTGCGCATGGAGCGACAGGTGCTCGATCCCCCGGAGCAGCAGCGTGCCATGGCTGGCGTCGATGATGAGCGCCTCGACCGCGGCTTCCAGGTCATCGTCCACCGGCAGGGTGGAGGCCGCGGCCTCCGCAATGAGGCCTGTCGAACGCCTGCTGAGCCCGTGGATCTCTCTGGCGAGTGTCCCACGACCACTGCCACGCTCGCCGACGATGACGATCGGACAGTTGGTCGGCGCCACCCGCTGCGCGGCGGCGACAAGGTCCTGCATCCCCCGCGAGCACCCTGCGATGAAACCCGCCACCTCGATAGCCTCCTGGTGCCGCGACGGCGTGGAGTATCGTCCCCGATCACGAACGCCGCCGGACCTCATCCCGCCGAGCGACACCTCGCGCGTCAGGAACGAGCTTCGAGTCCGGCTCGCCGGTCAGAATCCGTGCTGGTTATCGCAGGTGAGTCTCGGCGCTCGGGGGAGAAGTCTTCGCTGCGCCGACAACCCGGGGTACAGCCGAACCTCCGCGCGCGAGGCGCCACCCGGGCAGGGATGAGGAACATATAGCACAGGCGTTGTGACGCCTGCAAGCGGACGGACCAGACCTCGCCGCCTTCAGGTCCCGGCGCCGCCGCGCGAGCGCTCGGCGAGCGGCGCCTGGTACAGGACACGGCCGATGAAGAACGGACCCATCTTCGCGATGAACTCGGAGGTCTGGCGGGTCGGCCGCATGTCCTTGACCAGCTTGGACAGCGGGTAGAGGCGGGAGCCGACCAGCCCGAGGACGAACTCGTTGTCGTCGCGATCCAGCCCATGGCACTCGAGCCGGATGTCGTTCGCCGCGCCGGCCTCGCCGTAGGCCATGCCGATCTGCGCGTGCTCCGCCATCATCTTCCCCTGCTCGGCGCGCGGGAGCCGGTTGAACGCCCCCGCTCGACGCAGCGGATACCAGACCGCCCAGGGAAGCGCCGGGTTAAGCGCGTTCCGGCGCGGCTTGTGGAGGATCCAGTCCTCGAGGTCGCGCTCGCGCCCGAGGCCGTACGTCCGGCCGATCATCGTGAAGGCGGGAAGAAAGGTGCAGCGGCCGAACGGTTCTCCGAGCAGCAGCTGGCGCGCCGCCCCGGCGAAGGTCTCCGGGTCCTCCGACATCACCAGCACTCCGATGCCGCGCGGGTCGTTGAGGTTCGCGTAGACGACGGCCTCGAGGCCGCTGGCCCGGACCGCTTCGACCGCCGCCGCCGGGGCGAGGCAGTCGGTGAATACCTGGAGCTGGAGGAAGAGCCGGTTGTCGAGGCTCTGGGGCTCGCCGCGGACCGCGCCGCCGTGCTCGACGAGGTCGAGGACGAAGGTCCCATCTCCCGGGCCATGCCCCGGAGCGCCTGCGGGCGGCGCCGCTCCTGTCGTCTCCCCCGGCAAAGGCGCTGCTCCACCGCTGCGCTGTTCCATCGTCCCCTCCCTGGAAGGCGGCATTATAGGCCCCGTGCGCGAAGGCTTCCAGCGGTCGCGATCCGCGTCAGAAAGCCGGGCCGATGAACAGGTAGAACGCGTGCTCGCCTTCCTCCGCCAATCCGACGGCGAAGTACACCGGGGAGAGGCGGGTATCGGCTCCGATGAAGAGCGTCCCCGAGTAACGGAGATTCGCGAAGCTTGTCTCGCTCACGCCGTCCCAGACGTTGCCCGCCTGCAGGGCCGCGCCGGCATAGATGTCTCCGAGAATGCCGAGGTGCCACACCTGGAAGAAGTACCCGAACGTCGCCAGCGCCTTGACGTCTCCCCGCGCCGCGCCGCGCTCGAGCCCCGATAGGTTGAGAAACCCCCCCAGCTCGAATTGCTCGTAGGGGGGAAGTTCCGACCCGAGGTCGGTCCCGAGGTCGAGCGTGCCGAACAGGATGTTCCTCCCGATACGGCCGACCTGTACGCCTCGTAGGGAGATGCGATCGAACGGGACGTCCGCGCCGAGGTCCTCGCGCGAGAGGAGCGCGTCGAAGCGGACGCTCGATCCGTGCGTGGGGAAGAACGGACTATCGAGCGTGTCCATCTCCGCCTTGAACGTGTACGCTCCGGTGTCGACATTGACCGGGTCGAGGTTCGCACTGGTGATGGCGTCGATGTCGCGCCGTCCAAACAACACGCCGGCGCGAATCTCGGCCACGCTGCCGATCTCGGCGCCGAAGTCGATCCCCCCGTCGAGGCGCCTCGAGTCGAGCTCCTCACGCTCCCCCGAGTCGAGAAAGACCGTATCCCTCTCCTGTTCATATCGCGCTACGGGAGCGACGAACCAGATCCCCCGCGCATGGAGCGGCTGGTAGAACTCGGTGGCGAAACCGCTCGGATTCCCGATCCCGGCGAGCGCGCGCCACTCCGCCCCGAGCGGTCCGATCCGCGGCCGGCGGTAGTGTGCCAGCGCGCGAAACTCCGAGTTCCCGTCGAAGCTCGTCTCGACGCCGATCCCGAACCGCAGGTACCCGGGCCCCCAGGACCGATCGCGCGCCTCGAAGGCGAGCCGATTCCCCTCCGCGTCCGGCTCGAGCCTGAAGCGGACATCCTCGTACTCGCCGCTGCGGTAGATGTAGTCGCTGTCACGCTGGAGGGCGGTCCGGTCGAGGATCCCCGGCTTCGACTGCAGGTGGGCCGGGAGCCAGTCGCGATCCGCGGGCTCGATGCCGCGGACCGTTACGGAGGCGACGCGCGCGGCCTCTTCCCTCTCCGCGCGAGGCCAGCGCTGGCGCGCGAGGTACTCCTGGTACTCGGGCTCGGAGACGGAGAACTTCCGGAGCTGGTCCGCGACCGCGCGCGCCGCCGCCTCCCCCGCGGCGATGGCGTCGTCGATCTGCTCGAACGAGCCAGTGCTCACCTGGTCGAGATTGGGCGTGATGAGAAGGTCGGCGGGCCCGAGGTGGGATCGCTGCTTCTTCACGTTCACCTCGGTCAGCAGCCCCATCGTCTGGCCGAGCACGCCGAAGGGGGAGAGTCTCTCGGACGTGCCGCGAGGCGGGGTGCCCACGTCGACGGCGATGATCCGCTCGGCTCCCAGCCACTGGGCGAGATCGACCGGGAGGTTGTCGACGATGCCGCCGTCGACCAGCACCCTCCCGTCCAGCTCGACCGGGGCGAAAATGCCGGGGATGGAGATGCTGGCGCGCATCGCGTCGGCGAGCGAGCCGCGGTCCAGGATCACGGCCTCGCCGGTGTCGAGGTCGGTCGCGACCGCGCGGAACGGGATGCGGAGGCCATCGAACGAATCGATCGCAACGGTATGGACCGAGAGCTTCCCCAGCAGCGCCTCGATCTTGCGCCCCAGGAGCAGCCCCTCGGGCTGGCTCATGCCGTCCTTCCCGACCCCGAGCTCCATCGGGAAGAGCGCGAGTCGGTCCTCCTCCTTGCGCCGGAACTTCCGTTCGCGGCGTTCGGGGGGGTCGCTGAGGATGTTCCCCCAGTCGACGGCGGCGAACTCCGCCTCCATCTCCTCGGGGGAGAGGCCCGAGCAGTAGAGCCCACCGACGAGCGCGCCCATGCTGGTCCCCGTGACGAAGTCGACCGGCACCCGCAGCTCCTCGAGCACCTTGAGGATGCCGACGTGCGCGCCGCCGCGGGCTCCCCCTCCGCTCAGCACGAGCCCGATCTTCGGCCGCGTGGGGGGAGCCTCCGCGCGCGCGGCCCCCGCGGTGGGCACCAGGAAGGTCATCACGAGGAGCGGGATTCGGAACGGCACGAGAGGAGGGCGAACCATGAGTGGGATTCCCTATCGGCGGAGTGGACCTCGACACGACCTTTCGAAGCAAGGTGCGACGCCGAACCGATCGCCCGGCAGTTTATCATGGGGGCGCGGCGTCGCGGAAGGCGCGATCGGCGCCATCACTCCTCGTGCCGACGGATGCAGCGGCTCGTTCACCGGCGCCGGAACGACGAGAGAGACGGAAGCTCCGCGATACCGAGCAGGCGGCATGCGGCGACGAAGATACCGAGGCCGCAGGCGATCGGAACGCCCGCGGCGAGCAGCGTGGTCGCCAGGGAGTGGACGGGGAACCGGCTCTCGACCTGCGCGGAGATCACCGCGGCGGCAGCGGCCATCACTGCCGACGCGAGTGTCACCTTCCCGAGGAGCATCAGGAGGTCGCGGCGGAACAGCCCGTTCTGCACGTGGAACACCGCCGCGAGCAGGCCGCAGTTGACGAGAGCGCCGAGCGACGTGCCAAGCGCCAGTCCGCGAAAGCCGAGCGTGCTGAAGGTCAGCGACGCGAACAGCACGTTCGCCCCGACGGCGGCGAACGAGCAGATCACCGGGATGTACGGCTTCGACAGCGAGTAGAACGCCGAGGCGAACACCTTCACGCTGGAGTAGGCCAGGAGCCCGATCCCGTAGAGGGCGAGCGCGGCGGCCGTGGCCTCCGTGTCCTCGGGTCCGAAGCGGCCGCGCTCGAAGAGCAGTCGGACGATCGGCCGGCCGAGCACGACCAGGCCCGCCGCGGCGGGTATGGTGAACAGGATCAGGAAGCGCAGCGAGTCGCGGACGGAGGCCGCCAGTTCCTCCGCATCGTTCACGGCCGCCGCTCGTCCGGAGCGCACCGCCGTGATCGTCCCAGCGGCCACGCCGAACAGGCCGATCGGCAGATAGAGCACGCGAAAGGCGTAGTTCAGATACGAGATCGCCCGCTCGTCGGTCGAGGCGAAGATGGTGCTCACGAAGAGGTTCACCTGGGTGGCGGCGAGGCCGATCACCGCGAACCCCATCAGCCCCGCCATCCGCCGCATCCCTGGGTCCCGGAAGGCGAGGTCAAGGCGCGGCCGGAAGCGAAAGCCGAGCCGCCAGAGCGGGACGAGCTGGATCCCGAGCTGGGCGGCGCCGCCTATCAGCGTTCCGATCGACCAGCCGATCACCGCGGCGCGATCGGAGCACCCGGCGAGCCGCAGTACGATGCCGGTCGCGATCGTCCCCGCGTTGAACATCGCGGGGGCGAAGGCGGCGGTGGTGTAGCGGTCGTGGGAGTTGAGCATCCCCATGCAGACGGCGGCGAGCGAGACCAGCAGCAGGAAGGGGAGCATGATCCGGGTCGCGAGCACCGTCAGCTCGAGCTTCTGCCCGTGGAAACCCGGGGCGATCGTCTCGACGATCGGCTGGGGGAAGATCATCGCCGCCAGGACCAGTAGGCCGATCAGGAGCGTAAGCGTCGACAGGACCAGGTTGGCGAGGCGGAACGCCGCCTGCCCCCCCTCCTTCGTCAGGGTGCCGGAGAAGGTGGGCACGAAGGCGGCCGAGAGCGCCCCTTCGGCGAACAGGTCACGGAGCAGGTTCGGAATGCGGAAGGCGGTGATGAAGGCGTCGGAGAAGACGGAGGCGCCGAACAGCGCAGCGAAGATCTGTTCGCGCACCACGCCGAGCACGCGCGAGGCAAGCGTCGCGATTCCCATCCGGCCCGCGATCCGGGCGACGCTCTGACCCTTCACGCCCCGATTGTAATCGTTATCGCTTGGAAGCTCGACCCCTGGCGGCAACCAGGTCGCTGAAGAACGACGGTCGCGCATCGGATCCCGGAGTCCAGCCTCGAGTACGGGGTCAACGAATGCCCTTCCGGTTCGAGCCAATCGAGCTGCTCGAGCGCCTGGCCGCACTCATTCCCGCCCCCGGACGCATCTGGTGACGTACCACGGGGTGCTCGGCCCGTGCGCCGGCTGGCGCGATCGCGTCGTCCCCGATCCGCCGGGTGCATCCGCGGGCGGGCCTCCCCTCGCCGCCGCCGAGGAGGACGTCCTTGGCGCGGGCCATCGTGTGGGCTGGACGTCGACTTCGTTGCCGGCGAGCAGCGATCAGCGCCGCCCAGAGGTGGGAGGCGTCAGCCCGGTTGACCTGCCCCCGTATCTCGGTCGGCCGCAGATGGCGATCCGGCCAGCAGCCGACTCCATCGAGATCAGGGAATTGGACCACTGGGGCAAGCCGCTGAGCGACGGCACCACTGGTGCGGTCGCCGTCAACCTTGCCCGCCTCTTGCCCGAATGCCGTGTCGTCCCGTTCCCGTGGCGCAGCACCGAGGAGATCTCTTACGAGGTCGTCTTGGACATCGAGCAGGTGGACGGTCGCGCCGTGGGAAACGTCGCGCTCGTCGCGCGCTGGGCGCGCTCAGTCAGCACATGGCGCGCGACCTGAGGGCGACTGCGATGGTCTTGCCGTGATCGGCGAGTGAGAGACTAGTTGCCGCTGCGTCGGCGGAAGGCGAGCTTGTCGATCCCGAGGCGCTGGATTCGTGACTCGAGAGTGCTTGGCGCGACTCCCAGCGCCTGCGCGGCTCCGTCCACGCCCGAGACGCGCCCACGCGACGCGCGGAGCGCATCCTCGATCTGCTGGCGCTCCGCGGCGTCCGACACGGGGGCGGTCGCCGTCTTGAGGCTCGGCAGCTCGAAGTCGGCGCTGCCGAGCACCTCGCCGCGGGACAGGATGATGGCCCGCTCCACGATGTTCTGAAGCTCGCGGACGTTCCCGGGCCACGAGGCGTTCGCCAGGACTTCCATCGCCTGCGGGGAAATCGACTTGATCTTCTTCCCCATTTGAGGTGACAGCTTGGACACGAAATAGTTAGCGAGCGGTGGGATGTCCTCGCGCCGCTCGCGAAGCGGCGGGATCTCGATCGGAAACACGTTCAGGCGATAGAACAGGTCCTCGCGGAACTTGCCTTCGCGAATCATTGCGCGAAGATCCCGGTGGGTCGCGGCGATGATGCGCACGTCGACATGGATCGTCTTGGCACTTCCCAGACGCTCGAACTCCTGCTCCTGAACGGCACGCAGCAGCTTCGGTTGCAAT
>Ga0137321_1000053_pt1 | contig 47498 bp, 64 predicted proteins | sample EasRivERMZT399_2_FD_104758 | JGI IMG/M metagenome (GOLD analysis project Ga0137321, IMG submission 104758) | Soil microbial communities from meander-bound floodplain in the East River, Colorado, USA - East River MetaG ERMZT399_2 | ecosystem: Environmental > Terrestrial > Soil > Floodplain ... | reverse complement strand
TTTCGTCAACACAGCTACCGGACGTGGGCCACTCAAGACTCACATATTACCCTTCAAACAAGCTGAACTTTCGTTAGAAGGTGCTGCTGATAAACTTGGATATGCATTGTTCTCACCTCGTAACTTTGCAGCTAAAGCAAGAATGATGAATCCATCTACTTATGTAATGGCTAGTCCATTCGTAAGGAAACAATATCTTAAGGCTATACTATCAACTGGTATGGCATGGTACACATTTACTGAACTAGCTAAACTTGCGGATCCAGATGTAGAAGTGAATTATGATTTAACTAATGCAGACTTTGGTAAAGTTCGTATTGGTGACTTCCGTATGGATCCTGCTGGTGGATTCCAACAGTTCCTCGTATTGTATTCTAGATTGATGGCAGGTGGTACTACATCGTCTGCATCTAACAGATTCCGTAAGTTTGGATCAGGCCCAACTGCTGAAACTGCTAAGAGTACAATAGAACGATTCGGAGCTAATAAATTAAATCCTGTAGCTAGATTTGCGTATGACTTTGCATCTGCTAGTAAGCGTCAACCATTCCAAGTAATGGATAGGACGATGCAGATGTATCTACCACTAGTAGCACAAGATGCGTATGAGATTTATAAGGAAGATCCTGATCTATTTCCGTGGTTACTACCCATTGCACATGGATGGGGATCACAAATCTATGGTAAGGAAGTAAATCAGGGTAGATTCATTGATAGAAAGAATGACTTTACTATCACTGGCGGTGGGCCTATGGATTGGATGGGTCTAAATAAGTAGATGGTCGGGGTGTGTGTTGGCTACGCCAATTCTTGCAGTAAATGCAGTACAACACACATCCCATCATCACGGCTCCACAATGACATTTCCATGTAGGCATGTTGATAATCCGAATCACCTTCGCATAATGACGCGCATCTGCTTCCTGTTGTGGAGTCAGTTCAGGCTCATTATAGGTAGGTGATGGGACTATCATTTCTTTTCTTTTTGTACAGATGCGCGGACGGCGGAGATCAGGTCGTCGAGCTTCGACAGGAACACCTCGTCAGCCGGGAGCGGCGGCGACGACGCGTTGACGTAGAGGTTGATCAACGCTTGCCGTGCTTGTTCAATGGTGTCGTCAGCCATCGCGGGAGTCTCTTTATCTGTCATTTGTTCTTCCCCGTAAACAGTTTCCGATACTCAACTATCACAAGTTCCGGCATGTAATAGATGATCTGATTACCGACACTCTCAGTCTTAATCATGCCCGCTTGATCGAACGATTGCATAATATCGTCTATCTCCATAGTGTCTTTGTAATGTGCCCACATCTTCTTCAACAACATAGGTCTACTGATTCGATTTCCATTACGGAACAGTAACTCCTTGATGATCAACTCTTTGATATTCTTGGCCTCTGATAGACCCTTCTTACCATAGGTCATTTCCCTCACGTTTCCTACCAGTCTCTCACAGTAGTCTATTGCCAACTGCATACTATCCTCGTCGATGTATAGCTCAGGTGATCTAGCTAGAGCTAGAATCATCGCTACTTTCAATACACTGTCACCGAATCTATTGAGGGTGCCTGTATCATCCTTGACTTCTTGTTCCATCATCTGAATGATAAACTCCTCATACCACTTCTGATATAGTATACCTGCCGGAGTGAAGTAGTTAGTCTCTCCTGTCACTGACTCGGCAAATGGTATATAGCAACATTCAGTTTCTATTGGACTGGCGAGTGGCGCGAATGCTCCAGTTAATTTAGTCAACTCCTTTAGATACTCAGCCAACTCAAGATATTTAGGAGGATTAAGAAGAGGAACCAACAAACTATTAGCCCTATTCCTTTTGTTCTCAGAAATGACAAACGTGCGTGCAAAGTATCCACCATGAATGTCCTTCTTTCCAAAGAAATCTACTGAATGTGCTTCGTTTGTAGCAGTTAACATTGTTATAGTTGGATCTTTTAGATTGAACGATTCCATCTTCAACAAGCTACGCCATTCACCTATATTGTATTGTCTATCATACAAGTCAGTCAATATATCTGTAGCTACCTTATCTTCGACTATGCTACTCGTCAACTCCGATGAACAAATAAAAGCTGTAGACTTGTTTAGAACCTTTCCACCCGGTTCTGTCTTTGCTGTTCCTAATTCCTTCAAGATCCCTTGAATGGAGGAGCGACCCGATATTATACGTGTACCGCCTACCGCACGTACAAGTTGTTTTGCCATCGAGATAGGCGGCCCCTTTTTCAATCCTGATTCTGCATGGAACATCACATATATGTTCGGATACAGATTGTAAATCTGTCGGTCTATCCATACGTTATCTTTCAAGATGGCAGAGATGGCAGCCATACCACCCCATAACCAGAAGTTTGTCGGACTTTCTAGTTCTGAATGTTGTTCTAGTAATTTTTCTAGCCAATTCATTTCACTCCTTGTGCTAGTTCTCTGAACTTGTATTTGTTTAGATCTTTATAGTTCTCTCCAATTTCCACATCACAAGGAATCTTTAAGCTCCTTCTAGGTAGACTACATGCCATGAAATTGATAGGACGTTCCATTTCCTTCTTAGCTAGTCCAATGAAATCGTCAAGATACTCTTTTCTAACTGCGAACAGAAGTGCATCATGCGCCTCAAGAATAATTTTCGCTTCTTTGAATTGTCTCTTAATTCTAATACCTGCTGCCTTGGTATTATCAGTGACGGCTCTTTGTGGCATGTAGGCCAAAGCCTGACGAAAGAGGTCATCTCCCCATCTTTCATAGAAAATTCTAACACCACCTCGCTCCGCATCAATTCCCCACGGGAGGGGCGCAGTAAGTCGTCTACTATCTTTGATGCATTCGTTGACTTGGGCATGGAATACCTTCTGTATTTTAGGTTGCTTATGGTGAAAGATCTTTAGAGCTTTCTCAGCTTGTTGTTCAGTAATGTTAATATCTATTTTATATTTTCGTGCTTGTGTGTTGAGTTCGGTAGCTGCTCTCCTGTGACCCGCACCAAGATGGCCCGCATGACGGAGAGTTTTCCCTGCAAATCTGATAGGGCTTTCATATCCCAATACTTTTTTAGAGTAATCAGATTCGTTACCACCAAAAAACCAACTAGCAGTAAGAGCGTGGTAGTCGTGGACATCTATTGCCTCTAATGCATCTTCATCAGTTGCCAAGTTAAATACTACTCTAGCTTCAGCCTGACTACTATCTAATTGTACAAAGATATAATCGGGATCAGGTTCATACATTCCTCTTACATCAGCCCCAATATCACCATGTTTAGTGAATACTTGGAATGCTGTACCCATCACCTTCATATCTTTCTTGTTACCCTTACCTACCAAATCTACCAACGGGCGTATTGGCGGATCCTGTTGCCCAGTGGATGTGCGTCCTGTATCCAAACACATGAAACACGTAGTACGCATCTTTCCGTCGTAGTCTGGTATTGCAAATAGATATGTGGAAATAGTCTTTTTGACTCTACGTCTTTCCAAACACTTTTCAATCCAAACCCTTTGTTGAGGGTCTTTAATACCCACCTTGAGATTAAGTAGAGCCGTGAGTTCTTCCTCACCCACACCTTTACGCCGCGGTAATTTCCATTCATCGAACAGAAGTGCATGTACCTGAACTGGAGAGGACACATTGACATCTATCCCCGCAATCTCAAACATCTCATAACCAAGACGTTCGTCCCATTTGACATACTTCTCAATGAGTTTCATGCGCGTATCATTGTTGATACACAGTCCGTTATTCTCGATCTCTAGATACATGTCAGGTAACTTCATTAGAAAATTCTCATAGAATTTCCTTACACCCAACTCATCTAGATCCGCATCCATCGCCTCATCTATTTCATATGTGACACAAGCGTCACGAGCGCATCCAAGCAATAAATCTCTAACACTCCCTTCATACATACCTTCGTCCTTATAGAACGGCTCTCTGGTGTAGATACTTGTAAGAAATGCAAGCCCTTTTGGGAGTTCAGGGTTAATTGCGAATGCCTTGAGCAATGTATCAGAGTATATTCTTCTGATCGTGAATCCGAGTCTACGAATCTTATCTCGATCATAGTTGAAGTTTTGTCCGACAATTTGTTTCTCCCATAGCACATCGGCTAATAGTTGCCAACAGGTTACTAAATCTGAGCTAGGTATACTACTAATTCCATCCTGATTCCAGAGAGGAACAGTCATTCCATGACTAGGAGTGAATGATAGTCCTATGCATATAGGTAGACAATGACCACCTGCTTCAATGTCTACACTTAGTTTTCGTTTATCTTTATATCTATTCAAGAACTCCCATAGTTCACCACTATTTGAGCAGATTTGAAGTGTACGACTAGGCAAATTCATGTCTGGTGAGACTGACTCAGCATAGGCACGTTTCATGTCGAAGATGATTATTTGTCTGTTGAAATAACCTTTGATTTCTCCACCCGGAATGTGAGATAGAAGGTGCGCGGGATTATAGGTAGGAACAAACTTACTGCCCAAACCCCACATGATAGAGCCTCTTTGTTTAGCAATTTTAGTTTTACCGGAGAGTGCCCATAGAGCAGTCCCGCCGAGACTGAGTATGCAGTTAGGTTTAACATCATTAATCTCAGTTCTTAACTCCTCTAGTTGCTTCTCTACATCAACTCCAAATTCCTTTGCACGAGAATGAAAGGATGCTTTCTTTTTATCTAGATTTGGTGGAACTGAATACTTGGATACGTAACTTAACCAACAGTCGTTACGATTGATGCCTGCTTCCTTCAATAGTCTATCTAGTTCTCTGCCGTTAGATCCACTGAATGGTTTACCTGATATATTGTCATCGTGAGTTGGAGCTTCACCAAGTATCATTAACTTAGCGCCTATCGCTCCCTGTCCCGGCACGTATTTCATCTGTATGCTCCTCAGTTACATCTAGGAAAACCTTTGAACAGCAATTACAGAGAACCGTTTTCGTCGTGATTATTTTGATCGCTAGTTTTAGTTTTTCCATCATCGAGTGATCCGCGTTCTGACAATATGGGCATATCATTATTCACCTCTACTCTGAAATCAGGTTTATCTAGTACTGATACGTGTATAGCTCTCCATCCTTTTCCAGGAATTTGCACAGGTATAAATTCAACCATCATACCCGTATGTAATTCGAGGAATGGAAGTGTATCTTGCTTTAATGCTGTCCAGTGAAAGAAGATTCTAGTAAACTCGATATCTCTTGAACTAATGAATCCCCATCCACCTTTACTTACTTTGATTATTCGCCCCACAATACGTCGCGCTTCCATTAGCTCCACCTATTTACTAAAAGGCGGAGGCGCACCCGTAACCTACAGAATTGTAGTATTGGATGCGCCCCCTATCATTAATCAGAATTGACTAGAATCAACTTTCATTGTGCTGGGAGAACCGATGGCAACGGTATCAGCCAATGATTTCTGATAACTAGCAATCTGATTAATGGTTATTCATCGTCTTTCTCATCCTCATCTTCATCTTCATCTTCTTCCTCATTGTCATCATCATCTTCATCCTCATCATCGTCGATATCATTCTCATCCACATCAATGACATCTGGATCATCTGGATCTGCTAGAGGAAGCGGTAACTGTTCGGGATCATTCATTTGTCTATCTCCGTTGGGCTGTTCTATGCCGTTAGTTGAAAAAAGTTGATGCGCTCCTACGTCGATTCGTCTACCTGTTGATCGAAGGATGTAGTACAGACGCGCATCGGTTCTTTAGTTCAAATTAGTTACGAGCGAACCGGGCGATACTTGTGGTTAACGCGGTTCACAATACGACCCTGCCACTCGCCGTTCTCTACAAACACCTCAAGCTGCTTTCCGGCAGCCATTTCGAGCTTGTAACGCTCCTTAGAGTTGACTTCTGCTCCAAGAGCCGCGAGAAATCCCGCTGCGAATCCAATCGCTTTGGAATTGAAGTTCCACTCGATGACCATTCCCGTGAATGTTTCATCGCCTGTATCCGCATTGCGGACAATGGTTCCCTCAACGGGGTAGTTAGTGCTTCCGCCATCCTTAGACGGAGCCTCACCAACTGAGTTGATCAGCATGAGATACCATGCCGGATCGACAATCTTCCCACGCATCAGGTCTTTCTCACTAAACTGGATAATAGGCATTTGCCTACCCTCTTTCGTTTGTTGTTTGTTAGAACTGTTGTACAGTGTTGTTCATTGTTTTTAGTTTGTTCATAGCCGGGACTAGGTATGTTTCATAGATAGGTTTGTCACCAAACACAATCTCCTTATCCAAACCTAATGCGCTACGAGCAAAGTCATCTCCAGTGTGCTCACTTAATAGTGAATACTGACCTCCTGCTCCTTCTGTCATTCCCGACTGTTTAATATTGAAGTGATAAACCTCACCACAATACGCGGGTATCTTCGGTGCTACCTTCTTCCCTGCTGTAACGATAGTTCGGGATACGTGGGTAGTATTGTTGGCTGTATTTCTGTATTCAGCCTGAACCACATGGGCTATCAATATGATATTTACCTTGTGGAATGCATTGATATCTTTCGTCAATGCTATCAATTCCTGCAATGCACTTGATTCTGCATTGTAATCTTCGATTTCATTGACTGCAATTCCTGCAATTAACTTGCCAGCAGCCTGACCTGAACTGCGTGTCAAACCATATTTCATCTTAACAGTTTGACGTAGTGTCATATCTGCCATGCTGGTAATTGAATCCAGCACAATCGTCTTGTATGGACAATTGACTTGTAAATCTTCCAGTTTTTTACGTGGCTTATTCCAATCATCATAGTCATCGTATGAAATTGTTTTAGGATCTATACCCCACTTCTTCATGGGTAGATAGATGCCATTCATCTTTCTATCCCATGAGAACCAATATTGGGGGCCAGGAAAGGATAGAGCCTGAGTACTTTTTCTAGTACCGGGTTCCCCCTTAAACATGCAGTATAGACTATCGAAGCCTACACTATCCATTGTTGGCATTACTTCACTTCCCCTTTGGCTTTGTGTATTTTACCGATGCGCGTCCATCCATTTGCATCCACAATGAATTCGACACGCTTAATCACGTAACCCTTCTTACGCCAATACGTCTTAAACAATTTTTTGGCTTCTCGAATTGACATTAGTGTTTCACCTCTTTAGGCACAATGATAATAGCTACCACATCATCTTTTCCACATGATTCAGTGATAGGCTCCAATTGAAAATTGCCCACTGAACCATCTGAATATTCCATGATGATCTCAAAATCATCTGGTAACGGTTCCAATAATCTGACCAACTCTTTCTTAGTCATTACTTCCCACCTCTAGGGCTACCAGTATCCACCACTTTACGACGCTTCTTTTTCCTTTGAATCTTTTTTAATTCCACAATTAATGCTTTGGTCACTAGGACACGCGCCTCTAGTTTGTTGATGTATTCAGTCAACAGTTCTAGTGACCATTCACTCGCTATGATGAGTAATTCGTCTTGCATTATTTTCTCCAAGCAATAGGCGACCAGTATTGTAACCAAAACCACCAGCCGCGTATAGTTCTAGGCCATAGTCCTAATGCTATCTGTTTCTGTTCACCCATTCCATAGTTGAGTGCGTGTTTCCTTAATTTATTCATCTTCATCTCTTAGAATCTTCATTAGAAGTTCTGCTTCTGTTTGATTGATTGGACTAGCAGCAGATTGAGCTGTCCAACTAATCAATGCAGTCAACGCCTCATGAAGTTTTTCTATCTTCATTTCCAAAACCATGATTCGATGTTTAAGTTCATATTCTAATGCGTCCATTAATCTTTCCTTTCAAATTTCTTTATTTCGATTTCAAATGCATCTGATTTCATATGTTTCCATATGTAAGCATTGATTCCAGCTTTATCGGATGGTTTGAAACCTTTGTGTTCTATGATGTAATTCCTTTTATCATAGATTACAATTTGAACTAGCATTATTCATCTTCCTTGTTAGTAGGATCCCACACAGGAGCCAGTTGGAAATCGTTGCGTAACACTTCGACGCGCATATTTCTATCAGCTTCACACACTTCCTTGAATGCACACGGCCCATACATAGTCTCACAATGTGTGAAATCAGGAGGCCAGTATCCACTCTCCTGATAGTCGATGAACTTATATGCGTAGTATGGCAGTATTTCGTTCTGCCATTCATCGAGTCTATCCTTACTGTAACCAACTAAATCGCGCGTCAATCTATCCTGTATCTTAAAGGATGTTTGCCAGCCTATCTTGTTCACCAATACATTTCGTGTCTTGAGTAAACAACATTGACCGGGAAACTGATTTCCCAATGTAGACTTCTGACGATTCTGTTTGAATGTTTTATGATCCATTGACATGATACCAACTTGATGTTGGTCAATCAATAGATCTATTTTCGCCTTCCACAATACTCTGATTTCATCATCTTCGTATAATATTTCACCTTTCACCACTTCTGCCGCTAATGGAATAAATGCGTCGTTTTTATAGAACTCGAAGTATTGCTCCATCGTATCCATGACGAACTTCCAACCAATGACTTTACCTTCATTTCTTTCAGGTGTATTAGTCATGCCTGGATATTCACCCGGTTCATGTCCGCATGATGGCTTATCTTCAAGTAACTGCGCACAGGATGGACAACCAGTGATGTAAAGTTGTCCTGCGGCCAATGCCTGTCCAACACTTGTATTACGTGGAAAACCATTGATTAGATGCGTATATCCCACCTCAAGCACTTTATGTGCTAATGTGCCTATTTCTAAAGAATTAGATTTGCCTTTAACTGCAACAAATCTATGATTGAAACGTAAATCATAGTAGCGACCACAACTCATTAGCGATGAGAGTGTGGTCGCATCCATGATTACATTCTTCTTCGGTGTCATGATTATATCTGGAGCCTTATCAATAATAGATAGAGGCTCAGTTACAATCGGATGAATAATAATACGATCGGGCATTACTGTATCCTCACGTAGATAGTCTTAGGAGCTTTCTTAAAGAATTTGAGTAACGCGGGACACAACCAGCCCCTCATTCCATTACACAAATACCAGTTACCGTTCATATCTTTCCCATCCCACACTAGCTTAGCATTGTGTTCTGGAAATGATTTAGATGAAAAGAGCAGAATGAATCCTGTATCTGCATTCTTTACATTTTTAGTTAGTTCGTCGATGATTACATTAGTATTACCTACGAAGGGCTCACGTATGAGACCCCTCGTAGCATCATCGAATACCCACACATCCATATACTTATATGGTGTGATGATGTGAATGGCATTCATTGTCTCTCCACTGTCACTGTAACTTTGTAGTGATTAGCTAGAATTTCCGTCATAGCTAAATACGCATCTGGCCCAGTGATAGTCACAGTTAATAACTTGACGCGCTTTGTATATTTTCGAGTAGTTTTCTTCGCTGAATGAAACTTTTTCATCTGTTCTCTCAGCTTTGCTTTACCTTCAGGTGTCTTAGTCCAATGTAGTTTTTCACTCATACTTCATGTCCATTCCTTGATGCTTTACGCACCTTTACAGTTCTGAATTTCGCTTCAGTATCCCACCAGTCATTGATGTTGTATTGTGCATGATCCAAGATACACAGAGCAACAAAGATACTAGACTCACCAATACCACGCACACGAGCCAGTGATGCAGGATCCAACTTAAACAAGCCGCCAGCACCCGCCACTCCCAAACGACGTAATACTTTAGCAAGTCTACTAGCTGCGATAAAGTTAGCACAACCCACATCCTCTACCATCTGACGGCGCGTATACACCCAGTTATTTACCTTGAATACAGGTTCATCCAATTTGTCGGCAAACGGTTTACCGACTATCTTCTCGACTTTCGTTCGAGCTATCATTTTTACTCCTCAGTTTCCATCAGTGTGTCGATGCGAAAGATATCCTTCACATTGTATTCGCGCATATCTTCACCTGTAGTGTTGTTTACGATGTAAACATACTCAGGCATAATGACTGGACGTGCATCCTTGTGAATGTTGGGAAATCCGCCGTTATGATGCAGATACACATGGACTTCCATTAGTGAACCTTCTTTTCAGTGTAAGTGTCTAGTAAGGTGCGTATCACTTTCATGGTATCAGTATGCGTCCTGATGGTCTGATTCTGAATTACCATACCCTTCTGCATCACATCAACAATGGCTTCCAACTCGACAAGACGGTCAATGATAACTTTACACAATTCTAGTAAAGCTACATCCTGCTTGTGAGCGTCTGTAACCATATCCTTTAGTAATTTAGCTAATTCGTCCATTAGTTTCCTTCCTATTATTCTGCTTAAAATCAGTGTATAGCGTATCAGTGTAGATGCGCACTGAACCACCTGCTGTTCGCACAGCGGTGATTTTCCCATCTTTGAGCCAGTTGTAGATAGTGCGGCGAGACACATCTAGTATCTCGCACGCACGTAATATGCTAACTGTCTCACGTTTACCTGTGAGTAGAGACATTAGCTCTCCTTCATGTTCTTAAACATAGCATCCCACTCCTCAGTGGTGATACCAGTCATAATGAACTCACGCTCATCAGGACTAAAGAAATAGAACGCATCCTGAATCATTGCGCCGGCCATCCATATCTGCCATGCTAGAATTACGTCTGTGATGGGGATGTTCACCGTAATGAACTTATCCTCATGCTTCATGCAGATATGAGTGCTGTTATTCTCATCCTCTTGCAGCATGTATGCAATGCCATGAGGATTAATTCGATTAAACGCCTTCATTAGTTGGCTCCAATAGTCCGAGTGCAATTCGTTTAGCCTTCTCGTGTCCAATCATGGCCTCGTCATACGTCGCGTATCTATCCTGATACTGATCATGCTTACCACCAAATATCATGGTTTCCCATAGAATAGGTGGCCCACCTTTCACGTATGAGTGGTCGATGCCAAGGAATACTGTGGACACATCTATTCCTTCGGCTACAGTTTCACGCTTCTGGCAACGTCCATAGTTTGTTTTGAACGTAGCCCACACATGAATATCATCTGTACCTACAGGAGTCTTACCGTCTACGTCTAGTATATAGAATCTCATTTCCATCCCTTTCGCTCGAAATAGTCGTCTAATATAGAACAAGCTAAAAACCAGTAAATCATGAAAATCCAGATACCCATGATTTAGGCGCTCGCCAGAATCTTACGATTCTTCTTTGCATTGTGAGCATTCACAATAGTCTGTGCTAGCTCCTTAATGATAGCGTCCTCACTCCACTTCTGTGCTTGACCTTTGTTCATGCCGTTGTGAAACGCTATGCGTTTCCTTTCGACTATCTGGTCTAACGTGTCATCTATAGCAGTTAGACCTTGCATATGTCCGTAGACTGCATTGACAGATGTTGCAGTAGAACCGATGCGAACAAATCTACCTTCACATTGTTCTTCTTTACCCGGATTCCACTGACGCTCATGCATTACACAATCAGCACAAGTTTGGAGATTGAGTCCCTCACCTGCTGCCAACTGACTAGCTACCATGATAGCCCTAGGAGCATTATTAAACTCCTCTTGGACTTGGATGATTTTATCACCCATACCAGCTTCAAACTTTAATACTGGTATCTCATGCCCGTATTTAGCTTTTAGATCATTGTAGAGAATGTCCTGAACATCTACGTGATGCGCGAAGATAACAATCTTCCTATCCGTATCTTCGATGAACTCCTCTACATATTCCTTAGTAGCTGGAATCTTAGCAACTGCCACTAGATGCCGCATCTTAGCCATCGCCGGTAGAATTGACATACCAGAGATTTCGTCAGCTTGAGCTTCCATCCACTGAACGAACTCCTCTACTGCTTCATCATAGATTTGCTCTGTAGTAGCATCCATCTGAACATAGAGTTTAGTCCTATTAGTGCTAGGCAATTCTGGCATCACTTCCTTACGCTCACGACGGATAATCATATCCTTAGTGAGTTCCTTGAACTGTGGAATACGTCTAATTCCACCTTCTTTTCTAAACTGTCCCTGATAGAAATAATCTACCCATTCACGCTTGAATCGTTCTTCACTATTGAATGTGATAGGATTCATCATATTCAACATGGGGAATAATTCTGAACCACGGTTATTCCACGGAGTGCCTGACAATGGAATGACTTTGCAGTTCTTAACTACTTTACGAACCATTTGTGTCCGAGCTGAGTCAACATTCTTAATCTGCTGACATTCATCTAATACGACACATTTGATGCCGCGCTTCTCGAATTTCTCGATATCGAAGCCTTGTGTAGCAACTTTACCAGATTTCAGCTTACGTGACTTCTCAACCAACATATCATATCCGATGATATAGTGATTGAGGCCAGGTATCAGAATATCCTTCGATGAATTGATAACCTGTGGAATGTGCTTATTGCCAAGCCACTTAATCAGAAATACTGCTGTCTGATATTTCAAAGCAGACTTAACAATCCATAGACAAGGCCACAATTCCTCGTGGAAATATACTACACCACCTGCCTGTATGGTCTTACCTAAGCCCATCTCATCGCAGGATGCCGCGCCTTTATTGACTGCCAGCCCACGTTCGAGGAACTTCATTCCCTCTATCTGGAAATCATATGGGCGAAAGCGACCACACTTAAGACATTTATTCTTGTCCCAATTATGTTCGCAATTAGGGTCTCCACCCATTTGAAACTTATGAAATGGAGTTCCTTTAGGAATCTTCTTTACGAGCATATGCCCGCATTCAAGATTTATGAACTTTAAGTCAGGAGCATTTTCTGACTTGTTTACTACAGTCCTCTCAGACTTAGTGACTGCCACTTTACCACAATAGGGACATTTATCTTGTAACCTAGTGATGGTATATTTCGGTGTCCTGATTACCTGCTCGTCGTATGTAATCTCAACAGTTGCGCCGCTTCTAATTGCATCTATAACTGTTGGTGATAGTGAAAGATTGGAGCAAGGCGAAGTGTTATCGCATCTTATCTCACGAGCTTTAGCAGCCCATATTTCGTCATGCCCGTGTCCCGGCGTGAGTGCATGAGCCACTTCATGTAGAATAGTATTCTCTACATCAGGTGTAGGATGAATGTCAATGTGATGAGCGGATAAGATGATACACTTATCCTTATAGCTACAGAGTCCAAGGAATCTGGATTCTGCATTAGCATTGAGCCTAACAGACCAATCTGTCAGTCCATGCTTGTGTAGAGTATCCCTACACAGTTGTGATGCTTCTGCTCTAGTCATGATTTTAATTCATGTCCTTTCGGATAGTTAATTAGTTAGTCTTAGCTTTCGCCATCTGTTCAGCAAAGATACGCGCCGCATCATCTGCTGATAGTTTACGTTGAATCGCAATCATTCTGACGCCTTCAACTGGCACGTTATACTTAGTAGCCGCGTCACGATATTCGCTACCCTTGTATGTGCGTGTAGATGGAGCCTTAGTCTTAGCAGGCTTGATAGTCTTAACAGTCGGCTGATAGCTCACATTCAATTTCTTGAAATGTTCCTTCTCAGTGATAGACAACTGACCAGCAGCCGTTTGTGCCGCTATCTGCCATGCACGTTGGCTATTCTCCCTAGCTAATAGTGCTGCGCGTTCTTCAAACACTAACTTCTGTTCATGCTCGAAGTGTTCTGTGCAAGCTACAGTATACGCATACTGTTTCTTATTGTCTGCGATAGACTCATCTGCCCAGATAGCAGCTTTCAATTCAACGATAGCAATAGCAGTAGCATTGAATAGGTCAGCTTTCAGCTCAGTGGTGGTATTGACGACGCGCATTTGCTGAATTACTGCATCAGCAGTCTTACTTTGCTGAATTACTTCATTCTCACGGTCACGACAATCGGCACACATAACCATCTTACCGTTATGCATATCGAATACTTCAGTCTGCGTATCACAAACTTCGCAAGTGCCCTGCTTGCCTTTACCCTTGATATTCTGAATCATAGTTAGGCTCGCTTCCTAGTTTGTACTACTTTAATAGGCTTCACTCGCTTGAATGAAGTAGTAGATACGACTCGCTGAATACGTGGCCCACTAGTATGCCAGTTGCACGAACCAATTCTATCCATCACATTGATAGACGTTTGATTCGTGATGTTAAACGGCCACTTTTGCGTCCGTTTAACTCGATTACATTCACTGCAATAAAATCTCTTCATAATACTATCTACGTCCTTTCGGAACCTAGAATGACTGACGTATCATCTACCTCACAATCGAGGCAGATGTATTGACGAAACCTACGTGACCATACCATGTATTGCTTGCAATTTACGCAGACAGACTCACGCGCATCCATGCAAGTTTTGCATAGACAATCGCATGTATGCGGATTGTTGCAGATTGGGTAGTTACGAGTCATGTTAGTGTCCTTACGGAGTTTCACTTAGTAGCTTTCTACATGTAGTCTGCGGCGAGAGTCGCTACATACACGCTCGCCACGTCCCCATTGTAGCACCTGAGCCGGGGAGCTTGTCAAGAGGGTCTAAGTGACTGCGAACAAAGGACTTAGCCGCCCTAGGTCAGCCGACCGAAAGCCACTTCGCCCAATTTTCGCCTCTTACTATATGTAGTTTCGCACAGGTTATATGGTGGGATGAAAATGAATACGGGGCTGGTAGATATACTCTACTCAGCCCCGTATGTGTAGACTAGCTAATGTTCAGCGTAGTCTTAGCGACGTTGGTAGCCTCATCTTCAGTCATACCTGAGGCTACGAGAATCTTAACCATCCCACTGAGTCGCAGAGTCTCAGAGTTTTCGATGGTCTGCTTCTCGATACCTGCATCATCGAGAGCCTGATTGAGTGCCTTGTTACGTGCAGCTAACTTACGCTGCGTATTGCGATACTCAACGATATCCCCATCACTGGGCCAATCGTTTGCAGCCTTGATTTCCTCAGCAGTTTCATACACCAGATATTCGCCGGAGTATGGCAGGGGCGTATCAAACGTCTTGCCACGCCCTGAACCCGCTTCGGCCTTGAAAGTTTCAGTCTTCATTCTGTCCTCACTTTGGAGCGGCGTCATGCCGCCCGACAAGAACCATTCTACACTACCTGCGAACGGAGTCAACAAAATAATGCAGGTCGATCAATCTTTTTTTCGCCCTTGACCCGTCCTAATTGACTTCGATGCAAGCCGGATTCAATCTACACATCCTCAGATTCAGGTTTATCTTCTTCGATAGATTGTAATGTGGATTCTGTAGTTGGTGCGTATTCATCACCTAATGTCATTTGAGCTAATCTAGATCTAACTCGTGTAACTGGTTTATTTGTTATAGCAGCAGCTAATTTCTTAGCTGTTAGTGCCGCGATGAGTGTATCTCGTTCTACACAATCATCACATATTGGTTTATGATCTTCCATATTGTATGGTGCAAGTTGAAACTCTCGAAAACAGCTCCAACACATACTCATTCTGCCGACTGGAGGTGGCATATTTCTAGGCATGTAGTGTGTGCATCCATCATATCCACTACAATGCCATAGACCACTCTCAACAGCTTTGTAGTATTGATGCGTATGTCTAACGCTTCCTGTCTTATGTGCCATTTGTGTGCTCCTCTACATAAACCATCTACATAAACCATCAGGGGGAGGGAGACAGGGAGAGTATACCAGCCCGTATCCCACTTGTCAAGTGTAATTTTTACACGCTTCATATATTTTCTACATTTTATATTTATTAAAAAAAAAAAAAATAAAAAAAAGGAATAGAAAAAAGCTAAAGCGAAGCGGAAGTGTAGCCTAAAGGGGACACTACTGGGTGGCAGGCTCCCTCTCCCCCTCTCTACCTATATTATATAGAAACTACATGTAGATCAGGCGGACTTTGCGTTTCAAAGAACTTTGTTGTTGACACGCCGCACAGGTAGTGATACCGGCGCACTTTGCCGGATAAAGAACTTTATATTATAAAGTGAACGCACAGGTAGGCACAGGCTGCGTCCTCGCAGCCAACTACGCACAGGTATCATGGGATTTATGCACAAAAGGAAAAGGCCCAGAACTGTAGTAGCTCTGGGCCAGGTATCTAGGTCATTGTGAAATGAGTTATGGGGCAGTCTCATAACCTGCCCCATACCTTTTACTGGTCGTCCGATTCGTCGTCCGTATCATCCATCTTCAGCATGATACGAGCGTTAACGATAGCCTCATCTTCCGGCTGACCCGCAGCCTTCAGAAGTTTCACCATATCGGACAACCGCTTTTCAGGGTCGTTTTCAATGGTAGGCTTGACAATGCCAGCGTTATCGAACGCCACTGTCTGTGCCTTGTTACGCGCCGCAGAGATGACATCTCTGTTGACAAACTTCACGATGTCATCTTCAGACGGCCACTTACCCGCCGACTTGACTTCTGCCGGTGTCTCGAACACTTGAGCGACACCGGAGAATGGAAGCTCCGCGCCTTTGGTGAGCTTTTCCTTACCTGCTACGACTTCCAGCAGATGCAGGAGCTTACCGTAGGCGCTACGTGCTACGCCTTTCACTGTTTTAGTTTTCAATGAACCACTTTCACTTACACTCTACGGCACCATTGCCGTATTCACGATGAGGCCGCGCTTCAGACCTCGATAGGGTCAACTAGTGTTCCGGTTTCGCCTTGCGGCTACTTGCATCGACTAGCGACTTGTCTATAGTAGGTCATACTGAGGTGTGGTGCAAGGACTATCTACATGTTTCACATACAATCTTTCGATGGAAGCTATGAGCTATATGCATGTATATGTATGCATCGAGTGTATATTTATACACTCGTAGCCCGATGGGTGTATACCCTTGTGTATATTTATACATTACATGAGAGTGGGCGGAGGATCCAAATCGAATCTGATACTTCTTTTCTACATAGAGAAAATATATAAAGAGGAGGTAAGGGAAAGTGGTTCCATATCCCGGTAAGTTGCAGAAAAGAAAGGAGTTAAAGTCCTTGACTTTGTTCCGACAAGTCAGGTAAAATCCCCTTGACGGCGAGTTCCGTCCATTCCCACAAAACTTAATACATATATTTAGGTGGTATATGCCTATAGGTGTAGTCTCAGACGATGATTTCGCTCAAGAACTAGAGAAACTCTCTGGTTCTAAAGTGGTTCCATCTACTGAAGTAGTCATAATAGAGAAGCCATCTAAAGGACGCAATGAAGGCGATGTAAATGTGCCTGATTCTCTCCGCCAGATCATAGGAGAGGAAGCAGTACTTAACGGACGTAAATCAGCTCTCGGATTAGCTGGTATGTTTGGTATCAGTCCATCCTCCGTATCCGCATATGCAAACGGTGCTACATCAACTAAGTCCTACGATATACCTTCTTCCTCAATTTCTACCCACATCTCACGCTCCCGCGAACGCGCTATTAAAAGAGCTAGTAAAACCCTAAACGCTAGTTTAGGTGCAATCAGTCAAGACAAATTAGATTACACGGATGCTAAAGATTTGGCAGGTATAGCGAAGGATATGTCAGTCATCATCAAGAATCTTGAACCTGAGAAAGTTCTACCCACCAATGATGGGCAACCAGTAACTCAGTTCATTGTGTACGCACCACAGTTTCGTAAAGAAGAATCATTCGAGACAATCAACGTAATCGAGGAATAACCCCATATGATGACGCGCATCTCAATCCTGGCTCTCTCAATACTTCTGTTCTGCGTATCACCAGTGTATGCAGCTACAATCAATGTGTTCGGTCAATCACTTGGCGCGAATACAATCACTGGTGATGAAGTAGGTGGCATAACTACAATCACTGGATTGGATGTACCCGTAGTTATTACTACTTTGAATGAAGTAGGAGTCAGTACTCCAGCATTGTTCACATTCAATGCAGTCAGTACAGCAGCAGCCACCAATGTCAGTGGTAACTTGTGGACACAACCATACGATGGATCCTTTTCCATCCTTAGCGGAGGCGGGTTTAACTATCTATCAGGTGATTTCGCCGGTGTATCACTTGGAGTAGATGGTGGTTCCACTCTAATCTTGGGAGCTACTCAACCTCCTCTATCATTGTTATTCACTAGTGATGTAGCTGGTATGCCTCTTGGCGATCCAACCGGAATGGCATTAGCATTCACTAATGCTGCTATTTCAATCAATAACAATTCATTCGGTGATTTCACATCGAATGTAGCGGGTAATTTCTCAGCTACTCCAGTTCCTGAACCTGCTTCACTTCTATTGTTAGGAAGTGGATTACTCGCATTGGCGCGTATCCGTCGTAATAAGAAAGTCTAGTAATGCCAACTGTGTTAATCTCACCCGGCCCGGTCACACCTATCTTGCAGAACATAGTATATGCTCTGCCTGCTAGTCCGTGTATTGTGACGGGTGGGGTTACACTTCAACGAGCTACAGCATTAGGAGGCCCATTCACTGATTGGGCCGGATCAGCAGCAGGAATATATCATGGTGGATCTAAAGTACAGAGTCATGTGAAATGTGCTACTGGAAATACAACTATTCAAGCTGTTAAGATTAAAATGAAAGGTCAATTCGCTAAGGGATCATATTCTGCTTCTATAGCTGCATCAGGCCCATCAAATTATTGGCAATTAGATGAAACTAGTGGATTAGTAGCCAAGGATTTAATTGGCGGAGCTAATGGAACTATATCAGGTGGTGTTACATTAAATCAACCTGGTGCAATAGTTGGTAATACAGCTATGATATTTGATGGTGTAACAGGGAAGATTGTGACGGCAGCGAATGTGGTTTTGCCAGCCGCGCCATGGACGGTGGAAGGGTGGTTGCGGTTCACGGCGTCGGGGTATCACACCCTGATGAATACCGTGGGCGCACCCACTCTGGGGGCCAATAACTATGTTGCCGTTTTTATTGTCCCCAATGGGACGCTGACGTTTCGGTCATATGACGGGGCAGCAGTGGCGACCAACCTCACCATGCCGGAAGGAGATGCGCTCTCGTCTGGGGTCTGGCACTATTTGGTGGTCACGGTGAACGGCACCACCGTCACGCCCTATATAGACGGTGCGCCTCGCGCCTTTAGTGCAGCCCTGCCCAGTCCGTTGATCGGCACAACCCTGCCGCTGGAGATGGGCGCGATAGCGTGGCAGTCCCTGTTTCTCAACGGTGGTCTGGATGACATCGCCATCTACCCCCGCGCCCTATCACCTACAGAAATATCTACACATTATGCAGCTAGATGAAAGGTAGAATACAATGCCAGTTCCAGTTCTCTATCAAGATCCATTCAGTCCAGTACTTCGATCTAGTCCACCACTTCTAGTAACAGAAGAACAGAAGATGTATGTACGTGAAGTACTTAGTATCGCTGCATCTGATGAACAATTCGCAGATAAGGCATATAGGGCTATCACTAAAATCCTCACTGGAGGAAGTGTAGTAGCTCCAGCAGTTACAGGTTTGACTCCTGCATCAGCAGTTATTGGATCACCGAATTTCGATCTGCTAGTCAATGGTTCGGGATTCACTGCTGAATCAGTGATCTATTTCAATGGTGGAGCGGAACCAACCACATATGTATCAGCTACTCAAGTTAAGACTGGTGTGAATATGTCTACTGTAACTGTACCATCTACAGTTCCAGTCGCAGTACTCAGTAAAGATGGTGTGCTGTCGAATGCTATGAATTTTGCATTCACTGGCGCGGCTGTCCTATCAGCTCCACCTCCACCAGTATTTACTCCAGCTAAACCGACAACTAAAGAAGAAAAGAAGGATAAATAAATTATGGCTATCCCGGCAGCCCTTCAGACGTTTAACAATGAGTTCTGGACAGCTAACGCGCATCGGTATGATCTCACATCACAACAGGGATGTGGTGAATATACAGAAGCGTGGATCGAATCAGCTAAGGAACTCTACCCTAAAGTTGAAAATCTAAAGAAGAATCCAGGTCAAACACAGTATAATGGACATGCTATTGATGCATTCCTTTATGCTGAACCTGCATCTCCTACAAATAGTTTGTATCAGGCAGTCGATATCATTGGCGCGGCAGAGAGTACAGATCCGGCTAATCCACCTAAAGTAAATTGGGGTGTAGATGAACCTCGTTATACGGCTGCTGATATTTGGCACGGCGATAGTGGTGGCGGTGGTACTGGAGATAGCGTACCGTGGATGCCGTATGATGAGAATTCATTCCAAGCATTGAAGAATGTTCTAGCATACGATTATGGTCGTAGGCCACAAGCAGCAGATTTCGATGTGACTGTATGGTCGGCGCGTGTATTTCATTCTGCATATATGGGGCCAGAGAAGAAACCACTCGGTCTTAACCAAGCAACTCTGAAACATAGACCTGAATGGTGTGAAGCCCTTGGTGTTCCAGTCGATGTAATGCCTACTCCATCAGTCGTTGTAGCAGATGACGAGACTAAAGGATAATATATGTTTGGATCATTTGGTCGTGGATTGAGTAATGTATTCAGTAACCAAAGTAAATTCAATCCAATGAATGCACCGGGATTGAAACAGATTGGTAACACTCTTGGAATGCGTCAACCACAGCAACAACCACAACCACAGGGAATTGGGCCATCACAACCTGCTATGGGTGGAATGATGGAAAAAATCAAATCACCTATGCAATCACCACCAATGATGCCTGGACAATTTGATATGTCACAAGTTCCAGGTGGTGGATATATGGGTGGAATGAAAGAGAAAGAAGTAGGTGGAGTAGGCCCATCATTAGGTGGTATGCAGCAAATGTTGCAACAGCAATATAGTCAGCAGCAACCACCAGATCAACCACCACAGGGTAGAATGCCTGATTTCTGGCGTGAACCACTGAATCGTGGTTATGGACGCATGTAATGGCTTCTAACGAGTGGAAACCGTCTCCTAAACAGGAGCAGTTTTTAGCGGTACCACCATCGGTGAAGGAAGCTGCATTCCTTGGAGGAGCAGGTTCAGGTAAATCTAACTTGCTCCTCTATTATGCAATTGTACATAGATGGCATGAGAATCCTAAATTCAAGCAAGTATTTCTTAGAAGAACATTCCCTGAACTACGAAATGAAATTGTACCTCGTTCAAAGGAATTGTATGCAAAGTTTGGAGCCACATTCAATAAGACTGAAATGATATGGACGTTCCCTAGTGGAGCGATGATCATGTTAGGTCATTGTGAGAATGAGGATGATGTACACCAATACGATTCTATGGAAATCAATCTCTTCACCCCTGATGAGATTACGTCTTTTACAGAATTCATGTATTTATATATTGGTTTTACTCGTGTTCGTACAGGAGATCCAAATCTACCCGCTATTATTCGGACTGCTGGTATGCCTGGTGGTATCGGTCATACATGGGTTAATAACAGATTTGTTAAACCCCACAAAGAGGGTGGAAAGATTCTTATCGGCAAGGGTGGAAACAAGCGAATAATGATTTTTGCTACGCAGGCAGATAATCCTTATATCGATCCTACTTATAAGAGAAGTCTCGAAGCTCTACCAGAGGCAGAGAAGAATGCTAAACTTTACGGAGATTTTGACAGTTATCTAGGTCAAGTCTTTACAGAGTTTCGAGACAGGCATATTATTGACGAACCAGAGAATGCCGTGCATACATGCGAACCATTTGAGATACCTGAATGGTGGCCTAAGATTGTAATCGGTGATTGGGGATTCGCTGCAATGACATGGATTGGATATGCTGCAATCAGTCCAACTAGACGCGTGTATATCTATCGTGAACAACACTGGATCAAAACAAAGATCGCAGAATGGGCACCTCACGTTAAACAATATATTGATAGGGAGCATCCCCGTCTTATTAGATTCTGTAAATCAGCAGGACAGGATAGAGGACAAGAACATACAATCCAACAACAACTTGAAAATGAATTGGGATGTCCTATTGAACTTTCTGACAATTCTCCTGGTAGTCGTGTGGCTGGTAAATCTCTTATTCATGAATATTTGAGATGGAAACAGAAGCATATCTTTCCAGCAGAGGAAATGGTTTACAATGAAGAACATGCAATGTGGTTACTTCGCAATAGAGGAGTAAATGAATACAAGAGTTATCTCAAATCATTTGATCCTCAAATTGAAGAGACGAATATACCCAAATTGCAAATATTTCAAGACGCGTGTCCTGTACTCATCGGCGCAATCAAAGCTGCTTCTTATGACAAACCCAAGAAGAACAAAGTTGCAGAGGACATTGCAGAATTCGATGGAGACGATCCATTAGATGGTTTGAGATATCTCGTAGATGCGGCTGAAGGATTTTTTGATGAGAGTAACCAAGAATTCAAACGCATCGAAAAGCAGGAATCATTTGTTAATATGCTAAATTCATCAAATGATTGGACTGCATTCTATCGCAATATGGAAAAGATAGAACATGAATCAGATGATAACATTAAACCAGTTGGAAGGTATAGACACTAGTGGGCGTTGAACAGTTCGGTAAAGGTAATGTATGGGCATCAGCTAAAGAAGCTGGTATATGGAGAAATATTCCATTTCTAGCTAGTAATTTTAATGCAGTTACTTCTACATGGACTATTATTAAAACAGATATTATAACAAATAGATATTGCCGGATTGGTAATACTATAATTTGGGTTGTTGATATTGGTGGCAGTTCTTCTTTTTCGGGAGCACTTACGAGTAGTATATTCATAAAAGCACCTGTTAAAAATTTCAATCTTCTTTATAAATCTATGAATTTTGGTGTAGTTTCTAATGCTACGGCTGCGGCAGCATCGGTTGAAATAATGGGTGAAGAAGATCCTATTGATTTTCCCTGTCAAGCACAAATTAGAATTTTACCTAGTGTTCAATTCAAACCAGCAGCTTTGTATGTAAAATTTGTTGCTACTTACGAATGTGATAATCCGAATTTAATATTATGATACTCTTTGATCATCTATTTGGTTGGATGAAATGGTATCGTCGAATGCGCGGCGGTACATGGGAATACTTGTGTTGTCCTGATGGTGGATGGCATAGAAAAGAAAAATCAATGAAAGAATTTCCACTAGTAGAGAATTATGATAATTAATGAAGTAATACGTAGGTGGTTCGGACTTGATCCGCGTCATTGTGAAGCATGTGAGATTCTTCGCGCGCAACTCGATGAGAGTAGCCGGGAGCGAAAGGATCTGTTAAACAGACTTCTGGACAGAGATAAGATCGAACCACCTACTATTACTCCAGTAGAAGAATATCAGCCCATCAAACCACAGTATACACCGTGGCGCGTAAGACAACAAATGCTTGAAGCTGAAGATAGAAAACAAGCTGCATTATTGAAAGATAAGATGAAGGAAATCGAAGATCTGGAGAAAGAGGTTGGTGTTAAATGATCACTCTCATCCTCACTCTCGCACTCGTCGGGTTCCTCGTATGGGCAATCACTACATATATACCTATGCCCCCTATCTTCAAGAATGTGATATATGTGATTGTTGCTATTGTTTTGATCCTCTACTTGATGAGGGCTTTCGGAATCGCAGACATTCCATTAAGATAAAACAATGCCTCAACATTTTTCTACTCGTAATGTAGTTGCGATTCAAAAAGAAATTCAAGCAGTACTGGGTGCGGGTCTTGCATATATTTCATTTAATGTAACTTCAAATGTTCCCGCAAGTTTTGTTACTGCGGAAGGATATGAACTTCTAAAACCTATTCCCTATCGTTATCAGATTACAGATTGTAAGATTTTAACATTAGGTGGAAATGCAGCAGGTGGTAATCTTATAATAACTTCAGCAAATCCAAATCCTTATACTATTGTCACATTTCTTCCGGCTGGATTACTTCAAAATTCTTTACTTAGAGTAGGTGCGCCTAATGCTCTTGTAACATCTTCACTATATAGTACTAGTTATGAAAATACATCAGTTAAAGTAGCTTCAAGTGGCGGTGCTATTACTGGAGCTTCTTCGTTTATAGTAAGTTTGGATTTTTCTGTATTCAAGATAAGTTATTATTAGGTGATATAATGCATGGTTTTGATAATCGAAATGTTGCGGCAATACTTAAATCTATCCAACAGGGTGTACAAGGGCCTACTGGTGTAGTATTTAGTTATGCTGGAAATATTCCAGCATCATTTATTACACCTTCTGGATATGAACTTCTGAAACCTGTTGGATACATTTATCAATTGTTAGATTGTTCACTTCAAACTATTGGAGGAAATGCAGCGGGAGCTAATATCAGTATTGTATTCACACAACCTATTACTGGTAATCAAATTACATTGGTTACATTTGCACCAGCAGGATTACTTCAAAATACTATAACTAGAATGGGTGATCCTAATACTACTGTTTCAACTCAATCAATTAATACTGCAAAACCAATGACTAATGTGAGAATAATTGAAAGTGGTGGTGGTGTTACAGGAGCTTCGTCATTTTATCTTAGAATGACATATTTTTTATTTAGGTGATGTATGTCCTTTTGGTCGAAATTAGGTAAAGGCGCGCTTAAGGTAGCACCTATAGCTGCTGGATTTATTCCAGGTGTTGGGCCACTCGCATCAATGGCTATTGGTGCGGGTACATCTGCATTATCTAAGAAATTGGAAGGTGGTAGTTGGAAGGATGCGGCTATATCGGGTGCAGTAGGTGGAGCTACTGGATATGCATCAGGTAAATTAGGTGGATTAGTGAAAGGTAAAATAGGCCCATCAGATCCAACTAAATACGTCAAAGATGCTACAACAGGTATATCTGACAGATTAGGTAAACTTGGTGGTGGCGCATTGGAACATCTTGGAACAGCAGCTAAAACTGCTGGTCAAACTGGTTTAGCTAAAAAACTTGCATTGACAGCATTAGGAGCTACACCAGCATTAGCTGCTATACCTGCTATGCATGGTGGTGGAGGCGGGCCAGAAGGTACATTTGGCCCTGGTGTATATGGTGGTGATCAACCTGGTAGTTTTGGAGATTTCAATTATAGAAATCCTAATCTCAGAGCAGCAATGCAACAAGGTAAGATGAAGGCGCGTGGTTTAGCACCTAGTTTTGTAGGTAGATACTAATGAAAGAACTATCTGACGAACACAAGAAACTTCTAAAGCATATCGTCGATCATTTCGACGAAGAGGATAGAAGTGTACGTGATCGTCAAATCCGTCAATGGCGTCGATTGAAATTATTATGGGAAAACGTCCAACACACGTATTATAGTGAGGTTGCACATGATTGGCGTATTCCTGAAACTGAAAGAGTTGGTGAGGACTCAGATCAAGGTTATTACGACAAACCAGTTAACCTCTTTAGAGCTTATCTGGAATCTATTATTGCTGCTCTTTCTGTTACTGTCCCCCCTATTACTTGCTATCCTGATGACGCAGATAATCCTTTGGATGTTACTACTGCTAAAGCAGGAGACAAGATTGCAGAGTTGGTATTCCGACATAATAATGTCCCATTACTTTGGATTCATGCTCTTTTCATTTATGTAACTGAAGGCATGACTGCAATGTATACTTATCCTAAAGAGGATAAAGCATATGGTACGTATGATGAGAAACAGTATGAAGAAACTCAGGAAGATCATGAGATTACTACGTGCCCATTTTGTCAAGCTGAGATGGGAGACGAGATAGTTAATCCTATTCCAGAAGATCAGTATCAAGCTCAACTTCAAGAACAAGAAGAATTAGAGAATTCTGATGAATTCATGCCTGAAGGCCCATCTTTTGAACATGAATTATGTGAATCATGTGGTAAACAGGTAATCCCACAGAAATCACAACAATCATTCACTATCACGAGATTAACTGGAGTCACGAAGAATCCTAAGACTCGTATCTGCATGGAAGTCTATGGTGGATTATTTGTTAAAGTTCCAGTATGGGCACGTAATCAGGCTGAATGTTCTTATTTAGGCTATTCATACGAGACACACTTCGCAAATGTCCTTGAAAAGTATCCAGATCTTAAAGATAAATTGGCGAAACCCGGATCAGCTAATTATGATTTATACGAACAATGGGGGCGTACCAGTCCCCAGTATCATGGAGAACAACCAATCAACAATGTTACAGTCAGAAATTTCTGGCTCAGACCTTGTGCATATAACGTGCTCCAAGATAAGGAAGAAGTAGAGGAATTAAAGAAATATTATCCTGACGGAGTGAAGGTTTGTGTGGTCAATGATTGTGTTGCACATGCCGAAAATGAGGCATTGGACGATCATTGGACTCTTACGTATAATCCACTCAGTGATTATATTCACTTTGATCCAATCGGTCTCATGTTGACTTCTATTCAAGATATCACTAATGATTTAGTGAGTCTGACATTGCAGACGGTGGAACATGGTATACCACAAACATTCGCCGATCCTAAGGTTCTTAACTTTAATTCGTATCGTAATAGTGAGGTTATACCGGGAGGAATCTACCCTGCTACTCCTAAAAGCGGCAAACCCCTTTCGGAAGGATTTTACGAGGTAAAGACTGCTACACTTAGTCAAGAAGTGTTACCATTTGCTCAGAAGATCCAAGAAATGGGGCAGATGGTATCAGGTGCTCTACCTAGTTTATTTGGTGGACAAATGGCTGGTTCTCGTACTGCATCCGAATACAGTATGAGTAAGAATCAGGCGCTTCAGCGCCTTCAGACTCAATGGAAGATGTTGACTATGTGGTGGAAAGATATATTTGGAAAAGTGATTCCCATGTATATCAAAGAATTTAAGGATGATGAGAAACAAGTTAAGAAGGATGAATTTGGTAATTTTGTTAATGTATTCATTCGTAGAGCTGAACTAGAAGGTAAAATAGGTTCAATTGAATTAGAAGCTAATGAAAATCTACCTATCACATGGAATCAACAAAAGGATTCTGTGATGGAAATTTTGAAATCTAACAATGAAATGTTAATGGGAACTTTAATGTCTCCTGATAACATTCCATACTTGAAACGAGCTATTGGATTGACTGATTTTACTATTCCATTTGAAGATGATAGACAGAAACAAAATGAAGAAATTCAACAACTTGTAAATTCAGAACCTATCATGCAACCCGTTGATCCAATGATGGAACAACAGGCTATGATGATGGGTCAACCACCTCCACAACCAACAGAAGTACCCTCTGTAGGTGTTGATATGGATGTGGATAATCATGAATTTGAATCTGATATTTGTCGTCGATGGCTTGTATCTGATGCGGGTCGGCTCGCTAAACTAGAGAATCCAAATGGGTACAAAAACGTGCTGCTTCACATGAAAGCGCATCTGGACATTATATTCCAGAAGCAGATGGAAGAAGCACAAGCAGGTATGATGCCTCCACCGGGATCTGAGGCATCTCCACCTACGGGCGAGGGAAAAGATCCCAAAAAACAACCTCAAGCTAACGCTGGGGTTCAAATGAACGAAGGACAAAATGCACCTACTATTCAATAACTTGTTTATGCCTGAAGATAGTGGATCTGGTGGTAGTGAATCAGAAGGGGATACCTTTGAATTATTGAATATAGAGGATGAGCCAGAACCAGAGGAAATACTTGAAATTGGTAAAACTGATAAAGGTACTATAGAGGAAGAACCAGAAGAAGATAAAGAAGAAGAAAAAGATGAAGAGACGGAAGAAGTAGACGAAGAATTAAAAGAAATAGAAGAGGAATTAAAAGGGCCGACTGAAGAAGATTTAGAATTAACTACGCCTGTACGACGTAAGGAAATTCTAGCTAAATATCCTAAACTATTTAAGGATTTTCCATATCTTGAAAAGGCATATTATCGCGAACAGCAGTTTACTGAATTATTGCCTACAATTCAGGATGCTAAACTTGCCGTAGAGAAGGCAAAGATAATAGATCGTCTCGATAGTGATATCATGAGTGGTGATATCTCGAATGTATTGGCAGCTACTAAAGCTGAAAATCAGGAAGCATTTTATAAGTTAGCTGATAATTATCTTCCAGCATTAAAGAAAGTAGATCAGCAAGCATATTTCCACGTATTAGGTGGTGTTGTAAAAGATACAATCATCACGATGGTACGTGAGGGTAAAGCATTAGGGGAACAAGGTGCGCCTTTAACAGCAGCAGCTAATATTCTGAATCAATTTGTATTTGGTTCACAGAATTTTGTTCCACATCAACCTCTGTCTAAACAACCGAATCCGGATGAAACGGAAAGAGATAACAGACAACAATACGAACATCAGCAACGTGTAATGGGTGTATTTGAACAAACTCGTGATACACTTCAAACTAAGGCTGATAACGTATTGAAATCTACTATTGATCAGCATATTGATCCAAATGGGTCTATGTCTGATTATGTTAGAGGTAAAGCAGTTCAGGATGCTAAGGAAAACTTAGAGAGTTTGATTGGTAAGGATGCGCGATTTGTTGGTTTGTTAGACAAATTGTGGGAGAAAGCATTTCAAAAGGGATTCGATAAAGAATCCACAGATAGGATTAAAGCTGCGTATCTTTCAAAAGCTAAAACACTGTTGCCTTCAGTTATTAAAAAGGCCCGTAACGATGCTTTGAAAGGTACGTCACGTAAGGCTAGTAGTGATAAGGACGAAGTAATATTGAATGGATCGGCCTCCAAGAAAGGCCCAATTACACCTGGGAAATCCACTTCCCCTTCTAGTGGAAGAATTAGCAAGGCAGCAGATATACCAAAAGGTATGTCTACACTAGATTTCCTCAATAAGGGGTAAACCGAATGGCTGTAACAGAATCTCAGGTGGCAGCACTTGAACTGGAAAAAGTAATTCCAAAAGTTCGTGTGTTGTTTGAACGTGATGATAAATTCTACGCCAATATCAAGAAGCGTGACGTAGAGAAAATCTCACACCGTCAGATGAGAGTACCATTGGAATTGAGGCCCGGTGGCTCATTCCAGTATTTCAATCCTGATGGTGGAGATTTGGGACGTGGTGGTGGGCCAACTTTCGATAAAGCTGTGCTCAACTGTGTATTCTTGTCAGAGAACATTGAATACACCAAACTCACACAGTGGGCTACTGACGATGCGCGCAAAGCTATCGTCAATTCAGTCCGTAGATTGACTGCCACAGCTCTTGATGAGATGAGGCGTCAGCTCGATAGTCAGATGATGCAGACTGGTGATGGTGTCATTGGCACCGTTACTACTGATACTCCTGCTGGTGGCTCGAATGTCATCACACTCACCACTGATGGATTTGGTGCGCGTCTCATGCGCTATGACCAGACCGTTCAAGTGTGGGATGCTGCTCTTGCTATCAATCGTGGATCAGGTAAAATCACTCAGTGGGATGTGGAGAATAAGACTATTTCCATCACTCCACAAATTCCAGCCGTTGCACCCACAGATAAGATTGTGACCAATGGTATTTCTGCACCTGCATCACTCCCTGCATTGTTTGGTGTACCTTATCATCATTCCAATGCAAGTGCTGGTACTTGGCTTGGCTTTAGCCGTAGTACTACTCCTGAAATTCGTGCAAACCGTGTTAATGCTGCAAGTACAGCATTGACACTTCCTCTACCACGTCTTGCCGTAAACAAGATTGGTAACAGGGTTGGAATTGAGAATAATTTCAATCCTACTGCATGGCTCCATCCTTGCCAGATGCAGGCATATGAAGAAATCGGACAGTTGGTTTCCATCATTCAAAAGACTGCTAAGGAAGAGTCTCTGAATATGTATTTTGGATCCAACATGCAACTTGCTGGAGCAGGAGTTAAGCCGTCTTATAACTGGGATAAGACGCGCATCGACTTCATTCTGGATGAAGTGTGGGGCCGTGGTGAAATTCTTCCAATCGGCTTCTACACTACTGATGGTAGGAAAATCTTCGAGATTCGTGGTGCGTCAGGTGGCGTAGCTGCGGCTGAGATTTTCTATATGGTTGTGGGTATGCAGACGTTCGTTAGCAATCCGGCTGCCTGCTCATACATTGATAACCTCGCAGTTCCAGTTGGATACTAGGAGATTATAATGCCTATTACAGCATCCGATTGGTCAAATCTAACTCCCTACGGTCTCGGTTCGCCTGTTACTTTGGCGTCTGCGGCTACTATTGCTCCTGTTAGTTTCCTGACTGTATTGACAGGAAATGTGGCGGTAACAATTATCACTCCACCAGTTTCACATCTTCATATGCTGGCAGTTCAGTTTGCTGGAACTGCTGGTGTTACAGCTACTACTGGTGTTGGTGGCATTTTGACTACTACTGCTACAGTAGCAGGTCAAATTCTATTGCTGGTATTCAATCCAGCTACACAACGCTACGTTCCTGTAGGTTAACTGGTAGTCATTAGGAGGTGGAGGTATGATACCAGGATCTACTAGTAAACTCAGTGAATCTACAGTAGCGTCAGCAGCTTCAATTTCAGCTAAAACTGATATTGTAATTGTGACGGGTGCTACACAAGTTAACACTATTATTCCCAATTTTGGTGGGGGATTTGGTGGTTTCCTTGTATTGGTTCCAACTACTGGTCTTGTGCTTGGAACATCAGGTAATATTCTCGTTGGCATTACTGCTGCCGTGAATAGGGCTGTGTTCCTTGTATATGTTCGTTCTCTCGGTAAGTGGGTGATCAACAGCGGCGTGTAGGTGTTCCCTTGGGTGGGGTATGAACTCCCAACATACCCCACATTTTTTATGGAAAGAATAGAAGTTCTAAATCAGCGTCTTATAGACCATTTCGGACTAGATTCCGATACGGGTCGGCCCATGTTCAGAATCACTTGGGCTAATGATGAGCTAGAGAAACGGCTTACAGATCATACACCTGAAGGCATTCATTTGATGTATCCAGAAGTGCGTGAAATGCGTAAATATCCATATCTTAAGGATCTTTATGTACTCGAAAGACTTGTTGTGGTACCAGATATCAATCAACGAGAGCTTCCAGTGTCTAAACTCTCTTATGAACCCGTATGGGCGTATAGAGATAACGATAATAGACCCCTGCCACCACTTTGGTCAGCTACTAAATTCATCATTGATACCCTATATGCAGCCCTTGGTAAAAAGTCAATGGCAAAATACGTCGACGATGAAAAAAACACGACGATCGAAGGTAAAGAAATGCGAATAACTGAACTATGTGAGGAATTATTTGGTAATGAGAACGACACAACAGATGCATTAGCATACAAAGAGGGGGTTGTCGTACCCTCCAATTTCAAAAGTGAGAGTTAATCATGCAAGTAGGTGAATTTCCTGGCATCTCTAATCCTAATAGACGTACAATTCGTGCGGCTATTAATCCTATGGACAAGAGTACTGTTGTGTCCATACTACCTAAGTCCATTTCAGAGAGAAAAGCAACGATTCAACCTGGAATATTTGAAATTAAGCCCGGAACATTTGAAAATCCATCAATTCTAGTGCTTGGGCCGAGTAGTTGGTGGCGTGAAGTCGATGAGAATCAGCCTTTACTTGAAATTCCTGTTAGTAGTATTCAAGTTGCTGATAGCATCGTACGTGATTATAGCAATGGTCTACTTGCTTGTAATATGTCTGACCAAATGCCGGGATTGTTCTATGTTCCGGGGGAATGGACAGTTGAAAAACTGAAAAAAGACCATATGCAACTTCTGATTAAGGCACAAAATGCTCAAAAGAAGTGGTTCATCGAATTGGTACGTATTGCTGATATTCTATGGAGTCGCAGCAATGGTAATCCCCTTTCTATTAGTGATGATGCACGTTTGGCTTGTAAAGAATTGAATATCACTGGTAAACCGTGGTTAGGTGACATTCAAGCTGCTGAAATGGTTCGTTGTGTCGCATGTGGTTCAATGAGGAATAGCAATTTTCCAATTTGTCAGACTTGCAAGGCAATAGCTGATCCTGAAATGGCTAAAAAGCTCAATATCACATTCGCTCAGTAAAAGGAGATAGGACAATGCCTCATCAAGCAACCGTTACGGGTAAAACTGGGCCGGATAGAACTGTCACTGCGATGGTGATTCCTAATGTTAAAGGTATTGATTTTCAATTGATTGATAAACGATTGTTTATCGAAGTTGAGAATCAGGCAGGGGATAACATCAAAGAGTTTGATTTGACGTTTACCACTGTTACCTTTTCCATCACTGGTGGTAACTACACTGTTACATTGGCATAGTCATGAGTACAACATCATTAACGGCTGGAGAAGTTATGGATCGTTCGGCAGCGTTAATGAATGATCCTGCCAAAACGGATTACACGTATCTCGCTCAGTTACCATATCTCAATATGGCTATTGATGAGTTGATCGAACTGTTAGAGGAATCTAACGTATCCCCATCGAATCAAACATCGGTAGCCATAACTTTACCAATTGGTTCAAATAGGATTACACCAATTGAAGATTTAACCTTACCTCATTATCCAATCGACATGATTGAGATTCAAGAGGTGGGCGAAAGGATGGCTGGAACTAGTGACCCATTTATTATGTTGGGTCGCAGAGAATTTCTCCAGACATTTCCACCTAACAATTCACTTCTATTCTGGGTATGGGAAGATCAGATAATTAAGTTTAATCCGTCTGGTGCTCTCACTCTACGAGAAGTTCAGTTGAGATATGTGCGTCAGGCTATTTCGCAGGCTGCTAGTGAATTGTCAGTAATTGGAACTATTAATGCACGTTCATATCTCTCCTATAAGACTGCTGCTCTATGTGCTCAATTCATTGGAGAAAATGAGAGCAGAGCAGGACAATTGGAAGATAAGGCAGAGAAAGCTGTAGAAAGAATGACCGGAATTAGTAATAAAGGTAGACAGCAAATAATGACTCGTCATAGACCATTTAGAGCCTCATATAAGGCAAGAGGTGGTTTCTAATGCCTAATTCTGATATATTGCAAACAATGGATGCGCGAATTTGGGCTAAGGAATTCTGTAAAATTACAGGATTCAAAGATGAAGAATGGGCAATATCGTGGTTTGCAAATGCAATAATGTGTGGTTGGGATCATCATTATTGGACTACACCTGAATATAAAGAAATGATTTCACGAGTTCTTGAGGTGAAGTGATGCCTGGCGTACGAGATCACGATGCTATCGTGATAGAAGATTTCAATGGCTTGTGGGAAAGAGGTGATCCTGAATCAGCTCCTTCTGACCATTTTATTGTAGCTGATAATGTTCAATATTACAATAGTGCTGTAGAGACTCGTCATCCACTTGATAAATATCAAGATATTGCTGTACCATTAGGTAAAATAGTTCGATTATATGATTATGTAATGCAAACTGGTCAATCACTTTTAGTTCTAGTTGAGGGTGGTTCTATTTATCATTGTGTTGGGCCATCTACTGTACACGGGCCAATACTGACTATTCCTACAATGACTGATTTCGGATTCGTTGCGATAGCTGGACGTGCGTATATCACTCCATTCAAAACTTATGTTAATTCACAGGGTACAAACTACGAACTTGGAATTCAAAATGAATATCTTTACGTTTATAAAGGTGATGGAACCGCAGCTAGAAAGGCTGCGGGGCCGGCTCCTGTTGGTGGTGCATTAGCTGTTGCGCATGATGTAGCTGGTAGAACTGATACCGGATTTCATCTTATCGCAGTAGTATATGAAACTGATACTGGTTATTTGACAGCACTTGGGCCGGCAACATTTGGTTCATTAGAATTTGATGGTGATAAGAAGATTTTAGTTAGCAATATTCCTGTTTCACCGGATTCTTATGTTAAAAAGAGGCATCTAGTTTCGACTAAATGGATTCCTGAATACAATGATGATCAGGATGGTTATCAATTCTATTTCATTCCAGAAGGAAATATTGATAATAATGTAGATACTACAAAAGTAGTGGAATATTTTGATGCTGATCTTTTAGATGATGCATCACATTTAATCGACAATTTCAGTGAAATTCCATCTGGTGTATGTCTTACTACTTATCATTCAAGACTTGTGATAGGTGGTGAATATGGTACAACTGAAACACTAGAAGATTTACCAACTGGAATTACTGATAATCGTTCTCTTTTGAGAATTAGTTGGCCCGGTGAACCTGAAGCTATTAGTAAAATTGAAGGATTAATTATTACACCACTTGATGGTAATTCAGTTACTAATGCATCAGAATTTCGAGATATTCTGTATGCATTTAAGAAAACTAGAACCTATGGATATTCCGACAATCAGGAAGAACCTTCATCATGGACTGAAGAAGTTATCGACTTGGGTGTGGGTGCTCCTGTTCATGGTGTTGCTACAGTTCTTGATTCTGGTGGTGTTAATGTCGATTTCCTCCTCATCGCTGATTGGTCTGGATTAATGATTTTCAATGGTACGTATGCACGTCCAGAAATGTCATGGAAGATTGAAGATTTTTGGATGTCATTAGTACGCAATGATTTTAGATATGTTCAATTAGCAAATGATTCACTCAGTAAGAAAGTTTGGATGACACTTCCACCACCATATCAACATATTCTCCTTCATGCTGATTATGGAAATGGGATGGATGCAAAGAACATTCGATGGGCTAAGTGGCATTTTGATGCTAAAATTTCTACAATTACTCTAATTGAAACTAATAAATTAATTCTGGGAGCTATAGGAAACGCATGAGTACTTTATTACCAAAAAGGGGATCAGTTGTACTTCAAACAGGAATAGTGTATGAAGTTCAAATGTTTCCTTGTATTTTATTTGTAACTAGTATTGTTTTGGCTGAACAATCGAATTTTGAATCATTTAGTTCATATAATGTAATTACATTTACTGGTACTAATCATGCTGAAATAACTCAGAAATATATTCGAGTTTATACTGATGTTGGTGCAGCAATTAAAAAAGATCCATTTGCTCCGATGAAACGATAATGCCAATTCCTCCAACGAATACTAGTCCGGCGACGGCATATGATCTTACTGGATTATTGCCTTTAACGGATACTATTGATTTAACTGGTTTAGCCAATCCCCAAAAGGTTTGGTTTAAGTTTACATTGAATGGTGAATATGCACTTAGCACATGGATAAAAGAAGAAACTTCTAATTTTACATCTAAAATTAAATATTATCTAGAATTACCTGCTAATCCTGCTGTAGGTATTTTACAACAAGGTAATTTTGGAATAGTTGAATTTTTTATTGAACAAGCAATTGGAGTTCCTAAAACTGGAACAGTTTATATTTCAATAGAGAATTTTTATACATTTCCTGGATCTCCCACGGCTACACCAACTGTTCCTTCAGATATAAAATTTGCATCTGTTCCAAATATTGGAATTCCTGCTGGATCATTAATTATTAGTAATGATTCTGTTGGATATCCTGCAACTTTCGTGGGGCCGGATGGAACTGTTGCTCAAATTCGTTCATTTGTACCTAATGGTGAATCTTCTGCAATGTTAGATAGTGGAATATCATTATGGTCAGAATCTCCGGATTATACTAAATTAACATTATTTAATGCTAATTTTGAGGAAATTACAAATTTAACATGGTTGGTTAGGAATAGTTTACGTGCTCCAATAAGTTCTAATCGTGTTGATACTTTTTATATAGCAGATGATGATAAAATAACTACAGTTTCTTCTACTGGTGTACTTGGTGCTACTGTATGGACTGTACCAACTGTTTCTCAACTTTACTTTATACATCCGTCAATGGTGAATAATGATATTATTTATGTAAAAACATGGGATGGAATATGTAAATTTCATAAATCAACTTCAATATTGGATGCAGCATTTATTCCTTATGAATTACTAAGTGGTGCTACCATTTATTATGAAATGTATGGATTCTATGGTGAAGAATTCGTAGTAATGGATGATGATACCATTGCAGTTCTCTATTCTGCTACTTTTGCTAATCCTGTTAAAAAAGGGAAAATTGTTCATTATAATACAAGTGGTTCAGTAATTAGTGAAATGATTTCAGATAATGAAGATGTAAATCGAATTGGTTATGGGCCATCTATAACTGCTGCTGTTACAAAATTAGGTATAACTACATTTACAACTTTTCGTACGATTATAGAATGGTCATATGATATTGAATTTCAATCGGTATTCGCTACATGGGATATATATGGTAATGTTCGATATTCATTAGTTACTATGCATACTACTGGTACTGGTTATACTATTAATGATGTTACTGTATTGCCTGCTAAAATGTTTGGAGTACCAGAATCATGTCCATTAACTACTACGACAGTAGCATTACCTCCGTATGGTGGTGGAAGTGAACCAAATATAAGTCAATTATCTATAGAAATGATGACGGGATTACCTGATTTAAGTGGAATATATTTTATTAATCCAAATAAGGCAACTAAACATGATAGCTACTATAATGATAATGAGAGAAAAATACCCAATCCTACGATTAAGACAGCTCTTTTAGGGGAGTGAAATGGGTAAAGGCGCGGCTATCAGTGAACAATCATCAGGCGAAAACATATCTCATTTCGCTGCTATTCGTATTCGACTGAATGGCACGGGAAATTTGAAAATGTCTGTATTTTCACTTGATGATGTAAGAAGTAAGACATTAGTTCCGTTTACTATGGCTCAAACAGCTAGAATCATACCGACGCGCATCGTCAATTTCACAGAGCAGCGTGCATCATTTGAATTAAAAACTACTGAAATGGATGAAGTGTTTAGAATTAATCGAATTATCATCTTCCAGAAGGAAGTTTTCACGAGTTATCCGGGGTCTTAAATGTCATTTAGACCTAAGAAGAAACAACCACAATTTGCCGATCTTAAGGGAGTTCTGTCTCAATCAAAAAAGACAGATAATGCATTATATCAGACTGTTGCAGTTTTAGTTGATAGATTAACTCAACTTCAAGGAGATATAAATGAAGAATTAGAGAAATTAAGTCCTGATGGAGCTGGTTCTACTACAGCTTCTAAATTAGCATCATATCATACTAAATTCAATGAAGTAGTAGTATTACCGAATTCAGTTCAATTGCTTGCGGGCGCAGGAATTGCATTTAATGATACGATTCCAAATCAAAGAACTATATCAGCTATTGCTGGTGGTGCTTATTATGATTGTCCATTGTCAGATGGTGATTTGATAGCAGCAGATTTGATATTTGCAGCAGGTGAATGTATTATCGTGCAGGTTCCAGTATGACATTAGCTCCACAAGATTTTAGAAAAGTACATAGTATACATCGACTTGGCTTGGCTGCTGATAGACCTGCGCCTACCGATGTATTGGAAGGAACTCTTTACTTTTCAACTGATACACTTGTATTGGAAAGAAGTGATGGAGTTAGTTGGGCTATTTATGCTAGTCCTAGTTCGGGAGCGGAAGCACTCCATTATCGTGCCGACACTACAGCTACAACTCCAAGTGATCCGGGCACGGGTAAAATTCGATGGAATAATGTAACTCAAAATCTTGCAACAACTTTGATATTTGATTGGTTAACAACTGATGGATTCGATGCTCATAATTTTCTTAAATTAATGAGTGTAGATGATAAATTTGTAATCCAAGATACTGATCTTGCTGTTACTTATCAAATATGGAATTTAACTGGGCCGGCTATCAATCATCCTGATTGGTTTGAAGTTCCAGTTGCATTTGTAGAGGGATCAGGAGTATTTTCAAATAATGAAAAGATTACATTATTGGTTCGATCGGGTGCAGGTAGTGGAGGTGTAGCTACGCATCATGTAACACATGAAACTGGTGGAACTGATCCAATTACTTCAGTATCTGGTGCAATCGTTACTTCAGGTACGGTGGCCGATGCTAGACTAAGTGCTAATGTACCCTTAAAGAATGTTAATAATATATTTACTGAAAGCCAACAAATAGTTAGAACTTTTCCTATTTTAACATTTGAAGATACTAGTCAACCAGTTGATCAAAAGAAATTTAGATTTTTTTCTACTGCTGGTAGTTTTTATCTTCAAGCTGTAAATGATGCTGTTAGTGATGGTCAAGGAATTATTTCTATTAATCGTGCTGGTAATTTTTTTGCATCTGGAGTAGTTACAGAACGAAATCGTACTGTTCCAATGGGTGAATGGATTAATATACCATTTGTAGCAAGTAATTTTTATTCTGATGCACCGGGTATGACATGGACTGTTGCAGCAGGAGATATATTAACTAATAGATATATGCTAATTGGTAAAACTTTATTCTGGCATTTTTATGTATCTACTAGTACTCTTGGTGGAACAATTAGTTATTATGTAAGAATGGTACTTCCTAATAACTATATGGGAGCAAGTCATCTTACGCATCCAATAGGTTATTTTGATAATAATCCTATTAAATTAGGTATTTTAAGTTCAACATTAAATTCAAATGTAATTACTATTACACCACGAGATCCAATTGTTTATAATGCGGGTGCATTTGGTTTAAGATTTTCAATAGCGCTTGAAATTCAGTAGGAAAAAATGGCATCCAGACTTCAAGATGTAATTCTTCGAGGCTTGGCAGCTAGTAGGCCATTGGCTACTGCTGTAGCTCCCGGCACATTGTATTATTCTACCGATACAGCTACTACAGATCGGTCTGATGGTACAATATGGGAAACATACGCGGATACAGGTGGAGGGGGTGGGGCACCTGCGGCACACGCGCCATCACATTTAGATGGCGGATCAGATGAAGTAGATGTCAAATTATTAGGTGGATTTCCAGCTAATTCAGCTCTTTTCTTGAATGGAGCGGGTAGTTTTAGTGTTCCCCCAACAGGTGCAGCACATGCGATTACACATGCATCAGCGGGTTCAGATCCAGTCGTTATAGGTAGTTTAGCTGGATTTCCAGGTACCACAACTACATTTCTACGTGGTGATGGCACATTCTCTGCACTTCCAGCTAGTGCAGTTAGATATGGTTTAATTGGACTAACTATTGATGGAAACGGAGCAGTAATAAACACAGGAATTAAGGGATTTCTCCAGATTCCATTTGCATGTACAATCCTTGAATGGACATTATTGTCCACGGATGCACTTGCATTAGCAGGTTCGATTATTGTAGATATTTGGAAGGATACTTATGCGAGTTATCCTCCAACTGTGGCTGATTCAATTGTTGCAGCTACGAAACCAACATTAAGTGCAGTAAACAAGAATACATCATCTACATTGACTGGATGGACTACGACAATCAATGCAGGAGATGTGTTGGGATTCAATGTAGATTCGTCATCTACAGTTACGAAAGTTACGTTCACCCTCAAAATTCAAATGGTGTAATATGTCTCTTTTATTCATGGATAGTTTTGATCATTATTCTTCCGCTGAAGTTGGATTAAAGTGGTCATCTGCGGCTTCAAGTCCAACCATTCAGGCTGCGGCTGGACGCCACTCTAGTGCATGTCTTAGATTGACTAGTGGTGTAGTAATGGTAACGATATCTCGTACACCAGGAGATAATACTATTGTATGTGGGGGTGCATTTAAGACTCCTACTATACAGTCAATGGAAATATTTTCAGTAATGTCAGGTGCTACTATTCAAATGTCTCTCTGTCTAAAGGCAGATGGAGCGTTGGAAGTACGCCGTGATGGTCGATTTGGTACTGTATTAGGCACATCTTCAGCAACAAGTCTTATTACTGCTAATACATTCTTTTTCATTGAACTTAAAGCACTAATTAGCACTACTGTTGGTACTGTTAGTGTTCAATTGAATGGTGCAGCTGTAACTGGTTTGACCGGATTAACTGGATTGAATAATGCTCAAGCAGCTGTATCAACTTGGGATGGTTTTAATCTACGTGGCAGGACTGGTGATGTTGATTTTGATGATGTTTATCTGCTTGATGGTACTGGCGCAGCTCCATTACAGGGTTTTCTAGGTGATGTTCGAGTAGATGCACGTATGCCTACTGCTGAAGGTACTACTATTGGATGGACTCCACTATCAGGCACCGATAATGCTCTAATGGTGGACGAAATTCCACCCAACGGTGACACGGATTACAATTCAACTCCAACAGTTAATGCAATTGATACTCTTGTAGTTCAAGATGCTCCAGTGGTAGGTGCTACGATTCTTGGAGTACAAACTAATATTTATGTGAAGAAAACTGATGCTGGAACTACATCAATTGCATCTGTAATACGTAGTGGAACGGATCAAGTTGGAACTACCGTTAATCCGGGTACTACATATGCTTATACTATGCAAGCATATGGAGTTAATCCTGCTACTGGTGTTGCATGGACTGAAGCAGGCTTCAATGCAGCGGAATTTGGTTATAAGAGGATTGCATAGTGGCGTGGCTAGACGACTTGGTGGACTGGTGGAACCTGGATGAGGCGAGCGGCAACGCCACTGGCGCGCATGCGGGGATCGTCCTGACCGAAACGAATCCGACTATTGGTACCGGGACTCTGGGTGGCCGCGCTGCGCGAGATTTTGAACGTAGCAGTAGTCAGTATCTCGCGGTCAACGATAGCACGGCCTTGTCACTCGGGAGTGATACCCCGTTCACGATTGCGATCCGCTCGCAAGTGGAAGCCAACCTAACCAGTGCGGCGTATGTGTTGGTGGGCAAGGATACCAGCAGTGGCGCGAATCGCGAGTTTGACCTGTATCACACCAACGCCGCCGGATTTCGCTGGATCGTCTGGGGCAGTGGTGGGGCCTCGACCCAAATTCAGTGGTCAGGCATTACGAATCCGACCGTCGGGACACCCTACACGATCATAGCGTGGCACGACCCGTCGGCTGATGTGCTGGGGATGTCGATCAATGACGCGACCGCACAGACGGTGGCTCATAGTACCGGCACACGAGATGGGGCTGCTGCCTTTCAGATTGGCGGTGGCATTGGTGTAAGCGCAAATCATTTCGACGGTCTCCTCGGATCCTGCGCGTATTGGAAGCGTGTGCTGACCTCCACTGAACGCACCGAGTATTACAACAGCGGCAGCGGTCTTAGCTATGCCGATGTGGCGGGAGGTGCAACTGAAGCTAGAATTAGCCAAGTTGCAACCGAACTAATATCATTAGCTGTAATTGATCCTCGTGTAAGTCAATTAGCAGTCGAACTACTTAGTTTGCCTGTAATTGATCCAAGAGTTAGTCAGATTGCAACTGAAATATTAACATTAACTACATCAGTTAGAACTAGTCAATTAGCTGTTGAATTAATTAGTCTAATTGTAGCAGATCCTAGAGTTAGTCAGTTATCTGTTGAACTAATTAGTTTAGTAGAACAAGTGCCACGAGTAAGTCAATTGGCTATTGAACTTATTAGTTTAACAGCAGTAGCACAAGCTGAAAAATCAGAGTTCTTCATCATTGCAGGGTGATATATGCCATACCAACCATCAGGCGGAGATCCTCGTGGTAGACAACAAAATCAGGGAAACTACCAACAGGGTCGAATGGAGGATCAATACGGCCCATTCACAGAAGAAGCATTTAGAAATATGGGCTATGGTAATGAAATGGCTCAACAAGATTATGGTGGCATTATGGGTGGTTATGATACCATAATGGGTCTACCTGGTGGTGGTGGTGGTCAACAAGGATACGCGCCTCCACAACAACAAGGGCCAACACAACAGCCTAGTCAAGAAGCTATCATGAGTTTATTTCCTAATGGAATGACTCCTGAAGCACTTAAAGCTGCTCAACCACAATTGCAGGCTATGGGAATTCATTTGCAAAATGAGGTTAGGGGTGATTTACGTCCACGCATGTTGATGCCTGATGGTAGAACTGTAGATTTGGGTGATTGGGGCGGACAAGCACAATGGCAAGATAGAGGAAATATAGGTGATTGGCACGCTGCATATGAACGTGGTGAAAGAGGTCTACCACAACAAGGTGGAGGTGGTCAGGGTGGTGGTGGTGGACAAGGTGGAATGTCTACCTTTGCAGAGTTTTCTACTACTGGCGGATATTCAAAAGAAGATATAGCGAATATGCGCGCTCGTGGTGTTAGTCCCATTCGAGCCGCGTATGCCAACGCTCAGAGAGAAGTACAGAGACAGAGAACACTTCAGGGTGGATATTCACCTAATGCTACAGCTACATTAGCTAAGATGGCTAGAGAACGTGGTCAAGCTAGTGCTGATGCTACACAAAATGTAGAAGCTGGATTGGCTGAAGCGCGTAATAAGGGTAAACAATTTGGATTGATGGGTTTATCAGGTGCATTACAAGGTAAGGCTGGAATGTATGGGTCTACTCCTGGCATGGCTAATATGTTTGGTAATCAAGCATTAGGTTCAATTAATCAAAGTGCTAGTCATGGCACGGCTAATATGAATGCTGGTACTCAGGCTCAACAATTACCAGGTGCATGGGAAACTGGTATGGGCAGAGCTGGTGATATTGCCAAAATTGGTGCTAATGCTGCCTATCCTTGGTTGAATTAACATGGCTAAACCTAAATCTAAATCTGACGATATTCTAGATGTTCGGAGAATGGCTACATTAGGTGGTGAGGGGGGTACTGCGGTTGGTAGTAATCGTCGTATGTACGATGATTTACTTAATCCTGGCCCCATGCCACGTATAATTGAGGATACGCCAATACAGGAAGAAGATACAGACATAGATCTTCTCAGTCAATATAAGCCTGAGACAGAAATGTCTGAACGATTCAAACGTATGCTAGATGAATATCCTGAACGACAGGATCCTAGTTTTGCACGTAAAATCACATCTATGTTGAGTGGTCTTAGTACTCTTGGTACTAATGCTAATAATGGTATTGAGATACAAGATAAAGTACTGCAAGGGCCAAATGAACGTAGACTAAGTGATTGGAAAGAGAAGATACGTCCTGCTGAAGTGGCATCTTCTCAGGAGAATCAACGTAATGCTCAAACACGTCAAATATTAGGCTATGAACAGCGAGATAGAACGACTGAAGCACGAATCAAATCTGCTGAAAAAATTGCTGGTGAAAAGGCTGATATTGCTAGACAAGCTGCTGAAGATAAAGCTGCTAATGACAGAAGAAAGAGTGATATTCTTGCTTCTAAAGCAGAAGGTTATACCTATACTAGAGTAGGTAATAAGTTAATTGGACATTCACCAGATGGACGTACATTTGATGCTGGTACTGCTGAAGATTTCTCACCAATGGAATTGGAAAGACTTCGACAGACTGGTAGAGTTGCATTAGAAGGTACTAGACAGACTGGACGAATTGATTTAGAGAGGGAACGTACTAAAGGTGATATCGAAGTTAAACAAACTGAACCTGCATACGATCCAAATAAAACTTCTCCTGAAGATGAAGTAGAGGATCCTGCTAAACTACGTATGCGCCGCAACAATGCGATGCGTGAATTGTATGATAATCCTGATTATCGTGATTTCATTCAACCGGGTGAAGCATCAACTGATGACTGGACATTTACTGAAGAACCGCGCGCAGGTAGATTTTGGGGTGGTGCTACTCCAGAAGAAATTCAGAACTATGCCAATATGAGAAGAGAACTAGCAGAAAAAATGCAGAAAACTACTCCACCTGTTAGGACTAGACCACAAGCTAGATCAGCTCCGTCTGTGGCTAATCCACCCATATCTCCATCAGTAACAGTAGGAACTGAAGTTGGCAGGGAACATTTACCATCTAATCAACCGACTGGTGGTACATTTAAGTTTAATAATCCCCCTGCTGGTGATTTGAAATTTCAAACACCATTAACTGCACAGGGAAAGAATGTAAGAACAGGTGAAACTGGTACTATTGTCTCATACGATGGTGGTAAAACTTGGCAGCCTCTAGGTAAATAACCATGCCACAACAAGATGTATGGAAGCCTATCTCATCACCTGATTGGGTACCTATTTCTACGCCCAAACCTCTTGATACGAGATTAAAGGATCCAATTACTCAACAACCTAAAACTGATATACTTGAGCCATTCAAGGGTATGCCCCTGAATACTCTAGAAAACATTAAGTTTGATGGGCCACCTACAGAAACATCTCAAATACCCAAGGAACATTCATGGGGTGATCAAGCTGTAGCTATGGGACTTCGTACTGTTCCTACTATAGCTGGTGGTATTGTTGGTGGAGCATTCGGTGGTGGGCCTATTGGAATGATGGCACTTGGTGGTGCTGGTGCCACGTTAGGTGAGGGTTGGGCTAGAGATTACTTAGGTCAAGAACCTAATGCAGCAGCAGAATTAACTGAAGGTGTAATAGGTGGAATAACTGCACCATTTGGCCCTGCTTTACCCGGAATTAAAGAAGGATTTAAGGCAGTATTACCATACGCGGCTAAGAATGCTGTATTAGGTGGAGTCACTGAGGGAATCAGTAGTATTCCACGTCATGTAGCTGAAACTGGTAGATGGGAATTGCCATCATTAAGTGAAGCTGGTACACAAGCTGCATTTGGTGTTGGATTTGGTGGTTTAACTGGTGGTGCATTGGGTGCAGGTCATCAGGGTCTTGGCAAACTTGGTAATTATAAACTTTCCATCGAATCAGGTGATTTACCATCTAATGATGTACTTTCTAGATCACAATTAGATACATCTACACAAGTACAATTGTTTGAAAAAGGTCTATCCCATGAAGAAATCAGTAAGATAACACCTGAAGAAGCGAATAATATTCTAGGTGGTGGGGCTGGACATGTACGTCCTTCTATCATTAATCCTGAAGCTGTTGCAGGAATAAGACAGCAGGCTAGAAATGTAGAACCACCGCCTCCCACAGTAGAACAAGGTGCTCCATCAATTCCATCTGTACCACGTAATACTGAATTAGAGCCAGTTCCATATACTGCTGGTCAAGATGTAGCATGGCCCGAGAAACCATCTACTGAAGTAGTTAATCAATTTGCTTCAGAAGGATTGGAACCTTATCAGGATAATGGTGGTAATTGGTTCTTTAGACTAATAAAGGAAGAATCAGGTCATCTTGATCCTGCATTACTGTGGAAGAATGTTAGACGATATTTCGAGAATCCTGATCCATCAGAAGATGTTAACACATGGAGACAGGCTCTAGTTAGGGCAGCAGCCGCAGGTGATATGGAAGCTACTAATATCATCAATGCGCGTGTGCGTGAACTTGAACAACAACAAGGTGTACCACATACAACTTCACCCGAACTAGTGGAGCCAATGGTTAATGCTCCATCTACTAATGAACCAGTTAGAACTATGGCTGACCATGTTGCTGAAGCTGAAGCGACTCCTAGACAAGTAACTCCGCCGGGAGAAAGTGAAATACAATATTATGATACGAATCAAAATAGACTTGAAATAGAAAATGCTGCCCGTAATCCAGAAGAACTTCAACATCTAATCGAATATTGGGGAAATATTAATCAAGAAGCATCTTCAAGATCAGATGCAGAATTAGCTAATCATTCATTTGAAATGATTAATATAGCTGAAACTGCTTTGGAAGATATACAAGTTGCTAGAGGTACTAGTAATTGGGTTCCTGAACCTGATCCTGCTAGTACTCCACAACAACAGATGGAAACTACTACAAATGCATTAGCAAATGAAGCTGCTTCACAATCAACAATTATACCTGTAAATCATATTTGGGAAGCATGGGATTTACAGGATCGTTGGCATGATTTAAGAAATGCTGCTAGAGCTGCTGGAGATCGTGATTTACAACTACAAATGCAAGATCAGATATATGCATTAGATGCTCGAATGAATGATATACGAAATAATCCAAATACAGGAATTGAAGTAGCTGATCCTACCCCATTTGAACAAGCTAATGCACATTTATCTCCACCTTCTACTCCATCTACTTTTGGAGCTGGTTGGAGTCAAGATTTACGAGATAGATTAATACGATATGCTGCTGAACGACAAGCACAACAAACTGGTCAACCATCACCACCACCATCTATAAATACACCATTTGCAAGTATGCCTAGACCTGATAGAAGATGGGGTTCAAGAGATGTAATACAACAACAAATGCAAGATTTAGGTATAACACCTGATAGAGAACAATGGTATCGGGGATTAAATGATGAGTCATTGGAATTTCCTGAAGAAGGAACTCAACCTATTCAACGTAGTTTGGGATTAGATGAAGAAATTGATCCTGTTAGTGGTTTGACTAATGCACAGATATCTGAACTTGATCCTAATTTTACTCCTAAAGAATATGCTCCGCCATCTGAAGGAGAAGGACGATATCAGCCTAGACTTAAACTACGTGAAGAACCGTGGTATACTGAGGCTGATATAGATGAATTAGAAGTATCTATGAATAATGCTATGGATAATGGTTTTGGACTTAGTTATGGTGTTGATCAGGTAAGACGTTTACCTAATGGAAGGCCGGGATTAGAAGTTAAATCTAGTGGTGGTAGTTATTGGGATGCTATTTATAGAGATGCAAATGGTAGACCTGTTGCAACTGCTTCTGGTAGTACTGGAGGAATTAGTAATCTTGGTGCTGAAATAAAGAAACCTAGAGCTGCGGGAGCCACTACTCAAGAAAATAAAGGTATAGGTACAGGTAGACCTGTATATGCTGTTCTAAGAGGACTCACTAAGAAGGGTGTTCCATTACTAGTTAATAGTTCCTTAAGCCCATATAGTAGGGCAATGGTTCAATCATTTATTAAACAAGCTAGGAGATTTCTAGCTGAGGAAACTGGTTCTCTATCACTAGATCCTGAAGTATGGAAGGAAGGATGGAAGAATTTAAGTGCTAAAACTGGATGGGGAATGGGTAGATCAGGTGATACTCCATTCAAGTTCTCTGATGTGATTGAGGGTAAGGCTAGAGAGAAGGAAGAAGGAACACCTAACATCTTTAAGGAGATTGTCACTACACCTACTGTAGCTTCGACTGTTTCAGATATGTCTGGAGCAGGTAGACAGGGGCTATCTCAAATCCTTACGCCTGAATTTTGGAAGGCTGCTAAGGACATGTATAAAGGTGCATGGACTCCTGCATTGTTTGACAAGGTAGATGCTGAAGTTAGAAACCTACCTCTATTTAAGGAATACAGAGATCCCACTACAGGTAAACTAATTCCATCTAAGGGTGAGAAGATGGGTATTAAGATATCCGCGCCAGGTCATAGACTTGGGCCAAGAGAAGAAGGTACAGCTAGTAGATGGATTGAAACAGGTGGTATGTTCGGCCCTGAAACTATCAAGGGTTATAACAATCCAGTTCGATCTGCTTACAAGAATACTCTTGGTGTTGGAGCACGAGTATCTAATCGTGGTCTAACTACATTCCTCAATGTATTACGCGCCAACCGCGCTCAGAAATTAATGGATCTAGCAGCAGGTATGGCAAATGAAGGAATGCGCACCGGAAGTATGCCAATGGAAGGCGTATTAGGCGGAATGAAGATGCCTGACTTTTTAGGTGGTGAACACATAGGATTCAAGCAGAAAGTATCAATGGAAGAAGCTGCTGAGAAGAATCCATATCTCAACGATGTACTAGCTCGTGAAATAGGTGATTTCGTCAACACAGCTACCGGACGTGGGCCACTCAAGACTCACATATTACCCTTCAAACAAGCTGAACTTTCGTTAGAAGGTGCTGCTGATAAACTTGGATATGCATTGTTCTCACCTCGTAA